>Ga0136614_10000224_pt1 | contig 25060 bp, 22 predicted proteins | sample AntDrymUQ2792106_2_FD_106643 | JGI IMG/M metagenome (GOLD analysis project Ga0136614, IMG submission 106643) | Polar desert sand microbial communities from Dry Valleys, Antarctica - metaG UQ279 (21.06) | ecosystem: Environmental > Terrestrial > Soil > Desert | place: Antarctica: Dry Valley... | reverse complement strand
TTGGAAGACCGCTTGTACAATCGCAAGCTGCGGGCGCTGGAAGCCGCAGCTTGACTGGTTGACTTTGCATAGGAACGGCATGCACCCGACCGCGAATAGCGTTGCTCTCATCCGCAAGACTTGGCCGTATCAGCGTTGTCTGCGCGGCGGGTGATGCCGGGCGTTCGGCTGCTGTCGCTTAACGGATGCGGCGATAGACAAACCGCTTAAATTAGAGCATCATTTTCATAAAAGGAGCTTTGCAAATGCGAAGTGTTCTGCAAAATGAAGACCCGACGAAAAACATCGCCACAAACATAAAATCGGCGGCACTCATCAGCTTTATCCTCGTGCTGCCGTTCGCGATCCTCGAATCTCTGAATAACACAATCACCAAGCAGAATGCCCCCGGCCTTATCGTATTATTTGGCCTGTTGGGGCTCTTACCAATGGCATTCATCGTCATCCTTGTGCCGATAGTGCGAACCGTGCGAGCGGGAAACAGCGTCATGGCAAATCCCATTAATCTTTTGTTCAGAGTCGCTTTTTTGGCCCTCATCGCAATGACATGGGGAGGCTTGCTTATTGACCAAATCCCCTGTTTTATGGGCGTTCCGAACTGCGATTAGATAGTTTTACACAACGAGCCAAAAGATAAACAAGTGTGTGCTATCCACGCGCCGCCCAACAAGCTATCTGAGGTGGTCGTGTCAAGCTAATTCGCTCACTCAAGCCGCTACGCTCGCCACCTCCCCGACGAGCTTCGATCCCTGCTTCCGCAAGCATTCGACGTATCTTGCCTCGTCGTATTTTGTTCTTGTCTGCCAGCACCGAAAGATGATCCGTATCCACTTGTAGGCGCGCGCGCACACCGCCGCTTGATGGCTTTTACCCTTTGCTTTTTGTGACCCGTAAAAAGCCTGCGCCCACTCCGAGTGTCTGATTGATTCTCCGGCATACTCGACGAAACTTTGCCGGATGAACTTCGGACAGAAGTAGCGCCACCGCGTCCACAAACTCTTACCGCTGCGCTCGACGACCGGGGCGATGCTGCTGAAGCACAGCCGTTCATCCGCCGACTGCCACCGCTCCCGATTCGACCCCATCGCCGTCAACAGCCGTGACGCATACACCCGACCCGCTCCGGGCAAGGAGGCGAAGAGTTGGCAGTCTTCGTGTGCTCGGCATAACGCTTCGATCTGCTGGTCGAACTCACGAACCGCCGCGAGCGTCGTCTGCCTCTGCGCGGCGAGTGCCTTGACCATCACCACCGAAGCGTTGAATCAACGCTTCGTCAAGGGGATGGGCAAGAAGAAGGCACTGGTGGCTGTCGGCCACTCGATCCTCGTCATCGTTTACCATGTGCTGCAGTAGCGGGCAAGTTATCAGGAGCTGGGCGGCGACTACTTTGACCGACGCGACGCGGAGAGGCACCGTCAACGGTTGATTCAGCAACTTGAATCGCTCGGCTTGAAAGTGACGGTTGAGGAATTGCCGATAGCGGCTTAACCAACCTCACGCTGTTATTTTCATAGCAGGCCGCATGTGGAAGCCGCTCCGCGTCATGAAAGGAACTGCCATGTTCAACCAGCTTCTTCCCCAGCGCATCGATAATACGTATCGAGGTTACAAACTCGGGCTCTGGCTCTTTGCCCTGCTTGTGTTTGTGAAGGTTACCATGGGCCTGAATTGCATCTTCAACGGTTACTCTGTGGCGAGTTCCGCCGACGGGATCCCCCTTGACACATTCCCGCCCGATGCCGCACAGACGATAGTTTCGGATTTCGCGCTCTGGGGCTCTGCCAATTCATCTTCGGCTTGCTAGGTGTATTGGTCTTGGTTCGGTATCGCAGGATGGTTTCCTTCATGTTTGCGCTGCTCTTGCTGGAATACCTGAGCAGAAAACTGATTCTTCAGTTCCTTCCCGTGGTCAAGACCGGAACACCACCCGGATTTTACTTACACCTCGTACCCCTCGCTGTGATGATCGTTGGCTTAGCGCTATCGCTACGGAGCCGAGACAATCTTCAAGTACAGGAGTGACCTACCCGTGCCGTTACTCTGTGCCCAGCGGGCGACCTAACCCCTCAGTGGAGCAAACGTCTTCCAGCAAGCTCCGCTTGCCTCCAGCCCCCGCTCACCTCGAACGTTAGGAAGCCTTGCACAGTGATCGACGGCAAAGAAGAGAGGAGTCGCTCGACTCCTAGATACTTGAGGTAGCTCGAAATGAATCAATGGCGAGAGCAGGATTAGCAGTCGGTCGACACCAACAGCGGATATGTCTACGATCGCACTTGGCAGAATCCACCCAATCCGTCGTGGTGCCTCCTGCCCGGCCCTGTCAAGGCTCACTTGTTTCTGTTCTCGGACTGCAAAGATGGGAGAATCGTCGCCGATGTAGTTCGCCTCGAGAAGGGTCACACCGAAGGACTCGAGCCAGTGTGACGGAACATCTCGTGAAACTGATCGTATCAGTGAACAGTGGCAATACCTATAAGCAATTCCAACAGTCAAAAGGAGAAGAGAGTGAAGTCACGATTGCTAACTTCCATTGCAGCGTTTTGTTTGTGCTTCTCAGCCCTGTCCGTTACGGGGTCTGCCAACATGGCTGCTTCGACTTCCGACTGGCCTCAGTGGCGAGGCCCGGCACGTGACGGGATATCGCAGGAGCGCGGCCTCCTTAAACAATGGCCGGCGGGAGGACCGAAACTGCTCTGGCAAGTGAACGACATAGGAGACGGCTATTCGACGCCAGTGGTTGTCGGAACGCGAATCTACCTGATGAGCAATCGTGGCATGGAGAATGAGTTTGTTCAGGCTCTCTCAACACAGGATGGAAAACCTATCTGGACAACGCGCGTCGGGAACGTCGGCAACCCGAATCAGAACCCGCCTTACGCGAAGGCCCGGTCCACTCCGACCGTCGATGGGAATTTCATCTACGCGCTGGGCTCGGACGGTGACCTCGCCTGCCTCGAAGCCAAGAGCGGCAAGATACGTTGGCAAAAGAGCATCCGTAAAGAGTTTGGCGGCCAGCCGGGCGAATGGGCATATGCAGAGTCTCCGTTGGTTGATGGTGACGTTGTTGTCGTAACCCCCGGTGGCGCGCAGGCCACGATGGCGGCGCTTAACAAAAAGACGGGCGCGGTCATCTGGAAATCGGCGGTCCCGGGTGGCGATCCAGCGGGTTATGCGTCGGCGATTGTCGTGCAAGCGGGCGGCCGCAAACAATACGTGCAGTTATTGAGCAAGGGCATGGTCGGAGTTGATGCGAAGACCGGCCAGTTCCTCTGGCGCTACAAGGAGGTTGCCAAGGGTCCAGCGCAGTATTTCACGCCGGTCGCGCGTGACGGATATGTGTACGGCGGAGCCCTTGGCGTCGGAGGAGGACTCGTCCGTCTAAAGTCGGACCCCGGGGGAGTCGCCGCAGAGCAGGTTTACTTTGAGCGCGGTCTTCCGAACGGCATCGGTGGAGCGGTAGTGGTTGGTGACAATCTTTACGGCACGGAAGTCGGGCAAAAGCTGATAGCGGCTGGGTTCACTACGGGGAAGGTGAAATGGCAGGCCGAGACCATCGGCTGGGCGTCAGTAGCTTACGCCGATGGGCATTTATATCTCCATGGCATCAATGGAGAGGTCGCGTTGGTGGAGGCGACCCCGGAGGCATATCGCGAAAAGGGCCGATTCACTCCGCCGGCTCAGCCGAAGCATAAACAGGTGGGGCCGTATCCAGAGGGGGCGTTTGCGTATCCGGTGATTGCTAATGGGAGGCTTTACATTCGCGATCTCGGGACATTATGGGCCTACGACATCAAGGCAAGCCGCTAGGCACTTATACCGGTTGGAATCGAACCTCGCTACTGGGTCTATTCGAATGTCGCCGCGTCTCCTGAGAAACGTTGGGCCGAGGAGGATTGCCTCCGCAAGGCTCGTTTCACGCAAAGACGAGGGCCAGAGTACCGGCTGGGGCCGGGCCTGCATAAATGTAAATCAGCCCACTGACGGGCGGACCTGGGTTCTTGCTCGGCATGCAAACAAGGGCTGTTACGTCGACTCGCCGCCAACACCAAATGTTGATTAACTGTATGGACTACCAACATCCTTTCACCCTAACCTGCCTTGATGACTGATGAAATCAAGGCCCATACAAGAAAACCATCCTAGGAGAGGTGCTTTTCAAATTCTGTTTTTTTATGAGATATGCGAATCAAGAGTAGAAAAAGCAGACTAGCCGATGGCTGTAGAATCGGTTTGTGGAACACGAACTCATACAACTTTACCTGTTAGTCTGCGACTTCTACGATAATCAGCCCGACTTGAAAGATCAACGCTTGCAACTTCAAGCCGCGCTGCACAGACGAAGAACTCGTAACCATGTTTTTGTTCGGTCACTGGCAAGGCTTGCAGAGCAACAACGGCGCATCTATGAATAGGTGCGTCACCACTGGCAGCAGTGGTTCCCCGCTTTGCCCAGTTACCAAGCCTTCAACCGCCGCTTAAATGAACTCGTTCCGACTTTCGAGCAACGCATCAGCAACACGCTTTCCACGTCCGTCGGATAACTCGCGCCGTCTGCCGACCGCCTGATTGATTCGATGCCTGTGCTGTTAGCCAAAGGCACGAGGAGCATCACCGCGCGAGTAGCGGCAGAAGTAGCGGACATCGGGTTTTGTGCCAGCAAGAAGAGTTACTATTACGGCGTCAAGTTGCACGCCATTGCGTTGCGACGCACCAAACAGTTGCCGCTGCCTGCGCTCTTACACCTGAGCCGCGCTTCGCAACACGACTGGGCGGCTTTGTGTGAACTCCATCCAGACTTGGGCGAGTGTCTTCTCTTCGGTGATAAAGCCTATGCGGACGCAGAGACAAAAACAGTTTTCGCGGCACGTGGAACACCTCTAGTCACGCCGTACAAGCGAAAGCGCAAGGAGCCGGAAACAAATGCTCCGGCGTTGTGGTCACGTTTTGTCTCTTCGGTTAGACAACCGCTGGAGAGTCTGTTCGGCTGGTTGATTCAAAGAACTGACATTCAGAATGCTTCACGAGTGCGTTCAACGAAAGGCTTACTCGTGCATTGTTACGGCAAACTGGTTGTGGCTTGTTTGCTCTTAACTTTCTACTCTTGATTCACATAAGGGATACAGCGCAAAGGTAACAAAAGGTTCAGGTGACCTTGGCGTGGATATCATTGCAAAGAAAGATGGGTACAAGTACGCAGTGCAAGTTAAAAGATATAATCAGCCAATTTCTCGCCGTGTGATAAGTGACGCAGTAGCAGGTAAAGCTCCCTATGGTTGCCATTCTGCAATGGTCATTACTAACAATTATTTCACAAATGACGCTAAGAAGTTAGCGCAGGCAACAGGCTGTGAATTGGTTGATCGTGAAAAACTCATTAAGTGGATTGTAGAATTACAAGAATTTGAAACAGGTTCGTAGCTTACTTCACCTTCCGAAGAAATAACCAAGACAGTCAAAACTCAAAGCGAAGAGTTGCTGAGGGAAGCGGATGAAGCAAAAGCGAACCGCTCTATTTATTGACCGTCAATAACCGCACGAATTTCCAGTCGCCGCCCGGCTCGATCTGGATGTTGCTGACGCCTGCGCGGGCGACGACCATGTTGTTGTGATACCAGAGCGGGAGCATCGGCGCTTCGCGGCTGATGATGTCTTGCGCCCGTGCGTAGAGTTGTTTAGCCTGTGCTTGATCAGGCGTCTTCACAGCTTCGCCGAGCAGCTTGTCTAATTCAGGATTGCTGTAGCGGCTGCGGTTGAAGTTGCCGCCGGTGAGGAAGGTGAAGAGATCGCGCAAGAAGATCGGGTCTTGGTTGCCGCCGACCCAGCGTCCGGTGGTGAGTTGATATTGGCCGCTGCGTTGCGCGTCGCGCAGGGTGTTGTCCTCAAGCGTTTCGATGGAGACAGGGATGCCCACGTCTTTGAGCGCGTTCTGAATGACGCCCGCGAATTGGCGCGTGACTGTGTTGCTGGCGGAGATTTTGAAAGAGAGCGGCTTGTCGAAACGCATGGCGGGGCCGTCGCCGTCCGGATCGCGGAAGCCCGCTTCGTCGAGCAGTTGTTTCGCGCGGGCCGGATCGTAAGTGTAAGTCATGCCCGGCGCGTAGGCCCAAGATTCTTGCGGCAAGATCGAATGGGCGAGGCGCGCTTGCCCTTGCAAAAGATTTTTGACGAGACTCTCGCGGTCGATGGCGTGAGCGATGGCTTGGCGCACGCGCGCATTGTTGAGCGGCGCGCTCTGCGTGTTGAAGCCGAGATACTGGACGTTGACGCCCGGCGCTTGGACGACTTTGAGATCGGGGGCGTTGGCGAGCGCAACATAAGTGTCGGGCGAGAGCGCTGTATTGATTGCCAGATCGACGCGACCGGACTGCAACCCGGCCTGCTGCGAGTTGGCGTCGAGCAGGACGCTGACGCGCAAGTTTTTGATGTTCGGCGCGCCTTCCCAGTAATCCGCAAAAGCAGTCATGTCAACTACGCTCTGCGCTTCGTCGAAGCGGGCGAACTTGAAGGGACCAGTGCCGAGCGGTTGTCGCTCCTGCGTCTCGAAACTGCCTTGCGGAATAATGGCGACGGGGACCAAGTTCGCCAATAGTTCGAGCCATGGTTCGTGCAATCGAAACATCACTGTCTGCGGGTCGGGCGCATCTACGCCGGCGATGAAAGGTTTTTTGTTGGCACCCGTGCCTTGAAAGAACGGGACGGCTTTCGGCGAATCGGAGGCGAGAAAATTATCGAAGGTGTATTTCACGTCGGCGGAAGTCAGCGGCCTGCCGTCGTGGAATTTTACATTGTCGCGGAGCTTGATAGTGTAGGAGAGTCCGTCGGGCGCGCGCCCAATATCTGCGGCCAAGTCGCCGACGTACTCGAAACGCTCGTTTTTCTTAACGAGCGAGTTAAACATTAACTGGCGAAAGCGTTCGCTCGAAGCATCGAAGCCGCGCAGAGGATCGAGCGTCTTCGGCGCGGCTTCTAAGACCATTGTGAAAGTGTCGCCGCCACCGCCACTGCCGCTGTTGCCGCAGCCGGACAGCGAGAGGCCGACGAGTAAAAGAATAAAGAATGAAATGTACCGGCGCATTATTTAAGTCGTCCCTCCATAGGTGTAATTCAGTTTGCGGTTGAGCGCCGCCACTTCTTGGGAGAGTTGCGCGAGACGCGCGGCGTCGAACTTGAGCGGCGGCTGAATCATGGCTTTGAAAGCCGCGATGCGCGCGATTGATTCATTGATGCGCTCTTCAGAGATAAGTTTGTCTCTGACCGCTTGCAAGAGCGATTGATAGCCGCGCCGGATCAGATCGGGACGGGCGCAGATCAAGAGCATGTCTTCACCGGCTTCGACGGCCAAACGCGCGGTTTCCTCAATCGAGTAGTGGCGCGCGATAGCGCCCATCTCCAGATCGTCTGTCACGACGAGGCCGGTGTAGCCTAACTCTTCGCGGAGGAGTTGGGTCACGATGTCTTTGTTGATCGATGCCGGAATCAAAGGGCCGCCTGCCGTGCCGCGATAGATGTCGATGTTGGGAAAACCGCCGTGACTGACCATCACGGCGCGCACCATGTTGTCTTCGCGTTGGAACAGTTCGATGTAAGGCGCGAGGTCTTGCGCGAGCAGATCGTCGTGCGTCAATTTGATGATCGGCATCTCGTCGTGCGAATCGACTTCGCCCGCGCCGATCCCCGGAAAATGTTTCGCGCAACCCAGACAGCCCATCCCTTGCAAGCCGCGCAAATAAACCATCGTGTAGCCGAGGACTTCGCCGGGCGAACGCCCGAACGCGCGCGAGTAGAGGCCATTCGACAACAGATCGCGGTCGTCCGTCATGATCGACATGACGGGCGCGAAGTTCATGTTGAAGCCGATCAGTCGTAAGACCTCTCCCGTGATCTGACCGAGCGCGCGCGCACCGGCCAGATCGCCGTGTTGCCGGATAATGCGCGCGGCAGGCATCGGCGTGCAGATGCGCCGCAAGCGATCCACGAGGCCGCCCTCTTGATCGATGCCTAAGAGCGGCTCGATCTTTGACGCTGCGCGGACGTGATCCAGCAATTGGCGCAACTGCTCGGGCGCGGCGACATTTCTGCCGAAGATGATCACGCCGCCGGGCTGAATTTCCTCGACGAGCGCGCGCGTCGCCGCGTCGAACTCCGTGCCGGGCAGTCCGATGTAGAGCAGTTGGCCGATTTTTTGTTCGAGCGGTAGAGCAGTTAGTTGATCGATCATGGAATGACAGTATTGATAGCAGGCTAAATAATCAACAGGGGGCGAGATGTTTAGATGATCCTCTGACGAATGTTAATCAGGAGAGTGCGGATTTCATCAGGCGTCAGGGTTTCTAATTCAGCCGCGCGCAACTCGTCAAGTAAGCTCTCGTTGACTGCTTCAAAGAGCGTCGTCTGCGCCGACAACGCGCGCGATTTGGCTCGCCGCGCGGCGCGTCCCAATGCGCCGCCATTGGTTGGTTCGTTCAGCAATTGATTCGCTTCAGTTGACAGCTCTCTCTCGTGTGATTGAGTCGCGGCATCTTCGGCAAACACGTCCAACTCATAACGCTCCAAGCGTTGCAGTACATCGCGCGCGCGCGCCAGCACTGCCGGCGGCAGTCCCGCGAGGCGCGCGACTTCGATGCCGTAAGATTTCGACGCGCGACCGCGTTCGAGTTTGTACAGGAAGATCACTTCGTCTTCGCGCTCGGCGACGCGCATTTGATAGTTCTGCGCGCCGGGCAGTTTCTCGGCCAATTCAGTCAGCTCGTGATAATGCGTCGCAAAGAGCGTCTTGGCGGCGTGGGCGGGCGAGTCGTGCAGATACTCTGCGACAGCCCACGCGATGGAGAGGCCATCAAAGGTTGCCGTGCCGCGACCGATCTCGTCAAGGATGACGAGCGAGCGCGGGCTGGCGTTATGCAGGATTGCCGCCGTCTCGGTCATCTCCACCATGAAGGTCGAGCGCCCGCGCGCGAGATCATCCGCTGCGCCAACGCGCGTCCACACGCGATCAAGAAGCGGCAGCCGCGCGCGCGTCGCAGGCACAAACGATCCCATTTGCGCGAGGATCGAGATCAGGGCGACCTGACGAAGCACCGTCGATTTGCCGTTCATATTCGGGCCGGTGATGATCAGAAATCGGTCGGTCGAATTATTCATGTAGAGATCGTTGGGGACGAACGGCGCATCGCTCGTCGCTTCGATGACGGGATGGCGGCCACCCACGATCTCGATCTCGTCGCCGTCGTGGAGCGCGGGGCGTTGGAAGCGTTGGCGCACCGCCGTCTCGGCGAGCGCGGCCAGCACGTCGATCAAAGCGATGGCGCGCGCTGTCGCTTGCAAGCGCTTGGTCTCCTGCGCGACGCGGGCGCGCACTTCCGCGAAGATGGTTGTTTCAAGTTCCTTGATGCGCTCTTCCGCGCCGAGAACTTTTCGTTCCCAGTCTTTTAGTTCCGGCGTCGTGAAGCGTTCGGCGTTGGCGAGCGTCTGGCGGCGTTCGTAATCGGCGGGGACGCGGGCGGCGCTGCCTTTTGAGACTTCGAGGAAATAGCCGAAGACGTTGTTGAAGCGGACGCGCAGAGAGGCGATGCCGGAGCGTGCGCGCTCGCGTGCTTCGAGCGCGGCGATGGTCTGCTTGGCGTCGCGGCTCGTCGCGCGCAACTCGTCGAGTTCCGGCGAGTAACCATCGCGAATCACGCCGCCATCGGCGAGATTGATTGGCGGATCGTCGCTGATCGCTTGCGCGACAAGCGCACACACGTCGGCGAGTTCGTCCATGCTTTCGTGTAGAACTTGGAGCAGAGAGGATTCCGCATCGGCTAAAATTTGGCGGAGCGTCGGCGCTTGTTCGAGCGAGCGGCGGATCGCAGAGAGATCGCGTGGCGAAGCCGTGTTCATGCTGATGCGCCCGATCAAGCGTTCGAGATCGGAGACGTCTTTCAGCAAACTGCGTGTGCGGTCACGTCTGATGTGCGAGCCGTGAAAATCTGCGACTGCTGCGAGCCGCGCTTCGATCTCGCCGCGCCGCACGGAGGGACGCAACAGCCAAGCGCGGAGCAGACGCGCGCCCATCCCGGTCACCGTCGCATCGATCACGACCAGCAACGTGTGTGCGCGCCCGCCCCCTTGTTGTGCTTCGACGAGTTCGAGATTCCGCACGGTCACGGCATCGAGGACGAGATGATCTGTAGTCTCGAAGTAAGCCAGATCGTTGATGTGCGCGGCGGCGTCGCGTTGCGTCTCGCGCGCGTAACGCAAGCACGCGCCTGCCGCGCTGACCGCTTCCGTCTTCTGCGTCAGCCCGTAGCCTTCGAGCGTGCGCGCGCGAAACTGTTCGAGCAGCAACGTGGCGCAAGCGAGCGGCTCCCACAGCCAATCGTCAAGCGGCGTCAGCGCGATCTGCGCGCCGTCAGCGAATGAGGAAGCGCTGTGCGCCGGCGTGATGCGTGCGAGTGGCGCGGGCGTCTGCGACTCCTGAGTTGACAGAGGGAGCGGCGCGGTGTGGCCGGTGCGACCGGCGTAAGTATCTCTGATGAGTGGGGACAGCGAGGCAGGGAAGAGCAGCTCGCGTGGAGCGTAAGATTCGATGTCAGCGCGGACGCGCTCCCATGCGTCGCTGCCGTGGGCTTCGGTAGCGCGAAACTCGCCCGTCGAGAGATCGAGGAAGGCCGCGCCGAAACTATCGCCCGCGCCGCAGACGGCGGCCAAGTAAACCGACTCGCGCGCCTCCATCAACTGTGGATCGATGGCCGTCCCCGGCGTGATCACGCGCACGACTTCGCGCCGGACGAGCTGCTTCGTCTTCGCCGGGTCTTCCGTCTGCTCGCAAATTGCGACGCGATAGCCCTTGCGGATCAGACGCGCGACGTAACCCGCGACCGCGTGGTGCGGCACGCCGCACATCGGGATCGCCGCGCCGCGCTCTTTGTGCCGCGCCGTCAAAGTGATCTCAAGCTCGCGCGCGCCCGTCACCGCGTCGTCGTAAAATAGTTCGTAGAAATCGCCGAGACGAAAGAAGAGGAGCGTGCCGGGATGCTGCTGCTTCAGCTCTTGATACTGTCGCAGCATGGGCGTCAGAGTGGATTCCGTCATAACGTCTCTCGTCAGGCTCTCGGGGTGAGCCGGAACATAATGCTTGGAAGAGCGGCGAACGGCAAGTTCAGACGCACAAAAAAAGTGCGCGATGCGGCAGTGCGAAAGCAAAAGTTGAGCGGATTTGTTATGCTCCCGAAACGTCCGGTAGCTGTGCAGGAAAAAGACTGAGCCACGAATGAACACGAATGGAACGCGAATGACGTGGAAGCGAGATCAGGAAGCTGCCAGCAACAGATGGAGCGAGCGTTGCTGTTTTTCCTTCGTGCTAATTCGGGTTCATTCGTGGCCCACTGTTTCTTGCAGTCGATAGCTTGTCTGAGAGGAGCCAGCGCTTGCCGACTGACATCGCCACCCAAATCATTTATTTGTTCGTCCTCGCGATCCCTATCGCGTGCATCGTTTGGACGGTGACGCACGAAGAAGTCTTTCGCGAGCCGCGCGAATTCTGTGTGGAACAGAGCCAGCGATGCCGGCGCTTAGTGCAGCGGAAATTTTTCTATCTCTTCACCTGCGAGTATTGCTTCAGCCACTACGTGACGCTCTTCTTCCTCATCATCACACGCTACAAGCTATTGTTCCCGGACTGGCGCGGCTACCTCGTCGGCGGCTTCGCGCTGGTTTGGGTGGCGAATCAATATATGAGCCTCTACAACCGGCTGCGGGTGGACATCAAGGGCGAGAAGTTGGAGAACGAGTTGAAGAAAGAGCAGAAAAACAATGATGAATGATAAATGCGGAATGCGGAATGCGGAATGAAATGCAGTTCCGTCGAGACCTTCATCGTTCTGCATTCCGCATTCATCATTATAATGTTCTCCCGATGATGTTCTCCCGGTTCAGCCGAAGAAGACTTCGGCGACCCGGTAGATGTCTTCGTCGAGCCGCTTCAATTCGCGGAGCGCTTCGTTGAGTTCGACGCTCACGATCCGGTTGCCGCGCACCGCCGTCATGCGGCCCCATTCGCCCGCCTTGACCATCTCGTAAGCCTTGATCCCGAAGCGCGTCGCCAACACGCGGTCGAAGACGGTTGGCGAGCCGCCGCGTTGGACGTAGCCGAGTTTGGTGACGCGCGTATCGATCCCTGTGCGCCGTTGAATCTCTGCGGCCAACACGTTGCCGATCCCGCCGAGACGTTCATGGCGGTAAATCTCAGCGTTGATCTCTTCGGTTAAAAAATTTTCGTCCGGGTGCGGGCGGGCATCTTCGGAGGCGACGATGATCGAGAAGGAGCGTCCGTGCTGATCACGTTGGCGGACGAACTCGCAGACGCGCGTGATGCTGAAAGGATGTTCGGGGACCAAGATCACGTCGGCTCCGCCCGCGATGCCGCCGTATGCCGCGATCCAGCCGGTGTGCCGCCCCATCACTTCGACGACCATCACGCGATGATGCGACTCGGCGGTTGAATGCAGGCGATCCACGGCTTCGGTGACGATGCTCACCGCCGTGTCGAAGCCGAAAGTGAAGTCCGTGCCGCCTACATCGTTATCGATGGTTTTAGGGATGCCGACGATAGGGTATTGCTGATCCTGCCACATGTCGCGCGCCGTCTTCAGAGAGCCTTCGCCGCCGATCACGACGAGCGCGGCCAGTTCGTACTTCTCCCAATTGCGGCGAATCTGAGCGAGTCTTGTTTCATCTGCGGTCGGATTGGTGCGGGATGTGCCGAGGATCGTGCCGCCGCGCGGGAGAATGCCGGTCACGGAAGCCGGCGTGAGCGGCGCGATGTCGCCCTCGACGAGGCCGCGCCAGCCGTTTTTGATGCCGAGAATGTGATCCTGAGAATGTGCCGCGCGCCTGACGATGGCCCGGATCACCGCGTTGAGGCCGGGACAATCACCGCCCGCCGTTAGCACGCCGATACGAAAACTCATAACGACCCGAAATCGCCGATGCGTTGCCGCTGACGAGAAATTTGCCTTGCAGCGAAAGCCGCGCCTATAATCTCAGCGCTACCCTGAGACTGTCAAACAATATGAAGGAGCGTGCAGCCTATCTGTCGAGCAAGGCAGACTCTCGCAGGCCGAACTGATCGTGCAGAGACCCACACGCCCGCTCATCCTCAGCCTCGACACTGCGACCGAATGGAGAAGCGTCGCGCTCTCTCGCGGCGAGCGACAACTGGCTCTGCGCGCGGGCGGAGCTGACCGGGGGCATTCCTCACGCCTGCTCGAAGAGATCGACGAAATCCTGCGCCGTGAGGGAGTCAGTCTGAAAGAGATCGAACTGTTCGCGGTGGCTTGCGGGCCGGGAAGTTTTACGGGCTTGCGCGCGGGGCTGGCAACGTTCAAGGCTTTCGCCGCGACGCTCGAACGTCCGGTCGTCGGCGTCCCGACCCTTCATGCTGTCGCGCTCGCCGCCGTCCCCGCGCCGAGCGTCTGTGCCGCATTGCCGGCTGGTCGCGGCGAAGTTTTCGGGCAATTGCTAGAAGTGACAGACGCCGGCTCGGTCTTGGAACTCGGCGAGGCGTCGCACCTCGCGCCGCTCCGATTGGCGGAGCTGGTCGCCGGCTTGGGCGTCTCGTTAAAATGGGCCGGCGGCGGTGCGTGGGCGCAAGCAGAAACTTTGCGAGAGTTCGCCCGGTCGGCGGGCATCATGTGGCGGGAAGCGGGAGACGTGGATACGCGGCTCAAGGAAGAGAGCCGCATCGTGTGGACGCTCGCGCCGCAGGTGGAGAGTTATGCGGGCGAGATCGCGCGCTTGGCTAACCGACGGTTTCAGGCGGGCATGGATGCGAGCGTCGAGCAAGTGCGGGCGTTGTATGTGCGCCTTTCGGATGCGGAGATCAAAGAGCAATGTCATGCGTCGAGCGTGTGAGGCGGGCCAGCGCCGTCGAATTCATGATCGGGCTAATGTCGATTCACGATCTGATCGAAGTGATCGAGATCGAAGAGTCGTGCGGGTTAAGCCTCTGGGGGTGGGATTCTTATCATGCTGAGCTATCGCGCCCGGAGTCGATCACTTTAGTGGCGCGGTCGTACATGGCACGTTTCAGAGATGAAGGTGCGATAGAAGGATTCATCGTGGCGCGTCTCAACGCTGACGAGTTGCACATCAATAACATCGGCGTGCGCGAGCGTGCGCGGCGCAAGGGCATCGGCGGCGCGCTCTTGGAAGCGGCGCTGCACAACGGTAGGCGTCTAGGCGCGCAGACCGCCATCTTAGAAGCGCGTGCGGGGAACATGGCGGCCCAAGCCCTGTATCGCCGTTATGGTTTCGGCGTCTGTGGCCGGCGGCGTAACTACTATCGCCGGCCCGCCGAAGACGCGCTGATCATGAAAGCCGAACTCCGCGTGGCGAAGTGAATCAAACCCTTGATTCAAACAAGCAGTTGGGCTACCATTTTCACACGACGAACAGGCAGCACGCGCGCTGCCCGGCACTGGCCGGAGCGGGGGCGCGGCACAGATTTTCGGCACATTAACTCATCTGTAGAAGGAGGCTTCCAAGATATGGAAATTACCAGCACGGACGGCTTGAAGGAACAACTGATCATGAGCGACCCGGAATTTCGCGAGTTGGCGCGCGAACACGGGCGCTACGAAGCGCGCTTGAGCGAACTCTCTTCGCTCCCGTACCCGAACGACGAAGAACAGTTGGAAGAGATCACTCTGAAGAAGAAAAAGTTAGCCGTCAAAGATCAGATGTACGACATCATGTTACGTCACCAGAAAGCTGACGCGACGGCGCACTGACGCCACGTGGCGTCAGTGCGCGTTGAAGCAGCATCACAATTCAACTACGGGGGCCGCCGTCGCCAGAGCAACAGCGCCCCCGTTTTGCTTCGACGGTCGAGAAAATAAATGGTCAGAGACGCTCTTCCATTCGTCTTCGTCCCGCTCGTATTGGCGCTGGCCGCCGCAGCTTTTGGCCTGTGGTATCTCGCCCTGCCGTTGCTGCTGTTGATGGCTTTCATGGCCTATTTCTTTCGCGATCCGCAGCGCGTGATGCCGTCGGAGTCCGACGTCGTGGTGTCGCCGGCAGATGGGCGCGTGACGCGCGTCGCGCCACTGGACAGCAGTTCCGCACAGTCGCCGATGGTGGTCAGTATTTTTCTCTCCCCATTTGACGTGCACATCAACCGCGCGCCCATCGCAGGGGTCATCACAGACGTCTCTTACCGGAAAGGAAAATTTTTGATCGCGACACGCGAAGACGCCAGCCTCGTTAATGAGCAGAACGCACTGACCATTCAAGGCGAACACATCACTGTCGTCTGTAAGCAGATCGCCGGAGTGCTGGCACGCCGGATAGTCTGTTGGAAGAGGGCAGGGGACCAAGTGGTTTTAGGTGAGCGCTTCGGTTTGATCAAGTTCAGCTCGCGAACAGATTTGATCTTGCCGCCGGACGTAGAGGTGCTGGCGCGCGTGGGTGATCGGGTGCGCGGTGGTGCGACCGTCATCGGGAGAGTCCGATAATGACCACGCCACAACTGTCAATGGAAACGCCGACTCAAGCATCGGCGAAAGAGCGGCGCGGGTTGCGGAAGGGACTGTATATTATCCCCTCTGCTTTTACGGCGGCGAACATCGGGATGGGGTTTTACGCCGTGATGGGCGCGCTCCGAGGGTTTCAATTGCTAGAGGGCGGGACAGACGTCGAGTTATCGCGGGCCGCCGTGCATTTCGACAACGCCGCGAGGGCCATCGGGTGGGCGGCGCTCTTCGACGCGCTCGATGGACGGATCGCGCGCCTGACCAAGACCACAACAGAGATTGGCGTGCAGCTCGATTCATTGGCCGATGTGTTGACCTTCGGCATTGCGCCGGCAGTTTTAGCTTACACTTGGGGTTACGGCGCAGTTTTTTTGGATGGCAGTAACGCACACAAACTTGGCTGGTTTCTCTCTTTCATGTTCCTGATCTGCGGCGCGTTCCGCCTCGCGCGCTTTAACGTCCAAGCTACTAGACCGCGTGTGTTGGCCGAGGGAGCCGCGAAGGTCGATAAGAAGAATTTTGTGGGCCTCCCCATTCCGGTCGCGGGCTGCACGATTGCCGCACTGGTTCATTTCGCGCCCGCGCCGCTGTCGAGCCACACCGGCGAATGGGGAATACTGTACAGCGGTTTGCTGATGGGATTGGTCGCTTTGCTCGCCTTTCTGATGATCAGCACCGTCCGCTATTCGAGCTTCAAAACAGTCGGCCAGAGCCGGCGTAGCACGCGAGTTGCTGTGCTACTGCTGGCCGCCGTCGGAATGCTGATCTGGCTGTACTCGCGATATGTCTTGATCGGCTTGCTCGGCGCTTATATCTTGTATGGCCTGCTAACACGCCTCGGTTCGTTCGTGCGCTATCGGTTCAGCGCTGTCCGTTAATTGATCTGGCCTGAGCATTTCCTGCCAGCGGTCCTTCAGTAAACTCTCGATAGGATGAAGAGCCTTGAGAGAAAGGCGGGGCGAAGGCCAGCAGGCCGCTCCGGGTCGTGATGAGAATGACATCGCCTGCGAGGATCGGTGTGGCGGCTGTGTTATTGCCATCCCCGACCGGCAGGGTATTTATCTGTTTACCATTTCGCAGATCGAGGACGATACAGATGTCACCGACTAGGGGCGCGAAGAGAACAGAATCTTGATCGGAGATGGGCTGGGCCGCGATGCGACCGGGAAGTTGCCTCTTCCAGACCAAACTACCGTCATTGGCCGTGAAGAAGTAGGCGAAGTTATCAAGCGAGGCGGCGATTAACCCTTCTTTGGCATAAGCGACGGCCTGCACACCGGCCCCAGTCCTCCTGCGCCAGCGCAATTTCCCGCTACTCTCGTTGAGGGCATAGACGTAACCATCCGCCGAGCCAAAGTAAATCATCCCATTAACCGCTGAGACATATCCCCGCAACGCCCCTTGCGTCTGATAACGCCAAAAGATGTGTCCGGTCTTTTTATCGAGCGCAAGCAAAGTGCCATTTTCGTCGCCAATATATAATTTCATGGCACTTAGAATGGGCTGTGAGGCAAAGCTAACTAAATGTTGCTTGGTCCACAAGATGTCGCCGGTCTCTTTACTGAAGGCATAGATGCTCCCGTCCTCTGCACCGCCAAAAAGAGCTTGGCTGTCGGCGACCAGCGCGCCGCGAAGAGGAGAGGAGAGCGTTCGCGCCCAGCGCGTCACTCCGCTCTTCTGCCCGATCGCCCTAATCATGCCACTGGCCCGGGTCCGCTCCCCCATGTTATCTAGCGAAGTGGTTTTTGACGCGACGTACACGCCACGCTCATCGGCTACCGGCGAGGCGGAAAAATCGCCTCCGATCTCGGTCTTCCATCTAAACTCACCGTCCGCGATGTGGAGGGCGATTAGCGAACCGCCCGACAATGGCAAATAGATATACGTGAAATCTACAGCTGGTGTTAGATTAACCGTCGCGCCAGAATTGTAGAGCCACCTAATTGTCAGAGGCTGTGAGAGCGAGAAACGCTCGCTCTCCAGCGCAACGGCAGGAACGAACCATGCCGAACAAAATAAAAACAGGAAGTACGCTAGTCCCGTGCTAAAGACCCTGACAGCCTCAGCCATGCCTGTTTGTTTCCGAATATGAGAAGCCATTGCCGTCGATAGCGCCGAAATCCATCTGAGAGGGTTGGTCGTCAATTCCACAACGCATATAATCTTAGCACCCTGAGCTATTCAAATCGTACTCCGACTGTGACGTATTTGGCTGAATGGAGGTTGACTATTGGCTGCCACAAATAAGCATGACTCAATTCTGATTTTAGACTTCGGTTCGCAGTACACACAACTCATTGCACGGCGCATCCGCGAAATCGGCGTCTATTGCGAAATATGGCCTTTTAATACAGAGATCGAGAAAATTCGCCGCTTTAACCCATGCGGCTTGATCTTGTCCGGCGGTCCTGCTTCCGTGTACGATCCTGACGCACCACAGTTGCTGTCAGAGTTTCTAGAAGAGATGACCTGCCCGATGTTAGGCATTTGCTACGGCCTCCAACTTCTGACCGTCATGCTTGGCGGAGAAGTGCAGCCATCACTCAACCGTGAGTATGGTTTCTCGCGGTTAGACGTGACCCGGCCTGACAGCTTGCTTTTTCAGAATTTGCCAAAGGAACTAGACGTGTGGCTCAGTCACGGCGATTATGTCACACGAATGCCTCGGGAATTTTGCTTAACGGCCAAAACCGATGAAGCGCTTAATGCTTTCGAGAATTTAAGCAGGCGCATATATGGGGTCCAGTTTCACCCAGAAGTGGCACATACGCCAATGGGCAAGGAAGTCCTCCGCAACTTCGCTTTGAGTATCTGCGGCGCGCAGCCGGATTGGTCGGCGACGGCTATTATCTCGGAACAGGTGGAAAAGATTCGGGCCATGGTCAGGAATGGTCGCGTCGTTTGTGGACTCTCAGGTGGGGTGGATTCGACGGTCGCGGCTGCCCTTGTACATCAAGCGATAGGTGAGCGTCAGATTTGTATCTTCGTAAATACAGGATTGTTACGCGAGGACGAGTTCGATCTGACTTGTCAGTTGTTCAAACAGCAGATGAGCTTAATCGTCCATGGGGTGGACGCCTCTGAGCGCTTTCTCAGCGCGCTCGAAGGTATCGTCGATCCTGAAGAGAAGAGGAAGATCATCGGTCGGGTGTTCATTGAAGTATTCGAGGATGAGGCGCAGCGTATCGGTGATGTCGATTTTCTTGTCCAAGGGACTTTGTACCCGGATGTCATCGAGTCAGTCTCTGTGCGCGGCCCCTCCGCCGTCATCAAGAGCCACCACAATGTCGGGGGGCTACCGGAGAAGATGCGTCTGCGCTTGATTGAACCTCTCAGAGAGCTGTTCAAAGATGAAGTGCGTCGGATTGGCCGTGACCTGAAAGTACCCGATGAAATCTTGCATAGGCATCCGTTTCCCGGCCCCGGTCTAGCGGTCAGGATTATCGGCGAAATCACCGGCGAGCGTTTGCAGTTACTAAGAGCCGCCGACCGGATTCTTGAAGAAGAGTTGCGTTTGGCAAATTTATACGACGCCGTCTGGCAAGCGTTTCCGGTGTTGCTACCGATCTCCACGGTCGGGGTGATGGGCGACTTCAGGACTTATGAACGGGTGGTCGCTGTACGGGCTGTGACCAGCATCGATGGGATGACTGCCGACTGGTCGCGCTTGCCGCACGAAGTCTTGGCGCGAATTTCCTCGCGGATCGTGGCGGAGGTCCGCGGGATCAATCGCGTCGTCTATGACATCAGCTCGAAGCCACCGAGTACGATTGAATGGGAATAGCCACCATTTCCGGCTCTCAAGTATTTTATGATGGTTGAGGCAGGAACTCTCTCACAGAAAATCAGTTCATGCCTTGCCGGGACTGTCTTGCAATATCTTGCGGTATTCAGGCTTCTCCGACACGTGATATAGTGCGTCCTGCTCGACACACTTCAGGAGTTGCTTTGCTCCATTTAATCACCTTTTGAACTTGATGCCCGAACGAAATTTCGTCCACTTACATCTCCACACAGACCACAGCCTACTCGATGGGGCGATTCAAGTTAAGCCACTGGCGAAGCGCGTGGCAGAATTAGAAATGCCTGCCTGCGCGATCACGGATCATGGCAATCTCTACGGAGCGATGTCTTTTTACCAAGCGATGAAAGGGCAGGACGTGAAGCCCATCATCGGGTGCGAAGTTTATTTCACGCGCGGCAGTCGCTTAGAGAAGCAGGCAACGAACGCGAAGCCGGGGGAGAAGGTTAACCATCACTTAATACTGTTAGCGAAAGACTACGAAGGCTACAGAAATCTGGTTAAGCTGACGTCGAAAGCCTATACTGAAGGGTTCTACTATAAGCCGCGCATCGATAAAGAACTCTTGGCACAACACAGCCGCGGGCTAGTGGCGCTCTCCGCCTGTATGTCAGGCGTCCCCTCGGCCTTGCTCGCCCGCGGGGCTGTTGAAGAGGCGGCCCAAGCCGCCCAAGAGTTTCAGGAGATACTCGGTCGTGGGAATTATTTCCTTGAAATACAGGAACACGATCTCGACGCACAGCGGCGAATTCGTAAACCTTTAGTCGAGATGTCGAAGCAGACCGACATCCCGCTCGTCGCCACTAATGACGCACATTATCTAAATCCGGACGACGCGCGCGCGCATGATATTTTGTTGTGCATCGGCACCGGCAAAACCGTCCAAGACCCCAATCGACTGCGCTACGGCTCGCCGCATTTTTATGTCCGCACGGCGGAAGAAATGTGGCGAATCTTCGGTCAAGAAATGCCGGAAGTCTTAACCCAGACATTGGAAATTGCGGAGATGTGCGATGTCAAATTCCCTGTAGGGCTGAATCATTTGCCGATTTTTCCCATTCCTGCCGGCGAAGATGAACTGACGATTGATGAGTATTTTGAGAAGGTTGTGCGGGCCGGTTATGAGTGCAGGCGCGAGACCGTGTGGGAGCCGGCGCTTGGTCGCCAAGAGTTGCGTTACACGTTGGCGGAGTATCAAGCTCGTATTTCACGTGAGATCGAGATGATCAAGCGCATGGGGTTCCCCAGCTACTTCCTGATCGTCTGGGACTTCATTCGCTTCGCCAAACAGAGAGATATCCCAGTTGGCCCGGGACGCGGCTCGGCTGCCGGCTCGCTGGTGGCTTACTGTTTAGAGATTACGGACATCGACCCGCTCCAGTACGATCTGCTCTTCGAGAGATTTCTCAATCCAGAGAGAGTCTCAATGCCCGATATTGACGTGGACTTCTGCGTGCGGGGCAGAGATGAAGTTATCCAACATGTGGTTGGCCTGTATGGACGAGACTCCGTGTGCCAGATCATCACTTTCGGCACACTTGCCTCTAAGGCTGCTATTAAAGACGTGGGACGGGCGTTGAACATGCCTTACGGAGATGTCGAGCGAATTGCCAAACTGATCCCACCTCCTGTCCGCGGGCGCAACATCAGTCTCACGCAAGCCCTCGAACAAGTGCCAGAATTGCGTACGGCGGTTGAGCAAAGTCCGCAAGTAAAAGATTTGATCGATTTAGCTCAACGCCTCGAGGGTTGCGCGCGACATGCTTCGGTCCATGCCGCTGGAGTGGTCATCTCCCCTGCGCCGCTCGACGAATTGATCCCGGTGGCGGTCTCCTCGCGACAAGAACTCACGACCCAATTCGCCATGTCGGATTTAGAGAAAACCGGCATGTTAAAGATGGACTTTCTAGCGCTTACCGCGCTGACCGTTATAAGCGATTGCTTAAAAACGATTAAGCTGTCCGGCGGGGACGAGATCGACTGGGTCACTATTTCTCTGGACGATCCGTTGACCATGCAACTTTTCGGCGAAGGGCGCACGGAAGCTATCTTCCAGTTTGAATCACAGGGGATGCAAGAAATTTGCCGGAGGCTCAGGCCGAAAAGTTTAGAAGACCTTGCGGCTCTCAACGCTCTTTATCGACCGGGGCCACTTGATGGTGGGATGGTTGACGACTTCATCGAAAGGCATCATGGACACAAAGTGGTGCGCTATATCGTTCCAGAGATGAAAGAACTGCTCTCGAATACATATGGCATCATCGTCTATCAAGAGCAAATCATGCAGCTCGCCCAAAAACTGGCAGGTTATAGCCTTGGCGAGGCGGACTTGATGCGCCGCGCCATGAGTAAGAAGAAACGTGAAGAGATGGCAGTGCATGAAAAGAAATTTGTGGAAGGAGCTATCCAACGTGGGATCAAGAGAGAAAAAGCTGAACAGATATTTTCTCTCATGGCGCAGTTCGCAGACTATGGCTTCAACCGAAGCCATAGCGTTGCTTACGCTTATTTGGCCTTCCAGACCGCCTATCTAAAAGCACACTATCCAGAGCACTTTTATGCCGCCGTCCTCTCCAACGAGATGGAAAACACGGGAAAGGTCTTCAAGTATTCCAATGAATTAAGAGGACAGGGAATTCAACTCTTACCCCCAGATGTCAATGCGAGCCTCGGCGGTTTCACGCCTGCCAAAGGCTGTATCAGATATGGCCTCGCAGCAATTAAAGGTGTGGGTCAACTAAGCGTTGACGCAATCTTGGAGGCAAGGTCTGCGAGATTATTTTACTCGATTTATGATTTTACGGAGAGAGTGAATCAACGCTCGGTGAACAAGCGCGTCTTGGAGAGTTTAGTTTGCGCTGGTGCGTTCGACTCGCTGAATAAGACTAGAGCAGAGCAACATGCTTTCCGCGCACGACTATTCATGACCATCGATTCAGCACTTATACGCGGCACCCGAACTCAGCAATCGGAGAGCAGAGGGCAGAGTGGACTCTTTGGCAGGGCCGACAATGATGTTCAAGTTGAGGATGAATTCCCAGAGGCCAAAATTTGGTCCCACACGGAGTTACTAAATGCTGAGAAAGGGGCACTAGGCTTTTATATTTCAGGACATCCGTTAGATAATTTTCATGAGGTATTACATGAACTTCGATGTCCTAATACTATGGAAGTAGAGAGATTGACTGCCGGATCAGTAGTTCGGCTAGGTGGTATTGTGACAGAACTGCAGATTCGCACTACCAAAAAAGGCGAGCGCTTTGCGCTGCTACGTCTAGAAGATCGTTCAGGCGGAATCAAGTGCATTTTTTGGCCGGAAGCGTACAATAAATACAAGCATCTGGTGGCAGAAGAGTCGGCCCTGTTGGTGATTGGAAAGCTAGATGTTCCTGAAGGAAATTCTTTTACTCTGATTGTCGATGAAACTGTCTTATTAGACGAAGTTCTACAGAAGCAAGCACGGACAGTCTTAATTCGGCTGCCCGCTAGAGCGGATATTGAGCCATTACTCGATCATCTCTTCCGAGTGTTAAATACTCAGAGAGGAGACTGTGATGTCCTCTTCGAGATGATTTTGAGTGATGGCGTGCTAGTGCGTACGAAGACTAATAGGAATCTACGTATCTCCGGCAACCTAGAAATAGAACGCAGCCTGCTTGAATTAGGGTGTCAAGTCGAGTGGTCGAGCAGCTTGGCGATGGCTCTGCCATCCTCCACTTGACGATGGGTTTAATCAGGCGATGCTTTGGAAAAATCAATTGAACTTAAGAGAGTAGCAAAGAGAGGATTGCTTTGAATTCTAAAGATAGTGCTTCCACAGCGGTCTCAGCTTTCGAGCGTGTTCAATTAGCTCGTCATGCGGAGAGGCCCTACACCTTAGATTACATAGAAAAGATATTAGAGGATTTCGTTGAATTACGCGGAGACCGCAGATTTGCAGATGATCCTGCGATGGTGTGTGGCTTTGCCACTTACCACCATATTCCTGTCGCCGTCATCGGGCAGCAGAAGGGGCGCGATACGAAGCAGCGCCGGTATCGAAACTTCGGGATGCCAAAGCCGGAGGGTTATCGCAAAGCCCTGCGTCTGATGCATCTCGCGGAAAAATTCAACCGACCTGTCTTGACTTTCATTGATACGCCGGGAGCTTATCCTGGTATTGATGCGGAGGAGCGTGGACAAGCAGAAGCTATTGCACGGAATCTTTTGGAGATGGCAAAACTGAAAGTTCCAGTTATTGTCACCGTGATTGGAGAGGGTGGGTCTGGCGGAGCTTTAGCAATAGGTATCGGAGATTCTGTCTTCATGCTTGAGAACGCTGTTTATTCTGTGATCTCCCCAGAAGGCTGCGCCGCCATTCTTTGGAAAGACGCGGGCCAATCCCCACGCGCTGCCGAGTGTTTGCGCCTGACCGCGATTGATCTAAAACGGGCGGGGATTGTGGACGAGATAATTCCTGAACCACCGGGTGGCGCACACACTTCGCCAGACAAGGCCGCCGAATTGCTAGATCGGTGTTTACTTCAAGGGTTGAAGCGTTCAATGGAATTAAGCGTCGAAGAGCGTCATACTTGCCGGTATGAGAAAATGCGCTCGCTCGGAGGTTGAACAGCGAGCCTTTGCTGGATAGGACAAGAAAATCTATTCCATTCTAGGGAGTGTCGGCGCGCCGACACTCCCTAGAATGGAATATCATCATCTCCAATGTCGTGTGCTTCCTTATCATCGGAAGACGGATGTGATGATGTGGTGCTACGCGGCGGTGATGGTGCTGATTCGTCAGCGCGTCCGCCAATAAACTGCACATCCGTTGCGTTGACCTCTAGGGTGTAGCGTTGGCGACTATCTTTGTCCGTCCATTCCTCCACGCGCAATCGTCCCTCGACATAAACTGGACGCCCTTTTGTCAAATACTGTGAGGCTGTCTCGGCTTGACGTCCCCAGACGGTGATACGAAACCAAGTAGCCACATCTTGCGGCTCTCCACTGCGGTCCTTGCGCCGCTCATTAGTTGCCATCGTGAAGCTGCATACGGGAGTACCTTGCGGCGTATAGCGAAGTTCAGGGTCTCGTCCAAGATTGCCGACGAGGATGATTTTATTGAAGGACATGGTTTTAAACCTCTCTAAAGGGCAGACTTGGAATGCGAGCCAGCATAGTACAATCGCCCGTCGATTAGGTCAAGAGAGGTGCGATTCTATCCCCACCTTCGAGTAATACTTTAAAAGCAAAATATTATCTATAAAGCCAAATGCTAAGACCCTCTCTTAACAGTAATCTGCGTTGATTATTTTCGAGGATGAAGAAGAGAAGATAGTCTGAGATTACGCGGGAGTGTGTAAGAGCAATAGAATGTAGCTGCTATGACTAACATTCAACTCAAACTCGCCTCCCGCGATGGAATCGTACTTGACGGCTCTGATTTACCGCAACACGCGCACGAGTTGTTGTTCTTTGGCGGCGTTGTGCGCCCGCATCTCGCATGACGGGTTACAGCGAATGCTGTATGAGAAGTTCGCATGGTCACGACGGCTATGGGACTTCTTCGCTTCAAGGCTCGTGCAGAAGGGTGGCTATCTGATCCTTGACGACACTTGTTGGGTGCGGCGGGCGAAGCAGTCAGTAAAGTGGACGCCAAATTCAAGACAACGAAAACGCTGCTTGAAGGTGGGGTTCACTCCTTTCTCCTGAGTTATTCAACAGGTCTATCGGGGAGCTAGCTCCCCGATAGACCTCGCCCGGCGTC
>Ga0136614_10000223_pt1 | contig 25150 bp, 22 predicted proteins | sample AntDrymUQ2792106_2_FD_106643 | JGI IMG/M metagenome (GOLD analysis project Ga0136614, IMG submission 106643) | Polar desert sand microbial communities from Dry Valleys, Antarctica - metaG UQ279 (21.06) | ecosystem: Environmental > Terrestrial > Soil > Desert | place: Antarctica: Dry Valley... | reverse complement strand
GTCGCAACCAGCGGCGCGAACGATTGCCTCTACTGCATCGTTGCCCACGGCGCGATTCTGCGCGTATACGAAAAGCAGCCACTGATTGCCGATCAAATTGCGGTCAATTACCGTAAGGCCGACATCACACTCAGGCAGAAGGCGATGCTGGCGTTCGCTATGAAAGTTGCGACTGCATCGTCGACAATCGAAGACGCGGATTTCGAATCGTTACGCACACATGGCTTCAGCGATGAAGACATCTGGGACATCGGTGGCATCGCCGCTTTTTTTGCACTCTCAAACCGGATGGCAAACATGATCGGCATGCGGCCCAACGACGAGTTTTATCTGCTGGGGCGTTTGCCTCGAGAAAAGAAGTAGGGCGCGTTTTTTTTGCGGTGGTCGAGCAGCGGCTGGCGTAGCTGCGAGGCCTGCGTGGTCGGTCGCTTCGCGACTGCTCTGTGGTACTCGCCGGCCGCGCGGGCCCGTAAACTCGCTGCGCTCAGACAACGCGCCCGAAAGCTCCGCGCCCGGCTCCGTTCCTCGACGACGCCGAACAGGCCACGCAGCTGCGCCAGCCGCTGCTCCGCGACACTGTCTCGCACGAGGTGGTTTTTTTCTTTACCTACCCTAAGAGGGGAACGATCCAAGCGCAAGCGTTGGGCGCAGCGGCGCTGCCTTCAGGCGTAGTCGAGGAGCGGAGTGGCCGCGGAGGCTTTCGGGCCTGTTGTCTGAGCGCAGCGAGTTCACAGGCCCGCCGTGGCCACGAGTACCACAGAGCAGTCGCGAAGCGACCGACGACTCAGGCAGCGGCGCTGCACCCAACGCTTGCGCCTGCGATTAACGATCATCGAGAACGACGACCGCATCGTTCACATCAACACAATGTCGTACTGCTCCTGCGAATACACCGACTCGACCTGCATCGATACAGGCTTACCAACGAAATCCGATAGCATCGCCAACGATTGAGACTCATCTTCGAGGAAGACGTCGATTACCTGCTGCGAAGCAAGGATGCGGAACTCGCGCGTTTCGTTGAATAAGCGAGACTCGCGCAAGATCTCGCGCAGGATCTCAAAGCACACGGTGCGCGACGTCTTGACTTGGCCACGGCCCTGGCACGTTGGACACGGCTCGCACAAAATATGCGCAAGCGATTCGCGCGTGCGTTTGCGAGTCATTTCAACCAGACCGAGCTGGGTAAAGCCGCTGACCGTCATGCGCGTACGGTCGCGCGCCAGCGCTTTCTTCAATTCACCTAAAACCGCCTCCTGATGTTCCGCATTCACCATGTCGATGAAATCGACAATGATGATGCCGCCGAGGTTGCGCAGTCGCAACTGCCGCGCGATTCCTTGTGCAGCTTCCAAATTCGTCTTGTAAATAGTGTCGTCGAAACTTCTTGTGCCCACAAACCCGCCGGTGTTGACGTCAACGGTCGTCATGGCCTCGGTCTGATCAATGATCAAATACCCGCCAGACTTCAATTCAACTCGGCGTGCCAGCGCGCGTTCAATTTCCGCATCAATTGAATGCATATCGAAGAGGGGCCGCTCTCCGGTGTAGTGGCTGAGTTTTGATTCGACCCGCGGCACAAACTGACGCGTGAACTGATGCAGCTTCTGAAAATTCTCGCGCGAGTCAACCTGGACGGTGGCGGTGGCCTCGGTGGTCACGTCGCGCAATATGCGTTGCGCCAGCCACAGTTCCTGATACAGCACTGCGGGAGCCACGCTCTGCGCGCGCCGCTCTTCAATTCGCCGCCATAGCGTGCGCAGATATTCGAGGTCGTTAATAAAATCATCGTCGGTAGCGTCCTCGGCGCTGGTGCGAATGATGTAACCGCCGCGTTCGTCGGGCGGCACAAGGCGCTGCAGCGTTTCGCGCAGTTGCGTGCGCTCTGCCTCATTTTCGATGCGTTGCGAAATTCCGATGTGCGGGTCCTGCGGCAGGTAGACGAGCATGCGGCCTGCGATGCTGACCTGGGTCGACAAGCGCGCCCCTTTGGTGCCAATCGGATCCTTGACCACCTGCACAAGAATCGTCTCGCCTTCGCGCAGCAGCCGTTCGATCGGCGGCGGCTTTTCAAGCGCGACCTGCCGGTACTCCCAGATATCGGCGACGTGCAGAAAGGCTGCACGCTCGAGGCCGATATCGACGAAGGCCGACTGCATTCCTGGTAGCACCCGCGCCACCTTGCCAAGATAAATGTTGCCAACAATGCCGCGTGACGCGCTGCGCTCGATATGCAGCTCCTGGACAACGCCGGCGAGCAGGATCGCGACTCGCGTTTCCTGCGGTGTAATGTTGATCAGGATGTCTTCCATCAGGCCGCGCAGTGTAAACACGACGCTTACGACGTGCTGCTCTGCTTGCCTGGTTGCTACACCACCTTCATACCGCCCAATGACAGCAGTTGCCCGGTCTCGTACAGCGGCAATCCCATCACACCCGAGTAGCTGCCTTCGAGACGCTCGATAAACACCGCTGCGAGCCCCTGGATTGCGTAGCCGCCTGCTTTGTCATACGGCTCGGGCGTGCCGCAATAGCGCGTGATTTCGCTTTCTTCCAGTGTGCGGAATGTCACTTGAGACACCGATATCGCAGCTGTCAGCGAGCCTTCCATTGCCAGCGCGACTGCGGTCCGCACTTCGTGCGTTCGGCCCGATAGCTTCATCATGAACTCGCGGGCCTGCTCGGCGTTGACGGGCTTCGGGAGCACAACGCCGTCGACGATCACGATTGTGTCAGCGGCCAGCACGGGGCGATATTGCATCGAACGCATACGCAGCACATTGAGCCCGAAGGCGGCCTTCTCGCGTGCCGTGCGTTCTACGTAGACGCTGCAGGATTCGTCTGCACCCTGCGACTCATCGATGTCCGGACCGCGCGGATTCGCAAGCCGCAGCAACAATGCCTCGAACTTCACGCCGATCTGCTTCAACAGCTCGCGTCTGCGCGGACTGCGGGAGGCGAGATAAAGCGTGCCCGGCATATCGTGCTAGCCGCGGTGGTACGGATGGCCGCTGAGCAGAGACCATGCGCGATACAGCTGTTCAGCGAGCACGACGCGAACCAGCGCATGGGGCAAAGTCATGCTGGAGAGACGAAGCAGAAAGCCTGAGCCTGCTTTGACTGTGTGATCGAGCCCATCGGCGCCACCGATCGCAAACGCGACGTCCTGGGCCTCGTCGCGCCAGCGTCGCAGCTGTTCCGCAAATTGCAGCGTGGTCCAATCCTTCCCTCGCTCGTCGAGCGCCACGAGCGTCGAACCGGATGGGATGGCCGCGCGGATGCGCACTGCTTCGGCGCCTAAAAGCCGTGTAGTGGACGCGTTGTTGCTGCGTGGCTCCGATTTGACTGGCTTCACTTCGACCTTCAACTCCGCAGGTAAGCGCTCGAGATAGTCTGCGACCGCCTGGTCGGCCCACACCGGCTGGCGCTGGCCGACCGCAACGATCGTGATCCTCATCCGGCTATGCGGCCTTCACTTTTCGTGGCCTTGAAGGGTTCTTCGTCTTTACCGCTGCAGACTTGAGTCGGACCGGTTTGCCGCCCCAGATTTCTTCCAGGTTGTAGTACGCGCGATAAGCCGGTTGCATAATGTGCACGATCACGTCGTTGCAGTCGACCAGCACCCACTCGCCGGTGTCCTGACCTTCGACGCTGACGATGTCTCCGCCCGCCGCCTTCACTTTGTCGACCACGGATGAAGCGAGGGCGCGCGTCTGCCGGTTTGACGTACCGCTGGCGACGACGACACGTTCGAACATATCGGACAGTTCCAAAGTGTTAAAAATCTTGATGTCCTGCGCCTTGACGTCCTCGAGCGCATCGATGACCAGACGTTGCAGTTTTCTGATATCCAAATTAATCCCGATACAGGTGATGCGAATCAATATAGTCGAGCACCGCGGCCGGCACCATCGCGGACAAGCGCAGCCGGTTTTGTGCCGTTTGTGGCTCACTGAGCAACTGCCGAACCTCCGTTGATGATGCGTCGATCGGCGTCATGCCGAACTGAAGCACTTTTCCGCCCGGTTGGGTCTGAAGATCCGCCACATTTCCGCGACGTGATTCAAGCAGCGTTTGCAGGGCAAGGCTGATCGGCAGGTCCACACCTGCGCGGCGGGCGACCGCGATGTGTGCTGTGTCAGCAATCTCGTTCCACTCATGCCACGTGTCGAAGCGTGACCATTGGTCCGATCCCATAATCAGAACGATTGGCACCTCGGGCGTGTGGCGCCGCAGCGCGCGCACTGTGTCGATCGTATAAGTCGCGCCGCCGCGCTCGATTTCATGCATGTCTAAAGCAAGGCCTGGCACGGTGGCGATCGCGAGCTGCACCATTTGAGCGCGGTGTTCCGGCGGAGCCTCAATCCGGCTCTTTTGCCAAGGCTGTGCCGCGGGCAGTATGTGAATCCGCGCGAGGTCAAGTTCCGTCAACGCGTCGCGTGCCAGTTGCACATGACCGTTATGGATCGGATCGAAGCTGCCACCCAGCAGACCGATTGCTGATCGGTTTACTTCTGCTACACCCATTCGCGAGGGCGCAGAAAATCCGAATACAGATTTGCTTCCGGGCTGCCCGGCGCGGGCCGCCAATTGTATTTCCAGTGCACGACCGGCGGCATTGACATCAATATCGACTCGGTCCGGCCTCCCGATTGCAGGCCGAAGAGCGTGCCCCGATCGAACACCAGATTGAATTCGACGTAGCGCCCGCGTCGATACGCCTGGAACTCGCGTTCCCGCTCGCCGTACGGGGTGTCGCGCCGACGCCCGACGATCGGCACATAGGCATCGAGAAACGCATCGCCAATCGCGCGCTGCATCGAAAAGCTTTGCGCAAATCCGCCCTCATTGAAATCATCGAAGAACACGCCACCGATTCCACGCGGCTCGTCGCGGTGCTTCAGGTAAAAATATTCGTCGCACCATTTTTTGAAGCGCGCATAGTGATCAGCTCCGAACGGCGCCAGCGAGCCTTTGCACACAGTGTGAAAGTGGCGCGCATCTTCCTCGAAGCCGTAATAGGGCGTCAGGTCCATGCCGCCGCCAAACCAGAAGATGTCGGGCTGACCTTCGCTTTTCGCAATGAAGAACCGCACGTTCATGTGCACGGTTGGCACGTAGGGGTTGCGCGGATGCAATACCAGCGAAACGCCAAGCGCCTCAAAGCTGCGGCCGGTCAACTCCGGCCGCTGTGCACTGGCCGAAGGCGGCAATGCACGGCCAAGTACATGCGAGAAGCCAACACCACCGCGCTCGAGCAAACTTCCGCCCTCTAGAATGCGTGTGATCCCGCTACCTGCAAGCTGGGCGTCGGCGGGTTTCTGCCATGCATCGCTTTCGAACCGCTTGCCGTCGAGGCGCTCGAATGTCTCGACGATGCGCTGCTGCAGACCGAGCAGGTAGTCGGCAACGGCGGCGCTGTCGGCAAGCTCGACGGTCACGAAAGATGGCGCTTGATAAAGGCCAGCACGGCGTCATACCAGGCCACAATATTGCGTGGCTTCATGATCCAGTGATTCTCGTCCGGAAACACCAGCATCTCCGAAGGCACGCCGTGATACTGCAGCGCTTCGAACAGATTCAGGCCTTCCCCGATCGGGCACCGGTAGTCTTTCTCGCCGTGGATGATCAGTGCCGGCGTCTTCCATTGCTTGATGTGACGGATCGGTGCATAGCGATCGTAGGCGGCAGGATCGGCGTACGGGTCCTCACCGCCCATTTCGAGATACCACCACGCCGGATGATCCGTGGTGCCGGTAAATTGCGCCATCGTGGTGACGCACGCATGCGTGATCAGGCATTTGAAGCGCTGCGTCTGCGTGCCGATCCAGTTGGTCATGTAGCCGCCAAAGCTGCCGCCCATCGCCATCATTCGATCGGTGTCTACATCGGTGCGCGCGGCAACGGCATCCGTTACCGCCATCAAATCCTTGTAGCACTGGTCACCCCAGACGTTGCCCCAAATGCCTTGCACGAACGGTTGGCCGAAACCGGTTGATCCGCGCGGATTCGGCTGCACGACGATATAACCCTGCGCCACTGCGAGCAGCGGATTCCAGCGCCAGTGCCACGCGTCGGCGGTCATTCCAATCGGTCCACCGTGAATCCACAGCAAGGTCGGACATCGGCCGCCCGCTTTTGCAGGCTTGGTCACGAAGTACTGCACGTCCGCGCCGTCGGTCGACTTGACGGTGCGGTTCTCGACCATGGCCCAGTGCGGGAATTCGAAGCCCGAAAGCCGCGCCAACGTCTGCGGTGGTGACTCAGGTTTCGCATCTACGACGAACGCTTCGGGAGGCTCAAGGAAGGTCGAACGAATTCCGGCTATGCGCCCGTCGGATAGAAAGCGAAGGCCGGCATGCGCCCCTGCTTCGCGTTGCGCGGTGATGCGTTCCGCTTTGCCGCTCGCGATGTCGATCACGAACACGGGCACGTGACCCGCGATGTCTGCGCTGGCGACCACGCGTTTGCCGTCGGCGCTCCAGTCACCCAGGTGCAGCCAGGCGTCGAACTCTCGTGCCAATTCGCGCAATGCGCCGCTTTGCGTATCGATCAACGTCAGCGTCGGGCGAACGACCGTGGTGGGTGAGCGCGTGGCCCGAATCACAGCCAGGCTGTTGCCGTCTGGAGCGTACAGCGGCAACTCGTTATTCGTGTTGGGCGCGGCGCCAACGATCTTCATGTGCTTCGTCGCGACCTCGATCAATGCAATCGCGGTATCGGTTTCGCGATCCTCCCCCGGGGTTTGCCACGTGACGGCAACGTAGCGTCCGTCCGACGAGACGTCGAACTCGGGTTCAACGGACATCTCGCGCTTCGCGTCCGGTGTCAGATCGGCGCGATCCTTGCCTTCGTGCGAGTAGGCGATCACGTGCGTATTCGCCAGGTTGGCGTTCTCGTGCAGCCAGTGGTCCCAGTGCCGCACAGGCTGAGTACGAAAATGGCGAGCACTCGAACCCTTCTTCTCGCGCTCGTGCGCCGCCTCGCGCTGCTTCTCGAGCTCGACGTCTGCCAGCACCGGTGCCAATACAACCAAGCGATCGGCACTTTTCGCGAACTTGAAACTCTCTACGCCAAGCGGTTCGTCGGTGAGCTGCTGCGGTTCCCCGCCGGCGGGCGGAAGGAGCCAAACCTGCATTCTCTTGTCCGCGTCTTCGTCGGCTTTGATTTCGGTGGGTTGCCGATTCGACAGAAACCCGAGCGCGCCGTCACTCCGAAAAAATGGAGCTACGTCCTTGGTGTCGCCACGCGTGAGTTGCGTCGCATCGCTTCCATCGGTGGGGATCCTCCATATATCGGAGACGTATTTCACGCCATCGCGATCGAGCCGCTGCGCCGAAATCGCAAGCCATGATCCGTCCGGAGAAGACGCGAGCTCCGACACTCGCCTTAGCGCAATGTGCTGTTCTACGGTGTACTGGGCACTTTTCATTTGAGTGTGTCGTTAAAGAGGATCGGCGTGCACGCTCGCCGGGGCACGCGGCTTCAACGCGCGAAATCCAATGTCGCGTCGAAACTGCATGCCATCAAATGCGACTTCGTCAACTGCGTCGTACGCCCGTTTCTGTGCCGCTCTAACTGTTTCAGCCAGCGCAGTCACGCACATCACGCGGCCGCCCACAGCGACCAGCGCGCTGTCGACCAACTCGGTCCCGGCATGGAACGTCATGCAGTCGTCATCGTCTCCCGCAAGATGCGTCACGCGATCGCCGCGTCGCGGGTGATCCGGATATCCGTGAGAGGCAATCACGACACCGAGAGCGGTTCGCCTGTCCCATTGCGCCTCAACCTGATCCAGCCGGCCGTCGATTGCCGCATCGAGCAGCGGGACCAAATCAGATTTCATTCGCATCAGAATCACCTGCGCCTCGGGATCGCCCATGCGGCAATTGAATTCGAGCGTCTTGACGTCGCCATCAGGCGCAATCATCAAACCCGCATACAAGAAACCCGAGAATGGGATTCCATCGGCGGCCATTCCGGTGATGGTTGGCATGATGACTTCGCGCAGTACCTTGGCGTGAACCGTGGGCGAAATGATCGGCGCGGGCGAGTACGCGCCCATGCCGCCAGTGTTGGGACCGCGATCATTGTCAAGAAGGCGCTTATGGTCCTGGCTGGTCGCAAGAGCCAACACGCTTTGCCCATCACACATAACGATAAAGCTTGCTTCTTCGCCGGTCAGAAACTCTTCGATCACGACCTTGGCATCGTCGCCGGCAGTCGCGCCGCCGAGCATCGCGTCGATCGCGGCAATTGCCTCTTGAACCGTCGCTGCCACCACCACACCTTTGCCCGCTGCGAGTCCGTCGGCCTTCACTACGATCGGCGCGCCACGCTGTCGCACGTAGTCGCGCGCGGCCTCGGCGTTGCTGAATGTCCGATAGGCTGCGGTCGGAATCCCGTGCCGCGTCATAAAAGCCTTGGCAAAATCCTTTGAGCTCTCGAGTTGAGCCGCCGCCTGTGTTGGGCCGAAGATGCGAAGGCCGCGCGCGCGGAAAACGTCTACCACTCCTGAGGCAAGGGGTGCCTCGGGTCCGACGACAGTGAACGCGACGCCTTCGCTGCGCGCGAAGTCGGCCAGAGCTTCATTGCTTTGGTACGAAATGTTGACGTAACGCTTGTCGCGCGCAGTCCCGCCGTTTCCGGGTGCCACGAAAACTTTTTGCACTCTGGGCGAGCAGGAAAGCTTCCATGCAAGCGCATGCTCGCGACCGCCGCCGCCGATGACCAGCAGCTTCATCAGGCCAGCGCGGCCGTTGTGTAAACCTGCTGCACGTCGTCGAGGTCTTCCAGCACATCGATCAGCTTCTGCATCTTTTCCGCGTCGTTGCCGGTCAACAGTGTTTCTGCCAGTGGCTTCATGGTGACCTCGGCAAGTTCGGGCTTCAAACCGGCCCAGTCGAGAGCCGTCCGCACTCTTTCAAAATCACCCGGAGCGGAGATCACCTCCACGGTGCCGTCGTCGTTGGCAATGATGTCTTCGGCGCCGGCACCCAGCGCTACGTCCATCACTTGCTCCTCGGACGTACCCGGGGCAAACAACAAGTGCCCGCAATGTTTGAAGTTGAATGCGACCGAGCCGTCGGTGCCAAGATTTCCGCCGTGCTTGACGAGCGCGTGCCGCACTTCGGCAACCGTGCGCACGCGGTTGTCGGTCATCGCGTCGATCATTAGCGCTGCGCCGCCAATGCCATAGCCCTCGTAGCGGATTTCTTCGTAGCTAGCGCCCTCCAACTTGCCGGCGCCACGCTGGATCGCGCTGGTCAGCTTGTCCTTCGGCACGTTGCCAAGGCGAGCCTTGTCGAGCGCGAGACGGAGCCGCGGGTTCATCGCCGGATCAGCGCCGCCATCGCGCGCCGCCACTGTGACCTCACGAATGATCTTGGTCCAAAGCGAGGCGCGCTTGACGTCCTGCCGGTTCTTGCGATGCTGAATATTGGCCCACTTGGAATGGCCGGCCATAGCGAAGTGTGTGCGGAGATTTGCGGGCGGGGAAGGGCCGCGAGTGTATCAAGGCAAGGTTTTGGGCATTGCTCGAGCCGATCACGGCAGGTGTCCGCCTTCGGCTACGCTGCTGCCCATGATCGACGACGCGAGGCTTTGATGGCTGCACCGCTAGTAATCGCAATGACCGGCCGTACCGAGCTTGCCTTGCTGCCCGCGCTGACCAACCGGCACGGATGCATCACCGGCGCTACGGGTACGGGCAAGACAGTAACCATGCAGAAGATGGCAGAAAGTCTCTCGAACATCGGTGTCCCCGTGTTCATGGCCGATATCAAGGGTGACCTGACCGGGATGGCCGCCCAAGGCAAGTTGAGTGACAAGATGAAAGCGCGTCTGGCCGAACACGCGTTGCCGGAACCCCATTGGCAGGCGTGCCCGGTTGCTTTTTGGGACATCTGGGGTGAGCAGGGCCATCCGGTTCGCGCGACCGTCTCCGACATGGGTCCCTTGCTGCTTTCACGTCTGCTGAATCTGAATGAAACGCAGGAAGGCGTGCTGGCGTTGATTTTTAAGGTCGCTGACGACAACGGGATGCTGTTGCTCGACCTGAAGGACCTGCGCGCAATGGTGCAATACGTCGGCGACAACGCGTCCGAGTTCAAGACACAGTACGGCAACGTTTCGATGGCATCCGTCGGAGCGATTCAAAGGGGGCTGCTGCAGATCGAAGAGCAGGGGGGAGCGCGATTCTTCGGCGAACCGATGCTCGATATTGCCGATCTAATGCAGACCGTCGACGGCAGAGGTGTGGTGAACATCCTGGCGGCTGATAAGTTGATGAACAACCCGCGGCTGTACGCAAGCTTCCTGCTGTGGCTGTTATCGGAGTTATTCGAGAACCTGCCCGAAATCGGCGATCCGGAAAAACCCAAACTGGTGTTTTTTTTCGACGAAGCGCATCTTTTGTTCAACGACGCGCCCGCTGCGCTGCTCGAGAAAGTGGAGCAGGTTGTTCGTCTAATCCGTTCGAAGGGTGTAGGTGTTTATTTTGTGACGCAGAACCCACTCGACATTCCAGACAACGTTCTCGGTCAGCTGGGCAATCGCGTTCAGCACGCGCTGCGTGCATTCACGCCGCGCGATCAGAAGGCCGTCAAAGCGGTGGCAGAAACGATGCGCGCCAATCCGAAGATCGATGCGACCAAGGCGATCCTTGAACTTGCCGTCGGTGAAGCACTGGTCAGTTTTCTGGATGCGAAGGGCACACCGAGCATCACTGAACGCGCTTGGGTGCTGGCGCCGGGGTCGCAGCTGGGGCCGATTACGCCGGAGCAACGCAAAGAGGTCACTCGTGATTCAAACGTTGGCAACGTTTACGAGAAGACCCTTGATCGTGAATCTGCGCACGAGATGCTCAAGGTGCGGGCCCAGAACGCTACGGCAGCCCCCCATAGCCCAGCAAGCAAAGGTGCTGCTCCCGCGCCCGCCGGTGGCGGCATCATGGGCGGCATTGGCGATGTTCTGTTTGGATCAACGGGGCCGCGCGGCGGCCGCCGCGAAGGCATGGTCGAAGCGATGACCAAGAGCGCTGCGCGGTCGGTAGGTTCATCAATTGCGCGCGAACTTACGCGCGGCGTGCTCGGCTCGCTGCTCGGCGGGTCGCGGCGGCGCTAACAAACAGCGCAGCGCCTGTGCCAGAGTTCGCCGCGGTCCTGACTTCGATTGAGGCATGTCCGGTCGCGCAGGTCATCAGGCGCTCGGTATGGGCGTATCCGGCGCTCGAAACGGTTCACATTGCCGCCTTCGCGACAGTTTTCGGCGCACTGATGCTGCTGGAGCTTCGCGTCTTCGGCGCCGCGCCGGCCTTGCCATTGCAGCCACTTATGCGGCTGGCCGTACCGGTAGCGCTGATTGCCTTCGCAGTGGCAGCGCTGGCGGGCAGCCTGATGTTGATTTCGAACGCCACCGAGCTGGCGGCGAATGTCGCATTCCAGATCAAGCTGTGCTTGATTGTTGCGGCCGGCGTAAACGCCTGGTGGTTCCATCGACGCCCGAGCGTGGCCAGGCACGATTCTGTCGCAAAGGCGCAATCCTTGCTGTCGCTGTTGCTATGGCTGGGGGTTATTACCTGCGGCCGCTTGATTGCATACGTGTAGATGCCCTACGTCTTGAGGAGCTGTTATGAAATTTCGTTACCTTCTTCAGCTTGTTGCTGCAGCACTACTGGTTGCACCGGCAACGGCGCACCACGGCTGGTCGAGTTTTGATCAGGATCGCCCGCTGTATCTAAGTGGCACCTTGACCCAGGTGAAATGGCAGAACCCCCATGCGGAGATAATGCTTCGGGTTGATGTGACCCAGATGCCCGAGCGGCTCGCATCGCGTGCACTGCCCGCGCAGCAGCAGTCGGTCGATGCGGCCGGCATTCTGAAGAAAGTGCAGGTTCCGTCCAACGCCCAGGGAACGTGGGAAGTCGAGCTTGCGCCTTTGTCGCGCATGCAGGCGTGGGGCTTGTCGCAGCCGCTCAAGGTCGGCGAGCGCGTCGAAGTGATCGGCTATCGGTTGGCCGATGAAAACAAGCGAGTGGTGCGCGTCGAGTATTTATTTGTTGGCGACAAGGCTTATGCCTTCCGCTCGGCGCCGGTGAACTAGCGTTTAGCTGACACGCAATTGGCACTCGACTCGCGCGAGTGCTTTGTTGCTTTTCCGTTTTAGCTCGTCTATTTGGCCTCTTGTAGTCAGGGTTTTGCATGTATACCGTTTACAAGCTTCCGCGTTGAACAGCACATATGCATTGTTAGCGCAGCGTAAACGGAGGTCTGGATGAGCGTGCCCGCAGTGATTCCGTCGCCGATTGCCATCGCCGGTTTCAAGGACGTCTATCAGGTTTTACGCGTCGAAGAAGCGCTCACCGGAATGCAGGAGCTCGGTGCGAGCGCGAACGAGGCACTGCGTGCCACTTACGTCAAGATGATTCGTTGTGGTGGCCAGCGCTTTGTCACCAAGCCGGCGGCGCTGCCCGATATCGACACACTGATCAACGAGCTGCCCAATTTCGAGGCACCCTTGCAGGACATTCGCAAGCAGCTTGCGCTGTGTCTTTCATCCGACGATCCCCTCGAGCTCGAGCCAATGTTGCTGCTCGGCGAGCCCGGCATCGGTAAAACTCATTTTGCGCGACGACTCGCGAAGCTGCTCGGCACTGGCTACAACTTCATCGGCATGAGTTCGCTGACCGCGGGATGGATCCTGTCCGGCGCGTCGGCGCAATGGAAGAACGCAAAGCCTGGCAAGGTCTTCGACGCGCTGGTCAATGGTGATTACGCCAATCCGGTCATCGTTGTCGATGAAATCGACAAGGCCGGGGGTGATACCCAATACGATCCACTCGGCAGTCTCTACACCTTGCTCGAGCATGACACGGCGAGCGAGTTCGTCGATGAATTTGCCGAAGTGCCGATCGACGCCTCCGAAGTGGTCTGGATTGCAACGGCCAACCATGCCAACACAATTCCGTCGCCGATTCTGAATCGGATGAACGTGTACTCGATCGACCCCCCCGACAACGAAGGCTCGCGCCGTATCGCGCGCTGTATTTATGAAGAGCTTCGCGGCGAGCACGGTTGGGGCCGCGTGTTTCCCGAGCAGTTGGGGCTCGAGAGCCTCAACCGTTTATGCAAGTTGAAACCGCGCGAGATGCGGCGCGTGGTGCTTGCTGCGTTTGGAAACGCGAAGCTTGCTGGCCGAAATGAAGTGCTGCCGGACGACATTACCGAAGAGCGTGCATCGAAGAAGCCACGCATCGGCTTCTAAGTTTGTGGTCCGTTGCGGCTAGCGCGTTAAGCGCAGCGGACATGCCAACGCCCCGCAGCGCCTGGGATGCGATCAGGAACTTTTGAGTGTCTTGCTCCGCTCTGAGGCAACCCGTTTGTAAACAGGTCCCCAAAGTGGGTGGCCCACTTCCGCATCGCTCAGTTTGAACGTCGGGTCTGCGGTAAACGCCGCCTGAAACGCGGATTCGCACTCTGTCGGGCGATCGTATGCGCACGCGATGAACGCCAGATGCTTGTTCGATGCAGCAACGTCGTTACGGTCACGTAGGCCATCGCTCAGGGCACGCTTGAACATGACTTCGGCTCGCTCGTACTGACCATCTTCATAGAAGCGCATGCCGTTGATAAATGCGCGTTCTGCAGGTTGCTCATACAGGCGGGCAATGCTGACCGTTGGAGCGGGCGGTGCAGGGGGCATCCACGGTGGTTCGAAGAGCGCGCAACCGTGCAGCAGTGCGCCCGCCGCGATAATGCCCAGCCGCGTAGCCGCGGTGATGCAGAGGGCTTTCATTGAAACAGGTGGCTGATCCGAAGCGGACGGCCCGGCGCAATGTCCACCTGCGTGACGTGCGGTGGACGCTGTCCGTTGCGCAGCTCGATCGTATGTCGACCTGCGGGAAGAACCAACTGAGCGAGCGGCGGCGTCGTTCCCTCGCGCGCACCGTTGACAAAGACCTCGCCCCAAGGCGCAACGGCGAAGATGACCACGCCGCGCTCAGGCTCTGCACTGGGTGCCTTCGCTAGACGTCCTGGGCCGGCCCGAGGAAGCGTAGACGGCGCGACAGCTTCTGCGCCCCTGAAACTTGACATGCTTGCAGACGTCGCTGCAACCGACGGGTCACCGCGCGCATTGGCTTCTTCTGCAACCGCAGGTGCAGTCACGGTGTCTGTGCTGATGGCAGTGGTCGGGGCAGCCTGCCCGCGCATCGAGGTACCGAACGCAGCGACCAATGCGATAACGCTTGCAGCTGCACCGATCGCAATCTTGTTTCCGGTAAGCAAGACAGTTGGGCGCTTTTGAGTGACTGGCCTGTGACTCCGCAGCGTCGACGCACGAGTTTGCACGGGCGGCACGATTTCGATTCGCGCGGGCATTCCCGTAATGGTGAGCGCGCTCGTCGGCTGCGGACCCCGCTGACCCCACAGAAAAGTAGTCAGCGCGTTACGAAATTGTGCGGCAGTCCCGAAAGGTCGCGCCCGATTCAGTCCAAGAGCGTTCTCTGCGATCTCGGCCAATGCCAACGGTGCAGCTGGACGCAGTTCAAGGATCGGGCTTTCGGCACTCTTGCGCTCACGCAATGCCACCAGATCGGGTCGCTGACCGGTTAGCAACAGAAACAGCAACGAACCGAGGGCGCGAATGTCTTTTTTGCGCGCCTCTGGTCCCAGTTCGTTCTGGAAATAAGACATCAGTGCCTCGGTGCCTGCGAGTTCGAAGTCGCCCGACGTCCCGCTGTCGATCCATCCGCCAAACCCCATCACCTTCGGCACCCGATCAGGGCCCTGCAGGAAAATACGCGACGGCCCCAGATTCCCATGCGGCACACCGCGCGAATGCGCATGTTCCATTGCATCGGCCACGCGTGCTGCGATATCGGCTGCCTGCAACGCGCCTGGACGAAACCCTTCGGCCATCGCTTCGTCAAGCAGTTTGCCGTCAACCCGTTCCAGCGCCAAATAACCGATGTTGTGCACACGACCGGCATCGAACACGGTGACGATGTGCGGATGGTGTAGCCGACCCGCCGCTTGTGCTTGCCGCATGAATGCCTGCTCGATGCGCTCATGGCCGGCACCTTGGTCGTCCGGCCGGGGCTGCAATTGCACCGCCTTCAACACGAGTTCGCGGTTTAACACCGGGTCAAGTGCCAAGTACGCGACCGTGTGCCTATCGCGCCGCAGCTCGCGCAGGATCGAATATCGGCCGATCAGCTTTAGATTCTGAGTAAGCGCTTGAGCCATTGGGTTAACCGATGCAAGGCGCAGGCTAGCGGATGCAGGCGCGGCCCACAATCGGCCGCAGAGGTCGAAAGACGGGAGTAAGGGGAGGAAAAGGGGGCTAAAAACGGTGTTGAAGACCCAGCGTTTCGCCAGCTCGGACCTCGATGCGCGCGACCAGCGGCGCGGCAGCTCCATTGCGGATTTCGATCGTGTGCACGCCCGGCGCCAACGACAGCTGCGTCAGCGGTGGGGACACACCGCGTGGTGTTCCGTCGACGCTGACCTCACCCCACGGCGACACCGCCAGCGTGACAACGCCGTCCCGGGGAGGCGCGACGGGCACAGGTACGGGCTCGACCTTGCGGCGAGGCGCAGCCTTGGCATCGGCCGCCGCCGCGTCGCCGTTTGCCGCTGCTGCGGCAGCGGTGGCTGCAGATGTGGGCGCGTCCACCACAGCAGGCACGACAACGGGTTGCGGTGTGAGCACCAGTTCCGGCAGCGCTGCTGTCGGGGCCGGTGGCGGTTCCCGGTCACGTCGCAATGCAGCCACCAGGATGGCCAGGGCAATCACGCTCGCCGCGATCGCCGCGACTGCGCGTCCGCCAGGCGCGCCCTGGCGCTGGGGTGCTGCGTTGGCCCTCGGCTCCGCCGGACGCGCAATGAGTGCAGCATCAGCGGAAGCACGCGAGCCATCGACAAAATCGGCAAGCGCATTTCGGAGCTCTGCTGCTTTCTGGTAGCGCGCCCCGGGCTCCTTTGCCATTGCCCTGGCAACAATGTCGACAAGTGCTGCTGGCGTCTCGGGCCGAATGCGGTCAACCGCCTTTGGGGTGGCGGCGAGCACCTGATCGAGCGTCTCGTCAACCGTCCGGCCCTCGAAGGCGCGTCGGCCGGATAACAGCTCGTACAAGATCGTGCCAAGCGAAAAAATGTCACTGCGTGCATCGAGCGGTGAGCCGTCTGCCTGTTCGGGCGACATGTAATTCGGTGTTCCGACCAGCTGTCGCGTTCCGCGCGGCTTCGTCTCGGGCATCGGGGCCAGCGCGGTCCCGAAGTCAAGCAGCTTCGGTTTCAAGTCGCGTGACAGAAAAATATTGCTTGGCTTGATGTCGCGATGAACCAGCCCGCGCTTGTTCGCATAGTGGATCGCGTCGGCCACGCGCATCATCATCGCGGCCGACTGGCGCGGGCTCATTCGATTACCGCTCGCCAGATACTCGTGCAGATCCTGCCCGTGCAGTCGCTCCATCGCGATATACGCAAACGATTCGGTCTTGCCGGCGTCATAGATGGTGACGATGCTCGGGTGGCTCATGCCGCCGGCAGACTTCGCTTCGTGCAGAAAGCTGGCTTCGATCTGCAGACGGAATTGATCCTCGCGCGCCAGCGGAATAATCTTGATTGCTACTTCGCGTGCCAGCACAGGGTCGTGCGCCGCATAGACCACGCCGTAGGAGCCGCGTCCAATTTCGTTACGAATGGTGAAGCGGCCGATTGTTTTCGGCGGCGACGGTACCGCTACATCGAGCGGGTCCAACGGAACGGTGGCGGTAAAGGGTTCAGACATCGTTGCTTGACATCGGCGGGCGATTATCGCATTGCATCTGCCTCGCAATCTGCGAATTGGCTCGGAAAGCCGTGCGCTATCGCGAGAAGATAATGCGCTCGTTACTAAGGAGACGAGCCTGCGCGATCAGTGCAACGGCGGCAATCGCGAGTGCGATCGCGCCCGGCACGAACAGATCGGAGCTGGTGACGGCCTCGCTGCGCAGTGCTCGCATCATCACGGACTGCTGCGCCATCGCCGGCACGAAAAGCTGCCAGCTGGCGTCGCGAATCGATATGAACAGCGGCACGATGGGTGTGAAATTCACCAGCATGGCGAGATACGTCGCATAAGTCTGCGCTTCCTTGTGGCTGCGTCCGTAAGTTGCGGCGAGCATGTTGAGCGCGGCAATCATCGCGGAAAACGGCAGCAGCATCACCAGAAAAAGCGCGAACTCGTCGAGTCCGAACTGCATTAACGCCGAAAGATTCTCGCTTCGCACAAATAGCATTGCGATCATGAATCCAACCAGCGTAAGCACTACAACACTCGCAGAACACAAAGCTACGACCGTCCATTTTCCCAGCACGACATGGCTCGTGGAGACCGGATTCATCAGCAACGGCTCGAGCGAACCGCGCTCACGCTCGCCCGCAGTAACGTCGATTGCCACGCTGATCGCGCCCGCGACCGATCCCAGCAGTGCCAACCATGGAACGAGGAACAGCAGCTGAGCACCACGTGCCTGGCTGCTTGCCAGGTTGACTTCGTCGATCTCTACCGCAGCCAGGACTTGGGGGCTGACCCCGCGTGCGAGCATCCGTTGAATCCCAAGCTCTCGCGCGAACCCGCGTAGCGTCGTCAACGTGGCGCGCGTGATCGGCTGCGACTTTGTCGCGGTCTCATCGAACATGACCTGCAGCCGGATCGTTTCGCCTGCGGCTAGTTTCACTTCGAAATCGGCGGGGATCACGATCACGGCGCTCTGCAGTCGGCCCGATTTGACCTGGGCTTCGTAATCCGCGGGCGCGTCCTTCACGTTTGCACCGGCGCGTTGCAGGAAATTTACCAGCGTGGGTGCCGCGCTCGCATTTGCAACGTAGACCTCGCGCTTGGCCGCACTTTCCTCGACGCTGGAGATAAAGATCGACAGCAATAACAATGTCAGCGGTCCGGCCAGCATCGATGTGACCAATACGATCATCCAGGTGCGACGATCACGCAGCGCGTCCTTCAGCTCCTTGCGAAACACAACCGCGACGGTGCTCATGCGTGCGCCTCGTGCATCGGCTCGTAGGCAAGCTTGACGAACGCATCCTCGAGCGCTTCAGTGCCGGCTTTGGCGCGGATCGAGTCGGCGGTGCCGTGAGCGACGGTGCGACCGCGCGCCACGATCACGATCTCGTCGGCTAGTTGCTCGACTTCCTGCATGATGTGCGACGAGATGACGATGCACTTGCCGGCATTGCGCAAGTGAAGCAGCAACCGGCGCAGCGCTCGTGTTGAAACGACGTCGAGTCCGTTGGTGGGCTCGTCCAGTATCAGGTGGTGCGGGTCGTGGATCAGCGCCCGCGCCAGGGCCACTTTCAAACGTTCGCCGGTCGAAAAGCCCTCGACCCGCCGCTCGAGCAGCGCGCCCATGTCGAGCAGATCGGACATCATCGCGAGCCGGTGGCGGCCGGCGTGTTCAGGGACCTGACGGAGCCGTGCGTAATACTCGATGTTTTCGCGCGCGGTCAGTCGCAAATACAAACCGCGCGCGTCCGACAAGACGCCGAGTTGGGCGCGCACGGCGCGCGTGTCGCTTTGCACCTCAATGTCGCCAACGCGGACCTCTCCGCGGTCGGCTCGGACCAGCGTGCCGATGATCCGGAGCGTTGTCGTTTTCCCGGCGCCGTTCGGCCCCAGCATTGCGGTGATGCGGCCGTCACCGGCGACAAACGAAACATCATCGACCGCCACGACCCGGGCACGTTTGCCATCAACTTTGGCCTGAAAAGACTTTGCGAGGTTGCGGACTTCTATCACCGAGGCTGCGCCTTTGAGAGTCCGGAACGGTCGATGGCCGCGAAGAAGGTGGGTGCAGGAATGCGTGCGAGACATTCGGCATCGATGCCTTCTAATGATGCCTGGCGCACAAATCGCGAGACGAGCATCGGTGCGCATCCCTGTGCACTGATGCCATGACCTAAATTGGGGGCGACGATGTGTTTGGCGTTACCCAACTTCTGCGCGACCGCTTCACCGTGGCGCGGCGGCGTTGCAGGGTCCAGCCCACCGGAGAAAATCAATACCGGCGTGGGCGCGCTCGGCACGGAGTAGAACTCCGGTGGCACAGCGCGCGAAGGAACAACGCGACACGCCTGCTGGTACAGCTCGGAAAACGATGACCCGAAGCGCGTCGCGCCAGCGGTTGCAATTCCACTTGCATCAATGCGCGGCGCATCCTCCGCGCAAATGACGGCAAAGTGCATTCCGACTGCAAAATTTTCGCTGATGCCACCGCTGATCGCTGCGCTCAATGCAATTAGCGGCGTCAGATCGGCCTCATCGGATGCGGCTTCGGCCAGCGCGTACGGCAACACCGATGCCAACTGTGGCACGTAAAGCGGCACGCGCAACATTGACGCGAGCATCCGGCGGTCAAGTCGAAACGACTCGATGGCGCCGGTCAGCGGATGTGGCATTCGGATATCGATTCCGCTTTCGGCGCGCTTGAGCAGGCGGGCAATGCGCTGATCGAAATCGGGGTAACGACTTGAGCAGCGTGCATCTCTTGTGCACGCTTCGCCCAGCAATTTGAGGGCTGCGTCCGCATCAAGCGCAAACGAAATGGGAAGCACCATGTCCGGCGGCGCGACGCCATCAAGAACGGCGCTACGCACACGGGTCGGGTATTGACGCATGTACTCGAGAGCCACGCGCGTGCCGTACGACGCGCCCCACACGTTGATCCGTTCAGCACCCAGCTGAGCCCGTATCGCCTCGAAGTCGCGCACGGCGATCCAGGTCGCATACTGACGCAGATCCGCCTCAAGCGACTTCAGACACGGCCCCAGCCGGGCAATTTGCTGTTCAGGTTCGAGCGCCGATGCAAGCGATCCCTCATCCGTGTCGCACTCGAGCGCGTTCGAGCGGCCCGTTCCACGCTGGTCGATCAGGACCAGATCGCGCCGCGCATTGAGCTCGGCCAGGACCGGCATCACTTGTCGTGCTACCCGGGTGGCGGCCTGTCCGGGACCGCCGGCAAAAACAAAGATGGGGTCCGGTTGCTTATTGCGGGCGATCGCCGGAATGACTGCATAACGAACGTCAATGATCCGCCCCTGTGGTGCATCGGGATCCTCCGGCATGCGTACCACGCCACATCGGACTTCGCGCTCGATTCCTGTGACGCGGCACGGCGTAAGCGTTGCGATCTCGGTGCTCGGTGCGCGGCACGCCGCCAGCGCCAGTGAGATCACGAGTATGGGGAGCGACAATCGAAGTAATTTCATCTGTGGTCAGCGCGGTCGCGGTGAAGAATAACAATCTGCAACTCAGCTCGCGGTCAGCCCCATCCGCCGGCAACAATCCCACTAGCGTATCTTTTCTCGTACCGAAGGAGGAAACATGAAGTCGAAGTCAATATTGATCCGTGCGCATGGTGGGCCAGAGGTGATCGAGATGGTCGAGACCGACGTGCCAAACCCGGGCCCCGGCGAAGTGCGCATACAGCAGCGCGCGATCGGACTCAACTTTATCGATATTTATTTTCGTAGCGGGTTGTACGCGAACACGCTGCCGCATGGACTGGGTGCCGAAGGTGCGGGTGTGGTCGAAGCGGTGGGCGAAAATGTACGCGGGCTGAAGGAGGGCGACCGCGTGGCGTATCCACAGGGCCCGATCGGTGCGTATGCGGAAGCGCGAACACTTCCGGCCGCGACGGTAGTCAAACTTCCGAACGCAATTTCATTCGAACAGGCCGCGGCAGTGATGCTCAAGGGGCTCACGGTCCAGTACCTGTTCCGCCAGACATACCGGCTACAAGGTAACGAGACAATTTTGTTCCACGCTGCCGCAGGCGGCGTCGGACTGATCGCCTGCCAGTGGGCGCGTGCGCTCGGTGTTCGACTGATTGGCACCGTCAGTTCGGCCGAGAAAGCCGCGCGCGCCAAGAAGAGTGGCGCGTGGCAGACCATCGACTATTCAAAAGAAAACTTTGCAGAGCGTGTCGCTGCGCTGACCAAAGGCGCCAAGGTACCGGTCGTCTACGACGGGGTCGGCAAAACCACGTGGGAGGGATCGCTCGACTGTCTGCAGCCGCGCGGGCTGATGGTGAGCTTCGGCAATGCGTCGGGTGCCGTGACGGGCGTCAACCTTGGAATACTGGCGGCGAAAGGATCGCTGTTCGTCACCCGTCCGACGCTTGCCACGCACGTTGTGCCGCGCGCAAGGCTTGAAGAATCGGCCGCCGAACTGTTCGATCTAATGGAGCGTGGAAAAATCACGGTCGAGATCGAGCAGCGCTACCCGCTGGCTGACGCTGCCCGTGCGCACGAGGATCTTGCGGCACGCAAGACGGTCGGCTCGACGGTTTTGATTCCAAGCTGATTCGCGCGCGGAGCGCGGTGCGCTCAATCGCGTGTGTACCAGTATGCCCATGCGATCAGTCCAGCCTGCAGCGGCAACCGGAGCCATAAGGCCACTGGCGAAAATTGCGGGTACAACTCCGCGTGCAGCGCCATATGCACGTTTGCAGGGAACACTGCAATCAGCAGGGCAATCAGGCCCCAGGCGGCGTTGTTCGAATATCGACGCCACATTAGCAGCCCACCGAGCGCAAGCTCGGCGATGCCGCTGAGGTAGACGAGTGGCAAGTGCAGCGGCAGATACGGCGGCATGATGCTGACGTAAAAGTCGGGCGTGATGAAATGATTCGCACCTGCAGCGATAAACAGCGCGCCGCACAGGTGCCGGGTGGCCGTCTTAACCCGCGTCATTGCCAGCTACTGGCAGGGGCGAACGTTCACGCCTTGTCGTTCACGCCTCGTCGTTCACGCCTGGTGATAGCCAGTTACGCGCTCGACCTCGTTACGCGATCCCAGAAATACCGCGACGCGTTCGTGCAGCGTTGTTGGCTGAATCTCGAGAATGCGTCGCTCTCCGTTGGTTGCGGCTCCGCCTGCCTGCTCGATCAGATACGCCATCGGATTGCCTTCATACATCAGGCGCAGCCGTCCGGCCCGCGTCGGGTCTCGCGCATCGCGCGGATACATGAAGATGCCGCCGCGCGTCATGATGCGATGGACGTCAGCCACCATCGAGGCAACCCAGCGCATGTTGAAGTCCACGCCGCGCGGTCCGGTACGCCCCGCGAGCAACTCGTCGACGTAACGGCGGACCGGTGCGTCCCAATGACGAACGTTGGACATGTTGATCGCAAATTCGCGCGTGTCCGCCGGAATCCGCACATTCGACTGCGTCATCAAGAACGAGCCGGTGTCGCGGTCGAGCGTAAATACCTGCACGCCGTGTCCGACCGACAGGACCAGTAGCGTCTGGGGTCCGTAGACGGTGTAGCCGGCGCACATCTGGCGCGTGCCCTGCTGCATGAACGCTGTTTCGCCCGCGTCTTCGTCGCTCGAAGGGCTGCGCAGCACCGAAAAAATCGTGCCGATCGAAACGTTGACGTCGATATTGCTCGAGCCGTCGAGCGGGTCGAAGAGCAACAGATACTTGCCGCGCGGGTACGCCAGCGGAATGCCCATCGGCCCGTCCATTTCCTCCGATGCCATGCCGGCGAGGTAACCGCCCCAGCAATTGGCCTCGAACAGAATCTCGTTGGACAGCACATCGAGCTTCTTCTGTGCTTCACCCTGCACGTTGATCGTGCCGGTGCTGCCCAGCACGTTGCCCAGCGCGCCTTTGTTAACGGCGTGACTGATCGACTTGCATGCGCGTGCGACGGTTTCCAGCAGCAATCGCAGGTCGGACTCAATGCCGTGCTCGCGTTCGCAGCGAATCAGATAATGTGAAAGCGAAAGCTTCATTGACTCGAGAGCGATTTTGTGACGATTTCGCAGACGTCGCGGGACAGTCCCGGCTGCGCAGCAACGTGCTCGAGTGCGTCATGCATGGCGGCCTGGCGATCGGGGGTGAACTTGCGCCAGCGATCGAGCGCTCGGGCGACGCGTGCGGCGATCGTCGGGTTGATCTTGTCGAGCGCGAGCACCTGTTCAATCCAAAAAGCGTAGCCATCGGCGCCGCGGCGATGAAATTCTGCTTCGTTGCCGACGCACAGCGGCCGAATCAACGCGTACACATTGTTCGGATTGGCTAGCGAGAAGCATCGATGCCGCATCAGCAGCCGGACGCGCGCTACAACCGGCGGCTCGCCAGGATGTGCAATCGCCGTGGCCTGCAACTGAAACCATTTGTTCATCAGTAGAGGCTGATTGGCCCACACGCGAGACAGCTGCACGAGTGCCTCGGCCTTCAGCGGCGACGCGCTGTTCACGATCACCGCGGCGGCGCCATGCGCGTCCGTGATATTGGTCGAGGCGACCAATTGCTCCCGTGCCATATCGAATGCGCCAGCGACTTCGCCTTCGGCGAGATACGCCAGCGCCAGATTACGCAGCGCGCGGCGGCCCGCCGACAGCGCATCGGGGGAGTAGTCGGCTGGACCGAGGCTCGCCTGCAACGCGGCGTAGATCGCTTGGAATTCAGCGGCGAGGCGTCGGCCCAGCTCGCCCATTACAAACCTGCGCGCATTGCGAATCGCTTCGGGATCGACCACGGCGCGTTGCTCGCCGACAAAGCTTTCGGCGGGCAGCGACAGTGCCTGCGCCATAAAAGCGGGTGACAGCGAAGCGTCGAGCAGGGTTGCGCGGAACGTTGCCACGAAGAGGTCGTCAAGAATTAAGGGCCGAGCTGTCTCAGCTGCGTCGGTCAACGTCATCAGGCGAGCAATCGCAAGGCGTTGACCGGCTTCCCATCGATTGAATGCGTCTGAATCGTGCGCCGACAAAAATGCAAGCTGCTCGTCGGTATAGGCGTAATCGATGATGACCGGGGCTGAAAAATTACGCAGCAGCGAGGGCAGCGGTGCTTCGTTCACGTTGAGAAAGCGGAACGTCTGCTTCGCCTGCGTGAGCTCGAGTACACGGGTCGTGCTGGCGTTCTCGGGTTGTCCTTCCAGTTGAAGCGCGCGATCTGTTCCATGGGTTCCGACCAGCCCGACCGCAATCGGAATATGAAACGGCTCCTTGTTGCTTTGGCCTGGCGACGGGGGTGTCGATTGGCTGACGGTGAGTTCGAATACGGCACTCTGCGGCTCGTGGCGTGTGCTGACCGTCAATCGCGGCGTCCCGGCCTGCGCATACCAGCGTTTGAACTGGGTCAGGTCGCGCGAGTTAGCGTCAGCAAGTGCAGCGACGAAATCGTCGCAGGTCACTGCTTGTCCGTCGTGCCGCTTGAAATACAAATCCATTCCGCGGCGGAATCCGTCGACACCGACCAGGGTCTGCAACATCCGCACGACCTCGGCCCCTTTCTCATACACGGTGGCGGTGTAAAAGTTGCTGATCTCCTGATAGTTGTCAGGCCGCACCGGATGCGCCATCGGACCGTCGTCCTCGGGAAATTGCGTTGCGCGCAGCGCTCGAACGTCTTCGATGCGCTTGACCGCGCGACTGCCAGAGTCGCCCAGCATGTCCGCGGAAAATTCCTGGTCGCGAAAAACTGTCAAGCCTTCCTTGAGGCTCAGCTGAAACCAGTCGCGGCACGTCACGCGATTGCCGGTCCAGTTGTGGAAGTATTCGTGGCCCACTATCGATTCGATGTTGGCGTAGTCATCGTCGGTGGCGACCTCAGGACTTGCAAGCACATATTTAGAATTAAAAATGTTCAGGCCCTTGTTCTCCATCGCCCCCATGTTGAAATCGTTCGATGCGACGATCATGAATCGATCGAGATCGAGTTCAAGCCCATAGCGGCGCTGGTCCCATGCAATCGCTTGCTTCAGACTTGTCATGGCGTGCTGGGTCTTGTCCAGGTTGCCGTGCTCCGCGTAAATCTGCAGCAAGGCTTCGCGCCCGCTCGGTTGCGTGTAGCGCTCCTCGTGCAACGAAAAACGTCCAGCAACCAGAGCGAAGAGGTAACTCGGCTTGGCAAAAGGGTCCTCCCACACCGCAAAGTGCCGTCCTTCGGTAAGGTCCCCCTGCTCAATCAGGTTGCCGTTGGCGAGCAGCACGGGGTAGGCCCCCTTGTCGGCCCGGAGTGTGACGCGGAATGTCGTCATCACATCCGGACGGTCCGGAAAGAACGTGATGCGGCGGAAGCCTTCTGCTTCGCACTGGCTAAAGAAGTTGCCATTCGATACGAACAGCCCCATCAG
>Ga0136614_10000222_pt1 | contig 25176 bp, 17 predicted proteins | sample AntDrymUQ2792106_2_FD_106643 | JGI IMG/M metagenome (GOLD analysis project Ga0136614, IMG submission 106643) | Polar desert sand microbial communities from Dry Valleys, Antarctica - metaG UQ279 (21.06) | ecosystem: Environmental > Terrestrial > Soil > Desert | place: Antarctica: Dry Valley... | reverse complement strand
ACGAACAGGCCCCGGGGAGACCAGTCGGCCTCCGAGTAGGCGCCGAGACCGTGCACGGAGCCGTCGGACTCCACCACCCATGCACCATCATTGGCCACCGTGAGCAGCCTGCCGCCGGTGGGCAGGCGTGACAGCGAGGGAGCCGGCGTGGCGTCCAGGCGGTCGCCGATCCATTCCCTCACGTCCGCCCCCGCCGGCGTCAGGCCGACGGCCAAGGCCGCGGCCCCGGCCGCGGCCGCGGCCACCAGGACGCGCGCTCGAGGTGGGCGCCGGGGCCCGCGCGGCCGCGCCCCGTGCGCGGCGCTCACGACCCGCCACGTGCGCTCGCCCGCCTGGTGCTCGCCGGGGGCACGCTCACCGCGCAGCCGATCGCGGAGCTCGGACTCGTTCACGGGCCCTCCACCCCCACGACCTCGGCCAGCCGGTCAAGGGCGCGGCGCAGGCGCGAGTTGACCGTTCCCCGCGGCAGCTCCAGGGCGCGGGCTATCTCGCCCGGCGTCCAGTCGAGCAGGTAGCGGAGCACCACCACGGCCCGCTGCTCGGGGGCCAGGTGCGCCAGCGCCGCCACCAGGTCGTCCGAGATCCCCTCGGCGGTCTGGCGCGACGGGACGCGGTCGGCCAGCTCGGCGTCCACCTCGCGGCGCAGCTTTCGGGCGCGCGCGAAGTCGATCGAGCGGTTGACCACGATCCGGTTGATCCAAGGCGCGAACGGACGCCGGGCGTCGAAGCGGTCGAGCGAGCGGACGGCGGCCAGAAACGCCTCCTGCGCGATGTCCTCGGCAGCGGCCGCGTCGTGCACGATGAAGTAGGCCGTCCGGTAGGCCGCGGGCCAGTGCCGGCGGAACAGCGTCTCCAGCGCCTCGCTCGAGCCGCCCTGCGCGGCGCGGACCAGCCGGCGCTCGAGCACCCGTCGCGCAGCGTCGGCCGGCGCCTGCGTCTCGGTCGATCGCGTGGTCAGCAACGGACGCGTGGAGGGCATGCCTACCGCGGAGCTTCTCACTCCCGCCATGGCCTCACTACGTGCTCTGAACGGACAAAGGTCCGAGTGGCGAGATCGCGCCGGCTGACATAGGCTGATTCGAGAGCGGCGGGTCGCCGGATTTGCGCCCCGCACCACCAACCGGGATGGATTCCACGTGATCGCAAAGCAGCCGCCCGCCGTGCGGTATGGCATCAGACGCCCGGCGGGAGCGCCGCGAGCCGCGGGCCGTTTCGCGCGCGAGCGCGACCATGCGATCGCTTCGCTGCTCGGCGAGCGCCCGATGTCCGGGCGCAGCCACGAGGTCGAGGTGCGCCGGCGTCGTCGTCGTCCGCTGACCAGCAGCCCGGACATCACGATCCTCTGGGAGGACGAGATCCCCCTGGCCGCCCGTCTGGGCGCATCGGTACTCGTCAGAAGGGGCGCCGCTCCGGGCTCACGCGAGGCGATCGCCGCGGCGGCCGAGGCGGAGGGGCTGTCGCTGGAGATGTTCGGCGAGCCGCGTCTGTGGGCGCTGCTCGGCGTGCCCGACTGAACGGGCCAACCGGCGAGCCGTATCGTCTGCCGAGAGCACGACGAGACGGAGACTCCACGCCCCCGGTCCGGCGCAACACGATCCTGCTGTCAGCCGCGCTCGCGGCCAACTCGGCGATGCTGCAGCTGTCGGCAGCCGTAGCCTCGCTCACGCTCGTGCTGGTGCTGGACGTGGAGGGGCTGCTCGGCCTCGGCCCCGCGATCGTGCTGGCCTCGGGGGCGCTTGCCGCTCTCCCGGCTGGTCGATCCATGGACCGCTTCGGCCGCATTCCGGTGCTGGCGGCCGGCTACGGCATAGGGATCGCCGGCTGCGCACTCGCCGCCCTCGGGAGCGCCCTTCCCTCCTCGCCGATGGTGCTGCTCGGCCTCGTGGGCGTCGGAGCGGCCAGCGGCGTCGCGCTGCTGGCGCGAACGGCGGCGGGAGACATGTACCCGCCCGAGCGAAGGGCGCGCGGCATCGCCCTGGTGCTGTTCGGCGCCGTCTTCGGGGCGATCCTCGGCCCCCTGGTCTTCAGCCCCCTCCTGGCGGGCGAGGAGCTGGATGGCGACGCCCTCGCCCCGCTGTGGCTCGCGGCGGGCGCTTTCATGATCGTCGGCCTGGGGCTGGTGTCGGGCGTTCGCCCCGACCCGAAGCGCATCGCGAGGCAACTCGGCTACGACCGCTCGGATGAGACCGCGGCGGTGGCGCCGCTGCGCGAGCTGCTCGGGCGGCCCGGCGTGATCCCCGCGCTGCTGGCCGGCCAGGCAAGCTTCGCGGTGATGGTGGCGGTGATGACGCTCACCGGCGCCGTGGTCGTGGACCACCACGGTCACGAGGGACACCACGTGTTTCCCATCATCGGGGCGCACGTCGTGGGGATGTACGCGCTCGTCATCGTGGTGGGGGACGTGATCGACCGGATCGGGCGAACCCCCTCGCTGGCGGGCGGGCTCCTGGTCATGGCCGTGTCGGTGATCAGCCTCCTGTGGATCGAGAGCGTCCTGGCCACGGCGGTGGCGCTCTTCGGCCTAGGGCTCGGCTGGAACTTCTCCTTCGTGGCCGCCACCGCGGAGCTTGCCGACAGCACCGACGCAAGCGAGCGCGGCCGGCTGCTCGGGTTCAACGACCTGCTCTCCGGGCTCACGGGAGCGGGCCTTGCCCTGCTCGGTGGACTCGCGCTCGACGTCCTCGGGGTGGCCGCCCTGTCCATCGGCGCCGCGGTCCTGGTGGTCGCGCCGGCGGCGTGGATCCTGCGCAACGACACGATCGGCCGGCGGGCCATCCGGGCCGGCCCGTAGGCGCTTTTCACCCCTCGGCGTCGAGATCCACCCGCAGGGTCACCAGGTCGGTCTGCATCAGCCGCACGGTGGCGGCGTTCAGCCGCGACAGCGGCCGCTCGCCCACGATCGCTCTGAGCCGCTCTCGCGGGTCGTCGTCGAGCAGCACGTGAGCCGAGCCGACCCGCCAGCGCCGCCCGACCTTCACGCGCACGCGCGGGTTCACCTCGATGTTGCGGACATAGGCGGCGCGGCGCCCATGCTCGGCGACGATCCAGAAGGCGTCGCCGTCCAGGCCATCGGTGACGGGCGTGCGGCGCGGCTGCCCCGAGCGGCGACCGATGGTTTCGAGGATCGCCGTGCCGGGTGCCGGGAGCCCGAGCCTGAAGAGCGTGCGGACGACCGGGTTGAACAGGTACTTGGCGAGGGCCGTGGTCAGGCGCCGCTTGTCCACGGACCCGAGCATGCCGTAACCGACCCTACTCCGTCGAGATCGACGGGTCCGTCTGCTCGCGCTCGGGGACCGCCATCAAGAAATGTGCGACCGGTCTCGCGGCCAGCCGGAGCACCCGCTCGGCCTCCGCCGCCTGATCGGTCGCCTTCAGCTCGTCCGCGTAGAAGCCCAGCAGCTCGCGCACGTCGGTCACGCCCTCCGCGTCCAGGTCCTCCAGCGCGACCTTCGCCCCCTTGCCCCGGCGCCGCTCCAGCGCGGCGCGGTCCAGGCCCCACTCCTCGGCGACACGGAGGTAGACGCGTCCGCCGGTCTGCCCGGCGCTGAACCACGGGCCGGGGTCCCCCAGCACCACGGCGCGTCCCGCGGTCATGTACTCGAACGCGAAGCCCTTGAGGTTGGCCCGGTCGGCCACGCACCCCAGCGCGTCGTCCAGCGGGCGGCGGGGCTCGCCGCCGATCACCACGTCCGCCCCGGACAGCCGGATGCAGAAACGCGAGTCCGCGTCACCCTGCACGAACAGCCGCCCGCGCTGAGCCCCGTAGGCGAACGACTTGCCCACCGAGCCGTTGACCCGCACCCCGCGCCGGTTGAGTCCCTTCATCACCGCCACCTTGCCGCCGAGCATCGTCTTGGCCACGCCGTCCTGGGCCCCGCCCACGATGGTGATCTCCACGCCGTCGACGCCGAACGCCCCCAGTCCCTGCCCGCTCACCGTCGTCTCCTTGAGCGCTACGACGCGGGCGGCCGACGGTGCCCCGCCGCGGATGCGCTCCCGGGAGATCTCCCCGGCCAAACGGGTGCCGAGCACCCGCCCGCCGGGCGCCGTGGGCGGGCCGGTCGCCGGCGCTCCCACCGCCGCCATCCGGATCGGCCGCGCCGCGATCAGCCCGGCGGCCTGGCGGTGGTCCGGGGGCGAGGGCAGGTCCAGCGGCTCGAGGTCGAGCATGTCGTCGATCGGGCGGATCAGCTCGTGCACGTCCACCGACGGCGTCGCGCGCGCCTGCACCAGCAGCTCCGAGCGTCCCACCAGGTCCTGGGCGCTATCGAAGCCGAGGGAGGCCGTCAGCTCGCGCACCTCCTCGCCCATCGCGCCGAAGAACCGCGCGCAGCTCTCGGCCGATCGCTCGAACTCCTGGGGAGTGAACTTCTTGAGCCCCTTCAGCTGGGCCTCCCGCTCGGTCTCGATCTGCGTGGCGATCCCCACGTGGCACGTGTCGAGCTGGCATCCCCGGCAGATCGTGCACCCGAGGGACACCATCGCGAGGGTGCCGAAGCCGACCCGGTTGGCCCCCAGGCAAAGCAGCTTGACGATGTCGTGGGCGTGGCGGTAACCGCCGTCGGCCCAGATCTCCACCCGGTTGCGCACGCCGGCCTCCATCAGCGCCAGGTGCACCGCGCGGGTGCCGATGTCCGAGGGCAGCCCCACGTGGCGAAGCGCGTGTGATCGCGCCGCCCCGGTCCCCCCCTCGAACCCGGACAGGGTGATCATGTCGGCGCCCGCCTTGGCGATGCCCACGCCGATCGTGCCGATGTTCGGCACCACCGGCACCTTGACCGACACCCGCACGTCCGGGTTCGCGGTCTTCAGCTCGTCGACCAACTCGGCCAGGTCCTCGATCGAATAGAGGTCGTGGTTGTTGGACGGTGAGATCAGGTCGGTGCCCGCCGTGGCGTTGCGGGCCGCCGCCACCCTCTCGGTCACCTTGCGCGCGGGAAGGTGTCCGCCCTCGCCCGGCTTGGCGCCCTGGCCGATCTTGATCTCCACCAGGTACGACGAGTTGATCATCTCGCTCGTCACCCCGAAGCGCCCGGAGGCGACCTGCTGTCCGCGCCAGAGCGGATACCGCCCGTACATGTCGCGTATCTCGCCGCCCTCGCCGTTCATCGCGATGATGTTCAGGCGCGCCGCGGCCTCGGCGTATGCGCGGTAGGCGGTCTCTCCCTGCGAGCCGAAGCTCATGGACGAGATGACGATCGGGTAGGAGTGCAGGCCCACCTCGGCGGTGGCTCCCTCCGCGGGACGGGTCTCGCGGTCCGAGCGCAGGTCCAGCAGGTGGCGCAGGGACACCGGCTGCTCCAGCTCCAGCTCGCGCACCCGGCGCGAGTAGTCCTCGTAGCTGCCGGCGCCGGACGCCGCCGCCACGGCGGCCTTGTAGACCTTGGGATAGAACCGGAGCGTCTTGCCCGGCCGCCCCTCCTCGCCCCCCGAGAGGATGCGCATGCGGGCGTCGCCGTCGGCGTCCAGGGCCGCGAACCCGGTCCCGCCGCGCTCGGACCCGAAGTAGGCCGGCGTGTCAAAGATCGCCGTGAGCTCGGGGCGCAGCCCGATGCAGGCGAACAGCCGGGCATAGCCGCGCAGCTCGTGGATCCCGATCGTGGACATCACCTTCTCGATCCCCTTGCGCAGCGCGGTGGCCAGGTTCGAGATGTCGCTGCGGTAGTCGTCCAGGAGCGCCACCTCCACCATCGTGTACGGGCAGACGCCGTCGGCGCCGAGGCCCAGGGCCACCATCACGTCGTGCACGTTTCGCAGCCCGGCCGAGCGCAGCACCAGCCCGCAGCGGCGGCGGAGGTTGGTCTCTCCGGGCTGGGTGAAGCTCGTGCGCAGCGCCAGGTCGACCGCCGCCAGCGCGAGATGCGGGTCCAGGTAACGGCGGTCGCCCTCGTGCGACGTCCGGTCCGAGAGCACGAGCAGCTCGGCCCCGCCCCGCACGGCGGTGGTGGCCTCCTGCTTGATCCGCTCGATCGCCCCGCGGCTGTCTTCGGCCTCCAGGCACGACACGTCCAGCACGTGCGCGTGGTCTCGGAACGCCTCCCACAGGTCCTCCAGGAGGTAGGTCTTGTGCTCCCGGGCCACGCGCCGGTAGGTGGCGTCGGACAGCGGCGCCAGGCCGTCGTGGCCGCCCAACACCACGGGGAACGCGGTCTCCACCGTCTCTCGCTCCGCGGGGATCGCGCCCAGGCCAGGCCGTGCGCCGATCACCGCCCGGCACGAGAAGTGCTCGATCTCGCGCTCGCGGTCGATCGCGGGGTTGGTGACCACGGCCACCGTCTCCTTGAAGTAGTCGGACAGGTTCTGGCGCTCCCGCGACAGGCAGGCGAGCGGCCCGTCGTACCCGAGCGAGCCGATCGGCTCCGCCCCCGTGGCGGCCATCTGCTGCACGAGCTTCATGTCGTCGCGCTGCCAGCCGAAGCCCCCGAGCACGCGGTCGGCCACCTTCACCGGCTCGGAGGGACCGGCGCTCGTGTAGCCCGGGATCTCCGGGCCCTCTAGGGGTCCGCCCACCGGGATCGCGTCCGCAAAGGCGTCGCCCGCGCGCTCGCCCCCGGCCCGCTCCCGCCACCGCCGGCAGCAGAGGCGCTGCATCTCGGTGTGCTCCACGAGCCGCGCCCGGCCGCGGTCGCGCTCCAGGACGACCATCATCTTCTCGCCCGGCGCCAGCGGCCGGGGATCGTCGACGGTGTCGGCCACCGCCACCACGCCCGGCTCGCTGGAGAACACCAGTGCCTCCCCCGTGCCCATGCACCACAGCGGCCGCAGGCCGAGCGCATCGACCGAGAAGACGCACTCGTCGCCGTGGCGAGACACGAGCGCCACCGGGCCCTGAGCAAGGGGGCCGAAAGCCTGGCGGAGATACATGTAGAAGCCGCGCAGCTCCTCGGGCATGCCCTTGATCTCATTGACGATCGGCGGCAGCAAGAGCTCCAGGGCCTCGGCCAGGGTTAGCCCCTCGCGGTGGATCAGCGCCTCTACGGTGCGCGACAGGTCCTGGGAGTCGGAGGCGCCGCGGGCCAGCGGCACACCCAGCATCCGGGCCTCCTGACGCATGCGGGCCACGGTGTTGATCTCCCCGTTGTGGCCGAGCACGCCGAACGGCTGCACCCTCCGAAAGGAGGGCCAGGTGTTGGTGGAGTAGCGGTTGTGGCCGAGCACCACCGCGGTCGATGCCCGCTCGTCACGGAGGTCGTGGTAGTAGCGGCCGAGCACCCGGGGTGAGCCCAACACCTTGTAGACGACCGAGTCGGTGGCGCAGGAGGCCACGTGCAGGTCCAGGGCGTCCTCCAGCCGCACGGTCAACTCGAAGCAGTTGCGGGGATCCTCGATCAGCCCGCCCACCTGCCAGAACACCGGCTCCTCCTCCCGCGCATGGGAGCCGAGAGCCGAGGAGTCCACCCGGTCCTCGCACTCGGCCAGCACCCGCAGGCCGGTGCGGCTCATGATCGCGCGGGCCCGGTCCTGCGTGGCGCCGCGGTCGGCGGCCCGGGGGATGAACACGTGCACTACCGCGAAGCGCGGGTCCAGGGCCAGGCTCGGGGCGTGACCGCCCGCGCGGACGTCTTCGGCCCAGACCTGGCGCGGCACGTCCACGGTCAGCCCGCACCCGTCCCCCTCGCCGTCCACGTTGCCGGCACGGTGCAGCATGCGGTCCAGGGCGGCGAGCGCGGTGGCGATCGCCCCGTGTACGGGGCACGCGTCCTTGGCGATCCAGGCGAAGAGCGCGCACGCGTCATCGTCCTCGACGGTGGACGGAGGGCGACGGGGTCGGTAGGCCCGCGTCGGGTCGTGGCGCGGCATTGCTATCTCCTCGGTTCCGCGGCTTCTTCGAGCGGCCGCGCGACGGGCAGAACCCGGATTCTAGTGGCTAGCAGCGGCCGCTCAGCCCGCGCATGCGCAACACTATCCGTCGCAACTCGGCGCGTGAGACCCCGGCCTGGCGGGCCGCGACCTTCCGGCCCAGGGCCAGGGCGCTCAGGGCTATGTGCCGCTCGCGCTCGACCACCCGCCACGGGCGCCCGGTAGGACGGGCCGAGCCAGTAGAGGACGCTTCGGGCGAGAGCCGGTCGCGGCTTCGGTCTCCGTCTCGAGCTCGTAATCTCGACCGCTGCGAGGCCTCGGCCCGGGCACGGCGGCTAGGAACGCGCGCGCCTTGACGCGGCGGCCGCGGGTCCCGACGGACGCGAACGGCCGCGACAGCGCCGCCTCCCAGCGCCGCTCGTCCAGGCCGATCACGGTGAGGGACAGGACCCCAGCGCGCACGAAGCCGAACACCGCCTGCGTGCTCTCCTCCCCGCCGCCCGAGCCCCCGGCGTAGACCTGGGGGCGCCGCCGGATCCTCTGCGCCAGGGCCGGGGTGCCGTGGCACGTCACAGCGAGCGTGCGCTCCTTCTCGCCGGCCTGTCGCACGTCCATGCAGCCCCCGCCGTCCTCGTTTCGCCACGCGAGCGCCCGCCAACCCACCCCGTCGACGCCGGTCACCGCCAGCCGCGTCGAGCCGCGGACCCTCGGCCCGGTAGCCCCGGGCTTCGAGCGGTACGCGTCGAGGGTCCACAGGTCCGAGCCGATTCCCGGCGTGGTCAGCGTGGCCACGATGCCGCCTGCCCGGCTGCGCCCCCCGCGGGCAGATCGGCTCCGCCACGGCCACACCAGTCACCGCGGCCGCCGCCGCGGTCAGCGCGATCAGAGCTCGGTTGCGTCCGCGTGTGACACGGCGAGCATAAGTCACCGTGGCAGCCGGTGGAGCTCCTAGCGCTTGTCGCGCGGGCCCGACCAGAACGCGTCGCCCACGGTCACGGTGCGCGCGGTCTCAGCCTGGTGGCGCAGCGAGTTGGGGTCGCCGTCCTCGTAGGCGAACATCGCGTCGGCGCTGATCCGGCGGACCTCTCCGGTCCCGCCGAGGTACTGGTCCACCACCCGGGCGCAGCGGCGCCCCTCCGCGATCGCGGTCACCACCAGCGATTGGCCGATCCGAGCGTCCCCGCACGCGAACACCCCGGGCACCTTCGTGCCGTACACCGGAGCCTTGAGGTTGCCGCGGGCGTCGGTGTCCAGCTGTAGCTCGGTCACCGCGCCCTCATGCTCGGGGTGGCTGAAGCCGATCGCGATCAGCACCAGCTCGGCCGGCTCCTCGAACTCGCTGCCGGGGATCGGCTCCAGGTCCCGGGAGGAGGTGCCCCTCACGCCCCATCCCCGCACAGCCGCCGCCCGGCCGTCGCGGCCGACGATCGCGACGACCTCGCTGCCGAAGCGCCGCTCGCCGCCCTCGTCCAGGGCATAGGTGGTGTTGGTGCGCTTCGGTGGCAGGGGCCAAGGCGTGGTGGGCGGCCGCCCGTTCGCCGGGAGCGGCGGGTACACGTCCAGCAGCACGACCCCGTCCGCGCCCTCGCGCAGCGCGTTGGAGATGCAGTCCATGCCCGTATCGCCGCCGCCGACCACGACCACGCGCTTGCCCTTCGCGCTGATCGCCGACCCCGCGGCGGTCTCCCGCGCCGGACGACCCTCCTCGCGGGCCACGAACCGGTTGCGCTGGTAGAGGTAGTCCATCGCGAAGTGGACGCCGTCCAGCTCGCGCCCCGGCACGTCCAGGTCCCGGTGCAGCCGGGAGCCGATCGCCATGACCACGGCGTCGTGGCGGCGCAGCAGGTCCTCGGCGGCCACGTCGCCGCCCACGTCCATGTTGCAGGCGAACTCGATGCCTTCGTCCTCGAGCAGTTTGACCCGCCGCTCGATGATCCACTTCTCGAGCTTGGCGTCCGGCACGCCGAAGCGCAGCAGCCCGCCGGGCGCCTCGTCGCGCTCGTAGACCACGACACCGTGGCCGTGCTTGTTGAGCTCGGCGGCCACGGCCAGCCCAGCCGGCCCGGAGCCCACCACCCCAACCGAGCGCCCGGTCCGGTGATCGGGCGGGTCGGCGGCAATCCATCCCTCATCGAAGCCGCGAGTCACGATCGCCAGCTCGATCTGCTCGATCGTCACCGGGTCGTCGTTGATGTCGAGCACGCAGGCCGACTCACACGGCGCGGGGCAGATGAGACCGGTGAACTCGGGGAAGTTGTTGGTGGCGTGCAACTGGGTGAGGGCCTCTCGCCAGCGGTCGTTGTAGACCAGGTCGTTCCACTCCGGGATGCGGTTGCCGAGCGGGCAGCCCTCGTGGCAGAAGGGCACGCCGCAGTCCATGCAGCGCGCGCCCTGAGCCCGCAGGGTCGCGTCGTCGGGGAGCGAGAAGTACTGGCGGTAGTCGTGCACCCGGTCGCGCGGATCGCGCTTGTCGAACCCGGCGCGCTCGATGCGCATGAAGCCTCCGACCTCGCCCACTAGTGGCCTCCGGCGGAGGCCACTAGACCCTCGCCGTCGCGGCCGGTGCCGGTACCCGCTCCGGTGGCTCGGCCTCTGCAGCCCCGGCCAGCGCTTGCTTGTAGTCGTGCGGCATCACCTTCACGAAGCGCGTGAGCTCGGCCTCCCAGCGGTCCAGCACCCTCGTCGCCACGGCCGAGCCGGTGAGCCGTGCGTGCTCGGCGATCCAGCCGCGCAGCTCCTCCGCGTCGTCGGGCCCGATCTCGTCGAAGCCCACCAGCTCGGTGTTGCAGCGGGAGCGGAAGCCGCCGCCGGCGTCCAGCACGTAGGCGATCCCGCCGCTCATTCCGGCGGCGAAGTTGAGCCCCGTCGGCCCGAGCACCACCACCCGGCCGCCGGTCATGTACTCGCATCCGTGGTCACCCACGCCCTCCACCACGGCCAGGGCGCCCGAGTTGCGGACGGCGAAGCGCTCGCCCGCCAGCCCGCGGAAGAACGCCCGCCCCGCGGTGGCGCCGTAGAGCACGACGTTGCCCACCACCACGTTGTCCTCGGCGGTGAAGTCCGAGCCCGCGGGCGGTCGTACCACCAGCTCGCCGCCGGACAGGCCCTTGCCCGCGTAGTCGTTGGCGTCGCCCTCCAGCACCAGCCTCACTCCGCGCGTGAGCCAGGCGCCGAAGCTCTGGCCGGCCGAGCCGTTGAACGTCACTTCGACCGAGCCCGCCGGCAGCCCCTCGGGGCCGAGGCGGCGGGCGATCTCTCCCGAGAGCAACCCGCCCACGGCACGGTTCTTGTTCTCGATCGGGCGCTCGGACCGCACCCGCTCGCCGCGCTCGATCGCCGGCCGGCAGAGCTGCAGCAGGTCCACGTCTATCGAGTCCCAGAGCACGGGCTCGGGCGGCCGGATGCGGCAGCGCGGGGCGTCGTCGTCGATCTCCCCGGGCACGTGCAGCAGCGGGCTGAGGTCGATCCCGCGCGCCTTCCAGTGCTCTACCGCCTCGTCGGGCGCCAGCAGGTCGGTGCGCCCGATCAGCTCGCCGACCGAGCGGATGCCCAGCGAGGCCATCAGCCGCCGCGCCTCCTCGGCGACCATGAACAGGTAGTTGACCACGTGCTCGGGCTCGCCCTCGAAGCGCTCGCGCAGCACCGGGTCCTGGGTGGCCACCCCGACGGGGCAGGTGTTGAGGTGGCAGACGCGCATCATCACGCAGCCCAGCGCGATCAGCGGCGCGGTGGAGAAGCCGAACTCGTCGGCCCCGAGGATGGCGGCGATGGCCACGTCGCGGCCCGTCCGCATCTGGCCGTCCACCTCGACGAGGATTCGCGAGCGCAGGTCGTTGCGCAGCAGGGTCTGCTGAGTGTCGGCCAGGCCGATCTCCCACGGGACGCCGGTGTGCTGGATCGACGCCTGGGGTGAGGCTCCCGTGCCTCCGTCGTGGCCCGCGATCACCACGTGGTCGGCATTGGCCTTCGCGACCCCGGCCGCGATCGTGCCAACGCCGACCTCGGACACGAGCTTGACCGAGACCCGCGCACGAGGGTTGGCGCATCGCAGGTCGTAGATGAGCTGCTTGAGGTCCTCGATCGAGTAGATGTCGTGGTGCGGGGGCGGCGAGATCAGGCCCACGCCCGGGGTCGAGTGGCGCAGCCCGGCGATGTAGGCGTCGACCTTGTAGCCCGGCAGCTGCCCCCCCTCCCCGGGCTTGGCGCCCTGGGCGACCTTGATCTGCAGCTCGTCGGCGTTGGCCAGATAGTGCACGGTCACCCCGAAGCGCCCGGAGGCCACCTGCTTGATCGCGGACCGCCGGTCGTCCGCGAAGCGCGCCGGATCCTCGCCGCCCTCCCCGGTGTTGGACTTCCCGCCCAGGCGGTTCATCCCCACGGCCAGCGTCTCGTGGGCCTCCGGGGACAGCGCGCCGAGGCTCATGCCGCCCGACTTGAACCGCCGGACGACCTCCTGCGCCGGCTCCACCTCGTCCAGCGGCACCGGGTCGATGTCGTCGCGAAAGCGCAGCAGGCCGCGCAGGGTCGAGCGCGGCGCGGCCACGTGATTGACGTAGCGGGCGAAGCGCTCGTAGCTCTCTGCGCCGTCGTCGGTGCGTGCCGCGTGCTGGAGGGTGGCGATCGTCTCCGGGTTCCAGCCGTGGAACTCGCCGCGACGCCGCCACGCGTACACGCCGCCCGCAGGCAGCAGGTCGGAGACCCCCAAGGGGTAGGCCCGCGCGTGGCGGTCCACCGCCTCGCGGGCGAGCACCTCGAGGCCGATGCCCTCGATCCGCGAGGGGGTGCCGGTGAAGTGCCGGTCGACCAGATCCTTGGCCAGCCCGACCGCTTCGAATATCTGCGCACCGGTGTACGAGCGGATCGTGGAGATCCCCATCTTCGACAGGATCTTCAGCAGCCCCTTGCCGATCGCCTTGAGCACGCGCTGCTCGGCCTCCTCGGGGGCCATGTCGCCCGGCAGCCGCCCGGCGCGATGCAGCGAGTAGAGGGACTCGAACAGGACGTACGGGTTCACCGCCGAGGCGCCGTAGCCGATCAGGCACGCCAGGTGGTGGACCTCGCGCGCCTCCCCCGTCTCCACCACCAGACCGATCTGCAGGCGCGTGCCGGCGCGCACCAGGTGGTGATGCACCGCCGCGGTGGCCAGCAGTGACGGCATCGGCGCCCGGTCGGGACCGATGTTGCGGTCGGACAGGATGATGATGTTGACCCCGCGGGAGATCAGCTCCGAGGCCTCGGCGCACATCGCATCCAGCCGGCGCTCCATCCCCTGGGATCCCTCCCCGACCGCCCATGTCATGTCGATCGTGCGCGCCTCGAAGACCTGGTGGTCCACCTGCCGCAGCTTCTCCAGCTCCGGGTTCTTCAGGATCGGCTGCGGCATCACGAGCTGGTGGCAGTGGTCGGGTGTCTCGCCCAGCAGGTTGCGCTCCGGACCGATGCAAGCCTCCAAGCTCATCACCACGGACTCGCGGATCGAGTCGATCGCCGGGTTGGTCACCTGGGCGAACAGCTGCTTGAAGTAGGAGAACAGCGGCGGCCGCATATCGGACATGACCGCCGGCGCAAGGTCGTTGCCCATCGAGCCGGTGGGCTCGTTGGCGTCGCGCGCCATCGGGGCCAGGATCACCCGCAGGTCCTCCTCCGACCAGCCGAAGGCCAGCTGACGGGCCCGCAGCGCCTCCACCCGCGGCACCCGCGGGCTGCACTCCGGCAGGTCCTCGATGTGCACCACGCGGTCCTTGAGCCACTGGCCGTACGGACGGCGCCGGGCGATCTCGAGCTTGGCCTCCTCGTCCGGGACGATCCGGTCGCTCTCCAGGTCCACCAGCAGCAGCTTGCCGGGGCGCAGCCGCCCCTTTTGCGCGACCGCATCGGCGGGCACCTCGAACACGCCGGTCTCCGAGGCCAGCACCACCCAGCCGTCCTTGGTCACGAGCCAGCGCCCGGGGCGCAGCCCATTGCGGTCCAGGGTGGCGCCGATCACCCGTCCGTCGCTGAACGCCACCGCGGCGGGGCCGTCCCACGGCTCCATCAACGCCGAGTGGTAGGAGAAGAAGTCCCGCACCTCCTCGGGCAGCTCGGGCCGGCCGCGGTGGGCCTCGGGCATCAGCATCGAGATCGCGTGCACCGGAGAACGACCGCCGATCACGAGCAGCTCCAGCAGGCCGTCGAGCGAGGCGGAATCCGAGATGTCATCCCGCAGCAGCGGCCGGATCTTGTCGATGTCGTCGCCCAGCAGCTGGCTGAACAGGCCCTGCTCGCGGGCGCGCATCCAGTTGCGGTTGCCGCGCAGCGTGTTGATCTCGCCGTTGTGGGCGAGCATCCGGTAGGGGTGCGCCAGCTCCCAGCTCGGGAACGTGTTGGTCGAGAAGCGCGAATGCACCAGGGCCATCCGGCTGGCGAACCGCTCGTCGCGGAGGTCGGGGAAGTAGCGCGAGAGCTGGGGCGCGGCCAGCATTCCCTTGTAGACCAGTGTCCGCGAGGAGCAGCTGGCCAGGTACAGGCCTTCCACCCGCGCCCGCTCCGCCACGCGGCGGAACACGTAGAGCTTGCGCTCCAGATCGTCGCGGTCCGAGACGCCGCGGCCGGCGCCGATGAAGAGCTGCTTGATGTACGGTGCCGCCGCCCGCGCCACCTGGCCGCAGGCCTCCTCCACCACGGGCACGTCGCGCCAACCGAGCACGCGCTGACCCTCGGCCTCGACTGTGCTCTCCAGCAGCCGGGAGGCCTCGGCGCGGGCGGCCTCCTCGCGCGGGAGGAAGCAGACGGCCACGCCGTAGCCGCCCGACTCGGGCAGGTCGAAGTCGACCTGCGCGCGCAGGAACGCGTCGGGGAGCTGGACGAGGATCCCCGCCCCATCGCCCGTGTCCGCGTCGGCTCCTTCCGCACCGCGATGCTCCAGGCGGTTGAGGGCCTCCAGCGCCCGCGAGATCACCTCGTGGGACGCCGGAGCGCCGAGCCGGGCAACGAAGGCGACGCCGCAAGCGTCGTGCTCGTAGCTCGGGTCGTACAGGCCGGACGCTGCCTGCAGGGCTCTTGACCTCCTCGGATTCCGCGGCTTCTCCGAGCGGCCGCGCGACGGGCAGGAACGCGAAACTATAGAGCCGCAGACCGGGCGGGTGGGCCCTAGTGACCCAGGGCGAGTATCTTCGCCTCTCCCTTGAGCACCACCCTCACGATCCTCTCCCAGAAGGGCGGCACCGGCAAGACCACCAGCGTGCGGACGCTGGCGGACGTCTTCCGGCGCGCGAGCATCGAGGTGCTCTGTGTCGACCTGGATCCGCAGGGCAACCTGTCGGACTACTTCGACGTCCCGGCCGATACCTCCCCCACGGTCGCCGACGTGCTGAGTGGCCAGGCGAAGGCCAGCGAGGCCGCCTACGAGGGCGTGCTTCCCGCCAACCTCGGTCTGGCCGAGGTGGAGCTGGTGCTCGGAGGGAAGATGGGCCGCGAGCTGACGCTGCGTCGCGCTCTGCGTGAGGTCGGGCCCAAGTACGACCTGATCCTCGTGGATTGCCCGCCGTCGCTCGGGCTGTTGACGGTCAACGCGCTGGTGGCCGCCGACCGGGCGCTGATCACCAGCGAGGCCGAGTACTTCTCGCTCCAGGGGGTCGAGCAGGCGCTGGAGGTCGTGGGGCTGGCCAAGGACTCCCTGCATCCGGACCTCGACTGGCTCGGCGTGGTCCTGAACATCGCCGACATGCGCCTCGTCCACTCGCGCGAGGCCCTACGGCAGCTCAGGGAACGGTTCGGCGACAAGGTCTTCGACAGCGTCATCCGTCGGTCGATCCGCTACGCCGAGTCGGCGGAGCGGGGCGTGTCGATCTTGGACTACGCCCCGGACCTGGGCGCCGACTACCTGAGCCTGGCCGACGAGGTGCTCCAGCGGCTCGGCGGCTTCGACGCCCAGCGCGAGCGGGTGCAGTCGCTGCGCGCCGAATTGGTGCCCGCCTGATGTCCGCCGCGCTGCAGGAGCCGGCCGGGGAGCTCGCTCGCCGGGTCCGCGAGGGCGAGGTCACCTCGCGCGAGCTAGTGGAGGCGTCGCTGGAGCGGATCGAGGCGCTGCAGGGCGAGCTGAACGCGTTCGTGCACGTGGACCCCGAGGGCGCCCTGGCCGCGGCCGACGCCGTCACCGCCGGCGACGAGCGACCCTTCGCGGGTGTTCCGATCGCCATCAAGGACACGGCGCCGGTGGCCGGGCTGCCGTACACGCTCGGCTCGGAGCTGTTCGGCGACTTCGTGCCCGCCCACGACGCCTATGCGGTCCGGCGCCTGCGTGACGCCGGGTTCGTGATCGTCGGCAAGACCAACATGCCGGAGTTCGGGATCCTGCCCGTGAGCGAGCCGCGGCGGTTCGGACCGGTCCGCAACCCCTGGGACACCGACCGGACACCCGGCGGGTCCTCGGGCGGCGCCGCCACTGCGGTGGCCGCGGGGATGGTGCCGCTGGCGCACGGCAGCGACGGGGGCGGGTCCATCCGCATCCCCGCCGCGTGCTGCGGGCTCGTGGGCCTCAAGCCCACGCGGGGACGCGTGTCGCGCGGGCCCGAGCAGGGCGAGGACTTCCTGGTGCAGGACGGCGTGCTGACCCGCACGGTCGCGGAGACCGCCCAGCTCCTGGACGTGCTCGCGGGCTACGAGCCCGGTGACGCCGCCTGGGCGCCGCCTCCGTCCGAGCCGTTCGCGCGCGCCGCGCGCCGGGACCCCGGCCGCCTGAGAATCGGCGTCACGGTGGGAATGCCGATCGAGGGTGAGCTGGATCCCGAGGCGGCCGCCGCCGTTCGGAACGCCGCGGAGCTGCTGGCCTCGCTCGGCCACGAGGTCGAGGAGGTCGAGGCGCCCTGGGCCGAAGGCGAGCTGCTGCCGGTGTTCACCTCCGTGTTCGGGACCCACATCGCCACGGCCATGTTCTTCGGCGGGATGGTCACCGGCCGCGAGCCCACCGAGGACCTGGTGGAGCCGCTGTCCTGGGCGATCTGGCGGATGATCGGCGAGCGCGGCGGGCTCGACTACCTGCTGGCCCGCCTGCAGCTGCAGGCGGTGTCGCGCCAGTTCGTCGGGCTCTGGGGGGACCACGACGTGGTGCTGACGCCCGCGCTGGCCGAGCGCCCGGTGCGCATCGGGGAGATCGACGCCTGCAGCGACGATCCCATGGCCGACTTCACCCGCTCCGGTGCCTTCACGCCATACACGGCGACCTTCAACGTGAGCGGGCAGCCGGCGATCTCCCTGCCGCTCTACCAGTACGAGGAGGGGCTGCCGCTGGGCATCCAGCTTGCGGGCCGCCCGGCCGACGAGGCCACCCTGCTCTCGCTTGCCGCACAGATCGAGGCCGCCCACCCCTGGGTGGACCGGCGGCCGGAGCTGGCGGCGGCGTAGGCGCTCCCGCGGAAACCACCCATACGGGGGACATGACGGCCCGCCCGAGCGCGGCGGCTACTTGGCGGCGGCTTCGAGCTGCACGCGCACCACGGCGGCCGGCCCGGATCTCGCGACCCAGATGGCCGCGTTCCTCGCGTCGAACGCCATCCCCGAGTAGACGTGGTCGCCAATCCGTAGGAACTCCTCGATCGCCTTGGTCTCGGGGTCGAGCCTGAAGGCGATGGCGTCCCCTTCGCCGCCGGAACCTCCGAACCACGCCGAGCCCTCGCCCACGAACAAAGGACCGGACGAGACGTGCTCGATGGCGAGGCGCGGGCCGACCGGGACGTTTGCGTCGGTGTCGATCTCCTGGGCGAAGAAGGTGTCCCGGTGCTCGTCGCAGTCGACGCAGCCGGTGATCCACAGACCGCCGGGTCCGACGCCCATGTTGAGAGCCTCCGCCGGGATCGTCGCGGCGACGCGGTTGGTCTCCGGGTCGACCCGGATGATGTCCCCCGGGTGATCGAGCCCCTCGAGGGCGAGCACCCACACCCCAGTCTGGCCGACCGCTAGCTCGTCGAAGTTGTGGGGGCCGGGGCCGGGGCCGGCCGCCAGCGGGATCGTGAGTGCGACCGCGTTCGTCTCGAGATCGATTCGGGCGAGCGAGTTCGATCGGACCAGCCACGCGGCTCCCTCTCCTACCGCGATCGGACCTGTGCTATCGCGTGGGAAAACCGTGGTCGCGACCACGCGGTTGGTTTCGGGATCGATCCGGTGGAGGACGTCGCCGCTCTCGGCGGAGCTGCCCGTCACCCAGACGGAGCCCTCGCCGGCAGCAAGCTCGTAGGGGTCGCCCCGGACCGGAACGCTCGCCAGGACCCGATTCGTAGCGGGGTCGATGCGCACCACCCGATCGCCCTCGCCGCCGTCGTAGACAGCGACCCAGACGCCCTCATCGGCGGCGACGATCGCCCCGGAATGCCCGTCGAGCCCGATCGCAGCGGTTGTTGGGTGGCTGACAGACGGCGGAGCCACGAACTCGGTACCGGCGGCCCTTCTGACGGGCTGGGCGGTTGCCTTCTCGCCGCCATCGCTCCCACATCCCGCCACCGCCAACCCCAACGTCACCAGGGTTGCCGCGATCCCGCCTTGGGGCCTCATCTACCACCTCACTCGCGCCCTTGGCACCACCAGGTGCTCGACACCTACGAGAGGGCTCGACCTTGAGGTCCCACCAGCGAGCCTCGACGCTCCCGCGGAAGCCACCCATACGGGGGACATACCGCCGCGAGATTTCCTGACACGTACCCCTCTGACGACATTCCGTCCGGCGTGCATGCGAACATACGTTCGATCACTGACAGAGACAAAGGAGGAAGCCGAGCGATGGAAACCGAGGGACCAGTGAGAGGGTCGATGGATCTGGACCGTCTGGGAGAGGAGATCACCGAGCAGGCGGCGCACATCTATGCCGCCACATGTCGGTGGCTCATGCTCGTCACAGACTTCGATCGCCGGGAAGGATGGGCGAGGTGGGGTTGCGGCACCTGCGCGCAGTGGCTCTCATGGCGGTGCGGCCTGAGCGAGACCACGGCACGCGACCAGGTCCGGGTGGCGCGAAAGCTGGCAGAGCTTCCGCGAACTCGAGAGACCTTCGGAAGGGGCGAGCTGAGCTACTCGCAGATCCGGGCGATAACGCGCGTCGCCACCCCGGACACCGAGGCCGAGCTAGTGATGCTAGCTAAACACGCCACGGCGGCCCAACTCGACGTCATCGTCAGCGCGTACCGCGGTGTGCTGGACACCGAGCTCGGTGGCGATCAGGAGGAGCACCGCCAACGCTATGTGACCTATAGCCACGATCACGATGGGTCGCTGCTGATCCGTGCCCGTCTGCCCGCCGAGGAAGGCGCTGTGGTGATGGCCGCCCTCCAGTCCGGCCGTGAGGCGTTGAGAGCCGATGTAACGAGCGGCGGTCATGCTTCAGCTAGCGCTCCCGCGGAAACCACCCAAACCAGGGACGCGGGCGCCCGGGGGACACCCACCGTGGAGGCCGCCGAGTCGCGGCGGGTGTGCAACGCCGACGCGCTGGTTCTGATGGCCGACACCGCGCTCGCCTGCGGACCGGCGGAGCGAACCGGCGGCGACCGCCATCAGCTCATGGTCCATGTCGACGCCGCCACCCTGACCGGCGACCAGACCGGCGCATGCCAGCTCGACGACGGCGTGGCCCTCGCCCCCGAGACCGCGAGGCGACTGGCCTGCGACGCGAGCGTCGTGCGCATCCTCGAGCGTGACGGACGGCCGCTCTCGATCGGGCGGCGCACCAGAAGCCTGCCGCCTGCGCTACGCCGAGCCCTGCGCAGCCGCGACCGCTGCTGTCGGTTCCCCGGCTGCACCCACCGGCGCTTCCTACACGCCCACCACCTCGAGCAGTGGGCCCACGGAGGGGCCACCGACCTGTCCAACCTCATCCAACTCTGCAGCCACCACCACCGTCTCGTCCACGAAGGTGGCTACGCAGCCCAGGTCGCGCCAGGCGGTCAGCTGCGCTTCCGCCGCCCCGACGGCCAACCGATACCGCCCCTGCCCAACCGCCCACGCGGACAGCATGCCGAGCCGGCGCGGCACAACCGGGGCGAGGGTGTCCTGGTCGACGCCGGCACCTGCGTCACACGCTGGACAGGCGAACGCCTCCAACTCGAATGGGTCGTGGGCGGAATGGCCGAGCACGACCCCCGAATCCCGGGGTGGGCGCAGAGGGAGCGGCGCAACGCGAGCGCGACCGAGGCCGTCAAACCCCCACCGCCTGCAGCACCTCGATGTCCCGCTCGTAGCTCAGCAGCCGCGCCGCCTCCTCGACTGGCGCCCAGCGCACCTCGTCGACCTCGTCGTTCGGCGCGAATCCCAGGTCCTCCTCGACCTCCATGACCCAGTAGCGCACCCGTTTCGGCCGGCCTCGGACCTCGTACTCCACATCGGGCAGCGGGCCGCCCAGCCGGCACCGCACCCCTGTCTCTTCCTCCACCTCGCGCAGAGCGGCCTGCTCCCACGACTCGCCCTCGTCGAGCTTGCCCTTGGGCAGCGTCCAGTCGTCGTAGTCGGGGCGGTGAACAACCAGGACGAGCCCATCGCGAAGAACCACGCCACCGGCCGCCCTCACCTCACGATCGCTCACAGCTCGCGCACGTCGGCCCCGCCGGGCGAGAAGTTGACCCGGCGCACCTCGAAGTCCGGGGCCGCGGTCCGCAACCGTTCCACCACTCCGCCTGTCTGCTCCCAGTGGCACCAGATCAGCACCGTCGGCCCGGCGCCCGAGATCGTGGCCCCCACGGCGCCGAGCTCGGCTGCCCCCTTCACCAGCTCCATCGATCGCGGGTACAGCTCCCGCCGCCGCGGCTGGTGCAGGCGGTCGGCCAGCCCGCGCCCGATTAGCGACAGGTCTCCGTGCGCCAGCCCCAACACCAACATCCCGGCCTGCGCCACGTTGTGGATCGCGTCGCCGATCGGCACCTCGGCGGGCATCAGCGCACGCGCCTGCTCGGTGGGCACCTGCTCGTCGGGCCGGGCCACGATGGCCTCCAGGCCGCCCGGCGGATCCAGGCGCACCGCCGCCCCCTCCCCGGGACAGATCACGAACCCGCCGAGCAGCGCGGCGGCCACGTTGTCGGGGTGGCCCTCGATCCTCGCCGCCAACTCGAACAGCGGGGCGTCCAGCTCGTACATGTGATCGGCCGCGGCCAGCCCGGCCACGATCGCCGCGGCGCTGGACCCGAGCCCGGCCGCCGCGGGGATCTCCGACCGGATGGAGAAGCTGAGCCCGTCGACGGGATGCAGCGCCTCGAAGGCGCGCACGCACAGGTTGCTCCGGTCGAGCGGCACACCGGGCACGTCGCACTCGACCGAGAACCCGCCCGACTCCGCCACCTCCAGCTCCAGCGAGAGGGACAGGGCGGCGGCCATCGCGTCATAGCCCGGACCGAGGTTGGCCGAGGACGACGGCACGCGAACGACGCGGCGGCGCCTCACGCCATCACAGCCCGCTCCACGCTCGCGATGTCCGGCTCGCAGGGGACCACCGACGCGGCTCGGTTCATCGCCGTCTGCGGGTCTTTTAGCCCATGGCCCGTGAGCACGCAGACCACCCGGCCCTCGGCGCCGTACTTGAGCAGCCCGGCCACCGACGCCGCCGAGGCCGGCTCGCAGAAAACGCCCTCCCGCGCCCCGAGCAACCCGTAGGCCCCCAGGATCTCCGCGTCGGACACGGCACGGACGCTCCCTCGCGAGGCCGTGAAGGCGTTCATGGCGTCCTCCCACCGGGCCGGGTTGCCGATCCGGATCGCGCTCGCCACCGTCTCTGGGAACTCCACCGGGGCTCCCGTCACCAGCGGGGCCGCGCCCTCGGCCTGGAAGCCGTGCATCCGCGGGGCCGCCTCGTACTCGGTGAACCCCCGCCACCAGGCGGTCACGTTGCCGGCGTTGCCCACCGGAATGCACAGGGCATCCGGCGCCTCCCCCAGCTGATCGCAGACCTCGAACGCACCGGTCTTCTGCCCCGCTATCCGGAACTCGTTGACCGAGTTGACGAGAGCGATCGGATGCCGTTCGGCCAGCTGGCGGACCAGACGCAGCGCCTCGTCGAAGTTGCCGCGCAGCGCGATCACCCGGGCTCCGTGCATGAGCGCCTGGGCGAGCTTGCCGGTGGCGATCTTGCCCTCGGGCACGATCACGGCCCCCCGCAACCCGGCGCGCGCCGCATAGGCGGCGGCGCTGGCCGCGGTGTTGCCGGTAGAGGCGCAGACCACGACCTCGGCGCCCTCGCCCACGGCCGCTGAGACCGCCACCGTCATGCCGCGGTCCTTGAACGAGCCGGTCGGGTTCTGGCCCTCGAGCTTGAGCCACACGTCGCAGCCCGTCAGCTCGGACAGGTGCGGCGCGCCGATCAGCGGCGTGTCGCCCTCCCCCAGGGTCACCAGCGGTTCCACCGGCAGCCGCTCGCGGTAGCGCCAGAGGCCGCGGGACACGGGTTCCACCTACTCGAACACCTCTTCCATGACCCTCATCACCCGGGGTGTGGAGCGCACGAAGTCCAGCCGCGAGATCAGGTCCACGGCCGCCTGGAAGCGCGACTCGAGCACGGGGTGCATGACCATCACGAGCCGCGCATCGTCGCCCAGGCCCTTCTGGACCACGGACCGGATCGAGACGCCCTGTAGCCCCAGGATCTCGGCGACCTGGGCCAGCACGCCGGGGCGATCGGCCACCTCGACGTGCAGGTAGTGGGAGAACTCCACATCGGTCACGATCGGGAGCTCCACCGGGTTGGGGGGAAGCGACGGCGGCGGGATGATGGCCGAGATCACGTCCCCGAGCACCGCGGACGCGGTCTGGGGGCCCCCCGCGCCCGGTCCGGAGAGTGTGATCTCCGTGATGGCCGGCGACTCGATCGTGACCGCGTTGAACGCGCCGTTGACCGAGGCCAGCGGATGCCCGGCATAGAGGAAGACCGGGTGCACGTGCACGGCGATCCCCCCGTCGATGCGCTCGGCCGACCCCACGAGCTTGAGCGAAAGGCCGAGCTCCTTGGCGTACTCCAGGTCCTCGGGCGTGACGTGCTCGATGCCCTCGTAACTCACGTCATCGAGGTGCACGGCCACGTTGAACGCGAGCCGAGCCAGGATCGCCATCTTCGCCGCGGCGTCCTTGCCCGAGACATCCTCGGTCGGGTTGGCCTCGGCGTATCCCAGCTGCTGCGCGGCGGCCAGGGCGGTCTCGTAGGACGCGCCGGTGCGGGCCATCTCGGTGAGGATGTAGTTGGTCGTGCCGTTCACGATCCCGTGCACCCGCTCGATGTGCGCGGCGGCCAGCGTCTCGCCCATCACGCGGATCGCGGGCACGACCCCGGCCACGGCGCCCTCGAAGCGCAGCTGCACGCCGCCGGCGCGCGCAGCCTCGTAGATCTCCTCGCCGTGCTGCGACAGCAGCTGCTTGTTCGCGGTGACCACATGTCGCCCCGCGGCGAGCGCGCGCAGCACATACTCGCGCGCCGGCTCGGTGCCGCCCATCAGCTCGACCACCAGGTCGCTCCGCTCCAGCAGGTCGTCGAAGTCGCCGCGGCTGCGGGTGAGGACGCCACTGATCTCGGGCCGCCGCCCGGCCTCCGCCTCGATTGCCTCGGCCCGCGCGTCCAGCAACTCGTGAAACGCGGCGCCTACGGTGCCGTGACCCAGGAGCGCGATCCGGAACGGGCCGTCAGACATCACGGAGAGTCAGGTCGTCGAAGGTCTCGCGGCGCACGACGACCCGGGCCTGGCCTTCGCGACAGAAGATCACCGGCGGGCGGCGCACCGCGTTGTAGTTGTTGGCCATGGCATGTCCGTAGGCCCCGGTGGCCGGCGTGACCACCAGGTCGTCGGGGCGGGGATCGTCCAGCTCCACGTCGCGCACCAGCACGTCGCCCGACTCGCAGTGCATGCCCGCCACTGTGCACAGTTCGCCGCCGCCGAAGCGGTCCGCGATCTGGGCCTCGTAGCGCGCGCCGTAGAGCATCGGGCGCAGGTTGTCGGACATCCCGCCGTCCACCGCCACGTAGGTCCGCACACCGGGGATGCGCTTGACCGTGCCCACCGTGTAGAGAGTCACGCCGGCGTTGCCCACCAGCGAGCGGCCCGGCTCGCACAACACGATCACGCCGTCGGGGGCATTTCGTAGCAGCGCCTCCGCGTAGTCCTCCACCGATGGCGGGTCATCCTCGGCGGTGTACGCGATCCCGAGCCCCCCGCCGAGGTTGAGCAGCGGCCATTCGCCGAGGGCGGCCAGCACCGGGGCCAGGCGCTCGAAGGCGTCGAGCTCGAAGATCTGGGACCCGATGTGGGCGTGCAGGCCGCACACCTCCAGGCCGGCCCGCTCGCAGCCCTCCACCGCAGCCGGCACGTCGTCCAGGCCGAAGCCGAACTTGGAGTCCGCCTGCCCGGTGCTGATGAACTCGTGCGTGCTGGGCTCGATGGCCGGCGTCACGCGGATCAGCACCTTCTGCCTCCGACCCTTCAGGCGGGCGATCTCGTCGAACGAGTCCACCACCACATGCCCCACGCCGCGCTCGATCGCCAGGTCCAGGTCCTCCCGGGACTTGTTGTTGCCGTGGAAGTAGACGCGGGCCGGGTCGTAGCCGCCGGCCAGCGCCAGGTGCAGCTCGCCTCCGGAGGCCACGTCGCAGGAGAGCCCCTCCTCGGCCATCAGCCGGTAGACGGCGGTGGCGGGGAACGCCTTGCTGGCGTACACGACCTCGAACCGCGGAGCGCGGGCACGGAAGGCCTCGACGTATGCGCGCGCCCGCGCGCGCATGTCGTCCTCCGCGTAGACGTAGGCCGGCGTGCCGAACTCGCGCGCCAGCTCCACGACATCGCACCCGCCCACCTCCAGCCGTCCGCGCTCGTTCAGGCGCGAGCCCAGCGGATAGACGTGCGATAGGCCGACGGCTGCCATGATCGGCGGCGATTATGAAGCACGCCCCACCGGCGCCGCCCGAGCTGGGCTCCCACCAGGGGCTGGCCTACGCGCTCTTCCTGCCGCAGGGACAACCGCGCGCGGGCGTTGTGATCCTTCACGGGGCCGGCTCGGCCAAGGAGTCCCACTTCGACTTCGCCCGCGGCTGCCGCGAGGACGGCATCGCTGCCCTGGCCTATGACGCGCGCGGTCACGGGCGCTCCGGCGGGAGCTTCGGCCCCGGCGCAATCGACGACGTGCTGGCCGCCACCGCTCTCCTGCGCGAGTACGTGCCGCGGGTGGCGCTGCGCGGCTCGAGCATGGGCGGCTTCCAGGCCATCCACGCGGCCGCCCGCGATCCGGACCTGATCGCCGTGGTCGCGATCTGCCCAGCCCCGGAGGAGGGCCTCCGGCGCATGCTGCGCTCCCACGAGCCCCTGCGCTTCGAGTGCGACGTGCCTGCCACCGAGGAGTGGCTGGGCGACCTCGACATCTTCGAAGCGGTGGAGCGGCTCGGCGCCTCCACTT
>Ga0136614_10000219_pt1 | contig 25439 bp, 26 predicted proteins | sample AntDrymUQ2792106_2_FD_106643 | JGI IMG/M metagenome (GOLD analysis project Ga0136614, IMG submission 106643) | Polar desert sand microbial communities from Dry Valleys, Antarctica - metaG UQ279 (21.06) | ecosystem: Environmental > Terrestrial > Soil > Desert | place: Antarctica: Dry Valley... | reverse complement strand
TGAGGTTCTCACCGGATCCGAGACCAAGGGTGAAGCGACCGTTGGAGAGCAGGCCCAGCGTCGCCGCCTTCTGAGCGACGACGGCCGGGTGATAACGCATGGTCGGACACGTGACGTAGGTGAGCAACTCCACCCGCTCGGTCACCTGAGTGGCCGCCCCGAGGATTGACCATGCGTACGGCGCATGGCCCATGGAGTCCAGCCATGGAAAGTAGTGGTCACTGCTGACCAGGAAGTCGAAACCAGCCTGCTCCGCAGCGGCGGCGTAGCCGACAAGCGCCTGGGGGCCGCTCTGCTCGGTCATCAAGGTATAGCCGAATCGGGTCATCGAACCTTCTCTCCTGTCGTCGTGGTTGGTCCAGCACTACCCACCGTGCCGGCGACCACACGCCGAACCGACGTCGACCTGGAGATGCCGTAGGGGGTCGAACTCAGGCGGCCGGGATCGCTAAGTTTCCGTTGTGGCCGTTCCCCCGCTGACCAGGCAGCAGCGAGCGGACGCCTTGGCCAAGGCGGCGGCCGCACGCAAGGACCGCTCCGAGCTCCGGGCCAAGCTGCGCAGCGGCAACCTGAGTCTGTCCGAACTTCTGGACAGCTCAGCCACGAGCGACGATGCAACAGTGACCAAGATGCGCGTCTCGGCCCTGCTGGAGGCTCTGCCCGGGGTGGGTAAGACTCGTGCCGCGCAGATCATGGAACGTCTGGACATCGCGGCCAATCGTCGCGTCGGCGGACTTGGCGTCCACCAACGACGCGCCCTGGTGGCTGAGTTCGAGCGCCGGGCCAGTGCCCAGCGGGTACGGACGAACTCCCGTACCTCCCGGCTGGACGTGACGGCCCAGAAATCGGCGTCCGACAACGAGTCGTGAGCGCCGCGAGACCGACTCCCGGCCGCCTGACCGTTCTGTCCGGACCCTCCGGCGTGGGCAAGGGCACGGTCATCGAGGCGATCCGCCGCAAGTACCCCGAGATCTGGGTGTCGGTCTCGGTGACCACCCGATCGGCCCGCCGAGGGGAGATCCCCGGCCGGACCTATCACTTCATCGACGGCCTGGATTTCGACGACCTGATCGCCCGGGGAGAGCTGCTGGAGTGGGCTGCCTACACCGGCCGCCGTTACGGCACGCCCAGAGTTCCGGTCGAGGAGATGCTGGCCTCGGGTCGGCCCGCGCTGCTGGAGATCGACCTCGATGGGGCGCGCCAGATCCGGCACGAGCTGCGCGACACCCAATTGGTGTTCCTCGCACCGCCGACCTGGGAGGAGTTGGTCCGGCGGCTTACCGGTCGGGGATCGGATTCCGACGAGCAGGTGGCCAAGCGACTGGCCAGAGCGCGGGACGAGATGGATGCAGCCGCGGAGTTCGACGTGGTCCTGGTCAATGACGACGTGGACCGGGTGGCCGACGAACTGGCCAAACTCATCCTGTGACCGACGGATTGCCATTGGAGTCAAGGACCCCTTGAATCAATAGGTTTGGCACAAGGCGTCCCTGTGCCAAACGGGAATCCCCCGCGCTTGGTAGTCTGGGGAGGCATCCCGCGCACCGGCACCTCACAGAGTCTTTCTTGAGGGCAAACCGGGGGTGCCACTCCGTTACCCCCGAACAGATTGGTCGACAGTGTCCGGTGTCGCCGCCGCTCCCGAAGGCATCACGAACCCCCCGATCGACGAACTGCTGGAGAAGACCAGCTCCAAGTACGGGCTGGTGATCTTCGCGGCCAAGCGCGCCCGGCAGATCAACGCCTACTACAGCCAACTCGGTGAGGGTCTGCTCGAGTACGTCGGCCCGCTCGTCGACACCGCGCCGCAGGAGAAGCCGCTCTCGATCGCGCTGCGCGAGATCAACGAGAACCTGCTCGTCCACGAGCAGGGCGAAGCCTAACCGCCGAGCGCGCCATGGCCCGCGTCGTCCTCGGAGTCGCCGGCGGCATCGCGGCGTACAAGTCGGCGTTCCTGCTGCGGCTACTGACCGAGGCAGGCCACGACGTCCGGGTCGTCCCGACGGCCAGCGCACTGCGCTTCGTCGGTGCTGCCACGTTCGAGGCCCTCTCGCATCACCCCGTCACTTCCGAGGTCTTCGACGATGTCGACCAGGTCGCCCACGTCCGGATCGGCCAGGAAGCCGACCTGATCGTGGTCGCGCCGGCCACCGCCGACCTACTTGCCCGCACCGTCCACGGCCGGGCCGATGACCTGCTTGCTGCGACCTTGCTGGTCGCCCGATGCCCGGTCCTGCTCGCCCCGGCCATGCATACCGAGATGTGGGAACACCCGGCAACGACGGCCAACGTAGCGAACCTGCGCGAGCGTGGTGTGCTGGTTCTGCCGCCGGCGGACGGGCGGCTGACCGGCGCGGACACCGGCCCCGGACGAATGCCCGACCCCGCCGACATAGCAGCCCTGGTCGAGCTGGTGCTGCACGCCGGTCCGGAAGCGCTCCGCCGTGACCTGGACGGCCGGAGGATCCTGATCAGCGCGGGCGGCACCCGCGAGCCCCTGGATCCGGTCCGCTTCCTGGGCAACCGATCCAGTGGCAAACAGGGTCTTGCCCTGGCCCGGGTCGCCGCCGCACGAGGGGCGGAGGTGACACTCGTTGCCGCGAACGTGGATCAGCCGGCCCCGGCCGGAGCGCGGTTGATCGAGGTGTCCACAGCAGAACAGCTCCGGACGGCGATGCTGGCGGAGGTCAAGCGCGCCGATGTCGTAGTCATGGCCGCCGCGGTGGCTGATTTCCGGCCGACGATCGTCAGCAACGGCAAGATCAAGAAAGGCTCCGGTGATCCGGAGCCGATCGAGCTGGCCCGCAATCCGGACATTTTGAGCGAGCTCGTCGCCGGCCGGCGTCTCGGGCAGGTGTTCGTTGGTTTCGCCGCCGAGACCGGCGACGCCGAGCGCAGCGTCCTCCAACACGGGGCAGCCAAGCTCGCCGCGAAGGGCGTGGACCTGCTGGTCGTCAACGAAGTCGGCGCCGAGATCACCTTCGATCGACCCGACAACGCAGCCACGATCCTGTCCGCCGACGGGGAGCAGATCACGGTCCCGCGCGGTCCCAAGGCGGTTCTGGCCGCCCGGCTGTGGGACATCGTGACTGCTCGGCTGGCCGATCCAGGATCGGGTCTCAGCTAGACTGCGACGACCTCACGGCAGCGTCGGCCCAGCCATTTCTCAGCCCGCCTGCCCACTCCAGCCGCTGGGAGAACTCCACTTGTCACGCCGCCTGTTCACCTCCGAGTCCGTCACCGAAGGACACCCGGACAAGATCGCCGATCAGATCTCCGACACCATCCTCGACGCACTCCTGACCCAGGACGCGGCCAGCCGGGTGGCTGTCGAGACCATGGTGACCACCGGACTCGTGCACATCGCCGGCGAGGTGACCACGTCTGCGTACGTAGAGATCCCCAGACTGGTACGTCAGACCATCCTCGACATCGGCTACGACTCGTCGAAGAAGGGCTTCGACGGCGCGAGCTGCGGGGTCAGCGTGTCGATCGGCGCGCAGTCGCCTGACATCGCCCAGGGCGTCGACAGTTCCTATGAGGTACGTGCGAATGAAACCCGTACCGGTGAATCCGCCGAAGAGAACGCGATCGCCCGGCAGGGTGCCGGTGACCAGGGCCTGATGTTCGGCTACGCCTCCGACGAGACTCCCGAGCTCATGCCGCTGCCGATCGCCCTGGCCCATCGGCTGGCTCGCCGGCTCTCGGAAGTTCGCAAGGACGGCACCGTTCCCTACCTCCGCCCCGACGGGAAGACGCAGGTCACGGTGGAGTACGTCGACAACAAGCCGGTCCGCGTGGACACCGTTGTGGTCAGCTCCCAGCACGCCGAGGACATCTCGATCCCGGACCTGCTGACCCCCGACATCGCCGAGCACGTCGTCGAGCCGGAACTGGCTGCCCTAGGCCTGCCGACCGACGGGTACCGGTTGCTGGTCAACCCCACCGGCAAGTTCGTCATCGGCGGGCCGATGGGAGATGCCGGGCTGACCGGACGCAAGATCATCGTGGACACCTACGGCGGAATGGCTCGGCACGGCGGCGGCGCCTTCTCCGGCAAGGACCCGTCGAAGGTGGACCGCTCGGCCGCGTACGCCATGCGCTGGGTGGCCAAGCATGTCGTGGCTGCGGGCTTGGCCCAGCGGTGCGAGGTCCAGGTGGCCTACGCCATCGGGACCGCGGCGCCGGTCGGCCTGTTCGTCGAGACGTTCGGGACCGGCAAGGTGGACGACGGGACGCTGCAAGCCGCGATCACGTCGGTCTTCGATCTGCGGCCCGGGGCGATCATTCGCGACCTCGACCTGCTCCGGCCGATCTATCGGCAGACCGCTGCCTACGGCCACTTCGGGCGCGAGGACGGCAGTTTCTCGTGGGAGCAGACACCGCGGATCGACGCGCTGCGGGCCGCCGTCGGCGCCTGACCCCGAGTGTCCGAGCCGACAGGTCTACTGAGGCTCGTGAGCGCAGACTGTCGGCACATAGCGCGGGTCTGCGTCGATTCACCCCTGACCCATCTCGATCGACTCTTCGACTACCTGATCCCGGACGAGTTCGGGGATCAGGTCACCGTCGGTTGCCGGGTCCGGGTCCGGTTCGCCGGACGGCTGCTGGATGGCTACGTCCTCGATGTGCTGGCCAGTTCTGAGCACATTGGGCGGCTGGCGGCCCTGGCCAGGGTCATCTCGCCCGAACCGGTCCTGTCGCCGGCGGTCGCCCGTCTGGCCCGTGCCGTAGCCGACCGGTATGCCGGGACGCTGTGGGACGTGTTGCGGTTGGCCGTCCCGCCGCGGCGCGCCCGGCCCGAGAAACTGCCTGTCGTCGGTCCGGCGGCGGCACCCAGCCGCCCGTCGACCACGGCCTGGGCGCGCTACGCACACGGCCACTCCTTTCTGACCGCGGTCGCGCAGGGCCGTCCGGCACGCGCGGTCTGGACGCTGGGGCCGGGTGAGGAGTGGCCGGCGCGGCTGGCCGAGGCTGCCGCGACGGCTGCATCCGGCGGGCGGGGGGTCCTGGTCGTGCTGCCGGATGTACGCGATGTCGATCGACTGGATGCCGCCCTCATCGCGCAGTTCGGGGCCAGCAGCCCTGCGCATGTCGTCCTGACGGCAGACCTGAAGCCCGAGGAGCGGTACCGCCGATTTCTGGCCGTACGTCGGGGCAGCGTCAGGATCGTCATCGGCACCCGAGCCGCCGCATTCGCACCGGTGGCCGACCTGGGTCTGGTCGCGATCTGGGACGACGGGGACGACCTGCACGCCGAGCCTCGGGCGCCATATCCGCACGCCCGCGAGGTGCTGTTGCTGCGCGCCCACCTGGAGAACTGTGCAGCGTTGCTTGCCGGCTGGTCGCGCAGCACCGAGGCCGCCGTATTGATCGAATCCGGCTGGGCGCACGAGATTACCGCGCCGCGCGACGACGTACGGCAGGCCGCACCGCGGGTCGGGGCCTCAGGTGATGATGTCGAGCAATCCCGAGATGCGGCCGCCCGCTCGGCCCGGCTGCCGAGCCTGGCGCTGCGGGTGGCCCGAGAGACATTGGCCGCAGGCGCACCGGTCCTGGTACAGGTGCCGCGTCGCGGCTACGTCCCGAGCCTGGCCTGTGACCGCTGCCGTACCCCCGCCCGCTGCCGGCGTTGCGCCGGGCCGCTGGGCCAGTCGTCGGCCGGCGCGGCTGCTGCCTCGTGCCGCTGGTGCGCCCGACCAGCCACGGCGTGGGAGTGTTCGGTTTGCGGTGCCCGGCGGCTACGAGTCGCCGTGTCCGGTGCCGGCCGTACGTCAGAGGAACTCGGCCGCGCCTTTCCGGGAGTACCGATCCGCAACTCCGGTCGTACGGCGGCAGGCGGCGTGCTTCCCGCGGTCGAGGACGGGCCCGCGCTGGTCGTCACCACGCCTGGGGCTGAGCCGGTCGCGGCGTCGGGATACGGCGCGGCGTTGCTGCTGGACAGCTGGGCACTGTTGGGCCGCGCTGACCTGCGCGCCGGGGAGGAGACCCTGCGCCGGTGGCTGGGTGCGGCCAGCCTGGTCCGCTCTGCGTGCGACGGTGGCCAGGTCATCGTGATGGCCGACAGTGGTCATCCGGTCGTCCAGGCCCTCATCCGCTGGGATCCGGCCGGTCTGGCCGCCCGGGAACTGGCAGAACGACGCGACCTCGGGTTTCCGCCTGCCGTACGGCTGGCCACGCTCACTGCGACCGCGCCGGCCGCCGAGCAGCTGTTGGCCTCGCTGGAACTCCCGTCCACTGCGGAGGTCCTCGGGCCGGTTCTTGTCGACGACGAGAAACGCCGTGCGCACAGCCGCCCCGGCGTCGGAGCTGGGCAGCCCGACCAACCACTGGTGCGCTACCTCGTCCGTGCGCCACGAGTCGATGGAGCGGCACTGGCCCGGGCCCTGCATGCCGGGCAGGCGTTGCGCTCGGCCGCCAAGGCCAGCGAGCACGTCCGCGTCCAACTCGACCCGGTGGACATCGGGTGAGCGCCGACGTCGACGGCTCGTACAATCGCTGGCGTGAGTGTCACGCCCATTCGGCTGTTCGGCGACCCGGTGCTGCGGACGCCCGCGGACCCGGTGACCAGCTACGACAAGGAACTGCGCCGGCTGGTCAAGGACCTCACCGAGACCATGCTCGACTCAGCCGGCGCGGGCCTGGCCGCCCCGCAGCTCGGGGTCAGCCTGCGGGTGTTCAGCTATCAGGTCGAGGACGAGATCGGTCATCTGATCAATCCGGTCGTCGACCTGGTCGGCGACGAGGAACAGGAGGGGGAGGAGGGGTGCCTGTCGATCCCTGGCCTGTTCTTCGACTGCAAGCGGCACATGCATGTGGTTGCCAAGGGGATGAACATGTACGGCGAACCCATCAGCATCGAGGGCAGCGAGATGATGGCTCGGTGCGTCCAACACGAGACCGACCACCTCGACGGTGTGCTGTTCATCGACCGACTCGACACCGAAACTCGGCGGGAAGCCCTGCGGGCGATCCGCGCGGCCGAGTGGAACGGCGAGCACACCGCGGTGGTCAAGGTCAGCCCGCACGGTCCGTTCGCCTTCGGTAGCGCGAGAGCGCTGCGCTGATCAGTCCTGCCGGCTCGGGCACTCTGCTCGACCGGCTGCCACCCGACGCTGACGGCAACGGCGCTGATCCGGACACGGTGTTCGAGGTCTTCTCCGGCTGGTGCGACGACCAAGGCCTGACGCTCTACCCCGCGCAGACCGAGGCGCTGATCGAGCTGGTCAGCGGATCCAACGTGATCCTGTCCACGCCGACTGGCTCCGGAAAAAGCTTGGTTGCCATGGGCGCGCACTTCGCCACGTTGGCTCAGGGCAGGCGAAGTTACTACACCGCCCCGATCAAGGCCCTGGTCTCGGAGAAGTTCTTCGCCCTCGTGGCCGTCTTCGGTGCCGACAACGTCGGCATGTCCACCGGTGATGCCAGTGTCAACCCCGACGCCCCGATCATCTGCTGCACCGCGGAGATCCTGGCCAATCTCGCCCTGCGTGAGGATGCGTCGGCCGATGTGGCGCAGGTCGTCATGGACGAATTCCACTTCTACGCCGACCCCCAGCGGGGATGGGCCTGGCAGGTCCCGCTCCTCGAGCTGCCACGGGCCCAGTTCCTGCTGATGTCCGCGACGCTCGGTGAGGTCAGCAGATTCCGCGACGACCTGATCCGGCGTACCGGCCGGGAGACCGCCGTCGTGGCGTCGGCCGACCGGCCGGTACCGCTGTTCCACCACTACGTGACCACGCCGATCCACGAGACGGTCGAAGAGCTGCTGGGCACCCAGCAGGCACCGATCTACATCGTCCATTTCACTCAGGCGGGAGCGATCGAACGCGCCCAGGCACTGATGAGCATCAACGTGTGCACCCGGGCGGAGAAGGATCTGATCGCTGATCTGATCGGTGGCTTCCGGTTCACCGCCGGATTCGGCAAGACCCTGTCCCGCCTGGTCCGGCACGGGATCGGTGTCCACCACGCGGGCATGCTGCCCAAGTACCGGCGCTTGGTGGAGGTGTTGGCCCAGGCCGGGCTGCTCAAGGTCATCTGCGGCACGGACACGCTGGGGGTGGGCATCAACGTGCCGATCCGTACGGTGCTGTTCACCGGGCTGAGCAAGTACGACGGAGTCAAGACTCGACTGCTCAGCGCGCGGGAGTTTCATCAGATCGCCGGCCGGGCCGGTCGGGCGGGCTACGACCCGGTCGGCAATGTCGTCGTCCAAGCACCCGACCATGTGGTGGACAACGAGCGGGCTCTGGCCAAGGCGGGTGACGATCCCAAGAAACGCCGGAAGGTCGTACGGAAGAAACCGCCCGAAGGAACGGTGGGGTACGGCAAGCCGACCTTCGACCGGTTGGTGGAATCCGAGCCCGAGGGTCTCACGTCCAGCTTCTCGGTCAGCCACTCGATGCTGCTCAACGTCATCGCGCGCCCCGGCGACTGCTACCCCGCGATGCGGCACCTGCTCACCGACAACGATGAACCACGAGCCCGCCAACTGCGCCACATCCGTACCGCGATCCACGCCTACCGGGCGCTGTTGACCGCCGGCGTGGTGGAGCAGCTTCCGGCCCCGGACCCGCAGGGACGTACCGCACGGCTGACCGTCGACCTGCAGCGCGACTTCGCGCTCAACCAGCCGCTGTCCACCTTCGCCCTGGCCGCCACCGGTCTGCTGGACCGGGAGGCCCCGAGCTACGCCCTCGATGTCGTCTCCGTGATCGAGTCCACCCTGGAAAACCCCCGCCCGGTGCTGTCCGCGCAGCGGTTCAAGGCCCGCGGCGAGGCGGTTGCGGCGATGAAGGCCGACGGCATCGAATATGACGAACGGATGGAGCTGCTCGAGGAGGTGAGCTATCCGCAGCCGTTGGTCGAACTGCTTACCGGGGCCTACGAGACCTATCGCCGCGGACATCCCTGGGTTGCCGACCACGAGCTAAGACCCAAGACCGTGGCGCGGGATCTGTTCGAGCGGGCGATGACCTTCGTCGAGTACGTCAGTTTCTATGGATTGGCCCGCGCGGAAGGCACGGTGCTTCGCTACCTGGCTGACGCGTACAAGGCGCTGCGTCAGACCGTTCCCGAGGAGGCGCGGACCGACGAGCTGGCAGACCTGATCGAGTGGCTGGGCGAGCTTGTCCGACAAGTGGATTCGAGCTTGCTCGACGAATGGGCAGAACTGCTCAACCCGGTCGAGCCTGAGTCGGTTGCTCCTACGCTCGACGACCGGCCGCCGGCGGTCACCTCGAATGTGCGCGCTTTCCGGGTGCTCGTACGCAATGCGCTGTTTCGGCGGGTCGAGCTCAGTGCGCTGCGGCGCTACCACGAACTGGGCGAGCTCGATGCCGAATCCGGCTGGGACGCAGCGGCATGGGCGCAGGCGCTGGACGCGTACTTCGAGGTCCATGACCAGATCGGCACGAGTCCTGATGCCCGGGGGCCGGCACTGTTGCTGATCGAACAGCTACCCGACCGCTGGCTGGTCCGTCAGATCTTCGATGATCCGGCCGGCGACCACGACTGGGGGATCAGCGCAGAGGTGGACCTGGCCGCCTCCAACGAGGCCGGGGTCGCGGTCCTCACCGTCACCGCCGTGAACGAACTCTGACCGGTGCTAGACGAGTCCGGCGTCCTGGGCTCGGTGGAGTGGTCATCCCGGGTCTGGCGGGCTCCGCGGCCCCCGATCGGGGCTAGGAGACGGAAACCGGAGACCGTTCGACGAGCTTTTCCAGGTTGACGCCGCGGGCCTCAGTGCCGTAGCGCCACCACAGACCGCCAGCTACGGCGCCGATGAGCCAGAAGGCACCAAGAGCGATGAACACCGAACCCAGCCCGAACGAGTTGGCCGTCAGGGCAAGCAGAACCTGTCCGATCACCGCTCCCATCCGGCCTACCCCGACGGACGCGCCGATGCCGGTGGCTCGCAGATGGGTCGGGAAGAGTTCGGAGAACGTCGGATACGCCGGGACCCATGCCCGTCTCGGCGAGCCGCCTGCAGATTCGGGCCAGGATCATCGGGTCGAAGCGGGCGGCGTACTCGATCATCGTCTGCTCGGCCTGTGGCCGGCACGCGACCGGTCGGTCCTGCACACTCCACGATGAGCACGCCCGTACCCTGCCAAACGATGACGACTTCTCGTGCTTCCCGCCGCCGCCGAGGATGAGGCTGGTCTTTGCCGGTACGCCGGAACCGGCGCTGCCTGCCCTGAACGCGATCGCTGCCTCCGATCACGAACTCGTGGCGGTAGTGACCCGACCGGACGCCCGAAGCGGCCGTGGTCGGCACCCCGGCAGTTCTCCGGTGGCCCGGCGGGCCGAAGAACTGGGTGTCGACGTTCTCCGGCCCGTACGACCGAAGGATCCGGAGTTCCTCCAGACTCTTGCAGCGCTGGCACCGGACGCCTGCCCGGTGGTGGCCTACGGCGCGCTGATCCCGACCGACGCCCTCGAGATCCCTGCCCACGGTTGGATCAACCTGCATTTCTCGCTGCTTCCGGCCTGGCGCGGCGCCGCTCCGGTGCAGCGCGCGATCATGGCCGGTGACGACGTGACCGGAGCCAGCACATTCCGGCTCGAGGCGGGCCTCGATACCGGTCCGGTGTACGGCGTCCTCACTGAGCCGATTGCCCCGCGAGACACGGCGGGTGATCTCCTCGATCGACTGGCGCAGGCCGGTGCGCGGCTACTGGTCGAGACCCTGAACGGGATCGAGGCCGGAGCGTTGGATCCGCGTCCCCAGCCGAGAGACGGGGTCAGCTTGGCTCCGCAACTGTCCACAGAGGACGCACACGTTGACTGGCGGCTCCCGGCGGCGATCATCGATCGGCGGATCCGAGGCTGCACACCGAAACCGGGCGCCTGGACGCTGCTCAACAACGACCGGCTGGGTCTCGGACCGGTCCGCCCGGTCCCACCGACGGGGCAGAGTTCCGCCTGGCTCGGTCCTGGCGAACTCAGTGTCGGCAAGCAAGCGGTGCTGGTCGGAACCGCCAGCACTCCGGTCGAACTCGGCGAGATCCGAGCGCCAGGCCGTCGACCGATGTCGGCAGCTGACTGGGCGCGCGGCGCCCGACCGGCACCCGGTCAACGATTGGGCTGATCGAGATGCCCCCACCCGGACGCGGGCGCAACACCAATCGTCGTCCACCGCAACGCCGTCCCACGCCGCCGCGGCGGACACCTGATCCGCCGCGCCGGATCGCCTTGGACCTGCTGGCAGCCATCCGCGAACGGGGGGCCTACGCCAACCTGACGCTGCCTGGGCTGCTGGACCAGGCCCGGTTGGACGAGCGCGACGCAGCGCTTGCCACCGAACTGGGGTACGGCACCGTCCGCTGGCAGGGCACGCTCGACGCGATCCTGGAGCGGTGCCTGGACCGGCGTCCACCGGCCGACCTCGACCCGCCGGTCCTGGACGTTCTCCGCTTGGGGGCCTACCAGATCCTGCATACCCGGATACCCGCGTACGCGGCGGTGGCTGCGACGGTCAACCTCGCGGGTTCGGTCGTCGGTGAGGGCCCGGCTCGGCTGGTGAACGCGGTGCTCCGCAAAGTGGACAGGCGCGATCTCGACGGGTGGATCTCCGAGCTCACGTCAGCATCTCGTTCGGCAGATGACGACGGCCGCGACCTCTCCTTCACCGAGCTCTCCCTACGGCACGCTCATCCGGAGTGGATCGTGCGCGCGGTCGCCGAGGCCCTGGGCCCGGACGTTGCCGAACTCGGTGCGGCACTGGCCGCCAACAATGAACGCCCGGTCGTGCACCTCGTCGCCCGGCAGATGGCCCGCGACGATCTGGTGAGCCAGGTCGGCGGCGAGCCGGGACCGTGGTCGCCGTACGCCGTCCGGCTGCCCAGCGGCGGCTCACCGCACTCCTTCGCCGAGATCCGGGATCGCCGAGCCGGCGTACAGGACGAGGGCAGCCAGCTGATGGCACTGGCTGTTGCCCGCGCGGCCATGGGCGACGGCGAACCAACCGGCTGGTGGCTGGACCTGTGCGCCGGTCCCGGCGGCAAGGCGGCGCTGCTGGCGGTGTCGGCTGGCGACGACGTACGGATCTTGGCCGCGGACCGGGCACCGCATCGGGCGCACCTCGTCGCCCAGGCAACCAGCGGTGAGCCAGTCGCGGTGGTCAGCGCGGACGGTCTGGCCGCACCATGGCGGACCGGCTTCGCCGATCGGGTGCTGGTGGATGCGCCCTGCTCAGGACTCGGAGCCCTGCGTCGGCGACCCGATGCCCGCTGGCGCAGGACCGCGCAGGACGTCACAGATCTGGCGGAGTTGCAACGAGGGCTACTCGCCGCAGGCATGTCCGCCGCGCGATCCGGGGGAGTCGTGGCCTACGTGACGTGTTCGCCCCACAAGGCCGAGACCGTCGACATCGTCGAGTGGGCGCTGGCTCGCAGCGGCGCGACGGCACTCGATGCCCGCGCGAGCCTGCCGCCGGAAATGCCGTTCCTGGGAGCGGGACCCTACGTTCAACTCTGGCCGCATCGGCACGGTACCGATGCGATGTTCCTCGCCCTGCTCCGCGTCTAGTGAGATCCGGCCTCGCCAGCGCTCCGCGGGCGAGGACACCGCCGCCAGGGGGAAACTTCGGCTCATCCTTGCCCCCGGCGGCGCGCTCCTGGACGGGATCCGCGGGGCGGCACCGGTCGACGTGGTCGCGCTCTGCGATCTCGCCGTAGTGGTGGGCGATCTGCTCGTCGGCGTGCCCGAGGTCACCGAGATCGACCTCAATCCCGTCCTGGCCAGCTCCGCCGGTGCCGTCCCGGTTGACTGGCGCATCGTCACCGCCTAGCCCTTGGCGCAGCGGCCGTCTCGTGCGAGGCCAAGGGCTAGATCTCGACGATCTCCACGAGATCTTCCAGACCGTGCACATCCCGGGCATTCGCGGTGTACAGCCGTGCGCCGTTAGCGTGTGCGGTCGCCGCAATGAGCAGGTCCATGACTCGCGCCCTCGGCTGGCGACCCATCTCGACGACCGTCGCGGCGAGCATCCCGTAGCTCCGAGCGACCTTGTCGTCCATCGGCAGAGCATCGAAGAAGTGCTCGATATGGGTCAAGCGGCGAAGTCGTTCGGCCCGGGTGGCCGAGTCAGCCGCAACCAGGACGCCGAAGTGCAATTCGGCCAGCGTTACCGAACTGATCGCCAGCTCGCCCTGGAGCTCACCCACGCCGCTGGCCAAGACGACACTGGTGTCCAGAATCGCCCTCATGTGGTGGACCAGGGGTCGCGGGCCGTTTGCTCGATGCGGTCCCTGTCGGTGGACCACGTCGGGTCACCGGGGCCGGTGAACAGATCCGCGATGTCGCTGAACGTGCGCCAGGTGTTGCGCTCGGGCGGTCCCAGACGCGCCGCGGGTCGGCCGCTCACGGTCACGGTGACCGTTTCACCAGCCTCCGCCCTGCGGACCAAGTCGCTCGCGTTCTGTCGAAGCTCTCTGAGACCCACATCCATGTGACTTAGGGTAGCACTTGTGCAGCACGGCACCCGGTTAGCCCCCTGGTGAGCACTTCAGTGGGGAGAACTGCCCTAGTGAGGGGAGGTGACCGCAATCACAGCAGCTCTACCGTGGCCTTCCCATCACAGAAGTCTAGGCAGACGCACATGCGTATCGGCAATGAAGACATCCTGCTGCCCACGACCATGGTGGGCAACTATCCGAACCCACGGTGGTACGACGGTCAGGCCTTCGCGACCGTCCCCAAGGGTGAGTTCATCTTCGACGCGATCGGCCGCGAGGCCTTCGAGGACGCGGTCGGCGCGATCGTGCACGACCAGGAGACTGCCGGCTTCGACGTGATTGCCGACGGCAAGGTCTACGGCGGGGATTCGCCGTACGGCACGATCCTGTACTACTACTCCCAGCGGATGTCGGGCTGGCGGCTGTCGGGACCCCCGGTAGGCCTGCCGATCTACTCGACGCTGTTCTCGCCCACCTGCATCGGTGAGATCAACCGCGAGCACCCCTCCACTCGCGCACCTGCGCGCCGTACGCAAGGCGACCAAGAAGCCGGTGAAGATCTCCTACACCGGCCTTGGCGTCATCGCTGCGCCCACCCAGAACCTGCACTACAAGGACACCAAAGAGCTCGCCATGGCGCTGGCCAAGGCATTCAACGAGGACTTCAAGGAACTCGCCGACAACGGCTGCGAAATCATCCAACTGGACGAGTTCGTCTGGCCATACGGCATGGGCGACTGGGAGATCGAGGCACTCAATGCCTCCGTCGAAGGCGTGGACTGCCAGTTCTGGGTGCACACCTGCTGGGGCAACTACTCGGGTACGCCGGCCTACTTCCCGGACGAGACGAGCACCGAGTTCGGCGCCTACGACTTCGCCAGCCGGGCCAAGAACGCGCCGGCCCCCGAGCGTGCGCACGCGATCTTCCCGCACGTCCTCGATGCGAACATCCACGCACTGAACTATGAGGTGGGCCGCACCGGCGTGGATGACCTGACGCCACTGAAGGACAACAACTGGGACAAGGACTTCGTGGCCGGCGTGATCGACGTCAAGTCGACGATCACAGAGAGCGCCGAAGAGGTGGCCGAGCGCATCCGCGAAGTGCTCAAGGTCGTCCCGGCCGAGCGGCTCGGACTGTCCACCGACTGCGGCCTGATCAACCTGCCGAGGATGTTCGGCCAGTCCAAGCTCAAGGCTCTCGTGGCTGGACGGGACATCGTCCGGGGCGAACTGAGCGGCTGAACAGCGGTCGGGCACTGCCCGCCACGTCCGCTGACCTGAGCGCAGGCCCCGGGGTACCCGCCACCCGCGGTACCCCGGAGCCCTGCATGTTTCCTGACCAGCTGTCAGGACAGGTCGGCGACGAGAGACCGTCGGAAGATCCGTACCGTCCATCTGGTTCCCCATGGCAACGCCGCGTCGTGTGGGTCGCTGACGATCCGAGGGTTGGTGAAGCCACGGGTTCTCCCGAGCCGAACGATCTCGCCCCCGCCGGCCGCCACGACGTTGCGCGACCAGTCGGTTTCGCCGTACGTCAACGCGATCACCAGTCGCTCATTCCTGGGGAAGGCCCAGAGCACCGTCCGGTATGGCCGGCCGGTCTTGCGTCCGTGGTGCACGACCACCGCCCACGGTGGCAGATATGGCGCCCACAGGCCCATCACCCGGTTGGTCACCAGCTTGTTGAACCGAGCCAGCCAGCGGGGGAGGCGCATGGTGTTGATCCTCCCAGGCTGGCCCCAGACCTCGTGTCCACGTCGAGCACGCCACGGCTCACTAGACTCGGCTGTCGTGGAGCCGAGCCGGATGATGATCGCGCCCAGCATCCTGTCGGCCGACTTTGCCCGGCTGGCCGAGGAGGCCGCGGCAGTCTCCACAGCTGACTGGCTGCACGTCGACGTGATGGACGCGCACTTCGTGCCGAACCTCACGCTCGGCCTGCCGGTCGTAGAGAGCCTGCACGCGGCCACCGACATCCCGCTCGACTGCCACCTCATGATCGAGGATCCGGACCGGTGGGCACCGCCCTACGCGGAAGCGGGTGCTCGAAACGTGACCATCCACGTCGAGGCGGCCCACGATCCCGTGCAGGTCGCTCGCGCGTTGCGGGCGGCCGGCGCGTTGGCCGGGCTGGCGCTCAAGCCCGGGACACCGCTGGACCCGTACCTGGACATCCTCGGTGAGTACGACACCCTGCTGGTGATGACCGTCGAGCCCGGTTTCGGAGGTCAGAGCTTCATCTCCGAGGTCCTGCCGAAGGTGCGCCGGGCCCGCGAACTGGTCCGGTCCGGCCACCTGAAACTGTTCATCGAGGTCGACGGTGGCGTCAGCGCGGACACCATCGAGCAGGCCGCGGAGGCCGGCGCGGATGTGTTCGTGGCGGGTTCGGCCGTATACGGCGCCGACGATCCCAGCGCCGCGGTCGAGGGACTTCGCGCTCAGGCCAGCCGGGTCTTCGGGCAGCCGACCCCGGCGGTCGGGTGAACGTTCTGGAAGACCGCGGCGAGGAGATCGACGCCTCCGAACTCGAGGCCCTGCGCCGGTGTCTGGCCATCGGGGATGCCGCGGGTGGTACGACCAGCCCGAATCCGCCCGTCGGCGCGGTCGTCCTCGATCGCTCCGGTCATCTGGTCGGGGGTGGAGCCACCCAACCGCCCGGCCAGCCGCATGCCGAGGTCGTCGCCCTGAACCAGGCGGGTTCCACAGCGACCGGCGGGACCCTGGTTGCCAGTCTGGAGCCGTGCGCTCACCACGGGCGTACCGGACCCTGTACCGACGCCATCGTCGCGGCCGGTATCACCCGGGTGGTCTTCGGCTCGGCCGACCCCAACCCGGTGGCCGGAGGTGGAGAAGAGGTTCTGCGCACCCGAGGGATCGACGTCGTGGGGGGACAGCTGCTCGCCGAGGTCCGTCGCTCGGCCCTGGGCCGATGGTTGACGGCCACCGAGCTGGGCCGTCCGCACGTCACCTGGAAGTACGCCGCAACCCTCGACGGACGGGTGGCCGCGGCGGACGGCACCAGCCGTTGGATCACCTCGGCGGCCGCCCGCGCCGACGTCCATCGGCTGCGGGCCGAGGTCGATGTGGTGATCGTCGGCTCCGGGACCGTTCTGGCCGACGACCCGCACTTGACAATCCGGGACGAGTCAGGAGAGCTGGTGCCGCTGCAGAAGGTCCGGCTCGTCTTCGATCGCCGGGGCCGGGTACCGGTCACCGCGCGGGTGCGCGATCACAGCGCTCCCTCGATCATCTGGTGCGATCCGTTACCGGACGCCCTGAGTTGCCTCTTTGAGGGAGGTGCACGAGCCGTCCTGCTCGAAGGCGGGCCAACCCTCGCGGCAGCCTTCCTGGAGGCCGGGTACGTGGATCGGGTTGTGGGATATCTCGCGCCGGCGCTGCTGGGCGCCGGACCTACTGTGGTAGGTGACCTGGGCATCACCGGCATCGATCAGGCGCTTCGTCTGGTCGTGGAGGATGTGAGGTCGGTCGGGCCGGACGTACGCGTTACGGCGGTCTTTGCGTCCCAAGAGGAAGCGGCCACAGCGGCCGCCGAGGAGTAGGCACATGTTCACCGGAATCGTCGAGGAGCTCGGCGAGGTCATGCACCGCGAGAACCTCGCCGACTCGGCGAGGTTGCGCGTGCGTGCCGGGACGGTGCTCGACGACCTGCGCGACGGTGACTCGGTCGCCGTGAACGGTGTCTGCCTCACTGTGGCCAACCTGTCCGGAGACGGCTCGTTCACCGCCGACGTGATGGCCGAGACGCTGCAGCGGTCCGCTCTGCCCGGCTTGGCTCCCGGTGACCGGGTGAATCTGGAACGGGCTGTCACGGCGAACACTCGCCTGGGCGGGCACATCGTCCAGGGTCATGTCGATGGCGTCGGGACGGTGCTGTCCCGGACGTCCGGTGAACGTTGGGATGTCGTACGAGTCGGGCTGCACCCGGACCTGTCGCGCTACGTCGTGCACAAGGGCTCGATCGCGGTCGACGGCATTTCGCTGACCGTGTCCGGATTGAGCGAGGAGACGGCGAGCGGCGAGTCGGATCCTGGGGCCTGGTTCGAGGTCTCGTTGATTCCGACCACCCTTGAGAACACCACTCTGGGGTTTCGCCAACCTGGTGACGCGGTCAACCTCGAGGTGGACGTGATCGCCAAGTATGTCGAACGGCTGGTTGATCCGGCGCTGCGCTCATGACCGAGCCCGTCACCTTCGGCACCGTCGAGCAGGCCGTCGCCGAGATCGCGGCCGGTCGTGCCGTGGTGGTCGTGGACGACCATGACCGGGAGAACGAGGGCGATCTGATCTTCGCCGCGGAGCTGGCCACCCCGGAACTGCTGGCCTTCACGATCCGGTACACCTCCGGTGTGGTCTGCGTCCCGATGACTGGGGAGGACTGCGATCGGCTGGAACTGCCGCCGATGTATCACACCAACCAAGATCGCAAGCAGACCGCGTACACCGTCTCGGTCGACGCACTGGACTCGACCACCGGGATCTCCGCCGCAGAACGCGCTGCCACGATCCGGTCGCTGGCCTCCCCGAAGACCGAGGCCGCCGACCTCACCCGCCCGGGACACGTGTTCCCACTGCGTGCGGTCGAAGGTGGGGTTCTGCGCCGACCTGGGCATACCGAGGCGGCCGTCGACCTGGCCCGGCTCGCCGGCCTGCACCCGGCCGGGGTCGTGTGCGAGATCGTCAACGACGACGGCTCGATGGCCCGGCTTCCGGAGCTGTCGGCCTTTTGCGCGGAGCACGGCCTGGTCCTGATCAGCATCGCGGACCTGATCGCGCATCGCCGGCGCAGTGAACGGCAGGTCGAGCGGGTGGCCGAGGCCCGGATGCCGACCAGGTACGGCGAATTCCAGGCCGTGGGCTATCGCGCCGCCTACGACGATCGGGATCACATCGCGCTGGTCCGTGGCCACATCGGCGACGGTGAATCGGTCCTGCTGCGCGTGCACTCGGAGTGTCTGACCGGGGATGTGTTCGGTTCCATGCGCTGTGACTGCGGCAAACAGCTCGACGCGGCGCTGCAAGCGGTTGCTGCCGAGGGCCGCGGCATCGTTCTCTACATGCGCGGTCACGAGGGGCGCGGGATCGGACTGCTGCACAAACTGCAGGCCTATCAACTCCAGGAGGCCGGCGCAGACACCGTAGATGCCAACCTCGCGCTGGGGCTGCCCGCCGATGCCCGCGACTACGGCACGGGCGCACAGATCCTCGTCGATCTCGGCGTGCGCTCTATGCGATTGCTGTCCAACAACCCGGCCAAGCGCGCTGGACTGGAAGGCTACGGACTGAGCGTCGTCGGACTGGTCAGCCTACCCACGGCGCACAATCCGGAAAATCTCGACTACCTGACGACCAAGCGGGATCGGATGGGACACCTGATCGACAATCTGCCGCCGAGGGAAGAAAAGGCATGAGCGGTCAAGGCCGGCCGCCGCCCGCGCCGCCCGGGCCCACCGATGCCGCCGCGCTTCGGTTGGCCATCGTGGCCACCACCTGGCACACCGATATCACCGACGTCCTGGTGGAACGGGCCCTTGCCTGCGCCGCCGACTTCGGCGTTCTGGATGCGACGGTGCTGCGGGCCAGTGGTGCCATCGAGCTGCCGATACTGGCACAGGAACTCGCCCGTACGCACGACGCTGTGGTTGCTCTCGGCGCAGTGATCCGAGGCGGGACTCCGCATTTCGAGTACGTCTGCGAGGCCGTCACGTACGGACTGACCCGGGTGGCGTTGGACGAACGGACCCCGGTCGGCAACGGTGTGCTGACCTGCGACACCGTGGAGCAGGCCCGCGATCGTTGTGGAGGGCCCGGCAGTATCGAGGACAAGGGGGCCGAGGCGACGGCCGCAGCCCTGCACACCGCGTTGGCCCTCTCGAAGTTGCGCACCCAGGAGAGCCCGTGACCCAGGTACAGCCAGGGAAGTCCTTCGATGCCCTCTTCGCCGAGTTGCGGGCCAGGGTCGATGCCGCAGATCCCGACTCCGGGACAGTCTCCGCCCTGTCCGACGGGGTGCACGCGGTGGGGAAGAAGGTGCTCGAGGAAGCCGGCGAAGCGTGGATGGCCGCCGAGCATGAGTCGGCCGAACGCGCGGCGCAGGAGATCTCCCAGTTGCTGTACTGGACACAGGTACTCATCCTGGCGCGGGGGCTGGATCTGGACGACGTTTACGCTCATCTCTGAGTGACGCACCCGTGGAGGCGGCACGTCAGTTCTCCGCCACGAGCTGTCGCACCCGAGGAGGTCGCATGCTGCGCGTAGCCGTACCCAACAAGGGCATGCTGGCCGAGCCGGCCGCCCTCATGCTGCGCGAGTCGGGGTATCGACAACGCGTCAGCACCTCCGAACTGGTGATTCTCGACCCGGACAACGACGTCGAGTTCTTCTATCTGCGCCCACGCGACGTCGCTGTCTACGTCGGGTCAGGGACCGTCGACCTGGGAATCACCGGCCGGGACATGCTCCTCGACGCTCAGGCCGAGGCCGACGAACTGCTCGCGCTGGACTTCGGGCACTCGACGTTCCGTTTTGCCGCACCGGGCGGGAGCCCGTCCACGATCGCGGAGTTGGCCGGCCTGCGGGTGGCCACGGCCTATCCGGGGCTGTTGTCGAAATACCTTGCCGAACTGGGGGTTGTCGCCGATGTCATCGGCCTCGACGGCGCGGTGGAGACCGCCTGCCGGCTCGGCGTCGCCGATGCGGTCGCCGATGTGGTCTCGACCGGTACGACCCTTCGTACGGCCGGGCTGCAGGTGATCGGTGAACCGCTGCTGGAATCCGAGGCCGTGCTGATCCGCCGGCGGCCAGGCGAGGCAGCCGGCTCCGCCGTGACCCAACTCGTCCGCCGGCTAGAGGGGGTGCTCGTCGCCCGGCAGTACGTCCTGATGGACTATGACTGCCCGGTCGAGGTGCTCGAGGCCGCCTGCGAGATCACGCCGGGTCTTGAAGGGCCGACGGTCTCGCCATTACGTAAAGAGGGCTGGGTTGCCGTGCGTTCCATGGTGGCTCGGGCCGACACGAATCGCATCATGGACGACCTCTGGCGAGCCGGAGCTCGGGCGATCCTGGTCACCGACATCCACGCCTGCCGCATCTGACCGGCCCAAACACTAGGACCAGCGAATTTGACTCAGCCGGACGAGGACCGGGCGCGCTCGGCAAGGGCGGCGAGGGCCTTCTCGAAGCACACCTGTGGCGGCTTGACCAATCCGGCGCCGACCTGACCGGTCCCGGCCACCCGCCCGGCCATGCCGGTGTTGATCTGCGGCAGGATGCCGGTCCGCGCGACGCTCAAAACGTCGATCCCGGTCGGCGCGCCGCGGAACTCGAGCACGGGAATGGCATAAGCGGGGTTCTCGGCGACCGTGATGGCAAACATCCGCCGCGTGGTGGCCAGAGCATCCGGAACCGTGCCACCCACGAAACGGACGATCGCTGGTGCGGCCGCCATCGAAAAGCCGCCTACCCCAAGGGTTTCCATAATCGCAGAGTCCCCGATGTCAGGGTTGGCATCATCGGGCCCATACCCACCCAGGAAGAGCCCGTCCGGCGTCAAGGCCGGGCCGGTGAACCAGGCATCGCCGGTGCCCGACGTCTGGATGCCGAACTCGGTCCCGTTTCGTGCCATGGCCACGACCACGCTCGACCCCGGGAAGTCCCGGGCGGCATCCAGGGCAAGCTTCGCTGCCGGCATCCCGTAGTTGAGGAAGAAGTGTTCGTTGCCGCCGATGAACCGCAGGACCTCGGCCACCTGTACAGCCGGTACTCCGGAGTCGGCGACGGCAGGTGCCAGGTCACGGAGAAACATCAACGACCCGGCCCGATTGCGGTTGTGCCCCTCGTCGCCCATCTGCAGCATCTGGGCGAGGATCGACTTGATGTCGACCGGACCGGACCTGTTCAGCGCCGCTGACAGCACCGGCCCAAGCACATCCCCCATCCAGCGCAGCCGGTCGATCACCTCGGCGGAGTACGCGCCGTAGCGCAGCACCTTGCCCAAGCCTTCGTTCAGCGAGCAGTACGCCGTCCCGCCGCTGATCGGGTCACGCAGTTCCGAGACCCACATCGACGCCGTGGTGACACCGGCCATCGGCCCGACCGCCCGATGGTGATGGCACGGTTCCAAACGGATCCGGCCGGACTCCAGCATGTGCACTGCCTCGTCGGGGTCAGTGGCGAGACCCTCGAACAAGGCTGCACCGATCAACGCGCCGCGCAGCGGCCCCGACGCGTCACCGAACTCGATCGGGGGACCGGCGTGCAGGAAGAGGTCTCGGGGCAGCCCGAGCGCGTCGGCGGCCGGGCGTACATCCACGAGTTCGGCTCCCGCGGACAGGATCCGCTCGGTGGCGCTCCGGTTGGCCGCGACGCGACGAGGGTCAGCAGCCAGGGCCGCCAGGTCCGCCGGATCGCCGAAGGCCGGTGGACGCCAGTCCACCACCTCGACCGCAGTGCCCTGATCGCGCAGGGCTCGAAGGAAAAGATCCACTCCGGCGGTGACCACCGACAAGGGTGCGGACAGCAGTGCGCCCAGGGGCCGGCTCATCGCCAGCCCGCCTCATGCACTAAGCGCACCGGTCGGCTCATCGCGCAGACGCCGCGGGGATGGCTCCGCGGGCCAGTGCCAGCGCGTGCCGGGCCGCCTGAGCGTTGGAGGCGAAGACCAGGGCGCCCACGTCGCCCAGCGCGACAGCCTGGCAGTGCCAACTCTGTGGATCGGCATCGGTCCCGCACAAGGACACGATCACGCTCAGCTCGTGACCCCGCTCGCCCATCCGTTGCGCCGCCGCACGCAAGGCCGGTACGAGGGCCTCAGCCGGATTGGGCTCGGCTCCATGACCCAGCACGACATCGACGAGCAGGACCCGCTCACCGTCGGCCGTCCGGCCCAGTCGAGTGATCTGATCCAGGCGCAGGGTCGGGTCGATCATCGGATGCGCCCGGCCCTGGGTCAGCTCATCCTCTCCGAAGTCCACGATGACGTGAGAGCTACCGGACAACGCTTCGGTGGCGGGCACGGCTGCAGGCCCCAGGTTGGTACTGATCGGAGCGAGTTCGTCGATCAGGAGGAGCGCTTCCGCGGCCAAGGTGCCACCGGCGAAGTAACCGTGCAGTTGCGCTGGTTGACCCGGGCGCTGGTCCTGTCCGATCACCGGCCACGAGGGCGCGCTCGCGCTCACGGCAGCCAACACCGACTCCACCGCCTGAGTGAGGTCCGGCTGCCCGAAGCCGAGCAAGGCGAACTGCACCGGCGTGCTGAACCCATCGGTCAACGTTCGGAGGCGTTGTGTCACCTGATCATCGGGCGGCTTGGAGACGAGAACGATGAGGTCGGTATCGGGATCGGCATCCAGGGCAATGAGCGCGAGTTCAGCCCCCAGGCCACCGACCCGCTCGGAGAGATCTCGCCCACCCAGGCCCAGAAGATGGCTCACGCCGACTCCTGCTGTCTCCAGCAGCGAACTGATCTGCTGGGCACCAGTGCCGCTGGCGGCGACGATGCCGACCGGCCCACGGCGTACGACGTTGGCGAAGCCCAGCGCGACTCCGCTGACGATCGCGGTGCCGCAGTCAGGCCCCATCACCAGGACTCCGGCGTCCCGGCCGGCGCGCTTGAGCGCGATCTCGTCCTCGACGCTGACCCCGTCGGAGAAGATCATGACGTTCCGACCGGCGGCCACTGCGTCGAAGGCCTCGATCGCGGCGTACGGTCCCGGAACGCTGATCAGAGCCAACGCGGCGTCGCTGTCGGCGAAGGCTGCACCGATGGTGGCCGGTCGCAGGTCCTCACCACTGTCGATCCCTCCTGAGGAGGCGGTGCGGGCGGACAGCGCAGTTGTCAGGGCCGCAAGCCCAGCATCGATCCCAGTCTGGTCCTCCGCGCGTACGGCGATCAGCAGTTGCGCCGGGACTGCCTGCGGCACAACGAATCCCATGCCCTCGGCGAGTTCGAGATTCAGCGGGGTGGCCATAGCTATCAAGGCCACACGTACACCGGTGATACCGGCGACCGTGCGGCTGGCCTGCATGAGTGTTACCGAGTCGTAGTACTGCCCCTGCCGGCACTCCACATGGTCGAGACCCGAGGTCACCCCCGACCCCGGATGGTGCGGCTGGTGAGGTCGACGGCGGCGCTGAGACCAAGGCCCAGGGCGATTCCGCTGGTGTGCCCGACAGCGAAGAGGCGCTCCAGAGCGCCGTGCAGCCGGCCGGTCCCGGCGAGAGCTTGGATGACGGTTCCGAGTTCGCTGTTCACCTGACCCAGCGTCGCATGCCGCAGCAGGGCAAGCGACAGGTCGGTGGTGCGCCCCGGTGCGAGCGCGAGGATTCCCGCACCGATTCGCCCGGCCTGCGGGTGTCCCAGCAAGGTGAGCCCGGCCAGCACCCCGCACAACAGGTCGTCTCCGGCCGGCGTCAGGCCTGGACCGAGGCCGATCATGCGCTGGCTGGCCCGTAGGGCCGCGGTGACGTCAGTGCGGCGTAGCGCAGCCCGCAGCGCCCCCAACTGACCGCACAGCTCGACGGGCACGTCGCGGACCGGACTGTGCAGGCGCTCACTGACCGCCGCCCGTAGCTCCCGCAGCCCCTCAGGTAGGAGGGCCGGTGCGATCGCGGGCAGCCGCGGCCGCGGGTCCCACCAACCCGAGGCGCACACGGTCAACGCACCGACCGTGATCCGCCCTTCGCCGACGAATGCATCGAGTGCACCATGACTGCTGATCAGCGGCCGGTGGGTGGCGGGCCGATGAAGAATCGCGCCTAGCGGTAGGCGGCTGGCGTCACTGGTCAGGATCGCGACGACACCCGACTGCCGGCGGATGCCGGTCTCCGCGGTGTTCCGGTCGGCGTAGGGCAGTGGTTCAGCGCGCAGATAGATGGCGGTCGGGAAGATCGAGATCACGGTGGCAGAGCGCAGCGGTCCGCGGAGCAGATCGGCAATGCCGGTGCTGGCCAAGGCAGGAGCCGCCGCTAGGTGTGCGGACGACGCACTCCGTGATGCGGAGCGGGTATCGGCCGAATCTAAAGCTAGGGCGCTACTCATTGAACGCGAAACTAGTCCGGCATGATCGTCTGGCGTATGGTCAAAAGTGCCAAGATCGAGCCGACTGGTGGTGAAAGAGTGCTAGTTGATCATGCGAGCCATGCAGCCAGTAACGAGCCGTCCACACCTGGTGATGAACATGGCCGAAGCGCGGTCTCCGGGATCTCCGTAGCCGAGGTGCTGGGGCTGTCCAGCTTGCGTACCGCGCGGCTTGTTGCCGGCGCTTCCGGTCTACATCGGATAGTCCGCCGGCTCAACGTCATGGAGGTCCCCGACGTCCTGCCCTGGGTCAAGGCCGACGAACTGATCCTGACCACCGGGTATCCACTGCGGCAGAGCCCGTCGAGCCTGATCGGCCTGGTCGGTGATCTGGACGACAGAGGGCTGGCTGCTTTCGCCATCAAGCTGGCTCGCTACGTCGACGAACTTCCGGCGCAGATGCTTGCCGACGCCGACCGGCGTGGCTTTCCGGTCATCCTGTTGCCCGACGACGTCGGCTTCGACGACATCCTGAACCAGGTACTCACCGAGATCCTCAACAAGCAGGCAGCAGCACTGGCTCACTCCGACGAGGTGCACCGCGCCATCATGGCCACCGTCTTGGCCGGCGGCGGTCTGGACGAGGTCACCGCCAAGGCAGCGACCTTGTTGTCCCAAGCTGATGTGGTTGCCATCGGGATCGAGGGCGCCATCCTGGCCAGCGCAGGCCCCGAGGGCGAGCGGATGTCAGGCATGGCCGAACTAGTGAAGGCCGAGTTACCCGCCCGCGGCGTGGTCAACCTCGCCGGCGGCGGTACGGCGATCGTTGTCCCGATCACGGCGGGGGACTTCGAACACGGGTGGCTGCTCGCTGCCCGGCGAGATGGCATGCACGCCACGGACACCTTGACGATCCTCGAACGCGCAGCGGCCGCTGC
>Ga0136614_10000217_pt1 | contig 25603 bp, 10 predicted proteins | sample AntDrymUQ2792106_2_FD_106643 | JGI IMG/M metagenome (GOLD analysis project Ga0136614, IMG submission 106643) | Polar desert sand microbial communities from Dry Valleys, Antarctica - metaG UQ279 (21.06) | ecosystem: Environmental > Terrestrial > Soil > Desert | place: Antarctica: Dry Valley... | reverse complement strand
GTCAAACTCATCACGCTTATCGTGAATATAAAAAGCAGTAAAGTAATCCAAGAAAGACCGGTGTCTAAAAAGCACCGTCTCTTCTCCGACTTCTAAAACACCAGCCCTATCTATTTCGCAAATAAAAACTCTTAGCTGATCATTTAGGCCGTACTCATTTGCATAGTGTTGGCAAAATCCGTTGAAATCTTCACGCGCAATCTCGATCAACCCTTTATTTGAAAACTCGGAATATGCGAGATCGGCTAGAAAGCGCTTCTTTATCAAATACTCGAATAACACCTCGATACCTTTGTCTTTATCATGACGACCTAGTACCGAATCACCGTATCGCTCATACAACTCAGTCACAGAGGCAGGCACCTCTTTATGCTCTTCTACAATTTCAATCAGCAGAATTAGTGACAAGGGTACCATCGGTATTTGATACCGCATTTTATCTAGGCCATCCCTTATGTGGTCCACAACAAGGGGATTATTCTGTACTTTTTCTATGAGTTGGAGAGCCTGCCCCGTTCCAAAAGGTAACAACTCATAATTTTCAAATCCTGTTGGAGTAATGCTAAGTAGATCAATTTTGCGGCTCGCGATGAGCAGAGAGCATTTTAGTTCTTCAGCAAATTTTTGTGCCTTTTCGATAACTCCGGCTCTTTTATCCGAAACAACCTCATCAAGGCCATCAATTAATAATGCTCGGACTTCAACCCTCTCGACAATTTCCGGTTCGCCTAAATGATCCTCCAGCAAAGACTTCACACTGTCGAGGGTCGCCAATTCTCTGGCCCCTACCAATATAGGCACTGTCGTCTTATGTTGCTTCTCTCCTGATCGAACTGCCTTTAGATATACCTCTTTCAGTAAATCAATTGTTAATTTGGCTAGGGCGGCAGATTTACCTGTGCCGGGATCACCAATCAAAATCATTTTCTTGTTAGATGACAGGACGGATTTGAGACGCGAGAATGGTAATTGCTTGCGCGTGATTGCCGCTCTTAATTCTTCTCCGAAATCAACAGAAATGTCAGTCGCGCGAACTACAGGCTCAACGAAGCAATCAGACAAAATCCTATTTGACCGGATGACTCTATGTTTTGTTTCGAGAGCTTGAATCTTTCTCTGTATAAAATCGGTCAGCTTCCCCTCAAAGAACACATGGGGATAGTGTTCCGTGAAGTTTGTTACGAGCCAGTTGATGCCGTGAACTTCAACTGTTCCATGAATTTCCCTTTCGAGCCTTAACCGAGCTTCTTTACTTATTTCGCCAGCGACAATGACGATTACTTTGTTTACAGGTAGAGTCCGAAAGAAATTTGCTAACTCTGCTTTGTGGGCGAAAGCCTGTCCAATCTGGCTTTCGATTTCCCTTGTCTTGCGGTCAGTCTTTTGACTTAAAACAAGTTTAGCCCTATCAACCATCTCATCAACTTCTCCTAATGTTTTGGCCTTGATGTTTCCGCATTTCACGACCACACCGATCACGTCGGTTGTGAGATTGTCCTTTCTTACAAGGACTAAGTCTTTGCCGAGTTCTTTAGGACCTTGTGTTACTTCAACCGTGTAGCTTGGTTCCATCGCAACGAATAGCTCTCTCAAATGTCGATGTAATTCATTTTCTGGAATTGACATCAAAATTTCTTTGCGATGATCTTGGGTTAAGGCTTTGGCTTGTTGTACTAACTCGGAATTATTAGCCATAGGTTCTCTCCTGTTTGTGAGGACATAAGTGTTTGAAATATTAGAGCTTCCTCCGGATTCTACTTCTCTAACAAAGGTTTAACGTGCGTTGAGTAATACCCGTCCAACATGACCTTCGCCTTTTTGAAATATCCATATGCTGAAATATCTATCACAAGTAGGTCGCACCCGACCGATTGGATTTCTAGCTGTTTCAAAACATCAGCGGCTTGAATCTTTTCAAACTTAGACATGCCATATAATGGGAAGTAGTGAATGGGACCATTGAGTTCAATTGCCAGTTTGAGGTGCGGTATAAAAATGTCAATCTCAAGACCCGAAGGTAATAAGTTACGGTCATTCTGAATCACAATAAAGCTTGGGAAATCTTTACGAATTAGTTTGCATAAATACTCTTCAGCTTTACTTCGTCGCGTGGCTCCGAATTTTTTGCATTTGTTGTTGTATTTGGCAGAGCAGGAGCGAGAACAAAAATGTGCGCTTGTTCTTTTTAGTTCTACTCCATGCTTCCGAAAAGTGGTGTTACAGTTGACACAAGATACCTCTTGAGAAGTGCGTCGTGCGTGCCGAGCGCAAGTTTGACTACAATACTTACCTGTTCCGCGCGCAATTGAACGCTCTACCCGATATTTCTCAAGAAGAAATAGCTCGTTACAATGAAGGCATCGTAATTTGGCTAACCCACGCCTATCTAGTAAAGCGAACTCTTCAGACGACGTAAGCAACTTCATGCACATCAATGTAGCACGGAAAACTTGACTTTCGAGTCCGACCTCCGGCATATCAAATATCGGCGGATTCGCTAATGAACTTTAGCGAATCCGCTTTTTGTTTGGCTTGGCATTATTCTTTAATCCTCGCGATTCTAAACTCAAGTCATTCACAGGAGAAAAATAGACAGGATTGACAAGATGAACAGAGTGAGTTGTCAAGCCGCCCTCGGTGTTGTTTCTTTCTTCCTGTCAATCTTGTTAATCGTGTCCAGTTCTTCCGTGCTTTGATTTAGCCGCCTGCCAATACCCGCGCGATCTCGCCCGGCCAGATCAATTACGACTTGGCGCGCGGCAGATCGGCCAGCGCACGTTCGCGCAAGACGGCGCGGTAGGGTTTGGCGCGCTCAGTGGCGGCGTTGCTGGACCAGCGGACGCGGACGGCGCGGGCTTCGCGTCCGTCGAGGCCGACGCGGACGCTGTAACTTTGGCGAGCTGTGGGGACGTACAGCACGAGGCGGCGGGTGAAGGCGTCGTCGCGCGCGTCTGTGCCGGTGCAGAGGATTTCGGCATAGCCGTCGCGGTCAGCGTCCGTCGTCTCCATCGTCCAGACCGCGCCGCGAAAGCTCTCGCGGTCGAGCGGCGCATTGCCCGTCACGCGATAGCCGCCGCTAATTGCGCCTCGCAGTTCGAGGATGATGAGTTGTGAAGCGCCTTCGTAGCGCCGGCTCTGGACGGCAATGATGATGGGGCCGCGCGGCGTCTGGACGTGGCGCGCGTCGGTGATCATTCCCTGTCTATTCACGGAAGCGGCGATGTGTCGCGCGGCGTCGGGCGAGAGCGTGAATAAAGCATTTGCTGTCTCGCGCCGTGTGGGCGTGTCGCTCGCGACAACGGTCGTGTGAGCGCCGCTCTCGTTGGTCCCCTTCACGTCGGCGTGCGCGCTGGTTGTGCCGCTGCGCGTCCAGACGAGGAACAGGCCACCGCAGAGAGCCAGCGTCGTAGCGATGGAGATCACGCGCGAAGCCGTCAGCGTTCGACGCGCGTCGAGCGTTGCGAGGGTCGAAGCGAAGGGACCAATCTCCGGCACGGGTGCGCGCGCGCCGGGCGACGGTGAAACGTCAGCGGCAAAAGCCGCGATGCTTTTTTCTAAAAGGGCGCGGGCGGCGAGCGCAGACTCCGGTCGATCTTGCGGACTCTTAGCAAGCAGCGCGTGGGCGGCGAGCGCGAGACGGCGGGGCGCGTCCGGGCGCTTGGCTTGGAGCGGCGGCGGCGGCGCGGTCGCTTGACGGACGAGGACGGCGGATTGCAGTTGGTCTGTGAATGGCGGCTGTCCGGCGAGCATTTCGTAAAGCAGGACGCCGACGCTGTAGAGATCGCTGGCCGGGCCGATCGCTTGGCCGAGACATTGTTCCGGCGACATGTAACGCGGCGTGCCAATGATCAAGCCGGATTCCGTCGTCGCATGTGTGCGCGTCACTTCAGTCGCAGCGCCGGTCAAGATTTTCGCGACGCCGAAATCCAGCACGCACACGCCGCGCTCATTGAGCATGATATTTGACGGTTTCAGATCGCGATGGATGATGCCGAGCGCGTGGGCTTCGGCGAGGACATCACAAATTTCGCAGGCGATCCGCACGGCTCGCTCCGGCGCGAATCGCCCGTCGCGCGCCAGCGTGTCGGCGAGCGTCTGGCCTTCGACGTATTCCATCACGATGAAAGGCCGTCCGTCCGGCAGCCGGCCTGCGTCGAAGATCATCGCCGCGCGCTGGTGACGCAAGCGCGCCATCGTGCGCGCTTCACGCATAAAGCGTTCGCCGACATCCGGATCGGCGGCAAACTCCGGTTTGAGAATCTTGACGGCGACGGCGCGCTCAAGGCCGAGATGCGTAGCGCGATAGACCGTCCCCATCCCGCCCTTGCCGATCTCACATTCGACGCGGAAGCGATTGGCAATGATGTGGGGGACTTCCATTTGTAAAACCCTCTTTTCGAGACAAGGGACTGCGGCGATCTATGCCTCGCGATTGCGGAGCGAAGCGACAGGGCGAGGTTAAATTGCGCCGGTCGTTTGCCGGCGAGAGGCTCAGTTAATTTTGTTACGGGCAATGGAGAGAGACGCAGGCCGAAGTGTAATCAAAGCTGTGTCAGGTGACAAGAGAAAAGCAGGAAGCAGGGGCAGGAAGCAGTCAAGCCGCTGTCGCCTCCCGTCTGCCGTCTGCCTCCTGCCTCCTGTTCGATGTCTCCGCGATTGACATCATTTGACAGTCTGGCCTATCGTGCGCTCGCGATTTCCTCATGTCGAAGAAATTAACTTCCGGTTGAACAGCATGGCGCTCTGCTGTGCGCTACGACTTGGTTTTCACGTCTCCCTCGCCGCTAATCTTTAGGAGACTCTCATGCCTACCAAACTGATCTTGCCCGGACGCGCCGTCGAGCCACCGGCCCGATTTGAGCCTGACCTGAGTGATTTTCTGAACGTCGAGATCAAGCGCGTGCAAATCGTGGATACCGCGCGCGGAGCGACGAGAGAAGAGCAGGCGTTCGCGAATGCGGAAGAGACCGACATCGTCGAGCGAGAGTGGAGCAATGGAATTAAGCAGTGGGTCTCTGTCGCGCAGCTTCGGCAAGACCTCGCACCAGATGGCGCGGCGCGCGGCGTCTCCACAGAAGACTTATCCGAACTGCACGTGCCTGACGCGCCGCCAATTGCGGGCGTGCAGCGTGGTAGTTTCGATTGGGCGCTCAAGGGGTTGAAAATTTTACGCATCGATCCGGCGGAGAAGACGGCGCAATGGACAGCGCGGCAGATCGTCGGGCATTTCGAGAATCAGCTCAAGCCGGAAGCCGGGTTGTATCGTCTGTCCGGCGCGTGGAGCATGGAAGAGAACAAACTGACGGCGGGCGATCTCGATGCGACCGCGCCCTATCTCGTCTTCATTCACGGCACGGCTTTGGACACCGACGGTAGCTTCGGCCAACTTGCCGGCACGCCGGAAGGGGACGCTTTGCAGAAGCGTTACCAAGCTCGGATGCTCGGCTTCCAACACCGGACGATGAGCCAGAGTCCGATCCAGAATGCGCTGGAGTTGGCGCAGACGCTCCCCGCCGGAGCCAAGCTGCATCTCGTCACACACTCGCGCGGCGGGTTGGTCGGCGAGTTGCTTTGTTTAGGGCCGCTCGAAAAGGCAGACCTTGCACCGTTCGTCGCGGCACACCGCAGAGATGATGTCGCACACCTCGAACAGCTCTCGCGGGAACTGTCGGCAAAGAATTTTCAGATCGAGAAATTCGTCCGCGTCGCTTGCCCGGCGCGCGGGACGATTCTCGTCTCGCAGCGTCTCGATCTCTACTTCTCGATCATTCTCAATCTGCTCGGCCTGATCCCTGCGTTGCAAGCCAGCCCGGTTTACTCTTTCGTCAAAGCCATGCTGCTCGAACTCGCCAAGCGGCGCACGCGCCCCGAAGAGCTGCCCGGCCTCGAAGCGCAGATGCCGGAATCGCCCGTCATTGATTTGCTGAACCGTCCCGGCGCGACGACGAAAGCCGATCTGGCCGTCATCGCCGGCGACATCAAAGGCAGCGGTATCTGGTCGAGCTTGAAAGCGTTGGTGACTGATCTTTACTACCGGGAAGATCACGATCTCGTCGTCAACACGAAGGCTATGTACGGCGGGCTGAACCGCGAAGGGGGTGCTTATTATTTCTTCGATCAAGGGCCGGACGTTAATCACTTCAGTTACTTCGCGAACAGCCGCACGCGCCAACGAATGCATAGTTGGTTGACGCGCGCCGACGGTCAACCACGGGATGAGAATTTCGGGTTGATCGCACACACTTTAGATCGCGGACTCGCCGGCGAACAGATGCACGCGGCGGCCATACCGTCTCAGGCTGGACAAATTCACACGCTCCGCATCTCGGTCGCGCACGGCGATCTGGCCCGCGCGAAATACCCAATCGCCGTCGGCCACTACCGGGGCGATGCTATCGTCAGCGCGGAGTCGCGACTTGATAAGCTGCTCAACCAGCGCCTCTCGGAACTCTTCGGCATGTACTTGTATCCGGGACCAATCGGCAGCGCCGAAGTAATTCTGGAGCGGGAGGGCCAGCCAAAAGGCGCGCTGATCATCGGGCTGGGTGAGGTTGGAGAGATCACGCCCGAAGTAATCAGGCGCGGCATCACCAACGCGGCGCTGCGTTATGCGCTGACGGTAGCAAATGAAGTTCGTCCGGGCGCAGAACTGAACCCGGCCCAGCAACAGAACGGCGGGGACGCCCAGACATGGCGGTCGGCGGCCTTCAGCGCGCTCTTGCTCGGCACTTACGGCGGCAATGCCCTCAGCGTCGATAGCTCCGTCGCCGCGATTATTCAGGGCGCGATCCAAGCGAATCATGCCCTGCGCGCGCGTAAACTTTGGGAGCGTGTGCAGATCGACGAAGTGCAGATCGTCGAGTTGTATGAGGACATCGCGATTGAGGCCGTGCGCGCCGCACACAATCTGGAACAGCGCCCACCGGTCGAGATCACCGGACAGGAAAAGCTGGTGGTCGAACCGCCGTACTTAGAATCACTCGGCGGCGGCAGATTCCAACGTCCCGCCAATCAATACGCGCGGGGATGGTGGCGACGCATTCAGATCACGGGCGAGCGCGACCGAGAGACGGGCGCGCGCACAGGCAATCTCCACTTCCTCTCTCTGACAGATCGCGCACGGGCGGAAGACACGCTGCAATCCACGCAGCGAGAGTTGATCAACAGCTTCATCGAGAAGGCCGTCCACAGTCCCACCTACGACGAGAAGCTCGCTTCCGCGCTGTTCGAGTTGCTGCTCCCAAGCGTCCTCAAGGAGCAGACGCAAGTCGAAGCCAGTCTGGTTTTGGTGGTGGACAAGGACGCGGCGCAGTATCCGTGGGAGTTGCTGAAGCAGCGCGGCGGCAGCCAACCCCTTGCCGTGCGAATGGGATTACTCCGGCAGTTCGTGACTTCCCACTATCATCCCACGCCGCAGCCGGCCCGCGAGCCACGCGCTTTAGTGATCGGCGCGACGCAAGCCATCGAAACGCGCGAAGGTAAGTTTCCCGCGTTGCCCGGCGCGCGGGCAGAGGCGTTGGCAGTCTCCAAAGTGATTGGCGAGGCGGGCTATGATGTCAGTTCGACGCTCATTGATGCGGACGGCTTAACGATCATCAGCGAGCTGCTCACCAAAGAGCATCGCATCTTGCATCTGGCCGGCCACGGCGTCTATCACGCGCCCGGTGCGCGCCTTCATCCAGATGAACAAAACGATAATTCGCAAGACCAATCCATTCCCCACCTCGACGAGCCGCTGCGGAGCGGCATGGTTCTCGGCGACGGCGTTTTTCTCGCCACCACCGAACTGCGGAGTCTCGGCGCGATCCCCGAACTGGCTTTCATCAATTGCTGTCACCTCGCGCAGATCGATAATGAACCCAAGCTTACTAATCCTTCACCACACCGGCTGGCCGCCAGCATCGCGCAAGAGTTGATCAACAAAGGCGTGAAGGCCGTCGTAGCTGCCGGCTGGGCGGTCGAGGACGAGGCGGCAGCGGCGTTCGCCAAAGCCTTTTACGAGATGATGCTCGGCGGCCAGACGTTCGGCGAAGCGGTGAGATACGCGCGGCAGACGACGTGGAAAAAATTTCCGGGCAACAACACTTGGGGCGCGTATCAATGTTATGGCAATCCGGGCTTCGTGCTGGAGCAGACGGAATCGAAGCGAAGCTCTGTCGCCGATAAAACTCGCGCGCTTTATTCGCGGCAGGAATACTTGGAAGAATTATTGTCGATCACCGAAGTGGCGACGCGAGCCGGCTCAGAGCGACGCGCAGAGATGGAGCAGCAACTTAAACGTCTCGACCAAGAGCTTCCCTCACATTGGCGCGACGGCGGCGTGTTGAGCGAGTTCGGCGCGGCGTGGGCAGCGCTCGGCAATTTCGCGCCGGCCATCGATTATTACCGCCAAGCGATCAAGGGAGAGAAAGCGGAAGCTCCACTGAGCGCCGTCGAGCAGTTAGCGAACCTCTTGAGCCGCCACGTCGAATCATTACGCACACAACAGGAGACACGCGCCGCGAAGAAAGACGGGACGAAGCCGGCAGAGTTTGAGCGGCGGTTGACGGAGCTGATCGAAGAAGCCCTCTCGCTGCTCGACTGGGCGGCGCAATTAGAGAAGACGACCGAACGATTGTCTCTCTACGGCGGCCACTACAAGCGGCTCGCGCTCGCCGCGAAAGGAGCGCAGCGCGGCAAACTGCTGAAACAAGCGCGAGATTATTACGGCCAAGCGCATCGCGAAAAGGCGGCGCAGGGCGAGCTTGATTTTTATTATCCGGCGCTGAACTGGATCGCCTGCCGTTACCTGCTCGGCGAGAAAAAGCTGAAAGAAGATCGGCCACTGCTCAAGCTGCTCAAGGACTGCCGGCAAGCGGCGGCGCGCAAAGCGCAACGCGAGCCCGACGATTTCTGGAGCCGCGTCGCCGAGCCGGACGCGGAATTGCTCGCCCACCTCATCAACGACGATCTGCCCGCCCACACAGCAAAGATTCTCAAACGTTACCAAAAGGTCACCGCTCCCGGAGCCAAGCCCAAAGATATCGACTCGGTCAAAGGACAGTACGATGCCTATATCCGCATCCTCGCCTCGCGTCCGGGAACAAATCACGCCGCCACGCTCGCTGCGCTGAAGGAGATACAAGCAGCCATTGGCAAGTAGAGGATTTGTCTATTGCTGTTTGCGAATAGATGCGACCAGATTAACCGCCGCAGGACGCAGAGGTTCGCAGAGGAAAGTCAAAACTTTTTTGTTATTCCTCTGCATCCTCTGCGGTGAAAATCCCCTTGCCAGTCGTACTCATCTGCAAATTGCTATGAATCGAAGCGCGCGACGTTTTTCATTTCTCGCCGTCGAGGCTGAAGAATTTGCGGATGCGGTGGAGGAAATCACCGTGGAGATTTTGCATTTGTTGGCGCAGCACGTCGGCGTTGAGTTGGCCTAAGACGGAATCCAACTCGACGCGGCGACGGGCGAGAAGGCGCGAGATGTCGCGGGCGATTTCCGGGCGGCGGCGCAAGCCTTCTTCAAACACTTCCTTGTTGACGCGATAACATTCCACGTCGGTTAAAGCGATGACGGTCGCGGTGCGCGGCTCACCGGTCAACAGTCCCATCTCGCCGAAGAAGTCGCCCTTGTGGAGCGTTGCGACATGTTCATTGTGATCACCGCCTTCGACTTTGACGCGCACTTCGGCCTCGCCCTTGCGGATGATGTAGAGCCAATGCGCTTCGGCTCCCTGCCTCGTAATCGCCTCGCCTTTGACGAACGGCGCGACACTGATCTTCTCGGCTAACTCGCCGCGCTCTTCGTCGGTCAAGGGGAAGAACAGCTCGACGTTTTGCAAGGCGGCGACGCGCTGCTCGATCTCTTCGTGATGTTTGCGCTCGCGGCGCATCTCGTCATCTTCGGTGATGAAGAGGGCGCGCGCCGGGATCGACAGCGGAATCCCTGCGCGCCGGAGCGCGTAGCAGATGCGGGCGCGCACGACCCCATCGGTCGGATCAGTCGGGCCGAGATCGGTGATCCAGTAGCGCGCGGCGTAAGTCGCGTAGCTGTCTTTGAAATCCGTCATCAAACAATGCGGAGCCGGCTCGCGCGCGACGTTCTCAATCGGCTCGGCGGTCAACGCAGCCTCGACCGCCGTGATCACGTCGGGCGGCGAGTAGCGAAAATCGACGTTGAAATAAACCCAACGCCGCTGCTGCCGGGGGGCGCCGGCGCGATGGCCGAGCAAGGTTACTTGGCTCCGCATCAAGACACTGTTCGGGATCACAATCGTGTCCCAATTGCGCGTCTCAATCGAAGTCTGCCGCCAGCGAATTTCTTTAACTTGCCCTTCGTCCGTGCCGACGCGAATCCAATCGCCGACACTGATCGTCCGCTCTGTCTGCAACGCCATCCCGCCCATCACATTGCCGAGCGTGTCTTGCAGAGAGAAACCGATCACCGCCGTAATCACAGCGGACGTAGCGACGATGCCCGTCAGATCGACGCCGCTGCGCGAGAGGATGACAATGCCGACGACGATGTACGCGAGCGCGACTAACAGATCGCGCATGATGCGCGCCGGTTTCAGGCGCACAGCCTCGAGCAGGACGTTGAAGACCAGCACGCTCGCCACGTTGATGATCGACACCCATAAGAGAAAGAGCGCTGTCCAACGCACCCACCCATAACCCGCGCCGCCCTGACCAATGAGCGCCGCCGCACATAGGCCGCCGAACGCCAGCGCGAAGAGATAGACGGAGTTTCGCAAGCGTGACCGCTCGGCAGGCACATAAATAAACAAGAGAACGACGGCGGCAAGAAACAGAGGGATCAGCCAGTGCAATCCCACAGGGCCCGCTGCTGTTTGGACGTTGTGCCAGAAGTTCATCGTCGGAAGATTCGCCGGTCTTGCCGGTTCAAGGTGTGTAGAAGAGAGAAGTTCAACAGCCGCCGGAGCGCGGACGCAAATCTTAACACGATCTGAACCGCAACGGAGCGTGAATCTTTTGCTGGGAGCGCAGACGTCTCGTCCGCAGTGAGTGCGAAGCGCGAATAAAGGTTACATGATCATTCAACGCGCGAATGATTGCGCGCCTTCATCAGCTCGCCTGCGGCGAGCTTGGCGGACGAGACGTCCGCGCTCCCAGCTCAAGCGGCGTGTTTTCCGAGAACCTTGGCAGGCTCAAGCCGCGACTTCGGGCGGCGCGCGCATTTGTGCTAATTTGATGGCTGCCTGTCACACAGCAAAGATTCCGAGCAATATCGAGGAGTGCAAAAGTATGAAGCGTTTGATCGCACGGACGAGCCTCGCGCTCGTGTTGGTTTCGCTGGCCGTTTCCGCCGCTGTCGCGCAGGGGGCGGGGCAGCAACCGCTGACGATTAACGATCTCTTGAAAGTGCGTCGCGTCGGCGATCCGCAACTCTCGCCCGACGGCGGGTGGGTCGCCTACTCCATCACCGATCCCGACAAGGCCGCGAATCGCAGCCGCACGCAGATTTATTTGATCGCAACGGGCGGCGGCGAGCCGAAGCAATTGACGAGCGGCGCGAGTTCGGCCAGTAGTCCGCGTTGGTCCCCTGACGGCAAGCGGCTCGCCTTCGTCACCGGCGGGCAAATTCATGCGATGGACATGAACGCCGGCAGCGGCGAGCCGAAGAAGATCACCAGCATTTCGACTGGCGCAAGCGATCCGGTCTGGTCCCCCGACGGCAAAATGATTGCCTTTGTCTCAGACATTTATCCCGAATGCGACGACGATGCTTGCAATCAGAAGCGCGACGCGGCGATGGAAGAGAGCAAAGTCAAAGCGAAGACCGTTGACCGCTTGCTCTATCGTCACTGGAACACTTGGAAGGACGGCAAGCGCACGCACATCTTCGTCGTCTCAAGCGAAGGCGGCACGGCGCGCGATCTCACGCCCGGCGACTTTGACGCGCCATCGTTCTCTCTAGGCGGCCCGACCGATTACGCCTTCTCGCCCGACTCGAAGGAGTTTGCCTTCGCCCGCAACACCGACAAGGTCAAAGCCACTTCGACCAACAACGACATCTTCATCGTCCCCGTCACCGGCGGCGAACCCCAGCGCATTACCGGCAACAACATGGGTTCGGATCAATCGCCGCGCTATTCGCCCGACGGTCGCTACATCGCCTATCGCTCACAACAGCGCGCCGGTTTTGAAAGTGATCGTTGGCGCTTAATGCTCTACGACCGCCAGACCAAACAATCACGCGAGTTGCTGCCGAAGCTCGACGCCTATGTTGACAGCTTCACGTTCTCGCCCGACAGTAAGCACATCTATTTCACCTCCGGCGAGCGCGGGCGGCTGCCGGCCTACGTCGTGCCGGTGGAGGGCGGCGATTCCGTTAAAGTACTGCAAGGATTCAACGACGATCTCAATCTGTCGGCGGACGGCAAGACAATGGCCTTCACCCGTTCGAGTTCCGCGATGCCGACGGAAATTTTTGTCACCCGCATCGCCGACCCGCGCACACGAATCGCGCAAGGCGAAAGTGCTGTCCGCCAGTTGACGCACACCAACGATGCTTTCATGTCGCAGTTCAAACTCCAGCCCGGACAGGAAGTAACTTGGGAAGGCGCGGGCAGCACGAAGGTTTCCGGTTGGCTCTTCAAGCCGATCAACTTCGACGCGAATAAAAAATACCCGCTCGCCGTTTTAATTCACGGCGGCCCGCAGGGCGCTTGGAACGACAACTGGGGCTATCGTTGGAATCCGCAAATTTATGCGTCACAGGGCTACGCCGTGTTCCTGCCGAACCCGCGCGGCTCGACCGGCTTCGGCCAGCAATTCATCGACGATATTTCCGGCGACTGGGCCGGCAAAGTCTATATCGACATTATGAACGGCGTCGCGCACGTCATCGGGATGGGCTTTGTGGACAAAGAGCGCATCGGCGCGGCGGGTGGCTCCTACGGCGGCTACATGGTCAACTGGATCGCCGGTCACAACACCGACCCGCGCTTTCAATTCAGAGCTTTGGTCTCACACGCGGGTGTCTTCAACCTGACCAGCATGTACGGCGTCACCGAAGAACTCTGGTTCACCGAATGGGAATTCAAAGGCACGCCATGGGACAACCCCGAAATGTATGCGCGCTGGTCCCCACACCTACACGTCAAAAACTTCAAGACGCCCACGCTCGTCATCCACGGCGAACTCGATTACCGCGTCCCCGTCGGCGAAGGCTTCCAACTCTTCACCGCCCTGCAAAAGCAAGGCGTCCCCTCGAAGCTCCTCTACTTCCCCGACGAAGGCCACTGGATTCTCAAACCGCAAAACTCCGAACTCTGGTACAACACCGTCCTCGGCTGGTTAGACACGCACCTAAAAATCACTAATTCGCAACGGGCTGGATGAACTGGCTCGACGCATTCATGCCCGGCTCGTTCAATAGATTCGCGAGCCGGGCAAATTGTCCATCAACTATACAATCGCCGCCCTCCGCCACGCGTCATGATCTTAATCCAGTGTCTCCGATGGTTCGGATTCTGCGATCCATATTTTTGCATGAAATCTATAACGATGGAGGAACGGCCAAGTCACCGACATTAACGCCACTGTCTTAGAATAGAGGCTAAAACGCTTTACGCCCGTAAGTTATCTGTCCCTCACTATTCCCGCCCTGAGTGCTGCATTATCAAGGTACGAAACTTGCTTTCATCGAGCGTTAGCAGAAAACACCTCCCTGACTATTAGGAGTCTCAACTGATGAAAATACATTGCACATTCACAAAACTGGTCGGCGCGGCGTTTATGGCGTTGGCTTGTATGGTGGCGGCACTGGCCCAGCAAACTACGGGCAACGTGCGCGGCACCGTTAATGACCCGAATGGCGCAGTTGTTCCCGGCGCTAAAGTAACGCTGACGGATACGGGGACGAATCAATCGCAGACCGCTCAGACGACGAGCGACGGCGAATACCAATTCAACAATCTGCTTCCCGGTGAGTACCGCATCACCATCGAAGCGGCGAGCTTTAAGACCCTGAACCTCAACGAAGTACGCGTCGAGTTAAATCAGACGACCGACGTGCCCGCCCAACTCGAGCTTGGGCAGATAGGCGAGACTGTGGAAGTCTCAGCCGGCGGCGCGGAGTTAGTTGACACGACCACCACGACACTCTCGAAGAGCTTCAGCGAGAGACAGGTAGTCGAACTGGCACAGACGAACGTCGGCGGCGCTTTCGGCGGCGGCGTCAACAACCTTGCGCTGATCGCACCGAACGTGTCGAGTTCGGGCGGCGTCGGCGTGGGCTCGGGCGGCTCGGTCGGCGGGCAGCGTCCGCGTAACAACAACTTCATGCTCGACGGCGTGGACAACAACGACAAGTCCGTGACGGGGCCGCAGGTCTACGTCTCGCCGGAAGTCGTCTCGGAGTTCTCGCTTTTACAGAATCAGTTCTCGGCGGAATTCGGGCGCTCGAACGGCGGGCAGTTCATCACTGTCACGAAGTCGGGGACGAACGACTTCCACGGCTCAGTCTATGGCTTCTTCCGCAACCGCTTCCTGAACGCGCTCGACGCGCGGCAGAAGGAGGACGGATTTGTGCGCGAGCGCGATGTACCGGGCACGCAGTTCCTGCCGCGCAGCGATTTCTTCCGCGGCGGCGCTAACATCGGCGGCCCGGTCTACCTCCCGCGCTTCGGCGAGGGCGGCCCGTCCTACTTCAGCGGCCGCGACCGTCTCTTCTTCTTCACGTCTTACGAGAGGCTACAGGCCGGCTTCGCGTCCGTCCCGGCGGGCATCACGGCCCTGACAGCCGCCGGGGTGGCGGCGGTTGCCACGACGCCCGGCGTCTCCACGACCAACCTCGGTATCTACCGCCAGTTCGTGCCAGTCGCGGCGGTGAACAACTCCGGGACGATTAACTTTTGCACTACCCGCCCCGACGTCAACGGCCTGTGCCCGGGCGGTGCCGCCAATACCCTAGCGCTTCCCATCGGCACGATTGAACTGCCGGCTCAGCCTCAGTTCAATAAGCAGAATAATTTCGTCCTTAACATGGACTTCGTGCAAAGCCCGAAGACGCAGCACCGCGGGCGCTTCAACCTGACTAACAACATCGGCGTCGGCCTCGCCGGGTTGCCCATTTTCAACGAGGGTGTGCCGAATAAGCAGCGCCTGTTTTCCTACACGCTGCTGCACAACTTCACCTCGAACCTGATCAACGAGACGCGCCTCGCGTACCGCCGCTCGGACGCCTCGTTCCCAGTCACGACGAGTTTCCGCTTCCCCGGCCTAGATACGACGTTCCCGAACATCAACCTGCAGGACCTCGGCGTCAACATCGGCCCGAACGGCAACTTCCCGCAGACCGGCATCGAGAACAACTATCAGGTCGTCAACAACGTGACGTACCTCGCCGGCAACCACTCGTTCAAGTTCGGCGGCGACTTCCGCAAAATCATCTCGCCGCAGACCTTCACGCAGCGCGCCCGCGGCGACTACGACTACACGGAGTCGCAGTTCTACTTCTACGATCTGGCCCCCGACTTCACCGCCCAGCGCAGCGTTGGCGACGTGGTCTATTACGGCGATCAGAGAATTCTGTACGCCTTCGCGCAGGACGACTGGCGGGTGCGCCCGAACGTGACCTTGAACCTCGGCCTCAACTATTCCTTCCAAGAGTTGCCTGCTGGGACCAAACTTCAGGCCCTCAACGCGCCCTCGTCCGTGCCGGGCGTGCTCGAATTCAGAGCGCCGGAGTCGCAGAAGAAGAATTTCGCGCCGAGGGTCGGCATTGCCTACTCTCCGGAGTTCGACTCGGGGCTGCTCGGTCGCGTCTTCGGGAGCGGCGGCAAGAGTTCGATCCGCGCCGGCTTCGCGATGGCCTACGACTACATTTTCGACAACCTTTACATCCTCAGCCTGCCGCCGCAGGCACAGCAGACGATTGACGTGACTGGGCCTCCGTACACGCCGAACTTCTTAGCAAGCGGCGGCATCCCGAACGTCCTCGTCCCCACCGGCAACAATCCGGCGCGGGCTGCCACGAGTTCTTTCATTGATGACCAAGAAGTGCCGTACTCGCTGACGTACACGGCGAGCTTCCAGCGCCAGTTCTTTAAGGATTGGTCCATGGAGTTGCGCTACCTCGGCACGCGCGGCGTTCACCTGCTGACGCAGAACCGCACTAACGTCCAAGCGAGGGTTTCGCCGGAGGATGGGCGGCCCGGGCTGCCGACGTTCTTCTCGATGCCGTCGCAGGCGCAACTCGACGCGCTGCCGCTGACGCTGACCGACATTAACGCGCGCTCACGGATCGTCCCGCGGTTCGCCAACGCCGGGTTCACCAACGCGGCTTTCGCCGCTTTCCTCTCAAACGGCAACTCGACTTACCATGGGGCATCGGGCCAGTTGATCCGCCGTTTCGCCGACGGGTTCCAGATGACCGCCGCCTACACGTGGAGTCATCTCATTGATGACACCACGGCTGAAGTGTTCTCCACGGTACTCAGCCCGCGTCGCGTCGAGGATTTCCAGAACCTGCGGCGTGACCGCGCGGACTCGGCGCTCGACCGCCGCCACCGCTTTGTCACCTCATTCATCTACGAGATTCCCTTTTTCAGGAATAGCGGGAATGGTTTCGTCCGCACGGTGCTGGGTGGGTTCAACTTCTCCGGCACTTACACGGCGGAGTCGGGCCAGAAGGCGACGGTGCTTTCCGGCATTGACTCGAACGGCAACGGCGACTCCGCCGCCGACCGCACGATCCGCAACCTGAACGGCGTGCGCGGTACGGGCAGCACGGTGACGGCGCTGACCCGCACAGACGGGCAGGTCGTCGGCTACTTGGCCGACAACCCGAACGCGGAGTACATCCGCGCTGGCATCGGGGCCGCCTCAAACTCCGCACGCAACACGCTGCAACTGCCGGGCATCAACAACCTCGACTTCTCGCTCTTCAAGAACTTCCGCTTTGGGGAGTCGCGCCGCATCCAACTGCGCGCTGACTTCTTCAACGCCTTCAACCACCCGCAGTACATTCCGGGTTCACCCAACGACGTCCAGCCGGTTAATACAGTCGGCTTCGGGCAGGTGAACACGATTACAGCGGCCACCGTTAATGAGACCTTTAACCAAGCTGACCGGGTGTTTCCCAGCAACTCACGCGTCATTCAGATGGCGCTCCGGTTCGACTTCTAATTGTTTGCAATTCGGGGTTCAGCCCGTTCGGAGGTAGCAGGAAACTGCTACCTCCTTTTTTGTGGGTGAGCAGATGATCGGATTCCAAGTGAAGTTATGGGTGCAGGAGGAGATCAGCCTGCAAGCGGGCGGGTGATAATGGCGAAGATGCTACCCGCCCACTTACGGCAGGCTGCACTGACTCTTATGTCAAGGTGAAGATTTGGCCGCCTCGCTTAACTTCTTGGTGAGTTTCCTGAGCTTGTCGCTCAGTTCGATCATGTCTTCAAGGTCGCCGCTGGCCTTGAGCGAGAGATCGGCGTCCACGACGTTTGCTTGTTGGAAGACGGGATTCGTGACAAAGCTTTTGATCGTCTGCACAAGCGTCGTCAGCGAATGTTTCACCTGTCCGCTGTCGGGCGCACCCTTGCTCAATTCGTTGAGTTTGACGAGCGCGGCCTGCCGTTTTTCGTATGCCTGCGGATCGCGCCGCTCTTTTTTCCCCTGCCCGTTCTCGGATTGCACGAACACCAAATTCCTTTTCAAGCGGAGGGCGCGCTTCCGCAATTCTTCAGTCCCTTTCGCGACGGATTCATAGTCGAGCGCGGCGGTTGCCGCCGCCGTCCTCAATTCGTGGCCGACGGCTTGCAGGCGCATGAAGTCCTCATTGATTTGCGCCAGCGCTAGACGCGCTTCTTCCGGGCCTTTGGTGGTGATCGGCCTTTCTATGGCTCGCAACTGCTGCTCTCGCGCCTGTATATTGCGCTCACTAGCCGGCAGACCGCTTCGTGGCATCCCGCCTTGACCTAAGGTCGCAGTAGATGACACGACAATTAGAGTAGCCATTACAACAACCTTCACGATGCTGACTGTAAAATCTATACGACCGCTTCGCATGGCAAACCTCCAATGGCTGGAATGACGTGGATTCAACGTAGGGAACACTAACAGAGAAACCATCACCGGCAAGTAGAATCAATTGAGAGAGTCGCCACTACCGGCAGGAGGAATTCTCTGTGTGAGCATTCTACTCCTCTTTCGTCTCCTTGACGATTTTTCTTTGTGGAGAGTTGCGCGCCGCAGTTTGTGTCCTCAACGCCTACCGGGAATCAACCCCTCTGCCGTGACTACTGACAGACTTCGCCTTTTATAGATTCTCAATCGCCACCGGCTCGACGTCGTCGGCCAAGTCGAAGCCGAATACTTTTGCGTAAAAATAAATCTCGCCGTCGAGGGCGCGTTTGATGTTTTCGGCGCGGCGGAAGCCGTGTTGTTCCCCTGCAAACGCGACGTAGGCGACGGGGAGGCCTTTGGCGCGCAGCGCTTCGACCATGATTTCGGCTTGGTTGGGCGGGACGACTTTATCTTCTAACCCTTGAAAGAAGATGACGGGGCAGGAGAGTTTTTCGGTGAAGTTGATGGGTGAGCGTGCGTGATAAATGTCTGCGCGCTCAGGGTAGGGACCAATCAGGTTGTCGAGATAACGTGACTCAAACTTGTGTGTGTCGCGCACCAATGCGCCGAGATCGCTGACGCCGTAGTGGCTCGCGCCGGCTTTGAAGGTGTCGCGGAAGGTGAGGGCGCAGAGGGTGGTGTAGCCGCCAGCGCTGCCGCCGTCGATGACGCAGCGTTCCGTGTCAACTAAGCCTTGCTGTGCGAGATAGCGTGCGCCGTTGACGCAATCATCGACATCGGTGAGGCCCCACGTGCCGTTCAAGCGGCGGCGATATTCGCGTCCGTAGCCGGTCGAGCCGCCGTAGTTCACGTCCAAGACGGCGAAGCCGCGACTCGTCCAGTATTGGATATTGAGATTGAGCGTCGTCACAGCGGCGGACGTTGGTCCCCCGTGACTCTTGACGAGCAAGGGCGGCAATTCATTCTCCGGCGCGATGAAGTCGCGATTGCGCGGCGGGTAAAAAAAGCCGTGCGCGCTCTGCCCGTTCTCAGTCGGGAATTCGATGGGCTGCGCGGCGGAGAGATAACCTTCGTCGATCTGCAAATCATTTGCGCGGCGCAGGATTTTGGTTTCATTGGACTGAAGATCGAGTTGAACGATGCGCGCTGATTGCGTTGATGCGCCGGCGCGGAAAGCGGCGCGGTTGTAGGCGACGTGGAGAAATGAGATGTCTGTGTAAGGCGTCTCGATCTGTGTGAGCGCGCCGGTCGTCGTGTCGAGGCGGGCAAGGCGCGAGAGGCCGCGTTCGATGAAAGTGCAGATGATCTCGCGCGCGGACGCGAAGCCGTAAGTCGAGTAGCCGAAAATCCAGTGCGGTACGCCGAACTCGGCGGCCTTTGGACAGAGCGGTTCAGCCGTCTTGCCGTCTTTACCTAAACGATAAATGTTCCACCAACCGCTGCGGTCAGAGACGAAATAAAGTTTTCCGTCCGGCGACCATGCGGGTTGAAAGATCGATTCATTGACGCCGCCCGCCACGCGCCGCGCATTCTCAATCGTGCCGTCTGTGCGAAAGTCCGCGAGCCACAATTCCGTCCCATCCCACGGCATGTTCGGATGATTCCACGCGAGCCACGCCAACTGTCGTCCGTCCGGGTTGACACACGGCGACGAGTAGAAATCGAAGCCGGACGCGAGTATGTCGCCCGCCTGTTGATGGTCAGCATCGAGATGAATTCTGACAATCGTGTTGATGGCTTCCTGCTCGCTCGCGCTGTGGTCTTCGCGGACGACGATCAGTTGATCGTGATGCGTGTCCACCACCGCATCGGCATAGAGCAAGCCGGCATCGGCGGGCGTCAACGGCTGCGGACTTTCGCCGGAGCGTTGGCGGTAGAGGCGCTGGTCTGTGAAGTTAGAAAAATAAACTGTGCCTTGATGCACGGCATAATCGCCGCCGCCGTATTCGTGGACGCGAGTGCGGGCGTTGAAACCGGGTGGCGTCACATCGCCGCCGGGCAGATGCCGGACGATAACGCTGCGGCCCGCCTCCGACGGACGCACTTCGATCCAATAGACATCCTCGCCGTCAACCTTGACCATGCTCAATCCAATTGAACCTTGCACGATGAGGTCGGAAGTGATCGGGGATTTCCACGAGCCGGAGGGCGCTGGCTTGGCTTCAGCCATTTTCGATTCTGCTCCTTAAATGTTGATAACGAGTCGGGACATGATGACGAAAAAGCCGAGCGAAGCCAAGCAACAGAAAGGAGAAAGGCGAAGGGAGAAAGGAGAAAGTGTGGACACGCCTGCGGCGTGAAATTAAATAAAATAAATCACAGCGAAGCTGTGTCCTCACTTTCGCCCTTCGCCTTTCTCCCTTTTCTCGCCCTGCCTCAAGAATTTCTCAAGTCCTGCCTTTTACAGTGCCACAGTACCGGGCAAATGTCCCGATGGCGGCCAAATTGAAAGAGCGGAGAGCCGAATGTCCTTAATTAACGATAAGATCACGACCCCCACCGATCTCCCCATCGTCCCGCGCCCGCGCCTGTTGGAGACGCTGGCCGAGAGTCTGAACTGTTGCAATTCAACCGTCATTTCGGGTCGCACCGGGACGGGTAAGACCATGTTGGCGACGGACTTTGCCGGGCGTTGCGGGCGGCGCGTGGCGTGGTACAAGGTGGACGCGCCGGAAGCGGACTTACATCTGTTTTTGCAATATCTCATCGCTAGTGTCCGCAACCGGTGTCCGGGCTTTGGCCGGAAAACTCTCGCCCTGCTCCGAGAATGCGGGAACGGCCACGGGCCGGAAGACGCGCCGTTCTTAGCCGAATCGTTCGTTTACGAGTTGCTGACCCTCGATGACGGCGAGCCGCTGTTGCTCGTCATCGATGATCTACATTTGGTGTATGATGCGGAGTGGGTCGTCCCTTTCTTCAGCCGCTTGCTGCCGCTGCTGCCGCCGGAAGTGCATGTGATCTTGACTGGCCGGACTCTGCCGCCCGCGCCGCTCTGGCGGATGCGCTCGAAGCAGACGCTGCGCGTGGTGGATGAATCGGCGCTGCTCTTTAACGCGCGCGAGGCCGAGGAGTTGTTTGCGAGCTATGGCCTGCCGCGTGAGTCGGCGGCACGCGCGCTGACTGAGACGCGCGGACGCGCCGCGTGCATAGACACGCTGGCCCGCGAAGGCGCGCTGGCGAAACGCCAAGCAGACGCTCGCTTGAACAACGAAGCTCGTGAGACGGCCAACGCGCAATTGCGGCTCGTCAAGGGCTTCGCTGCCAAGACGTCGCTCCGCGCAACATGAAAAGCAATGACTAGTGACGAGTGACAAGTTGAAACCTAAAGACTTGTCTTCCTGCTCGTCACTCATCACTCGTCACTCATCACTGTACTTCAATGGTCAACCGGCCGCGCCGTCAGTCAGAGGTTTCCCACACTTCGCCGCTCCCACCTATCGAGATGGCGACGGGCGCGCACGCCTTTTTTCTGCGAACCAAGCTGTTGCCGCCGCGCCCCGCGCCCGCGCTCTTGCTGCGCCCGCGTTTGATGGAACGTTTGGGCGCGAACCTCTCGCATCCCGTCACACTCGTCACTGCCGCCGCCGGGTCGGGCAAGACTACGCTCGTCGCCGATTTCGTCCGCTCGCGCAAACGCCAGTTCGTTTGGTATCAACTCGATCACACCGACGCCGATCCGTTCGTCTTCCTCGGCTACGTCGCGCACGGCATCCGGCAGATCGTCCCCGGCTTCGGCGCGGCTACACTTTCATACTTGCAGCAGTCCGCCGACGAGATGGCGCAGCAACCCGAACGCGCCGTCGATGTCCTTTTGAACGAAGTCCTCGATCTCGTCGATCAACCGTTTATCTTCGTCCTCGACGACTATCATCATCTCGGCGCGGAGACAGCGGTTCATACAATTGTGGATCGGCTGCTCGCTTATCTGCCCGACGTGATGCACTTGATCATCGTCTCGCGCGATGTGCCGCCGCTTGCGCTGGCGCGACTGCGGACGCAGAACGCGCTGACGATCATCGACCGCAATGAACTGCTTTTCACCGATGAAGAGACGCAGGAATTATTTCGCACGGTCTTCGATCTCGAACTGACGCCGGAGCAGCTCGCCGAATATCGCGAGCGGACGCATGGCTGGATCACTGCGCTGCAACTCGTCCGGCAAGTCGCGCAGAGGCAAGCGTTGGGACTGCGCGAGGGTGAGAGCGCCAGCACACCCGATCTGTCGGAGATTCTGCGCCAATCCGAGCGTGACATCTTCGATTATTTCGCCGAAGAAGTTTTCGCCGACGAGACGGAAAACGTACAACAATTGCTGCTCCGCCTTTCGTTATTGGAGCGCATTGACTCGGACGTGTGCGCGCAACTGCACCCGAAATCGGGCTGCGCGGCGGCGTTGCCCGCGCTCGTGCGGCGCAATGTCTTCATGACCGTCGCCGGCTTGAGCGACGGGCGCGGCGAAGAATATCGCCTACATCCGCTCTTCAAAGATTTTCTGCGCCGTCGCTTGCATACGGAAGTCGGGCAGGCCGGAGTAACCGCCGAACACGCGCGCTATGCTGATTTCTTCATTGCAGACGAACAGTGGGAACCGGCGATGCGCCATCTCCTCGCGGCAGAGGACTTCGCGCGCGCCGCCCGGATCATCGCGGAGAAAGGCGCGGACTGGATCGCGAGCGGTGCTTTTAGTTTGCTACTCACTTTCGCCGAAGCCGTGCCGCCCGCCGTGCTGGAGACAGAGCCACGCGCGCTCGCCCACCGCGCCGAAATTGTCCGGCTGCGCGGCGAATACGACGCGGCGCAGAGCCTCTTCCGCCACGCCACGACGCTCCTGCACAAGCGGGGAGACGCCGAAGGCGAAGCCGACGCTTATCACTCGCTCGCCACCATTGCGCGTCGCCGCGGCGATTTCGCGACGGCCTTCTCGTATCTGGATCGCGCCGTCGAATTAACGGACGAAAGCTCGGTCGTTCGCACACGTTGCGCCAACACGCGCGGCCTCTGCCTGCTCGCTTTGAGCCGACGCGCCGAGGCCGAGTTGGAATTTCGCGCCGCTCTGCAATCCGCCGAAGAACAGAACGACGAGCGTTACGCCCGCCTCATCGCGCACAACTTAGGCCTACCCGCGATGGGGCGCGGCGATTTCCTCGAAGCCTTACGTTGGCTGCGCCGGATGCTCAAGGAAGACGACGGCGCACCGATCCCGCAAGAGGCCACTGCCTATCTGAACATGGCGCGCTGCTACCTGTTTCGAGGCGAACTGGACCAGTGCGAGCAAAATTTGGAGCGCGCGATGGAGCGTTGCCAGTTGTTCAACCTCGTCGCCTTGAGCGGCGATGTCTTGGAGACTTACGGCAATCTCTACCGCGAACGCAATGATGCGGCGCGTGCGACCGAATTTTACGATCAAGCCACGCGCTTTTACGAAGACGCCGGCCTCGACCTCTCGCGCAGCGAAGTGCAGGAAGAGCGCGCCGTCCTTCATCTGCAAAACGGCGAGATGCACGCCGCGCGTGTGTTGATGGAGCGGCTCGTCGGCGCGCGTGCCGAAGCCAGCGACGAAATTGGGACACTGACGGCGCGCCTCACGCGCGCCCGCGCCATGCTCGCGCAACGAGAGGTGGAAGCGGCGACCGCCGAGTTGAAAGATATTCTTGCTTACTTCCACACGCACGGCCTCTATTACTATGAGGCGCAGGCTTCGCTGGCGCTCGCCGAGGGCCGGCACATCGCCGGGCAAGAAGTCGAGATGATGGCGCACCTGCGCCGCGCCCTCGACTTGGCCGCGCGTTACGATTACGAGTATTGGCTCAAGCGCGAGATCGCTCGTCATCCTGCGCTCTTCGCGTGGCCGGAAGTGTGTGAGTTGCTCCCGCCCGACTTGCGCGAACAAGTGGCCGACGCCACCGCTGCCACCGCCGCGCGCTCGATAGGAGCGCAGCCGACTGACTCTCTGGCGACGACACAGGCTGCCGCGACAGCCGCGCCGCCCAAGCCCGCCGCCGATCTGACGATCAGGATGCTCGGCCCCATCGAGATTTTCCGCGATCCGGCCCGGCCCCTCGCCGCCGACGCTTGGACCACCAAACGCGCCCGCGACATCCTGTGCTTCATCGCCTCGCGCCGCCACCGCCGCGCCTCGAAAGACACCATCATCGACACCTTCTGGGGCGAGGCAGATTTCGAGGCGGTCGAGAAAAATTTTCATCCGACTGTCTCGCATATCCGCAAAGCGCTCAATAGTCGCCAGCCGATCAAGCAAAATTTCCTGCTCTACCGCGACGGCGACTACCTGCTCAACGGAGAATTCTCTTACCAGATCGATACCGAGGAGTTCGATCAGTTAGTTACTCAAGCCGAAGCCGCGCGCCGCGCCGGGAAGCACGACGAGTCTCTCAACTTTTACGAGCAAGCCGTCACGCTCTATCGTGGGGATTTTCTGCAAGGCTCGTATGAAGAGTGGGCCGAAGAGCAACGCTCTTACTACCGCGAGCAATATCTGCGGATGCTGGAGACGTTGGCTAAAGCGGCGGTCAAAGGGGAAGACTGGCCGCGCGCCCTCCATCTCGCGCAAGACATCTTGAAGGACGATCCGTTCCGCGAAGACGTGCATTGCATGGTCATGCGCGCGCACGCCGCGCTCGGCAACCGGGTCGCCGTTAAAGATCAGTACGAAAGCCTCCGCCGCCTCCTGCGAAAAGAACTCGGGGTCGAGCCAACCGCCGAGACGCAAAAAGTTCTGCGCCAGTTGATGATCTGATAAGGAGAAAAGAGAAAGTGTGGACACGCCGGCGGCGTGGAGCAAATAAAATAATTCACAGCGAAGCTGTGTCCACACTTTCTCCTTTCCCGGGTACCTTCTCCTTTCTCAAGGATTCCTCAAGTCTGGCATTTTATAGTACCGCTACATTTGGCCGCGTGTGGCAGGCCCGGCAGGGTGCATGAAAACCATTCAAATCTAATTAAGGCTTAACGAAAAGATGACAACTTCATGTGCGGCAAGCCAGATAAATCCGCCAAAAGAGACAAGGCACAGCTTTTGAGATATGTTGTTTGGAAAAAATCGCCGGGCAAAACAACTTTCGACTTTCTTGGTTCCGGGAACGTTCTATGCTACTCTCTCCGTCCCGACACATAAATCCCCGACTCCCAACAGCGAGCGTTAATCCCTGTGGCGAAGCTGGCCTTCGTCCGGATATGTCTATCACTGCTTTCAATGGCAGCGTTTTATCACTTTCCCTCTAATGTATTTGATGAAAACGAATTCTATTAAAACCAAAATGCGGCAAGCCATGGCGCTGGCGCTCATCTTTATTCTCACGCTGAGTTCAGCTAACGCCGGCATCGTGATGACGGGCGCAGATGGCATTGTCATGACCGGAGCCGATGGGATCGTGATGACCGGAGCCGATGGGATCGTCACGACGGGTGCTGACGGTATCGTGATGACCGGAGCCGACGGCATCGTGATAACGGGTGCAGATGGCATCGTCACGACCGGCGCAGACGGGATTGTGATGACCGGCGCGGATGGCATCGTGACCACTGGTGCGGATGGCATTGTGATGACGGG
>Ga0136614_10000216_pt1 | contig 25765 bp, 32 predicted proteins | sample AntDrymUQ2792106_2_FD_106643 | JGI IMG/M metagenome (GOLD analysis project Ga0136614, IMG submission 106643) | Polar desert sand microbial communities from Dry Valleys, Antarctica - metaG UQ279 (21.06) | ecosystem: Environmental > Terrestrial > Soil > Desert | place: Antarctica: Dry Valley... | reverse complement strand
GCCTCAAGAGCAGACTGGAGAATCCGATGGAGAAGGTCTTCGAGATCTACATCAAGACCACGCCCGAGCGCCTCTGGGAGGCGATCACCGACCCCGAGACCCGGAGCAAGTACAACTTCGGCGCCCGGGTCACCTCGGACTGGACGCCCGGGTCGCGCTTCGAAATGAGCGCCGGGGACTTCGCGTTGGGCGAGGGCGAGAACGTCGAGGTCGACCCGCCCCGGCGGCTGGTGCAGAGCGCAACCATGCTCTGGAGCGACGACGTGAAGAGCGAAGGAACCTCGAGGATCACGTGGGAGATCGAACCGGTCGGCGACTCCTGCCGCCTGACCGTGACCCACGACCAGCTGCGCGAGGGCGCGAACGAGGAGCTCTACGGCGGCTGGCCGATGATCCTCTCCGGCCTCAAGACGTGGCTCGAGACGGGCGAGCTACTGACCACGCCGGGGTCGCTGATGTACAGCTGAGCCACTAACGCAGGCCGGTCGCGAACACCAAGACCACCGTCGCGCCCGCGAAGACGCGGTACACGACGAACGGTCCGAACGAGTGGGTGCGCAGCAGGCGCAGCAGCCACGCCACCGCGATGAAGCCGCTGATCCCGGCGGTGATCGTCCCCCACACGAACGGGGGCACGAGCTCTCGCTCGATGCCGCCGCCGCGCATCACGTCGACCCCCTCGAACAGGGCAGCCCCGGCGATGATCGGCAGGCTCATGAGGAACGACAGCCGAGTCGCGGCCTCGCGGTCGAAGCGCAGCCACCTTCCCATCGAGATGGTCGCGCCCGAGCGCGAGACGCCGGGCTGGAGCGCGAGCGCCTGCACCGCTCCCATCAGCGCCGCGTCGCGCGCCCGGAACTCACCGGCGGGGCGTCCGCCGGGTAGCCGGTCCGCCCACCAGAGCACGAGGCCGAAGACGACCAGCATCACTCCGATGAGCACCGGCTCCCCGAGATGCTCGTCGATGAAGTCGTTGAGAAGCGCGCCGACGATCGCCGCCGGCACCGCCGACAGCACCAGCAGCCACGCCATCCGTTCGTCGACGGTGCGGACGGTCCGGGCGCGCAGCGATCGCCATGCTGCCGCGATGTAGCGGACGATGTCGTGGCGGAAGTACCAGGCCACACCCACGAACGTCCCGACGTGCAGCGCCACGTCGAAGGTCTTGTTGAGCTCCGGATCGCGGGTGAGCTCCTCCCACCCCAGCAGCTCGGGCACGAGGATCAGGTGCCCGCTGGACGAGATCGGGAGGAACTCGGTGAGACCCTGGACGATGCCGAGGACGATGGCGTGGACGATGGGCATCGAGGAGGGAGGCTACGTGGGCCCGCGGACGAGCGTCCCCGAAGGGGCGGCTCCGGCTAGCTGCCCTTTCCAGGATGGCCCGGCGTCGAGCGAGCAAGCTATGTGGTGGCTGCACGGGCGTCCTCGGGTGGGACGAGGGCGACCGTCACGACACCGGTTGCGCCCGCGTACGAGACCGCCAGCGCTTCCTCCTCGGTCACGAGCAGCGTGAGCCCTTCACCGGCGGCGGCGACGTCGCTCGCGACTTCATCGTCGGTCCCGATGACGAGCGCGCCCCGCGCCACGACCACGGTCGGGTCGGCGTAGGCGGCGCCTTCGGGGTCGACCGCGGTCCCGGCGTCGAAGGTCGCCAGCACGTCGACCGCGGCGCCGGCGCGCAACCCCGCGGTGGGACCGGCGACCACGATGCGGACGAGCCGCATGCCCGGCGGAACGACGCCGTCGAGGCCGGTGCGCTCGCGGGGCGCGAGGTTTTCCTCGGCGACGAACGCGTCGCGCACTAGCGGCACCGCGACGACCCGCCCGTCGACCGCGTCGGGCGGGACGACCCCGGGCGGGAGCTGCGAGCGGTGGACCCGCCGGGCGCGGACGTCGCCGGCGTCGAGGGTCACGCCGATCGGGAGGTCGCGGGTGGTGACGGCCACCTCGACCTCGGGGCCGAGCGCGCCCGCCCGGCGGTGGAGGGCGGCGAGGTCGGTGCCGACGAGCAGGGCGGTGGCGACGGCGACGATGGCCGCGCCCGCCCACAGGAGCAGCGCGCGAGGAGAGCGGCGGAGCATGGGGGACCCCTTCCGTGAGGCGACCGGAAAGGGAGAAGAGAGGGGGGAGTACCGGAGCCGAGCCTAGGTCTTCGAGGACTCCGACTTCGAGGGCTTCGTTCCGGCGTCGGATTTCTTGTCGTCCTTCTTCTTGTCGCTCTTGTCGCTCTTGTCGCCCGAGCCGTTGGTGCCCGCGGTCTCCTTGGGCTTGGCGCTCTCGTCCTTGCCCTCCCGCGCTGGTTTGGCCCGGCTGTCGTTGCGATAGAAGCCGGAGCCCTTGAGCACGATCCCGGTCACGCCCATCACCTTCGAGAGCGCGCCGCCACACTCGCCCTCGTGGACGGTGAGGGAGTCGTCGTGGATCGACTGCCATACCTCGAACTGCTCGCCGCACTTGGCACAGCGGTACTGATACGTCGGCATGGCGGTCGTCCTCGAGAACCCGGGCGTTAGCACTCGCGTTGGGTGACTGCTAATGGTACCGGATTGACGGCCGGGACGGACCGGACCACCTTGGGCGCCCGATGACGGCCATCCTCCTCCTGCTCCCGGTCGCCTATCTGCTGGGCACGTTCCCGGCGGCCGAGCTCGTCGCCCGCGCCACCGGCCACGACGTGCTCCGGGAGGGCTCGGGCAACCCGGGCGCCTCCAACGTCTACCGGCTCGCGGGCTGGAAGGCGGGGCTGGCGGTGCTGGTCGCCGACGTGGGCAAGGGCTCAGCCGCCAGTGCGGTCGGGCTGGTGATCGACGGCCACCGGGGGGCGTACCTGCTGGGCCTGGGTGCGGTGCTCGGCCACATGCTCCCGATCACCCGCCGGTTCAAGGGCGGCCGGGGTGTCGCCACCGCCGGCGGCGTGCTGGTGGTGCTGTTTCCGCTGGTGGCCTTGGGGCTCGCGATCGTCTGGTTCCTGATCGCCCGGGTCCTGCGCAAGGCCTCGGTGGCGTCGATCATCGTTGTTGCCGCGTTCCCGGTATTGGTCGGCGTCACCGGGGGCCGGTGGTTCGACGTCGCCGTCACCAGCGTGCTCGCGGCCGTCGTGCTCGCCCGCCACCTTCCCAACCTCCGCCGTCTCGTCAAGGGTGAGGAGCTGGGCCTGGACGACGACCCCGGCGGTACCGTGCAGAGGCCATGAGCTTGCATTCACGAAGGCCCGCCATCCACCGGCTTGCTCCGCGCATTGCGCAGGAATGGCGAGCGGCCCCGACGGGGCGGCGGCCGGGTATCCCGGCCGCCGAGCGAGCGTGACCGTAAAGAAGGCAGTCATTCCCGCCGCCGGTCTCGGGACGCGATTCCTTCCCGCGTCGAAGAGCATCCCGAAGGAGATGCTGCCGGTCGTCGACAAGCCCGCCATCCAGTACGTGGTGGAGGAGGCGGTACGGGCGGGGCTGCGCGACATCCTGGTCGTGACTGGCCGGGGCAAGGGCGCGATCGAGGACCACTTCGACCGCGAGCCCGAGCTCGAGGCGCATCTCGAGGAGAAGGGCAAGCACGACTTGCTCAAGGAGATCCAGGCCCTCAGCGACGTTGCCGACGTCCACTTCGTGCGCCAGCACGAGCCCCTGGGGCTGGGCCACGCGGTGTCGGTGGCGCGCGATCACGTCGGCGCGGAGCCGTTCGCAGTGATGCTCGGCGACGACCTCATGATCGACGACTCGGTCCTGCTGCGCTCCATGCTCGAGATCCACGAACGGGAGCAGGCGTCGGTGGTCGCGCTGCTGGAGGTCGAGCCCGACGAGATCTCGGCCTACGGATCGGCCGAGGTCGAGGACCTCGGCGACGACATCCTCCGCCTTCTCTCGGTGGTGGAGAAACCGAAGCCCGCCGCCGCGCCCTCGAACCTGGCCGTGATCGGCCGCTACGTGTTCACCCCTGGGATCTTCGCCGCCCTCGACCGCATCGAGCCCGGCGCCGGGGGCGAGCTCCAGCTCACTGACGCCATCGGGCTGCTGATCGGCGAGGAATCGGTGCTCGGACGCCGCTTCACGCACGGTCGTTACGACGCCGGCCAGAAGGCCGACTACCTCCGAGCCAACATCGAGCTGGCGTTGGACCGGCCCGATCTCGCGCCCGACGTCGAGCCCATGCTGCGCGAGGTCGTGCGACGGCGGGGTCTCGGCTGACCGCGTGATTCCCCTCACCGACGTCCGAGCTCGGATCCTCGGCGCGGTGACCGCCTTGGAACCGCAGCCCGTCGTCCTCGCCGACGCGCTCGGCCTCGCGACTGCGGAAGACCTGATCGCGTCCGAGCCGGTCCCGCCCTTCACCAATACCGCCATGGACGGTTACGCGGTGCGGGCCGTTGACACCGCCGGCGCTGACGGGGGTGAGCCCGTTCGACTCCGCGTCGTCGGCGAGCTTCCCGCCGGCCGCTCGCCCGCGGGCCTGACGGTCGGGGCGGGTGAGGCGATCCGGATCATGACCGGCGCGCCGGTCCCGGCGGGCGCGGACGCGATCGTCATGGTCGAGGTGACCGAACGGGACGGCGACGACGGCGTGAGGGTCATGCAGAAGGCGGCTCCGGGCGACCACGTGCGCGCTGCCGGGGGCGACCTCGAGGCGGGGCAGGCGGTGTTCCCGGCCCGGACCGTGCTCACGCCCGCGCATCTGGGCGTGCTCGCCAGCCTGGATCACCAGGAGGTGCTCGCGCATCCGCGGGCGCGCGTCGGCGTGCTGTCGACCGGCGACGAGCTGGTCGAGTCGGGCCCACTCGCACCGGGGCAGATCCGCGACGCCAACCGTCCCATGCTCCTCGCGCTGGTGGCGGAGACCGGCGCCGAGCCGGTCGACCTCGGCATTGCCGCCGACGACGAAGCCGGCATCACCGCCACGCTCGAGGGGGCGGTCTCGCGGTGCGACGCGGTCATCACCAGCGGCGGGGTTTCGGTCGGCGACTACGACTACGTGAAAGCGGCGCTCGACCGCATGGCCGCGCTCGACTGGTGGCAGGTAGCCATCAAGCCGGCCAAGCCGCTGGCGTTCGGCGTGGTCGACGGCACGCCGGTGTTCGGGCTCCCCGGCAACCCGGTGTCGTCGCACGTGAGCTACGAGCTGTTCGCCCGGCCCGCCATCCTCCAGCAGATGAGCCATCCCTGCCGGTTCCGGCAAGAGGTCACCGCCGTCGCCGAGCACGAGATGCGCCGCAAGGCCGACGGCAAGCTCCACCTCGACCGGGCGCGGGTCCGCTACGAGCAGGGCCACTACTTCGTCACCCGCACCGGCGCCCAGCAGAGCAACGTGCTGTCCGCGATGGCGGCCGCCAACGGGCTTGCGCTCCTCCCCGACGGCGACGGCGCCGCCGAGGGTGACGACGTCACCGTGATGCTCCTCGACGCCCCCTGCGATCATTGAGCCCGCGACGCCGTAGCCTGGGGTCCGTGGAAGGGGCACGGGCGACTCGTTCAGACAAGACGCGGCGTCCGAGCGAGCGCCCGCGGGCCGGCCAATCCCTTTCTGGATGGCCCGGCCCGCAGCGAGCGAGGCAATAGAGATGGCGCTGATCGATCCGTTCGGTCGCCAGGTCAAGGACCTGCGGATCTCGATCACCGATCGCTGCAACTTCCGCTGTACCTACTGCATGCCCGAGGAGGGCATGCAATGGCTGGCACGCGACGAGCTGCTCACGTACGAGGAGCAGGCCGGGATCGCCCGCGTGTGCGTGGAGCGGTTCGGATTCGAGGCCATCCGCATCACCGGCGGCGAGCCCACCGTGCGCGCCCACCTTCCCCGCCTCATCGGGATGCTGGCCCCCCTCGGCGTCGACCTGGCCATGACGACCAATGGCACGAAGCTGGCCGAGATGGCCCACGATCTCGCTGCCGCCGGGCTCCGGCGCATCAACGTTTCCCTCGACTCTCTGCGCCCCGACGTGTTCTTCGAGCTGACCCGGCGCGACGAGCTCGCGCGGGTCATCGGCGGGATCGAGGCCGCGCTCGACGCCGGGCTCGATCCAGTCAAGGTCAACTGCGTCGTGATCCGAGGCGTGAACGACGACGAGGTCGTCGATCTCGCGGCGTTCGGGCGCGACGAGGGTGTCGGTGTGCGCTTCATCGAGTTCATGCCCCTCGACGCCGGCGGTGGCTGGAGCATGGACCAGGTCGTGCCCGCCCGCGAGATCCTCGACCGCATCGATGCCGCCTTCCCGCTCGACGCCGAGCGGGTGCCCGGCTCCGGGCACGTCGAACCGGCCGAGCTCTACCGGTACCGCGACGGGCGCGGCGACATCGGCGTGATCGCGAGCGTGACCGAGCCGTTCTGCGAGTCGTGCGATCGCGTGCGGGTGACGGCCGAGGGGAAGTTCCGCACCTGCCTGTTCGCCCTGGATGAGTTCGACCTGCGCGCGATCGTGCGCGCCGGCGGATCCGACGACGACCTCGCAGCCGAGATCGAGCGGGCGGTGGGAACGAAGTGGGCCGGGCACCGCATCGGCCAGGTGACCTTCGTCCGGCCCGACCGCTCGATGAGCCAGATCGGCGGCTGACTTCCCCGGTCGCGCTCGCTCGGCGGGCAGGGTGCCTGCCCCCCGTCCTCCCTAGACTGGGCCGGCCATGTCCGCCTCCGAGTTCACCCACCTCGACCCGCTCGGACGGGCACGGATGGTCGACGTCACGTCCAAGGAGGCGACGCACCGCCGGGCGGTGGCGCGCTGCCGGGTCAACATGGAGTCGGACACCGCCTCGAAGATCGCGTCGGGGGCGATCACCAAGGGCGACGTGCTGGCGGTCGCCCGGGTAGCCGGGATCCAGGCGGCCAAGCAGACCCCCAACCTGCTCCCGCTGTGCCACCCCCTCCTGGTGGGGTCGGTGTTCGTGAACTTCCGGATCGAGGACAGCTACGTCGAGGTCGAGGCCCAGGTCGACACGGTGGACCGCACCGGCGTGGAGATGGAGGCCCTGACCGCCTGCGCCATCGCCGGGCTGACCATCTACGACATGTGCAAATCGGTCGATCGCAGCATGACAATCGGGGACCTGGCCCTCTGGGAGAAGACCGGCGGCCGCTCCGGCATGTACCGCCGAACCCCCGCGATCGACGACGAACTCTCCCTCTGACCAGGGGTTTCGTCGCAAAAGGGCAGGTCAGGGGGGTCGCGAAGACCCGCGAGTACTTGACCTGACCCCCCCGAGACTCGTTACCCTTTCCTTGGACCTCACGGGCGGAGCATCCACGTGCGGCCATTTGTGGCTTGTTACCGTCCGGGAACGCCGTGGGTGGTGTGAGGAGCGGGGTAGGAGCGGTTTGACGATCACAGTTCTCCTGATCTTGGCGGTGCTGTGGGCGGCGGTGCTGGTGCCGCCGGCTCTGCGATCCCGCTCCGAGGGCCGCCGCGGAGAGACGATCGGGCCCCTCAACTACCGCCTCGGCTCCGGTGGACCGGGCTCGGGCCGGTCGCTGGGCTCCATGTTCAATCGGGCCCCCGCCGGGCCCGGCGGCTTTCGCCCCGTCGCCTTCCCGCCCCGTCCCGTCGGTACCGCCCCCGTCCGTGCGGGCGCTCCAACCGGCCCGCCGGGGGAGATGACCCCCCCGCAGAAACGCCGTCGCGACATCCTCGCGCTGCTCCTCGCCGGGGTCGGGCTGACCTTCGTGCTGGCCGTGTTCACCGGCGTGGTGGCGCTCTGGCTGTTCCACCTCCTGACTGACGCCCTCTTGGGTGGATACGTGTACCTGCTGCTGCGGATGAAGCAGAACGGCGGGGTCGTCGGGGCTCGCTCGTCGCTGCCTCCGCCGATCCCCCTCGAGCGTCCCCGCCAGGCCCGCCACGTCGCGCACCGCAGCCCCGAGCTCGCCCTCCGGAGGACCGCGGGGCAATAGCCGGGGGCCGTAGCCTGGCTCCGGGATGGACCCGGACCGGTCGGCCGAGATCGCCGACGCGGGCGAGTTGGCCCGCGAGGCCCTCGAGGAGAAGCACAAGGCCCGCGAGATCACGCTGAGCGCGTCGCGGCGGGCGATCCGGTCCTGCGCCACCGCCATTCGCGCCGTCCACCGGGGCGAGTTCCCCGAGGCCCGCGCCCTGATCGCGGAGGCGGCGGCGTTCCTGGCCGAGGCCGACTCTGCCCTCGATGGCCACGACGACGTGCGCCACGCCGGCTTCCTCCACGACGCCAAGAAGGAGTTCGCCGAAGCCAACCTCACGCTCGCGTTCGTCGCTGTCCAGCCGATGCCGGCGGCCGAGGAGCTGCGGGTCGAGGTGAAGGCATACCTCAACGGCATGGCCGAGGCTGCCAGCGAGCTGCGCCGCCAGGTGCTCGACTGCCTCCGCCGCGACGAGGTCGACACCGCCGAGCGACTGCTGGGCGTGATGGACGAGGTCTACGGCCTGCTCGTGACCGTCGACTACCCCGAGGCACTCACCGGCGGGCTCCGCCGCTCGACCGACGCGCTGCGCGCCGTTGTCGAGCGCACCCGGGGCGACGTCACCAACGCGCTGGTCGCGGCGCGGGTGAAGGACGCGCTCGAGGCCCGCAAGCCCGGCTGATTCCGCGAGTCCCTTTGGTACCCTGGTCCACTCCGGGGGTGTAGCTCAGCCTGGTAGAGCGCTACGTTCGCAACGTAGAAGTCGTGGGTTCAAGTCCCATCACCTCCACCGTTTTCCCGACGAGTAGTCCGCGTTGGGTCCGCGAGAAGTCGCGAAGAAGTCCGGAGTTGTGCTGCGCGGTTCGCTATGCGAGGGCGTGCCGGATGTCCTTGAGCAGGAGATACAGGTGCAAGGGGTCCGTCGGACTCTCGTTGAACTCGGCGAGTCGCTCGTAGAAGGCCCGCGCGGGCTCGTCCTCGGCGTGGATCAGGAGTGCACGCACGCCGACGATGTTCGCAGCCGTCACGACCTGGCGGAGCGCGTGCACGACGAGTGCCCGCCCGAGGCCCTGGCGCTGCTCGGAGCGGTCGACTCCCAAGCGAGTCAAAATGATGACCGGGATGTCGTACCGCCCGGTTCCGTGTCGGACGCGCTCGGGAACGACTTGCGGCCGGACGGAACCGGTGGCGAGCGCGTGAAAGCCAACGACGCGATCATCAGCGAGTCTGCGCACAACATAGACGCGGCTGGTTCCGCTGCGGTGCGCCTGGAGAGCATGGTTGCGCAGCCACTCGTTCTGTGTGTCCGAGCCGCAATCGAATTCGGCGAGCTCGTGGCTTGCGGTGAGCTCCTCGACGTCGCTGAAGCGGCGACTCACACCTCGTCGAGAACCGTGTGGGATTCAAGGAGCTTGCGCAGCCGCGGCAGCTCCCGCTCGGGGCGATCCAACGCCGCGACGAACGCATCCCACTGGTCTGGCGCGAGCGCGAAGACGCGCCGGTCGGCGAGCGCCGTCTCCGCGGCCCGGGTCGCATGAGCGAGCACGAACTCCGAGATCGTGGTCCCCTCGGAGGCGCTCGCGGCCTCCAGCAGCGCGCGCTGGCGGGGGCTCAAGCGCACATTGAGCCGTTCGGTCTTGCTGGCGCCTGGGTCGTCGAATCGGGTGGTCATTGGGATCCTCGTTTCCTCCGTACGTACCATGTGCGTACAGCCTAACCAGAAGTAGCGCCGTCGACGATCGGCCGGCCATAGCGCGACACGGACCCGGCGTTCGGGGACATGGTCAGGAATCGAGGTCGTCCCAGCACCACGATGGGTCAATCGTCGGGTATTGGCAGAGTGCCTGGGGTTGCGTGATCGTAAGAGTTTCGATATATTCCGCAATAGTGTCGATAGCCATGGAAGGGGCGCCGTCCGTGACAACCCGGTTCTTCCGGCACCGCGAGCTGCACTTGGTGTTGCTCGCCCTCCTCGCCGAGCGGCCCATGCACGGCTATGAGCTGATGCGCGAGTTGGGTGAGCGGTTCGGGCCGGCCTACCGACCGTCGGCCGGGAGCGTGTACCCGGCCCTCGACTCGCTCTCGTCGGAAGACCTGATCCGACCCGAGCAGGGCTCGGAACCGACCTCCTACCTGCTCACTCCTGTCGGGGAGGCCGCGCTGGCGCGCCGCGGCGGCGACCTGTTGAGGCTCGAACGGCGCACCGGCGTGGTTCTCGGGACCGAGGCTCCGGTGGAGGCCGCCCTCGCCCGCCTCGCCCAAACAGCGCGCACCGCGGCGCGGAGCATCAACGGCGATCAGGTCGAGCGCCTGCTCGCGGAGACGGCAGCACAACTGGAAGAGCTCAACAAGAAGGAGATCTCGTGACCGAAGACGCCCTCGATCGAGCGGTCGGGCGCCATGTGCGCTCCGATGCCCGCCTCGGATTTCGCATCCACGCGGCGGTGTTCGTCGCCGTCAACATCTTCCTTGCGGTGGTCTGGGCCCTCACCAGCCACGGGTTCGAGACGATGCCGTGGTTCCTCTTCCCGCTCGGCGGTTGGGGGATCGGTATCGTCGCGCACTACGCCGCCATCCGGGCCCGCCCCGCCCCATGAGGAGGACGTCCGTGGGTCGCGTCGAGATCGGGGCTAGCGACGTGCCCACCAGCGCGGCCTTCCTGACGCGAGGTGGAAGACTTGAGATGAGCGCCTGGTTCCACACCTAGCCCTGCGACGCACCGAACGCGAACACAGAACATCGATGAATCGCCCCATCACGGCGCGCAGGCACGTAGGTCTTTCGCGCTGGCATGGGGAGATCGCAGATGGTGTCAGTCGTTTCGCTCGCGCCCCGCCGACTCGAGGGCGGCCTCGGCGTCCTCTCGGTCGAGGATGCCGATGAGTCGACCGTCGGGATCTGTGACCACGATCGACGCCACCGATCTCTGACGCATGCGGGCGGTGAGGCGTTCGAGGTTGTCGTCGGCCCGGGTGGTGGTCGGTCCCTCCTCCATGACCTCCTCGACGGTTGCCGGCGCGTCGGGTGCGAGTGCGTCACCGCGGAGGCGGCCGAGAACGACCCGCTCGTCGTTGACCACCAGCAGACGCTTGCGCCGGCGGCTGTCGCCTTGGCGGCGGCGTCCGCGACCCGGTCGCCCGGCCCGCACGTGAGCACATCCCGGCGAGCCACGGTGCCCGCCCTGAGGGTCGCGGCGTCGGGGCCTTCGGTGGGAAGCCCAGCGGCCAGCCAGTCGGTCTTGCCGGGCGCGTACCGGTAGACCCGCTCGAAGCCAAGGCGTTCGAGCCGCCACGCGGCTCGGGCGTTCATGTCTCAGAGAAAGTCATGACAGTAGGTGATCACCGGCCGGCGGCGGTCGAGACGAGCAGCGGTGTCGGTGTTGAGCTCCTTGAGCGGGATGTTGAACGCGCCCGCGAGATGCTCCTGCTCGTACTCCCGTCGCGACAGGACCTCGACGAGCTGAGCGTCTTCTTCGGCGACGAGCCGGCGGACCTCGTCACGGTCGATGACTCTGGGCATCCTGTGTCCCCCTCCGGTTGCCTCAGCCTGCGATCGTTACACCTCTGCTCGCTTCGGGATGCGGCGACGTCGGCCCACGCGCGCCGGGCGATGTCCGCGACGTCGGCAAGCGTGACCACGCGCCCTTGGGGGTGCTGGGCGTGTCGCCTCCACGCCTCTCAATCCCGGGTTGCCGCAAGAGCTTCATCGCGCTCGCGCGGAATGGATCGTAAGGACAACATCCGGACCGGCTGGGGCGACACGGTGTGAGATCGCTGTTTCTGCAGCTCAGCCGGCATGTTCTGGTGTCTGGCCGTAGGAGGAGGGGCGGAATGGCCGTGGGCTCCGACGGAGGGCGCGGAGCCTTTCGCCTGGTCCCGAGCGGTACGCGCCTTGGTGCTTGGTTGATCGACGGTCAATAGTGGGTACAATAGGCCTTGCGATAGCCCCGTCTTTCTAGGGGGGGCGGTGAGCTGGAGGACACGCCATGGCACCGGTTGCGGTCCCCGACGTCGCTGGCGCGTGGGAGACGGCCCACAAGGAGTCGGTGACTACGCCGAGCCAAGCTAAGGCCCGGTACTTGCTGAAGACGGTCGGGCCTCGCATCGCGGCAGCGTCCTTGGGCTTGTCGGACGCTCGTCGGCTCAAGCGCTGGGCCAAGGACGGCGACGAGCCGCGGGAGCTGGTGGTCGCGCAGCGACTGGACGCGCTGTTCTGGATCGTGCGCGCCATCGACGCCGTGTACTCCGTCGCGGTGGCAGCCCGGTTCTTGCGGTCGTCGAATCCGCAGCTCGCCGACGACGCACCCCTCGTGGTGCTCGCCGGGGCGGCTGACGGTGATGACATCCGCCGCGCGTTGACTGCGACCCGGGCATTCCTCGAGGGCTGACCCCGGGTGCTCGACCCCGAGCAGGTCGCGGCTGCACAGGCCCCCTACCCGAGCGCGGGAACCTTGCGGGTCCATCCCGCGCCCGAACGGCTCTTGGCCCCCGAACCAGAGCGGCCCGGTCTGAACCGATTCGACGACCCTGCCGGGCGGGTCGCGGTGCGCTACACCGCGAGCCGCCTCGTCGGGTGCCTACGCGAGACGATGGCCCGGTTCCGCCCCAGCCCGGCCGCCGAGGCCGCGCTCGCGGCTGTCGGCGGGATCGACGCGGACGACTGCGACTGGGAGCCCAACGACGTCGACGCGATCGGCGACTGGCTCGCCGCCCAGCAAGTCGGGACCGTACGCATCACCTCGGTAGGCCCGTTCATCGATGTCGAGCGCGACGAGCTGCTGGTCGGTCTGGACAAGCATCCGAGGGTGCGCGCCGCGCTCTCCGTTCTTGACGCGTCTGCCCGTCTCGACACCGCATGGGTACGCCTCGGCGGCACGATCGGCCGGCCCGTTAGCCAAGCTGTCGGGGTCGCCGTACGAGAGTGGATCCCGCGCGCGCTCGGTATCGGGTACCGGTCACGACTCGCGACCAACGAACCCTGCTGGGCGATCTGGGATACCACCAGCGTCGTCGTCACCAGCGTCGCGCTCGATCCCTCCGATCCGCTCCATCGCGACGCGGTACGCACCGTCGCCGCCGCATACGAGATCGACCTACCGGAGTCGTGGCTATAGCCCCAGGTGGCCCGATCGCTTCGCGCGACGCGCGGGCTGGTTTGGAGGCCGCGGCCGAGCCCCTGTGACGTGCGTGTAGTCCGCGGCTAGTCCGCGAGACGTCCGGAAACGTTGGGAGATGCCCGGATACGTCGGGAGCTGTTTTCGCAGGTGAGAGCGGATTTGCCGGCGTTGGTGCAGGTCGCGGCGCGACATTGAACTCCGTTCGCAACGTAGAAGTCGTGGGTTCAAGTCCCATCACCTCCACGAAACGACTCTTACTCGAACCACGTTCCATAGAAACCGGATCGGGGTCGTCGACGCCCTGGTCATGGCCCTCGGCCGGGCCGTGCCCGATGGTGATGGTCTCGTGCACCATTCGGATCGCGGGAGCGCGTACACCTTGCTGGACTTCACGAGCGCGGCGACGCCGGCCGGCCTCGAGGTGTCGTTCGGACCATTGGCGCGCGGCCGTTGGGGTAGGCACGACCGGTGGCGCACGTGCTAGCCGGCTTTCCGGTAGTTCCGGCAACTGCCAGAGTGGGTTGATGGGCGTAGTACGGATGGTGGTGCGCGCCGAGCGGCGTCGACGTTGGCGGAGTGGGCTGGCACTCGCTGTCCTGGTTGGGTTTGCCGGCGGTGTTGTGTTGGCGACGTTGGCCGGGGCTCGTCGCACTGACACTGCGTATGGCCGGCTGTTGCGCTCGTCCGCGGCGGCCGATGTCCAGGTCGCGGCGAGCGGGCCCGGCGCGCGCCAGAACGTCGGTGGCGTCGCCAGCTATTACCAGGCGCTTGACGGCCTCCCCAGTGTCGTCGCCGTCGCCCCGCAGATCGGCATCTCCGCGACCGTGCCCGCGAGGCAGGACGCGTCGGTGCTGCTGAAGGCGGGCACCGACGCGCGCCTCGGCCGAGCTCTTGAACGCCCGAAGATCGTGAGGGGAAGGATGTTCGATCCCGCCCGACCCGACGAGGTGGTCGCCGACCGAACCGTCGCCCGTCGGTTGGGAGTCCACGTCGGAAGCCGACTGTCGCTCGATGTCGTGGGCGGCGACCCGATCCGAGTCCGAGTCGTCGGTCTCGCAGTCACTCGCGACAACGTAATACCGGTGAACGCGTTGGCCTCAGACGCAGCGTTCCTAGCGTCGCCGGCCCTGCTGCGGATCGTGCGACAAGACGCGTACGAGTTCGACTCCGCGTTCATTCGGCTGCGCGCAGGGACATCGGTGGCCGACTTCGCCCGTCAGGCACGCGCGCTGTTGCCGCGCTACCCGGAGACCGGAGGTCAGCTGTTTGTCGTCGACGAGCACCGCCAAGCCGCCCGGGTCGAGGACGGCATCCGTCCCCAAGCGGTGACGCTCGCCATTTTCTCTGCGGTGCTCGCTGTGTCTGCGCTGTTGATCTTGGGTCAGCTTCTCGCCCGCCAGATGTTCGTTGCGTCCAGCGACCATGGGACGCTTCGCGCCATGGGTCTTACCCGAGTGCAGCGGATGACGATCAGCTTCGTTCCGGCCCTCGCCACCGTGGTCGTGGACGCGGCGCTGGCGATCGCGGTCGCGGTAGTGGTGTCACCGTTCATGCCGATCGGACCGGCACGAGTCGCGGAGCCCCATTCGGGCTTCGAGCTCAACTGGGCGATCGTCGGGTTGGGCGCGCTGGCGATGGTGGCGCTCTTCACGGTGCTGCTGGCACCCTACGCCTGGCATCTTGCGAGCAGGTCCAGCGACGCGGCAGGTACGACGTCAGGCGGACTCAAGCGACCCTCGCGACTCTTGACGTTCCTGACCCGTACCGGCGCACCGACGACGACGGTGGTGGGTGCACGCCTGGCGCTCGAGCCCGGACGCGGTCGGACCAGCGTGCCGACGCGCAGCACCTTGTTCGGTGCTGTCATCTGCGTGATCGCAGTGGCCGGCGCGGTCACCTTCGGTACCAACTTGGTTCGTCTCGTGGAGACCCCGGCGCGCTATGGCCAGACGTGGCAGGCCTCAGTCGACCTCGGGTTCGACCAGGTCTCTCGGCACGACACCGCGGCGCTGCTCGAGCATCAACCGGGCGTTACCGGCTGGACGCTGGGCAACCACGACGACGCCACCATCGACGGTCGTGCCACGCCGGCGATTGTGCTCAGCGCTGGTCACGGCCCGGCGATGTTCCCGACCGTGCTCGAGGGCCGTGCACCTCGCACCGAGAACGAAACCGTCTTGGGTACGACGACGCTAGAGCGTCTGCATCGCAGCGTCGGTGACACGGTCCAGGTGAGCCTTCAGGGTGACAAGTCAGCGCGTCGGCTGCGCGTCGTCGGTCGTGCCGTCTTCCCGTTCTTCGGGCAGGGAGAGGTCACACCAACAGGTCTTGGCGACGGCGCAGCGCTCTTCGTGCCAAAGTCTGCCGCCGACGGCTTCAACTTCGTTCTGGTCGGCGTGGCTCCGAGCGCCCAGCAACACGACGACGTTGTACACCTCTTGCGCGCGGTGACGGCGAGCCAGGTGTGCGGTGGTGGCCGCTGTTCCACGGTGACCGAGCAACGACCCGCCGACGTGCGGAACTTCGCGAGCGTCGAACGAACACCGCTCGTCCTTGCAGCCGTCCTGTCGGTCTTGGGGTTCGCCGCGGCCGCTCACCTCCTGGTCACGTCAATTCGGCGACGACGCCGCGACCTGGCGATCTTGAAGATGCTTGGCTTCGAACGACGTCAGGTATCGGCCGCGGTCGCCTGGCAAGCGACGATCGTCGCCGCGCTGGCTCTCGCGATCGGACTCCCCCTGGGAACGCTCGCAGGGCTGGCGGCGTGGAGATGGTTCGCCACTCGTCTCGGTGTGTCACCCGACTCCGCGGTGCCGCTACTCGCCTCCCTCGTCGCCGTACCCGTCGTGCTCGTGATCGCCAACGCCGTCGCCGCCGTGCCCGCACGGGCCGCGGCGCGCGTCCGGCCCAGCGTCATCCTCCACACGGAATAGCCGTCCCGAGCAGGCCGCTAGTGCTCTGATCATGAGCGTGTCGGAGGACTGCGTATGGGCAGAGGTGACAAGGCTGCGCAGCCGAGCACCGAAATCAGGGTTCAAGAGCAGTCCCATCACCTCCACCAAACGTGACTTCCTCGAACCCCGATCTGCAGAAGTGTCAACGACGGCTGAATCCTGAAGAAGAACGGTCGGGGTTCTTCATGTCCCGCTCCGCGTTTCCCGACCTGCCCCGACCTTTCGTTCTTCTCGACACCGGCTTCGGCAGTACCGCGTTCGAGACGGCCGATGCCGTGATCGTACGAATCGGTCGCCACCCTGAAGCGGCGGAGGGTCACCAACGAGAACGCGCGCTGCTTCCCGTCATCGCCTCGAAGCTGCCTCTCAAGGTGCCGCAACCCGAGTGGTACGCACTGTCCGGTTCGCCAGGCTTGCCGTTCGGAGCCATCGGATATCGGAAGATCGAAGGCGACCCGCTCTCGGTGGAAGAGTTCCAGCGGCTCGATCAGGAGCGCATCGCTGGGCAGCTCGCGGAGTTTCTAGCGGTACTCCACGAGCTGCCAACGGGGGACGTTCAGCGGGCTGTAGGTCGCCGCGACCTCAAGGCCGAATATGAGCGGTTGCAGGGTGACGTGTTGCCAACCCTCCGTGAGCGACTGACGGAGGGCGAGTTCGTCGTAATCGAGCGCTGGTGGGAGAGCGTTCTTTCCGATCCAGTCATGGAGAGCGGTCGTCGAGTCTTGTGTCACCGGGATCTCTGGTACGGCAACATCCTCATCGACAAGGCGATCGGGGAGCTCGTCGCAGTAGTCGATTGGGAAAACGCTGCGCTTGCTGATCCAGCCGAGGACCTTGCGGTTCAGCGATATCTGGGTGGGAGGTTTCAGGAAGCAGTTCTTGGTGCCTACCGTGGACGTGGTGGCCAGGTCGGCGACCCCTTCGAGCTCAGACTCGACCGCTACTGGGAACTGCGTGAGTTCAACGGGATTCGTCATTCAGTCGAGATGCATGACACGGGCGAGCTGGGCGAGTCGATCGAGAAGTTGCGTCGCGGGCCCATCCTCAGGTCGGGCACTGCATGAGCCCGACGACCGCGCGTAAAACGCGGAGGCGCTTCGCGACATCGCGGGCCTTCGTGTTGCAAGGCGCGAACTCACGCTATGAAACCGTGGTCACCTCAGGTGGATCAGCCCGTTTCGAGGCTGCGAGCGGCCGCGCCCCTCGTTTTCAGCCCGTTGGCCGAAGCCGGTGCTCGCGCAGCAGCTCCGGCACGCGGCCGCTCTCGGGCTCGAAATCGCCGTGGAGCACATCGGGATCTAGATCGACACCATTCGGCCAGCAGATGGTGCCCGCCACTGGGTCCACAGAGACCTCAGCGAAGACTCGCTCGTCTTCGAGAGGAGTGAACACGCCGCCCCGGAGCGTGTCGGCGAAGTCGAGCTCTCGGACGAGTCCGTCGGAGAAGGTCAGGCGGAGTCGATGCCCACCAAGGTGGTCGACACTGACGACGCGCGCTGGACGGGCCATGGACACCAGGTTACTGAAGCGGCTCGATCGGAACGAGTGGTTCCGGCACCTGGGCGCGCTGCCAGTTCGCCGCCAGTTCGTCGCGGTGAATGTCGATCCACTCGCGGACCAGGCGACCAGCTGCACGCGGCAGCTCGCCACGAACGAACGAGCCGTCGTCGATGCTTACCAGCGCCTCGAACTCACCGTAGATGGCGTGAAAGTGGGGCGGCTGGTGGTCCTCCCAGTACATGTAGATCACGATCCCGTAGAACTCGCTGAGCCGCGGCACCTACCGACGCTACGCGGTGCGGGCTGTCGAAAGAAGGAGCACGGGTTCGTTCGGTACTCGGAAGCCTTTCCCGAACCGGAGCCGTTTCGCACCGACAAACAGCGAGAATTACATGCGTGTAGTCCGCGGCGAGTCCGCGAGACGACCGGAAACGACCGGACACGTCGGGAGTCGTCGGGAGCGATTTCCGCAGGTGCGACCGGGCGCGCCGGTGTTGGTGCAGGTCAGCGGGCGGCCATGTTTTCCGTTCGCAACGTAGAAGTCGTGGGTTCAAGTCCCATCACCTCCACGGCGTTGTCGAAATCACAACGTTGTGGCTGATCAACGCGTCCTTCCGTTTTCCGCTCGCCGCTCCGGTCGTGGTGGACCCCCGGATCAACCCCGACAGCATCTCCCCGCCGGATCTGGCGCGATCCGGACTGTTGCGTGAGCCCGTCGTTCTGTGCGGCGGGATGACTCTGGTTCTCGCTCGTGGAGAGGGACTTCTCGCCCAGGAGACAGCTGCCTGCCTGGTGTTATCGTTCGCTCGCCAGAGGTCGGTCGGTTGAGCGGCATAGTCGTTCGCCGGCTTCGGGGAGGGGATCACCGCGACGGCGTGGAAACTGAAGGGCACCTACTCCGCACCGTGCAGCTGCTACGTAGCCTGTCCGTGCACGTTCGGCGAGCTCGACGGCGACCAGGGCTGGTGCTCGGGCACGTTGTTCTTCGACATCACCGAAGGTGACGTGAACGGCGTGGACGTCGGTGGGACCAAGGCGGCTCTGGTGGCCGACTGGCCCCGCGGCTTCCTCGCTGGCGACGGTACTGGGCGGGCGTATTTCGACCCTTCGGTCAGCGACGAGCAACGGGCCGCCCTCGAACCCGTGGTCACCGGCCAAGCGGGTGGGTCCCTCGAGGGTATCGGCGCGCTGATTCCGACCTACCTCGAGAGCAAGGTGGCACCCATCGAGTTTCGCCGGTCCGGCGACGGCAGCCTCCAGCTGAAGATCGGCGACGTCGCCGACCTCAACGTCGAGCCGCTACGCAACGAGGCGGGCGACACCACGACGGTCACCAACGCCGCGGCCGGGTTCATGCCGGTGGTCACGCTCGGGAAGGGCTCCGGCAAGGCCCACGACCCCGACCTCCGCGAGTGGGAGAGCGGCGGGCACGGCGAGATGGCCGACTTCGAATGGGAGGGATGACCACCAGCCTCCCCACGCCCGAGGCGGGCGGCGGAACCCCAGCATGGACCTACCGCGCCGTCACCCACCGCGTGGTGATCACCACGGTCGTCTGGCTCCTGGGGCTGGCGGCGGTGGCTTGGTTCCTGACCGTCCGTCAGGTCGAGTCCATGGGCGACATGTCGAGCGGCATCGGTCAGGTCGGGAGTCTCGCCCGCAACGACATGGAGCCCCTCGTCTTCGTCGGCATGTGGGTCGGCATGATGGTGGCGATGATGTTCCCGACAGTCATGCCCCTCGTGCTGGCCCATCGTCTGGTGCTCCAGAAGCGGGGCGAGGGCGTCGTACCGACCGCGGCGATGGTCGCCGGATACATCGGCGTGTGGGCTGTGATCGGGCTCCTCCCCCTGGGCGCGTTCCTCTGGTTCCGTGACCTGTCGACTGACGCCATCGACTCCTGGTGGCTCCCGGCACTGGCTGGTGTGGTGATCGTGGTAGCTGGCGCCTACCAGTTCACGGCGTGGAAGGCGCGCTGCCTGCGGGTCTGCCAGACGCCGTTCACCTTCGTGATCTCCCACGACTTCGGTGGAGGGGCGCGGAGCGCGCTGCGTTCCGGGGTGGCCAACGGCGCCTGGTGCGTCGGCTGCTGCTGGGCGCTGATGTCTGTCCTCGTCGTGGTCGGCCTGATGAACCTCGTATGGATGGCTGGGCTGGCCTTGATCTTCCTACTGGAGAAGCACACAGCCCGACGAGGGCTCCTCACACGCGTGGTCGGCACCGGCCTGATCGTCCTCGGGTTGGCGATCGTCGCGTTCCCCGACCTGCTGCCCGTCATCTCGGGGGCTCCTGACGCCGCCCCGTCGATGGAGGGGCGATAGGAGCGGGATGTGAGCGAGGAGGGCTCCGCGCCGAAATGGTCGGCGTGGCGTGATGTGCCCCGGGTGGTGCTCCACCGGCCGCACCTGCGCAAGACGGCCACCATCGCCCTCGTCGTAGGGACGATCTTGTTCGCTATCAATCAACTCGACGTCGTGGTCGGCGGACGGGCGGACGCGGTGGTCTGGGTGAAGGTTGGCGTGACCTATCTGGTCCCGTTCTGCGTGTCGAACGCCGGTGTCTTGGTGGCCAGCCGCGCCAGTACCTGAGCGTGGTTGCTGGCGTCGGCCTCGTCGGAGTCGTCGCGTCCAACTTTGCATCACGTTTTTATAGAGGCATCAAGGAGTCCAAGTCTCATCCGCGAAGTCTCACCGCGCCTGCGATTCGACAACGAGCCGCGTTCTCGGTCCGGGATGATCGGTACTCGACGACAGCCGGGTGTGCTACCACACGTTTGTGCGGGGGGTGTACTTCCTTGTCCCTGGAAACTCGGACTCTTCCATTCCTGGGATGGACGTACGTCAGCCCGAGTGCCCGGTGGCGGCCAGCGGTTGGCTGATTCGCCGCCGGTTTCGGCGGCGATGGATCGCGGTGATACCCGTCGCGCTGATCGTCATGCTGGGCGCGACCGGGGCGCTTGTTGCAGCGGGTGCCGGCTACCGGACCGCGAACGCCTACTCCCGGTACCTCGAGCGGGCCGACGTCGGCGACGTGGTGAGAGAATCAAGAGACCTGTACCCCAGACTCAGAGGTAGAGCCGGGCTGCCCGAGTCGCTGCCATGCGTCGCGGAATGCTACTGGTGTCGGACAATCAGCGAGCCCGCGACTTACCTTGGAGCAGCTCCACAGTCTCCGCCCATCGACGCCTGCGACTGATCCGTGGAACTTGGCAGGATGAGCGTGTGACGACGGACGGCGTCCGCTATGCGCGTGTCGGCGAGACATCGATCGCGTATCGCGTGCTGGGTGAGGAGGGGCCCTACTTCCTCGACATCACTGGTCCGGCGCCAGGCCTCTTGTGGGCTGAGCACCCGCTGACGCGCCGCCATTGGTACCAGCGGATCTCCCGCTTCGCGCGGTCCGGGACCCAGCCGAGGTGCATGACCCCGTGCATGGTCCGGTTGGCGATCTCCGCGGCAAACTCGTCGTCGATCAGGTACAGCGGGGTGAAGGGGAGCGCGTCGAAGTCCGGCCCGGATCGGGCGTCGCGCAGATCCGCCGGCAACCGGTCGCGGAGCGTCGGCACCCTGGAGCCGAGGCCGGCGTCCGGGCCGTCCCAACCGAGCAGCTTCCCGAGCTTCCACCGGATGGCGAAGAGCGTGCTGACGGCGCGAGAGGAGCTCTGCGACGGGTCGAGCGAGGCCGCCAGCTGCACCAGCCGAGGGAAGTCGCCCGGCCCCCCCGGCACCGGCAGCTCCCACACGTCCTCGAGCCGGAAGTCGCGGGTGAGCTCGTGGATCCGCCAGGGCCGGGAGGTATGCGCAGCGTTCGGGACCCTCATCCGTGGACCTCCGTACACCGCGCACCCGGTAAGGCGACCGTTAGTCGGTGACCGACCATAAGTTCAGTCTCTACGATTGTGATGTGGCGGTCAAGCCGTTGAGAGTGAGGCAGGCGGAAGCGACGCGGGGGCTGTTGATCGATGCAGCCCGAGAGCTGTTCACCGACCAGGGCTATGGGGCCACCTCGATCGAAGACATCATCCGGCAGGCCGGCGTGGCCCGGGGCGCTCTCTACCACCACTTCCCCGGCAAAGAGGCCCTGTTCCGGGCCGTCTACGACGTCGTCGAGGGCGAGGTCATTGCGCGTGTCGTGACGGCCGCAGGGGCCGAGAACACGCCGTGGGAGGGGGTAACCGCCGGACTACGCGCGTTCCTCGACGCCTGCCTCGAGCCGGCTTTCCGGCGAGTCGTGATCCTCGACAGCGTGTCCGTCCTTCAATGGCAGGCCGCCGAGGACGGCATCGAACACATCGAGATGTCCATGCTCCGCACCGTCCTGACGCCGCTGGCGACGACCGGAGATCTCAAAGGCGTTCCCATCGAGCCGCTCGCCTACGTCGCGCTCGGCGGCCTCTATGGCGCAGCGCTCTACATCGCCCGTGCCGCCGAACCCGCAAAGGCCAGAGCCGAGGCCGATACCGTCCTCGACACCATCATCGCCGGTCTCCGGTCTGCCACTGTGACCTGACAAAGGGATCTCGGCACCCTCGGCTCTCACGCCTGGTCCAAGCGCCTCCAGGTCTTGGTGGAGCCGATGTTGGGGTCGTGGTTCGGGTCTTCCGAGCCGTCAATCTCCCCGTCCTCGTTCATCCAGACGACCCGGTCTCCACTCCGGTGATAAATGACATTCCCTTCGGAGCTGTTCGGATCGTGGTAGGCGGTTTCACCGCCGAGCTCGTTGCGCCAGGCCTCTTGCGCCGCTAGCGCCGGCTGCGAAGTCTTCTGACGACGACGATCGGATTCGATCTTCGCCGCGATGTCGGCGTTTTGGTGGTCGCGTTGCTCCTGGTAATAGTTCGTGAGTTGCCCTTGCAACTGGGCCTCGCCCTGAAGCTTGGCGTGCCCGCCGGCGATCATGGCGCCGTGCTGCGCGTTGAGCTGCTGTACGACAGCGTTGAACAGGGCCTGCCACTCCGGGTTGGGTTGCGCCGAGCGGGCGATCTGCCAGAACGTCGGGCGCGCAGCTTCGAGCTCGCCACAGGCGGCCCGAAAGCAAAGCAACCGCCCAAAGCCCCAGTTGATCTGTGTGCTCGAGCCCCCGCCAGCCTGTTGTTGGGTCTTCACGCCGTACCATTCTTCGTCGAGTGCGCGGCCATTCTCTTCGTATCCCAAGCCCACCGCGACGCACTCGTTCGGCGATTGCATCAGAGACTGATCGTTCAGCAGCTGCGGTAGGTTCGGCATCGGCGCAACGGTGGTGACCCGTAGGTTTTCCTTTGTGCCGCGATACTTCGGGATGACCAAACGTGTCATGGCGTCGGCTGCCGGCATCGGCGGCATGCACACCACGCCATACCGGCTCTGCCCGACGGGGTTGAAACCGGAGTTCGGTTCCAGCCAGTAGAACGCCTCGGGGGACAGAAACTCCAACGCCGCCGCGCCGTTGGGATCAAAGGTCGCGGCGTAGAGCCAGACCGGCGCAGACGCGTTTTGATAGTTCCATACGACTTGGCTTTGCGCTCGCCAACCGGCCGGATGTTCGAAGGTGGCGACGACCGTGCCGCCATGCTCGGGATCCACCATCTGGTGGCGACCGGTTGATGATGCGGCTTGCGGGGCGAGGTTGTCCGAGCTCATGCTCATACGTGCCAAGTCGAGGTGGTCGCGTTACATCGGTTACGACCGCGATGCTAGTTATGCGTCGCGGATTGAGCAGCTGTGATCGGAGGGCTGGTCCGAGCCAGATTGCGCCCGAATCAGTGGTTCGAAGGTGACCGTCCCCCGCGGCAGCTGCACGCCCCCATCGTCGCGCTCGACCGCCTCAGGATGTTCCAATCCGCGGCTCAACTCACCAGCAGAGCTCGGACCTGATGGCCGACATCGGGTTCGAGAGAAGTCCGGTTAGCGCCACCGACGCGCAGGACAGCTACCGCCGCTTCGCTGCAACGCCATCCTTCAGTTTTTTCAGCGCGGTGAGCTTCGCCGTCTTCGATGCCGGACGCGCCTTGAAAGTGGTCGGTTCGCCAGTGAACGGGTTCGTGCCCGGGCGCGCCTTACGTGCCTTCACGTCCTTACGGCTCACCTTGATGAAGCCAGGACGGATGGTGACTGCCTCGCCCTTACGAACGTTGCTCGTGACGACTTCCTCCAGCGCGTCCAGCACCGCCGCCGCCGTGCGCTTGTCCACGCCTGCCGCGTCAGCGACGGCGCGCTCCAACTCGGTCTTCGTCATACTGCTGTCTCCTTCTGGTTAGTGCCGCCGGGTAGGCGACTTCCTGGCACGCGCACGCTCCTAGCGGGCGCCTTCGCTTGGTGGGTGCTTTCCACCTGAAGGATCCGCGACCCTTTCCCTCATAGTCCACCCCTACACCTTGCACCATGATCAAGTGGGTTCGGGTCACATCGTCCCCACCAATATTCGCACGGGTCGGCGCCCTAGTTGCGAATACAGCGTCGCAGGAAGCCGGTGAGCCGTGGGAACCAGTGTTCCCACACGCTGGGCATGCCGATACAACCATGCGGCGCGTCCGGGTACACGAGGAGCTCGGCGTCGTTGCCGGCCAGCTCCCAGCGCGCGGCCAGGAAGAGGGTGTCATCGATGAGGTGGTCGTCGGCACCGACGGTGAAGAGCGCCGGCGGGAGGTCGTGCAGATCGGCGTAGAGGGGCGAGACGTCGGGATCACGCCGATCCTCAGGGGACCTGCCCGGCGTGAACAGCTCGGCGAAGTACTGGATCTGCTCCACGGTGAGGACGTCGGGGTGCTCGGGCACGCCCCGCTGGCTCGGAGTACGGCCCAGATCGTAGATGCCGAAGACGAGGTTGGCTCCGCAGATGCGGTCGACCGCGTCATGGCGATCGCGCAGGCGCAGCAGGGTGCAGGCCGAGAGGTGCGCGCCGGCGGACTCGCCCCCGATCAACAAGCGGGCCGAACCGAACTCGGCCTCGGCGTGCTCGAGCAGCCAGAGCGCCGCAGCTTCACAGTCGTCCGGGCCCGCGGGGTAAGGGTGCTCGGGCGCGAGCCGGTAGTCGACGCTCACGAAGGCGAGGTTGAGCTCCTTGCTCAGGATCTCGTGGAGCAGGTCGGTCATCTCAGGCGAGCCGGCGGCGAACCCGCCGCCGTGGATGTGGAGGAAGACCGCGTCGACCTGATCGGGGACGAAGGTGCGCAGCCGCAACCCACCGACCGGACCGGGGATCTCCCGGTCGGCTGCCATCTCCGACCGAAGCACGCGCTCGTCGTGGGCGGCGCGCTGCTTCGCGACCCGTTCCGGTATCGGCAGACTCGGGTCGTCGGACTCCGACGTGAACGAGGTGATGAACGTGTCCGCTTCCTCGCGGAGTTGTGACCGCAGCGATTCGAGCTCGTCGTCCCAGAGCACCTCAGCCGCCTCCTCGGAGCAGCTTGTCGGGCTGCTCCTCCAAGGTGTGCAGCTTGGCGATGAGCTTCTTGAACGTCTCGTCGAAAGAGTGCTGCTTGCGCGCCCGTTTCAACGGGTTGGCGAACGAGACGATCTGAGCGTCGGCGAACCCGTGCCAGGCGCCCATCTCTTTCAGTTGGCTGGTGACCGCTCGGACGAGCCCGTGCGCTTCGACCACGCGCTCGGCGCGCCCTTCTCGAACCGGGAGTGACTCGCTCAGCCGCGCGTCCATGAACCCGTCGCATTTGCGGAGGATCGGCTCGAACAAGCTGCCCGCGAGGCGACCCGACGCGGCGTAGGAGAGCCCGAGGGTGACGTAGTGCGCCTGCTGGACCGAGTCGGTCACTTCGGCCTCGTCCTCGGGCATCTCCGGCTCCGCCTCGACCAACCCTCGGTAGATGGAGAGCGCAACCGCCGACCGCTCGCGGATGTTCGGCTCCTTCTCGACGTTGAGGGTCAACATCCGGCGGGAGATGTCTCGGGGCGCGCTCACCGCCGGGAGCCTGCGCAAGCCGAGTTCCTTGGCCGCGAGGAAGCGGTGCTGGCCGTCGATGATGAGGTACCCGTCCTCGCCGTCGCGCTCGACGACGATGACGGGAGTGAGGAAGCCGACGCGGCCGACGGAGTCCACGACCCGCTTCACGTGCGAGTCGCTCGCCTTGCGTTGATGCGCGATGACTTCGAGCTTCGCCATCGGCAGGACCGCGAACGTCAGGGTGCGCCGCTTGCCTGGTTCCTTGAACGCCAGCTCTTCGGGCTCGGCCATCCCGGCAGGATCGTATCGGTGGGCCCTAGATCCGGGCGGCGGCGGCCTGGTAATTTCGATCGCGGTGGCTTAGATCGCGGGTGCTTCCGGAGGAAGATCGATGTCGAGCTCGTAGGAGACCGAGAGCAGGGTGTCGTTCTTCAGTACCCACACCTCGCCGAAGTTCTCCTCGAAG
>Ga0136614_10000215_pt1 | contig 25842 bp, 21 predicted proteins | sample AntDrymUQ2792106_2_FD_106643 | JGI IMG/M metagenome (GOLD analysis project Ga0136614, IMG submission 106643) | Polar desert sand microbial communities from Dry Valleys, Antarctica - metaG UQ279 (21.06) | ecosystem: Environmental > Terrestrial > Soil > Desert | place: Antarctica: Dry Valley... | reverse complement strand
TGCCACGGGACGGTGCCGCCGCGCCCGATGGCCCCGCGCCTGTCCACCGCGACGATGCCGATGATTGCCATATCGCTCTTTCAAAACTCCCTGCGCCGCAATCTATACCGCGACCGGGGCGGCGATTTTGCCGTGCGATTTGTAGCCGACGAGGCGCAGGTGGTCGTACTTAAAACTGAGCAGACCTTCGAGGCCGCGCAAGCGTCCGCCTTCGTCCATGATCTCAAGGCGCGGCAGTGGGAGCGGTTCGCGCGAAAGAAGTTCTGCGACTTGTTCGAGGTGGTTCGAGTAGATGTGGTAATCGCCGAGCGAGTAGACGAACTCGCCCGGTTCGAGGCCGCAGACGTGCGCGACCATATGCGTCAACAGGGCGTAGGAACTGATGTTGAACGGCACGCCGAGAAAGGCATCCGCCGAGCGTTGGTAGAGTTGGCAGTGAAGGATTTTTTCGCGTTCGACTTTGAATTCGAAAAGCGTGTGGCAAGGTGGGAGGTCAACATTGTCGCACTGCCGTGGGTCCCATCCCGTCACGATCAAACGGCGCGAGTTCGGGTTGCGCTCAATCTCGTTGATTAAACGCGCGATCTGGTCAACGCCGTCGCGCGCCGGATAGTTGCCACCGAACGAGCGCCAGAGGTAGCCGTAAATAGGGCCGAGGTCGCCGGCTTCCCGACCGAAGCGACTCGTGTGCGCTTCGTCAGCCCATTCCGACCAGATGTCGACGCCGCGCGCGCGGAGTTCCCGCTCGTCGGTGCTGCCGGACAGGAACCAGAATAACTCCTCGGCAACCCAGCGGAACGGAACCTTCTTGGTCGTGACGAGGGGGAATCCGTCGCGCAGGTCGAAGCGTGTCTGATGGCCGAAGTGCGAGATGGTGCCAACGCCGGTGCGGTCACGGTGCTCGGCGCCGTTCTTCAAGATCGATTTAAGAAGGTCGTGATACTGTTTCATTTTGCTCGTCGTTTGGAAAAAGCTTTTTCGGGATGTTATATAAAGTTAAGAAAATATCAAGTAGCATCCGCCGACTCTGAAACGAAAGAATTTAGCAAAGGCCGTTTCGCGTGAGCCAGTCATTGAAACAATCCACGGAAGTCGGCGCGTTCGCCCCGGATTTCACTTTGCACGACGCCGACGGTCAGGCGTGGCGGCTCTCAGAGCAGCGCGGACAGGTCGTGGTGCTGTTGTTCTATCCCGGCGACGAGACGCCGATATGCACGCGGCAGATGTGCTCGGTGCGCGACCGCTGGAAGGATTACGCGGCGACCGGGGCAGAGGTGGTCGGCATCTCGACCGACTCGGCGGAGTCGCACCGCAAATTCGCGGAGCATCACGGACTCCCTCTGCGCCTGTTGTCGGACACGGGCGGCACGGTCGGCAGAGCGTACGGCGTCCGCTCGATTATCCCCGGGCGGACGGCGCGGGCAGTATTCGTCGTCGATGCGCGCGGTCAAGTCAGTTATCGCAACACGCGGGCGCTCGTCGGCCTGTTGCTGCCGCCAAAGGATGACGAGACTATCGCTGCCATTAGAAAAGCGTTGAAGCGTGCGGGATGATAGGTATCAAGGCAAATGTAAAAAGGTAAAAGGCAAAAGTGAGAGCCACCGAGGAACAGATGTGAGATGTGAAATGCTGAATGTTAGTCAAGATAGGCAGATGTGCTGTCCAGCATCTGACATCTGACATCTAGTTCATGCATTATTTTTGCCGAGGAGGTTTTTAATCATGTCCGAAAAGTTTAAGTGCAAACGGTGTGAGCAGAAGCGGCCGGCACTCGGCTACGCGCCGATCCCGACGGAACTAGGTCAGCGGATCGGGGCGGAAATCTGCCAGCCATGCTGGGCGGAGTGGCTGGCGAAGCAGAACATGCTGATTAACCACTACGGCCTCGACCTGACCAGCCCCGACACGCACGAGTTCCTGTTCGACAACATGCAGGGCTTTTTCTTTAACGACGGGAAGCTCGCGAACATCGACACGACACAGGAAGGCTCGGTCAAGTGGTGAGATGACGGGTAATTTGACCAGAGTCAGTTGAGAATCAATTGAGGTCAACTATTGGCGACCTCTCGCCGACGGGTGTTCGACTCTCGGACTCTGACTGACTGTTAAGGCGACACGGCGCGGCGGGCCGTCAGTGTCGATTTTGGTCGGGCGCAAGTCGAATGGGCTTGAAATTTAGTAGTGATGACCGGCGCTTCATCGCTGTTGATAACGCAGATTGTGGCTTGCTTCTCTTGTAAATAACTGTTTAATATCTGCGCCGTCGCCAATGTCAACCCGCGTCGTCCCGACGTGAGATTTGTTAAGCGCGGCGCGGCGCGCCGTTTGCAAAGACATCTCACGATCCGCTTTCAAACGATGGCACTGAGTTTCATGGGGAAACGATCACATTTTCACAGGAGAAGATAATGAACAGAACGAAGATTGCAGCATTAGTGGCAGGCACAGCACTCGCCGCGTTAACTGTCGGCTGTTCCGACACGGCCAACACAAACACAACGGTCGCGAGCGCCAACACGGCAAACAGCAACGTCGCCGTGGTTTATAACAACAACGGCAACTCGCCGGGCGTTGTCGCGACGACTAACGCCAATCGCATGCGCAACTACAATACCCGCGCTGACTACGAGAGAGACGACCGGACATACCGCGATGAGGTCAAAACCTCCGGTGACAGCATCGGTCAGAGTATCGAGGACGGATGGATTCACTTCAAAACGAAAACTTCGCTGGCGACGGTCGACGACCTGCGGGATTCAACGATCAACGTTGACGTAAATAACGGCGTCATCACCTTGCGCGGCTCGGTTGCCAGTCAGGCACATGTCGCCGCCGCTGACAAGGCAGCGAAGGCTATTGACGGTCAGAAGGGTGTCAAGAATCAACTCAAAGTTGCAGCCGTCGGCGTCGGCAACGCTAACATGGGCGCCCGCAGTGCTAATGCGAACCGAAACTAAAGACGGCAGGAAGCAGACTCCGGGGCGTGCCCGGAGTTTGTCTTGATATAAGCCCAACCATCGCTAGTTGAGACTTCACGATTGACGAAGGGGTGTTCGCTGCTTCATGCAAGTCAGCGCACCCCTTCTTCGCGTCTCGGTCATACTCGAAGGTGACAGGTAAATCGTAACAGGTGACAGGGAAAGCAAACATCATGGGCTGGTGGAATTCTTTTTGGAGCCAAAATGTTTCCTCATCCACCATCCAACAGTATTGCCGTACAGTTGCCACTCCCGCTCTTCATCTTGTCACCTGTCACTTGTCACCCGTCACGTTTGAGTGAATACGATTCCGGCAAAAGCCTGAACGTCAAAGACGAATATCTATGCGCGACCTTCGCCCGAATTTTCTACTCGTACTACTCATCGTCTCGGCGGTGTCGATTTGTCCGCGCCTGATGAATTCAACGGTGCGAGCGCAGCAGCAGCAACGCAGCGCGATTGACACCTACGCGATTACCAACGCGCGCGTCGTAACCGTTTCCGGCCCCGTCATCGAGCGCGGCACAGTGCTGATCCGTGACGGTCTGATTGCGGCGGTCGGCGCTAATGTCAACGCGCCCGCCGACGCCCGCATCATCGACGGCGCCGGTCTGACTGTTTATCCGGGGCTGATCGACGCCAACACGTCGCTTGCCATCCCTCGCCCGACGCCGCCCGCGACGCCCGGAAGCGAGGCGACCGCCGCGCCCTTCGCGGATTTTCTCGGACCGCGCACGCCGCCCTCCGCCATGTCGCCGAACTCGACGCAACTGCCGGGGCTGCAACCTGAGATTCTGGCGGCGGACATTATCCGCCCCGGTGGCGAGCAGATCGAAGCGGCACGCAGCGCCGGGATGACGGCGGCGCTGACCGCCCCGCGCGGCAACGTCTTTCCCGGTCAATCAGCATTAATCAACCTTGCGGGCGACACGCCACAACAGATGATCGTCGCGACGCCCGTCGCGCTGCACGTCGGCTTCACGCCGCTCGGCACCGGACAGTATCCGGGTTCATTGATGGGAGTCATCGCCTCGATCCGGCAAATGCTTCTCGACGCGCAACGCTATCGCGAAGTGAATGCGATTTACAACCGCAACCCGCGCGGCGTGCGGCGTCCCGGACCGGACAAGTCTCTGGCGGCATTGCTGCCGGCACTCGCGCGGCAGATGCCAATCGTCGTGCAGGCGGAGCGCGAGCGCGAAATCATCCGCGCCCTCGATCTTGCGCAGGAGTTCAATCTGCGCTTGATCATCGCCGGCGGGGCCGAAGCGTGGAAGGTGACGGATCGCCTGCGCGCGTTGAACGTCCCCGTGCTGCTTTCGCTGAACTACCCGCGCCGGACGACGGCGCAACTTCCGGAAGCCGACCCCGACCCGTTGCGCGTGCTGCGCGAACGTGCGGAGGCGCCGCGCACCGCCGGCAAGCTCGCGACAGCCGGCGTCGCGTTCGCCTTTCAGTCCGGCGAGATGACGAGCATCGCTGACTATCTGACGAACGCGGCGAAGGCAATTGAGAACGGTCTCGCGCGCGCCGAAGCGCTCCGCGCCATGACGCTGCGCCCGGCGGAGATTTTGGGCGTCGCCGACCGCCTCGGCAGTATCGAAGTGGGTAAGATCGCCAACCTGACGGTGACGCGCGGCGACATCTTCGCGCGCGACCGGCACATCGCGCACGTCTTCATCGACGGCCGCCCGGTGGAACTGAAGGTCGCGACAACGCCACCCGCCGCCGGCGCCAGCGGTACAGTTAACGTCGGCGGCACGTGGTCGCTCGAAGTAACCACCGGCGCGGGCGGCGCGCCGCAGCCGGTCTCCGTGACGCTCATGCTGCAACAGCAGGGCGAACGGCTGAGCGGCTCGATCCAGGGGCCGCTCGGTTCCAACCCGATTGCCAACGGCGCGCTCGGCGCGGGCGGCGAAGTGCGTTTCACCGTCCCCGTCACGGACGCCACACAGACCAACGAGGCGACGTTCACCGGCACCGTCACCGGCAACACGATGCGCGGCACGATGCAAATCGTCGGACGCCCATCCGGCTCCTTCACCGGCACAAGGCCGCAGTAAGGTCGGGAGTCAGGAGTCTCAAGTCAAAACAGATTCCGGACTCAAACCTTAAGACTTCAGACTTGGCAGACTCCAGACTTCAGTTTTTAGACTCCAAACTTTTGACTTCAGACTCCCGACTCTCTTTTAATGCAAATCATGATGGGACAAACAATCAGATTGATGACTATGATGGTGTTGATGGTCGCCATCGGCGCGGGCGGTGTCGAAACAGCAGCGCAGAATCAGCGGAGTGGCGCGCAGAGCGGCGTGCGGGGCGGCGTATCGAGCAATCAACAGCGGGTCGCTGCGGGCGAAACTTTGATTCGCAACGCGACGGTTTTGACCGTCTCGCGCGGCACGCTGCCGAACACGGACGTGCTGCTGCGGGACGGGAAGATCGCCGCCGTCGGCCAGAATCTAAAAGCAGGCGACGCGGCGCGCGTGATCGATGCGACCGGCAAGTTCGTGATGCCCGGAATCGTCGATGCGCACTCGCATTCGATGATGGATGCGGTCAACGAATTGACGCTGTCGGTGACTTCGATGGCGCGCATTCAGGACGTGCTGAACCCGACGGACGTTGATTTGTACCGCGCGCTCGCGGGCGGCGTGACGGCGTTGAATCTGCTGCACGGCTCCGGCAACGCCATCGGCGGCCAGAATACCGTGGTCAAGATTAAGTACGGCCGTCCCGTCGCGGAATTCATTTTTCCGGGAGCGCCGCCGGGCATCAAGTTCGCTCTCGGCGAGAACCCGAAACGCTCGAACGTCACGGTCGTCCCAGGCCGCCCGCGCCGCTATCCGGCGACACGGATGGGTGTCGCCGAAGTGATCCGCGACGCCTTCACGCGGGCGCGCGACTACCAGCGCGGATGGGACGAGCATCGCGCGGCGGCGAAGCGCGGCGACAAGAACTTGATTCCGCCACGCCGCGATTTACAACTCGAACCGCTGGTCGAAATCCTCGAAGGCAAGCGACTCGTGCATGCGCACTGCTACCGCGCCGACGAGATTCTGATGCTGCTCAGTGTCGCCGACGAATTCGGCTTCAAAATCAAAACGCTGCAACATGTGCTCGAAGGCTACAAGGTCGCCAAAGAAATTGCGCGGCACGGCGCGGGCGCATCGCTCTTCGCCGACAACTGGGCATACAAGGTCGAGGCCTATGACGCGATACCCTATGCCGCGGCGATTCTGATGCGCGCCGGTGTCAACGTCTCGCTCAATTCGGATTCGGACGAACGCGCGCGGCGCTTGAACATCGAGGCCGCAAAGATGATGAAGTACGGGGGCCTGTCGGAAGAAGAAGCGTTGAAGCTAATCACCATCAACCCGGCCATGCAACTCGGCGTCGAAGCGCGCGTCGGCTCAATCGAAGTCGGGAAGGATGCCGACCTCGCCATCTGGAACGGCCACCCGCTGAGCGTCTATTCGCGCGTCGATGCGACCTTCGTCGACGGCGAAGTCTTCTTCGACCGTGAGCAGGACATCACCCGCCGACCGACGCTTGAACGCGAGCGGCAGCAACTCGAACAACTCGAAGCGAATCGTCCACCCCCGCAGGGCGGCGCACCGCCATCCGTGCCGCGCGAACGCCGCCCGGCCTACGGCCACGACGATGACGTTTGGGACGGAGGCGACGACCACCGATGATTAACCAAAAGCATTTCACCGCCGCCACAAAATTAAGAGGGTTGCTGCTGCTCGCCGCGCTGCTGCCAAGTCTCGCTTCAGTCGCCGAGGCGCAGCAGACCGGCAGCGTCACGGTGCGGACGATGAGCACGCCGACGAGCATCTTTGTCATTCGCAACGCGCGGATCGTCACCGTCAGCGGCGCGGACATCGACAACGGCACGTTGATCATCCGCAACGGGCGCGTCGAAGCAGTCGGCGCGGCTGAGAGTGTCTCCGCTCCGGCGGGCGCACAAGAGATCGACGCGCGGGGCCTGTCGGTCTACCCCGGCATGATCGACGCGGCCACCAATTTAGGACTGCTTGAGATCGGCGCGGTCGCGGCAACTGTCGACACGACCGAAGTCGGCGACATGAACCCGCACGCGCAGGCGCTCGTCGCCGTCAATCCGCATAACGCGAGCGTCGACGTGACGCGCGTCGTCGGCGTCACGAACGTTGTCACGATGCCGCTCGGCGGGGTCATCTCCGGTCAGGCCGCCATTATCAACTTGAACGGCACGACGCCCGGCGAGATGGCCGTCACCCCTTCTGCCGCGCTGGTCATCGACTTCCCGCGCGCCGCCGGCGGAGCCGGGTTTTTCTCGCAACCACAGCCACCCAATCTGACGGAGACGATTCAGACACGCGACCGGCAGATCGAGCGCCTCCGCAACATGCTGCGCGACGCTGAAGCCTACGGACGGGCGCACGACGCTTACCGGAACGATTCGCGCCTGCCGCGCCCCGATGTGAACACCACGCTCGCGGCGCTTGTGCCATTTGTGCGCGGCGAGCGGCCCGTGATGTTCCGCGCCGAGCGCGAGCGCGACATCCGCGCCGCCGTGCGCTTCGCCGACGAGATGAAAATTAAACCGATCATCATCGGCGGCAACGAGGCATCGCAGGCGGCCCCGTTGCTGAAGGAGCGCGACGTGCCGGTGATTCTGACCGGCATCCTTGACCTTCCGCCGCGCGAGGACGATTACTACGACGTGCTCTATGAGAACGCAGCGAAATTGCAACGGGCGGGTGTACGCTTCTGCATCTCGACCGGCGATACCGGCGCGCAGGTTCGCGACCTACCGTTCCACGCCGGAATGGCCGCCGCCTTCGGACTGCCGCGCGCCGAAGCGCTCAAAGCGGTAACGCTCTACCCGGCGCAAATCATGAACGTCAGCGACCGCCTCGGTTCCATCGAACCTGGCAAAACCGCCAACCTCGTCATCACAGATGGTGACCTTCTCGAAGCTCGCACCAACGTCCGGTATCTTTTCATCGAGGGACGCCAAATTCCTCTCGTCAGCCGGCACACGGAACTCTACGATCAGTTCAAAGACCGCAAGTAAACTCACTCCATCAACACGTAATTCGAAGCGGCGGCCAGACATTCTTGCCTTGGCCGCCGTCTTCGCGCACCCGCCCTGCCCTCGCTTTCAGTCCGCGCTTAACATTTCATACACAGTCCGTTAACTTTCTGATAACATCCGGCCAATGGCAATTTCCTCTTGAATGCCAGGCGTCCTAAGTCTCCTCCCGTTGCCAAACTGGCGTTGCTTTTCGCGGCCAGGAAAGGGGGTCGATAGTGAACACCAATTCAGAAACGAGCATCAACCGGCGTCCGACGTTCAAAGTCGGAGGCAAGGTCGGAGGAATGGTCTGGCTTCTCATTCTCATTTGCGTCCTGCCGGTCCACGCTAACCAGCACGCCAACCCAAAAGTAAACAGCGTCGTCTGTCGACCTGACCTGCCGGCCACACATCGCCATGAGATTGTCGAGCGGTTGCGCGAGATTACGGGCTGGCGCGATCTTCATTTCGATAAACACGGCTCGCTGCATTCCGGCGGCGCACACTCCGGCGGTTCGGCGATGGCGCGCGAATTACTCGCGGCGGCAATCTCCGGTGAGCAATTATTGATTTTGGAAGACGCCAGTGGCCGCCCCGACGTCGCGTTCTGCCGCGTGGTCGAAGGCCGATGGATCAAAGATGAAGCGTCCAGGCCGCCCGCCCACATCGTGCTGATCGACTTTGCCGACTTCACACGCGTTACCGGTGACCGCGACGCGCTCGCGGCCTTCAATGTCGGGTGGGGCGTGCTGCACGAGATTTCGCACGTCGTCCACGACTCGCTTGACCCAAAGCATCCGGGCGAGGTCGGCAACTGTGAACACTTGATTAACCGCATGCGGCGGGAGTGTGATCTGGCGGAGCGCGCCGAGTATTTTTTTACATTCTACCCCGGCGCGCAACGTAGCGAGTTCAAAACAAGGTACGTGCGACTCGCCTTCAAACAACCACGGTCGACGACCGGCAAACAGCGCCGCTTGTGGTTGATGTGGGACGCGACAGCTGTCGGTGGACTGTGAGCTACGGATTGAAAACCAAAACAAGTCCACCCGAATTTCACCGCCGAGTAACGCGAGAGGGCGCGGAGAAATGAAGGCAAAGCATCGTCAATAAAGGTGAAAAGCTCGGTTAGATATTCGGCGTCTTCAGGGCGGCATGACCAGCACTTAGGCTGCTGACAGCAAAGCTTCCTCTGCTGCTCGCGGTAACTCAACTGCGAAGAAGTAGCCGGCAGGATAGAGGTAATCTTCTCCTGATTCATCTACGACTCGGATATAGCCATCTTCAGCGGCAGACTCATCAGGCAACACTTGATAGATTTTGCGTACCTCCAAATCTTCGCAACCTTCGTTACGAACACAAACCACGAATCGAGCATCTGTTTTCTTGCTTTTCATACTTTCATTCCAAGTAGCGCTTGATCTTCATCTTCTTTCTACCGATACCATGCGCTTCATACCAATGCAATTCTACTTTGCGTATCCTACCACTGAGCAGCCGGACGGTGGCAACACCTTTTAGTTTGCGCCAACGTCCGGCACCAAACTCCCGGCGCAACCGAGCGATGTCACGAATCCTGTTGCCAATGGCAATTGGCTCGACATCTGCGATTGTGCCAATGACTTCAAAGTACATGGCTGAAGCATATATCAATCACGACGATCAAACACAAGAAAGCCGCCGAACTACTTTTTAGCTCCGCCCGCCCGCCCCCTTTTCACAAAACCACGTTCCGACAACTACAGCATTTTGCAATTGCCTGTCGCCGGGAGCGCGGGCATCCTTGCCTGCTATGAGCGCGAAGAGAGCGAACAATGTCGACTCGCCTGCGGCTCGTTGGCGGGCAGGATGCCCGCGCTCCGAGCATCAGCAGTCGCATTCATCGCCGATCTCTTCTAAACAGATTCAGTTAACAAACATTTAAGGTGGGATTCACCCCGTCTTAACTCGCGCGGGGTACTTTCAGGCTTTGCAACATAGCATCGTGCATTGATGAGCCTTGAATTGCTTCTCACGCATACGTGTACTGGCAACCATATTCAGCACTAGGCCGTGATGCTCTCACACGCAACTCGACATTCTACGCAAGTTCATTAGGAGATTAACATGCTAACTAATAACCCCATGAAAGTGTTAATGAGCAGCAGCAAAATTACTATCACTTGCCTCCTGCTCCTTTTCACAGTGGCAGGACTGATCTTCCCATCGAACGCTGGGGCGCAAGTCCAGTCCACAGGAAGCATCAGCGGCACCGTGCAAGACGCGAACGGGGCGGCACTGCCCGGCGCACAGATCACGGTTACTAACCCGGCGACCGGCCTGACGCGCGAAGCCACGACTGACGACGAGGGCCGTTACACCGTACCCGTGTTGCCGACCGGGACTTATCAGGTCAAATTCATGCAAACCGGGTTCTCCTCCGGCCAAGTTGATAACGTGATTGTCGAAGCCGCCGTACCGCGCACAGTCGATCAAGTCCTTCAAGTCGGACAGGTCGGCGAGGTCATCAACGTCACGAGCGAAGGCGCGTCACTGGTGACAGCGGAGACGGCGACGACGGCGCGCTCGATCAGCGCCGAAGAGATCGTGCAGGTGCCGACCTCGACCCGTTCGTTCACGCACTTGCTTTCAACCGAGGCGGGCGTCAGTTCTGACCTCCCGCCAGTCGCTGTCAACGGCAATGGCAACATTTCGCCGTCCGTCAACGGTACGCGCACGACTTCCACGAGTCTCTTCTTCAACGGCATCGACGCGACCAACATTACATCGAATGAAGGAAGCTTAAACGACAACATCGCGCCCGCGCCGGAAACGCTCGAAGAAGTGAAGTTGCAAACAAGCCTCTACGATGCTTCGACGGGTCGTTCGGGCGGCGGCAACTTTCAACTCATCACCCGGAGTGGGACGAACGACATCAACGGCTCGGTTTACTACTTCTTGCAGAATGAGAAGCTGAACGCCAACGACTTCTTCTACAACCGCGACGGCATCGAGCGCCCGCGCGCGCGCCGCAACGAAGGCGGCTTCACCATCGGCGGGCCAATTGTGAAGGACCGCTTCTTCTTCTTCGGCGGCTACCAGCGCACGCAAGCCTCGACCGGCTTTGTGCCGACAGCTTCGAGTCAGACGACGCTGCCGCTCGCGCTCGCACGCATCAGCGGCGCGCGTACGGCGGAGAACCTCGTGACCGCGTTTCGCGCGGAGAATCCGGCGTTTCCGCTCATGGCGGCGCAAATCTCCCCGCTCGCGCTTCAACTCCTGAACACGATCAACCCGCTCACCGGCGACTTCATCATCCCCAGCCCGCGCGCGAGCGCACGCCGCGTTGGAGTTGACCAAGGCGTCGCGCTCTCTCTACCCGGCATTGCGGGCAACACCGGCGGCGGCAACCCGCTCGTGCGGCAGCGCAATGTCTTCCCGGCGGAATTTGAGCAGGATCAATTCTCGATCAAACTCGACGGACAGCTTTCGACCAACAATCGCTTGACGGGGACGTTCTTCTTCGCCAACTTCCCCGGCTTCGACCCGTTCACCGAGCCGACCGCGCAGACTTCACCGTTCCAACTGCGGCGCGACGACAGCAACCGCACGCTCGCAATCTCGGACCAGCATGTCTTCGGCCCGCGGCTCATCAACGAAGCGCGCTTCGGCTATTTCGCTCTGAACAACACGCGCCGTCTCGACGACCCGTTCCTCGCGCAGGAACTGACCGGCGCCGCCTTCGGCATCGGCAACCCGGCGCTCGCCTTCGACGACAGCCCTGGCACGCGCCGTCTCGGTCACTTCGTCGGCAGAAACAATATCAGCGGCTTCGCCTTCGGCGGACCGAATGATTCGTTCAACCAACGCGACCAGAAGACCTATAGCTTCTCCGACAACGTCACCTTCACCACCGGCGCACACACTTTCCGCTTCGGCGGCGAGTACAAACGTCAGCAGTACGACACGAACCTGCCGGAAGAGCAGGCAACAGAGTTCGAGAAGTTCGACAACTTCACGCAGTTTCTCATGGGGCGCGCCACGGAAGCCGACACGCAGCTTGGCACCACACAGAAGCAGTTCCGCTTCAGCGACTTCAGTGCCTACCTCGCCGACGACTTCAAGCTGACGCCGTCACTGACGCTCAACCTCGGCGTGCGCTACGAGTTCTTCGGACTGCCGACGGAGAAGAACGGTCGCATCGGCAACTTCGATCCGAGTCTTATCACGAGCACCGAGAATCCGCTCGCCGGTTTCATCATTCCTTCGAACGTCCAAATGACCGGCTTCACAGCGGTTGACGACGCGATTGCCGCCACCACGCGCGTTGACAATAAGCACACCTTAAACGGTCAGGACACCAACAACTTTGCGCCGCGCTTCGGTTTCGCTTATAGCCCGCGCCGCTTCGACAACAACGTTGTGATTCGCGGCGGCTACGGCATCTTCTTCGACCGCCCGTCCACCGCGTTCATCAACACGGTCTTCAGTAACTACCCGTTCCTGCGCGAGATCGAAGTCACGGCGGGGGCGCCGAACATTCCGATTCAGACCGCGTTCTCGACGCAATTCCCACTGATTAATAGCGGACTCAACAACTTCCTGCCCGCGCGGATTGTTTACGAAGGAGCTGGCACGTTTAGAATCCGCGACAACACGCCGGTCGCAACGACGCCGACGGGCGCTAATAATCCGTCTGACTTTGCGACCGGACAGACGATTCGCGGCAACATCGCCGAGACCTTCGAGTTCCGTTCCATCGACCGCAACCTGCGCACGCCTTACATCCAGCAGTACAACCTCGGCGTGCAGTACGAATTCGGTGGCAACAATCTGCTCGAAGTGCGCTACGTCGGCACGAAGGGGACGAAACTGCTGCAAGCCGTCGCGCTCAATCAAGGCTTCGACTTAAATGATCCCGCAACGCCGGATTTCGTTTACGCGCGCTTCGTCAACGAGTACAGCCGGGCGTTCACCGGCGCGCAGGCGAGAGTGGCGGCTGGCACGCTGACGCAAGCCGCATTCAATGCCGCATTCCCGAATGGTGCGTTGCGTTCCGGTTCAACGGCGCGCGAGCGCGGCACCGGCGTCGTGTTCGGCTTCAACAATGTGCTGACGGGCAACACGCGCGACCTGAACCTGACGACCAACTCGTCGCGCAACGCGGCGGGAGTTATTAGTGGCGGCACGATTCTTGGCTTCGAAGCGCGCACCCCCGTCCTCGGCTTCAACGTCCCTGAAGCGCTCGTCTTACGCTCGGACGGAACCTCCAACTACAACAGCTTGCAAATCAACTTTGCGCGCCGGCTGTCGAGGGGGCTTCAGTTCAACACGTCCTATACGTTCTCGAAGTCCATCGACACGAGTTCGTTCGATCCCGGCTCGACCGCTGGCGGCGGTCGTCCCGACGCGCCCAATCCCGGCTTCATCGTGCAGGGCAACTCCTACGATCCGAGCAACAACCGCGCTCGCTCGGACTACGACCGCACACACCGCTTCAGCGCGACCTTCGTCTATAACATCCCGACCTTCGGTAGTACTTCGCGCTTGACGAGCGGATTCCAACTCGCGGGCTTCCTGCAAGCGCAGTCGGGCACGCCGTTCACGATCTTCTCGCCGGAAGGCGAAGCGGGGAACGTCGCGGCGCTCGAAGGATTGCGCAACGGTTCGGGCGGAATCTACCGCCTCGGCTTCGGTCGCCCGAACGTCACGTCTCTCGAAGATTTACGCAACGGCGGTGACGGATTGGAAAGCTCTTACTTCAACCAGAGCGCGCTCAGTTCGCCGCTCGGGGGTTTTGGCTCCCTCGGCAGAAATACCCTGCGCGGTCCCGTGCAGAAGCGATTCGACCTGAGCTTGTCGAAGACGACGCGCATCACCGAAGGGACGAGTTTCGAGATTCGCGCCGACGCCTTCAACCTCTTCAACAACGTCAACTTCGCCAATCCGAGCGGAGACATCTCGGACGGCGTCGACTTCGGGTTGATCACGAACACCGTCGGCGGTCCGCGCGTGTTGCAGTTCGGCGCGAAGTTGAGATTCTGATGTGGCGTAAGGGTCGCTACCGAGTGAATTCGCCTGAACACAGGAGAGCAATTTCGGTTTGATTAACTCGACGGTGGGCCGCACGGTCAGACTCGACACCAACCGTCAGATTCAGTTTGCGTTGCGGCTCAACTTTTAGAAGCCGCGAAGAGTGACGGGTGACCGTGACGAGAGATGAAGCATTCTCCTTCGTGGCAGGTCACTCGTCACTCTTCGCGTAACATGGGTCGAGTGCCAACTTATTACTTCATTACATAACACTGCTCACGGTTGTCCTATGAATAACGAACTCACACCTCTCGCTCGGCCTGAGCCGAATTTCCGACGGGGCGGGTCGCTGGACATCTACGATGACGGACACCTGCGCGTCGAGCACGAGAACTACTACGTCAGCCTCGGCGGACACCCACTGAAGCTTCCGCGTAAGGAATTCCTGATCGTGTCGCGGCTCGCGCGTAACCCTGAACGAATCGTATCTTCCGAAGAGATTTGGCAGCACGGGTGGGGGCGGCGCGCGGCTTTTAACGCCGAGAGCCTGCACGTTCATATCTATCGCCTGCGCCGCCGGCTCGAACCGTTCGGTCTGCATATCGAGACGATGGTCAATGTCGGATACCGCTTGATGATCGTCAAAGATGCGCAGCAGAGCGCAAGCTCGACGTAACGACTCGCGGTGTCCGCCCGGCGACGCCCGTTTTAAGTTTTCGTTCAGATGAATGTAATATGCCTTGTATAAGCTGTCTGTGGTTTCCAACCATCGGACAGTTCCGATAGGAAGGCATCGGACATGAGTCTTCAGCACACCACGGCTTTGGCCATGTGTTTACTGTTCAATTGCTTCGCTGTTGCGGTCACTCGGCAACCGACCGCGTGTTGCTTGGCGCGTGGTTTGACTTAACCGTTTTTTCGTTTAACTCAAATAGTTCCGAGGAGTCATTTTAATGTTCCTGTCATTAACCATCCGGACGACGTTTGCTTTCTTGCTGACCGGCGCCGTTGCGCTCAGCGCCGCCGCGTGCTTCGGCCCTTCGAGTGGAGGGGGAGTCGTGGGCAGCGGTGGTGGCGGCGGAACGGTCCGGCTGCAAGGCGCGGGCGCGACCTTCCCCAACCCGCTCTATCAGAAATGGCTGAGCGAGTACGGCAAGGTCAACACACAAGCGCAGATCGATTATCAATCGGTCGGTTCGGGCGCGGGGATTAAGCAGATTCAGGAACAGACCATCGACTTCGGCGCGTCGGACAAGCCGATGACCGACGACGAGTTGAAGAAAGCTCCCGGCGAGTTGCTCCACATCCCGATGGTGCTCGGCGCGGTCGTTGTCACCTACAACCTGGAGGGCGTCGCCGCGCCGCTACGGTTCTCGCCCGACGTGCTCGCAGACATCTTTCTCGGCAACATCAAGAAATGGGACGACGCGCGCATCAAGGCCGACAATCCGGGCGTCAACCTTCCGGCCACTGACATCACCGTGGTGCACCGTACCGACGGTAGCGGCACGACCGCCGTCTTCACAGACTATTTGTCGAAGGTCAACCCGGCGTGGAAAGAGAAGGTTGGAACCGGCGTTTCGGTAAGATGGCCGGCCGGGCAGGGAGGCAAAGGCAACGAGGGCGTGACCGGTCAGGTCAAGGCGCAACCGAACACCATCGGCTACGTCGAGTTGGCCTACGCCACGCCGAACAAACTTCCCGTCGCGCTGATCAAGAACCGGGCGGGCAATTTCGTCGCGCCGACGCTCGACGCCGTGACGGCCGCCGCCGCCGAGACCATCGCTGACACTCCCGAAGACATGCGCGTTTCCATCACCGACCCGGCGGGCGCGACCGTGTACCCGATTGCGAGCTACACCTACATCCTTTTGTACAAGGATCAGAAGGATGCGGCGAAGGGCAAGGCCCTCGTCGACTTTTTGTGGTGGGGCATTCACGACGGCACGCGGTTCACGAAAGAGCCGCAGTACCCGTACGCGCCGCTGCCCGCCGAGATGGTCAAACGAGTCGAAGTGAAACTCAACTCGGTCGTTTCAGGCGGCAAACCGTTGCGCGCGACGCAATAGAATGGCGCGGAAAACGGGATCAGGGATAAACTACACAAGCCCGCGGCTTTCACTTTTTCATCCTTTATCCCTCATCCCTTAACCCTTATGTCTGACCAACAACTGGCCGCCCCGACACCGAGTTCGACCTACGGCGCGCAGGCACGCACATGGAATTGGCGGCGCGCGCTGTCTCCGACGGGGAATGCCGGAGACGCCGTGTTCCGCGCCGCGCTGTTCGCCAGTGCCCTTGTGCTGCTGTTGATCGTCGCGGCGATGATCGCGGCGATTGCGTCGAACTCGGTGCCATCAATTCGTGCGTTCGGTTTCGGCTTCCTGACCAGCCGCGAGTGGAACCCGATTACGGGTAACTTCGGCGCGCTGCCGTTCATCTATGGCACGGTGATGTCGTCGGTGCTTGCCCTCTTGATTAGCGTACCGCTCAGTTTGGGCGTGGCGGTCTTTCTCGTCGAGCAGGCCCCGCGCCGCATCGCGCGCCCGATCACATTTCTCGTCGAACTGCTGGCGGCGATTCCGTCGGTGGTCTACGGGCTATGGGGCATCTTCGTGCTCGCACCGTTTCTGCGCGAATACATTCAACCGCCGCTTGCGAACTGGTTCGGCTGGCTGCCACTGTTTCAGGGAACGATCACCGGCATCGGCCTGATGACCGGCGGCATCATTCTCGCCATCATGATCACGCCGATCATCTCAGCGGTGGTGCGCGACGTACTCGCGGCGGTGCCGATGTCGCAGCGCGAGGCGGCGCTCGCTCTCGGCGCGACGCGATGGGAGACGACACGCGTCGTGCTCGCCAACGGCGGCCCTGGCATCGCCGGCGCGATCATCCTTGGCCTCGGGCGCGCCATCGGCGAGACGATGGCGGTGACAATGCTGATTGGCAACCGTCCGGAAATCAGCGCCTCGCTATTCGCGCCGTCGTACACCATCGCTTCGGTCTTAGCCAACGAGTTCACCGAAGCGAGCGACGAGCTTTACCTGAGCGCGCTGATCCAACTCGGGCTGATTCTCTTCTTCGTGACGTTCGTCATCAACGGCGCGGCGCGGGTGCTGGTCTGGAGCGTGACGCGCGGCACAAGCGACACGGCGAGGGCGTAAAGAGGAATGGCGACGATGATCACGACAGGCCGCAGCGCCGACGCCGCCCGCCGCTCGTTAAGCGGCGTGATGACGACGGTGACCGCCGCCTGCGCGTTCTTCGCGGTGACGATGCTGGTGCTCATCCTCGGCTACATCGCGGTGCGCGGGTTAGGCTCGCTCAGTCTGCAATTCCTGACTGACACGCCGAAACCGGTCGGCGAGGGCGGCGGGATCGGCAACTCGATTGTCGGCACGCTGGTGCTGCTCGGCCTCGCCTCGGTGATCGGCCTACCGCTCGGCGTCGCGACCGGCGTTTATCTCGCCGAGTTTGGCTCCGGCAAGTTCGCCAGCATCGTGCGCTTCGTCGCCGACACGCTGACCGGGGTGCCGTCGATTGTCGTCGGCGTCTTCGTCTACACGATCCTGGTGCTGCCGATGCGCCAGTTCTCGGCGCTCGCAGGCGGCGTCGCGCTCGCCGTCATCATGATCCCGATTGTCGCCCGCACCACCGAGGAGATGATTCGCCTGGTGCCGGCGAGTTTGCGTGAAGGGGCGCTGGCGTTGGGCGCGCCGCAGTGGCGTGTGACGACCGGGGTCGTGCTGCCGGCCGCCGCCTCCGGCATCGCGACCGGCGCGATGCTCGCCGTCGCGCGCGTCTCCGGCGAGACCGCGCCGCTACTGTTCACGGCGCTTAATTACAAGTTTATGAGCGTCCGACTCGATCAGCCCATCGCTTCTTTGACAGTGCAGATTTATAACTACTCGATTTCGCCCTACGAGGAGTGGCACTCGCTGGCGTGGGCGGCGACGCTCGTGCTGATGACGATGATCCTCTTCATCAACATCGCGGTGCGCTTCTTCACACGGAAGAAATTCTGAAAGGCAGTTTTCAGTTTTGAGTAGCCGGTAATGCCAATTGTCAAATCATGTACAACTAGCCAACCGTTCTCCTGCTGAAAACTGAAAACTAAAAAACTCATTTTATGTCCACACCAACCACCGCCCCAACCCCGGTTTTCGAAGCGCGCGGCGACGCGGCCAAACGGCCGCCGGGCGACCCACCGGCGCCGGTGAAGATTACCGTACGCGGACTGAATTTTTTCTACGGCCGCGCGCAGGCGCTGTACGACATCTCGCTCGACATCCGCGAGCGCGTCGTGATGGCCTTTATCGGGCCGTCGGGCTGCGGCAAGTCAACATTCTTGCGCACGCTGAACCGGATGAACGACACCATCCCGGGGACGCGGGCCGAGGGCGAAATACTACTCGATGGCGCGGACATCTACACGCCCGGCACGGACGTTGTCGCCCTCCGGCGCAAGGTCGGGATGGTCTTTCAAAAGTCGAATCCATTCCCGAAATCGGTCTTCGATAATGTCGCCTACGGGCTGCGCATCAACCGCCTGACACGAACGAATGGCGAGTTGCACGAGCGCGTTGAAAAGGCACTCGAAGACGCGGCGTTGTGGTCGGAGGTGAAAGACCGTCTGAAATCTTCGGCGCTCGGACTCTCCGGCGGGCAGCAGCAACGCCTGTGCATCGCGCGCGCTCTGGCGGTGCAGCCCGAAGTGCTGCTAATGGACGAGCCGGCGTCGGCGCTCGACCCGATTGCCACTCAAAAGATCGAGGAACTGATCGTCGAGTTAAAAAAGCGATACACTATCGTGATCGTGACGCACAACATGCAGCAGGCGGCGCGCGTGTCCGACCGAACGGCTTTCTTCTGGCTCGGCAAACTGATCGAGATCAACCCGACCGAGAAGATCTTCACCAACCCGGACGAGAAGCTGACCGAGGACTACATCACGGGACGCTTCGGCTGACGGCGAAACGATTCCAGATTTCGGGGCTTTGCCCTCGAGGCTGATTAGCATCAAGGGAAAGGGGGCGGACTTTCGAATGTGAAAATGGCAACTGAAAGTCCGAGACAAAACGATGGAACTACACCGACGACTTGACGACGAACTGGACGCACTGCGCGACCGCATTCTGCTGCTTGGCGGCGAGACGGAGACGGCGCTGCAGCGCGCGATGTACGCGCTGATCGAGCGCGACAGCGTGGCGGCTAAGGAAGTGCTCGACGGCGACGACTACATCGACCAACTCGAAGTCGAGATCGACCGCATCTGCGTCGACGTACTGGCGCTCCGGCAGCCCGCCGCGCGCGACCTGCGCTTCGTCGTCTCGGCGGCGAAGATCACCCCGATCCTCGAACGCATTGCCGACCACGCCTGCAACATCGCCCGCGCCGCGATTGACTTAAACGACGAGCCACAGTTGAAGCCATACATCGACCTGCCGCGGATGGCGCAGCACGGCTCGCACATGCTGCGCTCGGCGCTCGACGCTTTCACTTCGGGCGACGCGATGGCGGCGCGCGCCGTGATTGTACGCGACGACGAGATCGACGAGATGTACAACCACATCTTTCATGACCTAATCAACATGATGGTCGCCGACCCCGGCACCACGACCCGCGCGGCGCGCCTGCTGTTCGTCGCCAAACACATCGAGCGCGTCGGCGATTACGTCACCGACATCTGCGAGCAGACCGTCTACATGACGGAGGCCGCGGTCATCAAACACAGTAATTAAGTCAAGAGTCCGGAGTCTGGAGTCTAAAGTCAAGACAAGTCGCGGCTTTGGACTCCAGACTCCAGACTTCAGACTCCAGACTAAATTATGTCTAAACCAGTGCTGATCGTCGAAGACGACCCCGACATCGCCGAAGGGCTGCGTTACAACCTGGAGCGCGAGGGGCTTGAGGCGCGCGTCGCGCTGACCGGCGAGCAGGGGCTGGCCGCGGCGCTCGACGCGAAGAACCCGCCGGCGCTCGTGATTCTTGATCTGATGCTGCCGGGCATGAGCGGGACGGAGTTATGCCGCCGGCTGCGCCGCGAGCCGGCGACCCGCCGCACGCCGATCATCATGCTGACGGCGCGCACCTCCGAGGCCGACCGCGTCGCTGGCCTTGACCTCGGCGCCGACGATTACATCCTCAAACCATTCTCGGTGCGCGAACTGTTGGCGCGCGTGCGGGCGGTGCTCAGGCGCACCGACGAAAACGCCACAGCGCGCTACGAGGACAGCCACCTGACAATCGACTTCGCCGACATGCGCGTACTCTGTGATGGCGTCGGCGTCAGACTGACGCGCAAAGAGTTCTCGCTGCTTGCAACGCTGGCGCGGGGCGCCGGTCGCGTCGCAACGCGCCAGCAACTGCTCGACAACGTGTGGGGCTATGAATACTACGGCGACACGCGGACGCTCGATGTTCACATTCGCCGTCTCCGACAGAAGCTCGGCACGTGCGGCGATGCGATTGAGACCGTCGTCGGCGTCGGTTATCGCTTCGCCGGCTGTTCCGGGAAAGCGTTGACCAATGAAGAGTGAAAAGCATTGACCGGTGATGAGTGATCTGCGGTCTTCAACCCACCCGTCACCCGTTGCCCGTCCGAGCCACACTTGCGACTGTTAAGCCCCCACGCAAAAGTTTATCGGGATGAGTGTTGAACAAAAGCCATCGCACAGTTTTGAGTTTTCGGTTTTCAGCTCGAAACTGAAAACTGAAAACTGAAAACTGTCTACTTTTGCCTGACTACTCATGTCTTTGCGTTCGGCTTTCGCTCTCTTGCTCGCCGCGCTGATGCTTGGCGCCGGCGCGGCGCTCTTCTTCCGAAACCCACAGACGGCCATCATTTCGCTTCTCTTCGCCGCGACGGGCGCGCTCGTTGCACATCTGCTATCCGTGCGGGCGAGCGACCTCTCGGCGGCGCACGCCGACAAACTGAGGGCGGGAGTTTTGACTGAACCCAGGCACGTGGGGAGTCTGGTATCGGCGGGCGATCAAGCCGCCGGGGAAATGAAAACGGCGGGGGCGATAGGCGTCACCGGCGATGTTCCGGCGGGGGCGCTCTTGAAGGCGACGATGGACAGCATGCGCGAAGGCGTGTTGATGGTTGACCAGGGGATGCGTGTGGTCGGGTCGAACCGCGCGGCGCGTGATTTATTCGACGCCGTCGATGGCGAGCTTGTCGCGCGGCGACTGACCGAGTTGACACGCAACTCGTCGATTCATGCCGCGTTCCTGGCGGCGCTCGAACGCGGCGAACGCGGCGAGGTAAAAGTCGAGACACAGATCGGCGAGCGGCGCGTGTTCGACCTTCAGGTTGCGCCGCTGCATCAGCCCACGCGTGGACAGGCGGCGGACGGCGGCGCGAACGGCGGAATCCGCGGCGCGGTCGGCGTCTTTTTCGACATCACACGCCTCGAGCGTCTGGAGCGCGTGCGGCAGGAGTTTCTCTCGAACGTGTCGCACGAACTGCGTACGCCGCTGACCGCGATCATCACCTTCGTCGAGACGCTTGAAGGCGGGGCGATTGATGACCCGGCGCACAACCGCCGATTCCTTTCGGTGATCCGCCGCAACTCTGAGCGGATGCACAATCTGATCGACGACATCCTCGAACTCTCCGCGATTGAAGCCGGGACGGTGACAGTCGAGGTCGGCGCGGTTCGACTCCATTCACTGGTTGGTGAATGTGTGACCGCGCTCACCGCGACCGCCGACGAACAGCAGGTCGTGCTGCACAACGAAGTCGCGCTCGACACATTCGTTTACGCCGACGCGCGCCGACTCGAACAGATGCTGGCCAACCTGGTACACAACGCCATCAAGTTCAACCGCGAGGGCGGCACCGTCCACGTCCGACACGAGCGCCACGGCACGCGCGACCGCATCAGCGTCACCGACACCGGCGAGGGTATCGCGCCCGAACACATCGAACGCATCTTCGAGCGCTTCTACCGCATCGACCGCGCACGTTCGCGCGCCCTCGGCGGGACGGGCCTCGGTCTCGCCATCGTCAAGCACTTAGCGCGCGCGCACGGCGGCGAGGCGACCGTCCGCTCGACGCCGAATCAAGGGTCGACCTTCGCTGTCGAGTTGCCCGCCGCGCCGCAGAAGTGAACCTTCGGATAGCGGTTTAGCGCAGAGAGACGACATGTCAGTATCGCCTGCTTAACCTGGACGGGTTGTGCGCCGGGAGTTACCCGCCCAGCTTAAGCAGGCGATACTGGCAAGCTCCCTCGGTTGAGCCACCACCCACATCCGATCCGACCGGATTGGTTACGCGGCGCCGTGTCTCTTGAACCACGCTTGCAGGCGTTGCCAACCGTCCGCGGCGTCTTCTCGGCTATAGCTCGCGCGGTAGTCGGCGTGGAAGCCGTGATCCGCGTTCGGGTAGACGATGATCTCCGATTTGCTCTTCGCCTCTTTCAGCTTCGCGCGCATCTGCTCCACGGTGTCGACCGAAATGCCTTTGTCTTTCGCGCCATAGAGTCCGAGCACTGGCGCCTTCAAGTCGGCGGCCACGTCAATCGGGTACTTCGGTTGCAACGCGAAGCGCGGCGAAGACTCACTTGGCACCAGCCGCCCGTACCACGCGACGCCCGCCTTCAACTGCGGACTGTGCGCCGCGTACAGCCACACGATCCGCCCGCCCCAGCAGAAGCCGGTGATGCCGAGTTTGTTCGTGTCGGCTTGACCGGTTTTCTTCGCGTAAGCCACCGTCGCGTCGAGGTCTGACATCACCTGCGCGTCCGGCACTTTGGAGACGACTTTGGTGATGATGTCCTGAAAGTTAGAGAGTTTCGACACGTCGCCCTGTCGCGCGTACAGTTCCGGCGCAATCGCCATGTGGCCGAGTTTCGCGAACCGGCGGCAGATGTCTTTGATGTGCTCGTGGACGCCGAAAATTTCCTGCACAACCAGCGCGACGGGAAAATTCGAGCCGGTCGCGGGCATCGCTCGGTACGCCGGAATCTCTCCATCACCCGCCGGAATCTTCACCTCGCCGGCGACGAGTCCGTTGGTGTCGGTAGTAATCACCGTCTGCGCGGCGACCGGCTGCACCGCGGCGGCGAACCCGACCGCCAGCGACGTGACCATAAACGCGCGTCGGTCGAACTCAGTCTTGGGAAGGATGCTGGTGATGTCCTCGTAAATTTCTTTCATTTGTTTAAGCTCCTGCTGAAGAATGTAGGGACACTTTAACGCAACTGTGAAAAGCGAAGAAAGTCTTTTACAATTTTTTACGAGTCGCCCAAGCGACGCTTGACACGCCGCCCCGGTTCCGTAGAAGGTACACCGCAGGCACTACACCGCTGAAGACCAACTTCCGAGGAACAATTAATGAAAGCTGCTTTGCTCACCTTCTTCGCGCTCGTCCTGTGCGCGTCGGCGGCGCGGGCGCAGGAGCGACCGCAGGCGTATACAGGAGCGACAATTATTCCCGTCTCCGGCCCAGTCGTGACGGACGGCGTGCTCGTCGTCCACCGTGGCAAGATCGTCGCCGTCGGCGCGAAGGGTTCGACCAACATTCCCGGTGACGCGCAAGTCAACGACGCCTCCGGCAAGTTCGTGATGCCTGGCCTCGTCGATACGCACAGTCACATCGGCGGCGGAGCGGGCGGCGACGCTTCAGCGCCGATTCAGCCGGATGTACGCATCCTCGATTCGATCAACGTCCGCGATTCGAGTCTGCAACGCGCGCAGGCCGGCGGCATCACGACCGTGAACGTGATGCCCGGCTCCGGCCATTTGCTGAGCGGGCAGACGCTCTATCTGAAAGTCAAAGATGGCCGAGTCGTCGATGACCTGTTGATTAAAGACGCGAAGGGGATCATCGCCGGCGGCATCAAGATGGCGAACGGAACCAACTCGCTACGCCCCGCCGCACCTGGCCCGTTTCCGGGGACGCGCGCCAAGTCCGCCGCCCTCGTGCGCGAACAATTCGTGAAGGCCCAGGACTACCGCGAGAAAGTCCGCCGCGCCGGCACCGACGCGAGCAAACTGCCGCCGCGCGACCTCGCCATGGAGGCGCTTGTCGAAGCCCTCGAAGGCCGCCGCGCCGTCCACTTTCACACGCACCGCCACGACGATATTTTAACGGCGCTCCGACTCGCAAAAGAGTTTAATTTCCGCGTTGTACTGCAACACGTTTCGGAGGCGTGGAAGGTGGCCGACGACATTGCGAAGGCCAAGGCTCCGGCGTCGATCATCATGATCGACAGTCCGGGCGGGAAGTTGGAGGCGACCGACATCAGCTTCACGAACGGCGCGGCGCTCGAACGCGCCGGAGCATTGGTCGGCTTTCACACCGATGACTACATCACCGACTCGCGTTTCTTTCTGCGCTCGGCGGCGCTCGCGGTGCGCGCCGGTATGTCGCGCGACCGCGCCCTCTACGCGATGACGATGGCGGGCGCGACGATGCTCGACTTACAGACCCGCATCGGCACGCTTGAGGCCGGCAAGGACGCAGACTTCATCGTGCTCTCCGGCGACCCGCTCAGCGTGTACAGCAAAGTGCTGGAGACCTATGTCGAGGGCGTCAAAGTTTTCGACCGCAATAACCCGCAGGATCGCCTCTTCGCCGTCGGTGGCTATGGCGCGGGGCGCGACCAGCACGCGCACTTCGACTGCTTCGATGGCGACAACGCGGAGGGACAGCGATGATGACCTCGATGAAAATCTTCCGACTTATAACTTTCAGCCGGTGCGTTCTGCTGCTGTCGCTGCTCCTGGCGGCGGGGAATCCGGCGCGCGTCTTCGCGCAGATCGCGGTGCGCGGCGAGACCGTGCATACGATGGCCGGCGCCGCCGTTCGCGACGGCGTGGTGCTGATTCGCGGCGGCAAGATCGAGCGCGTCGGAGCGTCGAGTGAAGTAACGATTCCGACGAACTACAAAACAATTACCGCCAAAGTCGTCACACCGGGGTTGGTCGACGCGCGCTCGGTCATCGGCCTCGCCGGCTATCTCAATCAACCGCACGATCAGATGCAACTCGAACGCTCAGCCCCGATGCAGCCGGAACTGCGCGCCATCGACGGCTACGACGCGCGCGAGAAATTAATCGAGTATGTGCGGGGTTTCGGCGTCACCACGATTCATACCGGACACGGCCCCGGCGCGCTTATCTCCGGCCAGACAATGATCATCAAGACCGTCGGCAACAACGTCGACGAGGCCGCCATCAACCCGGACGCGATGCTCGCCGTGACGCTCGGCGAGGGCGCCCTCGGTCAGGCCGGAAAGCCGCCGGGTACGCGCTCGAAGTCCGTCGCGATGCTGCGCGCCGAGTTGATTAAAGCGAAGGAGTACGAGGCAAAGCAGCGCACCGCGAAGGAGGATCAAAAGCCGTCGCGCGATTTGCGGATGGAGACGCTGGCGCGGGTCATCCGGCGCGAGATGCCGCTTCTGGTCAACGTTCACAGGGCGCACGACATCGTGGCGACGTTGCGACTCGCGACCGAATTCAACATCAAAATCGTCCTCGACGGCGCCGCCGAGGCGTACTTGGTTGCGGATCAGATCAAGGCGGCGGGCGTCCCCGTGATCGTCCACGCGACGATGTATCGTGCGGCCGGCGAGGCGGAGAACCTGAGCATGGAGACGGCGGCGACGCTGCGTAAAGCCGGCATCCCCGTCGCGCTGCAAAGTGGCTACGAAAGCTACGTGCCGAAGACGCGCGTCATCCTTTTCGAGGCGGCGGTCGCGGCGGCCAACGGCCTCTCTTTCAACGACGCACTGGCGGCGGTGACGATTGACGCGGCGCGCATCATCGGCGTCGTCA
>Ga0136614_10000213_pt1 | contig 25946 bp, 23 predicted proteins | sample AntDrymUQ2792106_2_FD_106643 | JGI IMG/M metagenome (GOLD analysis project Ga0136614, IMG submission 106643) | Polar desert sand microbial communities from Dry Valleys, Antarctica - metaG UQ279 (21.06) | ecosystem: Environmental > Terrestrial > Soil > Desert | place: Antarctica: Dry Valley... | reverse complement strand
GCCACGGTGCCGGTCTTGTTCAGCGTTCCGGCGAGCTTCCGCAAGGCCTGGCTCATCAGGCGGGCCTGGAGGCCCACGTGGCTATCCCCCATCTCGCCCTCGATCTCCGCCTTGGGCGTGAGCGCGGCGACCGAGTCGACCGCGACGACATCCAGCGCGCCCGAGCGGATCAGGAGCTCGGCGATCTCGAGCGCCTGCTCGCCGTTGTCCGGCTGCGAGACGAGGAGATCGTCGATGTTCACGCCGATCCGGCGCGCATAGCTCGGGTCCATCGCATGCTCGGCGTCGATGAACGCGCAGATCCCGCCCCGCCGCTGTGCCTCCGCAATCACGTGGTAGACAAGCGTCGTCTTCCCCGAGGACTCGGGGCCGAAGATCTCGACCACCCGGCCGCGCGGAAGCCCGCCGACGCCCAGCGCAACGTCGAGCGACAGCGATCCGGTCGAGATCGAGGGGATCGCGACCTGGGCCTGGTCGCTCATCTTCATCACGGAGCCCTTGCCGTATGCACGCTCGATCTGGCTGAGCGCAGCGTCCAATGCCTGCTCGCGGTCCACGTCCTAACCTCCTAGCGGAACGGATTCACGGATTTCGTACTGCGCTCCCGTTCGTCGCAGCACCGAAGTGTAGAGAGCGACCTCGGACGGACTGACCTCTCCGAGGGACGGCACCTCGGGCCGCAGGCCTGGCGGCCAGCGGAAGCGGGCCACGGTGACGTGCGGCAGCCAGGGCCGCCGCTCCCGTTCGTAGACACCCAGCCGTTCCAGCCCTCCGGCGAGCTCGTCCGCGAGACGCCCGGCGTGCCCGCCTTCGTCCTCGAAGACGACCATCCCGACGCTTCGGGTCTCGCGGTACGCCCGGGCATGGAGCAAGGGCCGGCGAGCCGAGGCGGCCACGACACGCAGCTCGTCCACGATCGGCTCGATCTCGGTCGACGGCCGAGAGCCGAGAAAAGCCAGCGTGAAGTGAAGATTCGACGGAGCGACGAGGCGCATGTCTTTCCGCGCCCCGAGCTCGGCGGCCTGCCACCTGGCGAGGAGCCCGACCTCGGGCTCGGAGACCGGAAGCGCAACGAAGAGGCGATGACGTCCATCGCCCTCCACGTTAGGAGGAGACGGCGCGCGAGTGTGTGCCCGTCTGTGTCAGAACTCCCCGCAATGCGTGCAGCGACACCGCCGTCGCACGCGCCCGGACCTCCTCCCGGTCTCCCGGGAGACGGAGCTCGCGCTCGATCTCGGCCTCGGGAGACGTCGCGACCACGTGCACGAGCCCGACCGGCTTAGCCTCGCTGCCGCCGCCGGGGCCCGCGATCCCGGTCACGGCGACCGCTACGTCGGCCTTCAGCGCTGCTCGGGCCCCCGCGGCCATTGCGCGCGCTGCCTCGGCCGAAACGGCGCCGTGCCGCTCGAGCATCTCTCCGGGAACGCCCAGCTGGCCTCGCTTGACCTCGTCCGCGTATGCGACGATCGCGCCCAGGAAGATCTCGCTCGACCCGGGAACGGCAGTCAAACGCGTCGCCACCAACCCGCCGGTGCACGACTCGGCGGTCGCCAGCGTGTAGCCCCGGCCGCGGCAGGCCTCGACGACGAGGTCGGCGACACCACGCTCGTCCTCGGCGAAGAGCTCGTCGCCGAACCGGTCGCGCAAGAACCCGGCTACGGCCGCGCCCTCCCCGGCGCCCTTCGCCCACCAATAGAGGTCGACCTGGATCTCGAGGTTGGCCGCGCAGACCGTCACGGCCAGACCATCCCGCTCTCCGCCCGCCTCGTCGAGCGCACGTGCGACCGCCGACTCGCTAGGCCCGAAGAATCGGAGGATGCGATGCGCCGGGGCAGGCGCCCGCTCGAGCACCTTTCGCATTTCCTCACTTGCGAGGGCTGCGGGCCAGAGCCGCCGAAGCTCGCCGGGCGGACCCGGCAGCGCGATGGCGACGCCGCGCTCGTGCTCGAGCAGAACCGCCGGCGCGGTGCCTGCAAGGCCGAGCGACTGCGCGCCTTCCGGGAGCGAGGCCTGCTTGCGCACACCCGGCTCGAAGTCCGCGTACGGGCGCTCGAGCCGCGCCGCAACGTCACGCGCCACCTGCTCGATCTCGCCCTCGAGCGCAGCGTCGACGACGAGGCGCCGACCCGTCGCGCGCGCGAGGAGCTCGACCGTCCGGTCGTCGTGCGTTGGCCCAAGACCCCCGGAGATCACGCAGAGGTCGGCTCCGAGCCCTTCCTCGAGTGCCGCGGCAAGCAGGGCTGGGTCGTCCCCGACGAGGAGCATCCGCTCCGGCTCGAGACCGGCGCGCGTCAGCTCGCGCGCGAGGAACGGGCCGTTCGCGTCGGCCTTCGCCCCGCGGACGAGCTCGCTGCCCGTCAGGAGGACGACCGCGCGGGGCCAGTCGCTCGAGAGTCGGCTCAGGCCTGCGCTCGGACGCCGTTCGCCGTGACGACGACGACCGGCTCCCCGCGCGGGAAGTTCCGGATCCGCTTGCCGTTCACGGTCACGTTCAGGTTCTCGCCGGCACCGACCTCGAGCCAGAGCTTGCGGCCGCTGAACCGCTCCGTCTCACCGCGGAAGATCGTCCCGGCGAAGAGGAGCTCTCCATTCGGCGCCCCGGCCCGCACGGCGACCCAACAGTCCCCGCGGGCAGCGGTCACCGTCAGCTTCGCAACCGCCAGACGCGCCGGCCTGGTCGTCCCCCCAGGGGACGCCGGAGGCGAGGCCGGTGGCGAGCCCTCGCCCGATGACCTGCCTCCCGTGAGCCCGGATGCGGGATCGCCGTTGCTCTCGTCGGTCCCGAAGGCGAAGGCGACCACGACTAGCACCGCAATCGCGACGATGCCGGCGAGCGCTACGACGACGAAGCTCGACTCGGAAGGTCTTTGGCGGGCTCGACGGGTCGGCGTGGCCGCCACCAAAGGTTCCTCCGGGTGGGCGAACCGGGAATTGAACTCGTCGACGTAGATCTGCCCGTCCAGACCGAGGTACTCGGCGTAGGTGCGGAGGAAGCCCTTGACGTACGTCTCAGCCGGAAGGACGTCGAACCGCTCGTCCTCGAGCGCCTGGAGGTACTTCGCCCGGATCTTCGTATCGTCCTCTGCCCGGGCGAGGTCGAGCCCCTGCCGCAGCCTTGCCTCGCGAAGGCTGTTGCCGATCTCGAACACGAGTTGCCGATTGTAGCCGTCCTGGGCGAAGGAATCGATCTACCACGGCGTCTTGGTCAGGCCGTCGGTCGTCGCGAGGACGGCGAACACCGCCAGCGCGAGCGCGGCGGTCAGCGTGAGGAGGAGCGCGAGGAGCCCGAGGCCACGGGCGGTTCGGGCTACACCTTCGCCTCCCGCCCGCCCGAGAGTTCGCTGATGCTGCGCTCGTCCTCGGCTCGCGAGCGAGAGCGCGAAGAGGGCCAGCAGGCCCACGAAGGGAATGACAGCACCCGCCTCGAGCCAACTGATCTCGGGCAGCTCGCGAGCGGCGAAGCCTGCGCTGCCGAGGGCCGCGAGCGCGAGCAGGGCGAGGACGAGGGCGAGGACCGAGCTCGCGTTCCGCACGCGGCCTGACTCTAGATGAGCAGGCAGCCGCTAGCCCTTGACGTACGGGCGTCCGACGGCTGCCGGCGGACGTGAGCGGCCGATCAGGCCGACGAGCGCGATCAGCGTGAGGACGTACGGCAGGGTCGAGAGCAGGTTCGCGGAGATGTCGGCTTCGCCCTGCAGGCGCTGTGCGAGGCCGCTGGAGAAGCCGAAGAGCAGACAGCCGGCCGCCGCGCCGAACGGGTGCCATTTGCCGAAGATGACGGCCGCGAGGGCGATGAACCCGCGCCCGACGGTCATGTTCTCGTTGAAGGAGCCGACGAACCCGATCGAGAGGTACGCGCCGCCGAGCGCGGCGAGCATCCCCGAGGAGATGACCGCGATGTAGCGGACCGCGAAGACCGAGATGCCCACGGTGTCCGCCGCCTTCGGGTGCTCCCCCACCGAGCGCAAGCGCAGGCCGGTCGGCGTCTTGAAGAGGATCAGATAGCCGACGATGAGGAGGATGATCACGAGCCAGATCATCAGGCTCATCTCGCCGATCACGTCTCCTAGGAACGGCACGTCCCGCAGGCCCGGGACGGAGAGCTCGGGGATGCGCGAGACGTCGGACGGCGTGCCCTCTTCCTTGTAGATGTAGCGGAACAGGTAGCCCGTGACGCCGAGCGCGAGAAAGTTGATCGCCGTCCCGACCACGATCTGGTCGGCCCGCAGGTGAATGGAGAAGAACGCGTGGATGGCGGCGAGGAGGCCGCCGGCCGCCATCGCCCCGAGCAGCCCGACCGTCCAGTGCTCCCCCTTGACGGCCGCGAAGATGCCGAAGAAGGCTCCGGCGAGCATCATCCCCTCGAGCCCGATGTTCACGACCCCCGCGCGCTCCGAGAAGATGCCACCGAGCGCCGCGAAGGCCAGGGGAGTCGCGTAGCGGAGCGTCGCCGCGACGAGCCCGACGCTGACCACGCCCTCGAGCGACGAGACCTCCCTGCCCTGCGCCCAGATCGCCGCGGCCGTGCCGAGGGCGGCGGCGACGAGCGCGAAGGTTCCGATCCGGCGCTCGTCCCGCATGAAGGCCCAGAGGCCGGCGGCCGCGGCTGCGATCCCGACGGCGATCGGGGCGCCCTCGAAGCGCACCGTCCACGGCGGCAGCGCGAGCCAGAAGGCCAGGAGCCCGAGGACGATCCCCAGGATGCCGATCGAGCGCGGCTCGGTCAGGCGTGCGAGCCAGCCATCCTGCCTCTCGGTGGCGACGGCGCTCATTGCATCACTGCTTGAGGCCGGGTTGGATGCGGACCGGGCCGGCCGGGCGGAATCGGCGGCGCGCGCCCCAGATGTAGACGATCAGGAGCTCAGCGCCGACGAACAGGATGATCAGCGCCTGAATCATCGTCGAGAGGTTCCCGGCGAGCTCGGGCGGGAAGGTCTCGGCGTCGAGCTGGCGGGTCGAGGTGCCCGTGCGGAGGGCGGCGAAGAGGAGCGCAGCAAAGAAGATCCCGACGGCTTTGTTGCGGCCGAGGAGCGCGACCGCGATTCCGATGAAGCCGACGTCGGAGACCTGGATGTCGTTCGTCGCGACCGTGAACTTCCAGCCGAGCACGTCCATGGCCCCACCGAGGCCCGCGAACGCGCCCGAGATGGCAAGCGCGAGGAAGTAGTTCCGCCCGACCGGAATGCCCCCGTAGCGAGCCGCCTCCGGGTTGAACCCGACCGCGCGAACGCCGTAGCCGAGCGTCGTTCGATTGAGGATCACGTAGTAGACAGCCAGAGCGGAGACGGCGACGAGCACGCCGATGTGAAGCGGCTGCAGGCCGGTCGAGCCCGGAAACTCGGGGAGCTGCGCGCTCTCGACGACCGTCTCCGAGCGCGGCACACTCGGGTTTGCTCCCTGGAGCGGGCCCCCTAGCTCGAAGAGATACTGCCCGCCGAACACGGCGATCCAGTTCAACATGATCGTCGTGATCACCTCGTGGGCCCCGACTGCGGCCTTGAGGAAGCCCGCGATGCCGCCCCAGATCGCGCCGGCGGCCACCGCGGCGACCGAGGCAAGGAGGATGTGGAGCGGCGCGGCCAGACCGTCGAAGTTGACCCCGACGTAGAGGGCGGCGAACAGGCCGACCAGGTACTGGCCCTGGCCACCGATGTTGAACATCCCGCAGCGGAAGGCAAAAGCGACGGCGATCGCACCGAGGACGAGCGGGGTGAAGACGATCAGCGTCTGCTGCAGGTCACCCCAGGCCGACTGACGGCTGTCCTCCGAGAAGTAGGAGGCGACGTTGAGCCCCGTGCCCTCGAAGATCGCCTTGTAGGCCCCGAGGGGGTTGTGCCCGGTCGCAAGGACGACGACGCCTCCGACGAGGAACGCGAGAAAGGCCGCAGCCGCCGGAACCAGGAACCCGCCGATCCGCCCGGAGAACCAGCGCGCTAGGCGCTCGCCTCCCCCGCCGCCACCGGGCCCGCCTCCGGTTGGTGCGTCGCTTCGATCCGTCCCCGGGCCGCCCGGGACGCCGCCCTCGGGTGGATCGGGGCGCTCGTGCTCGGAGCCTTCGTCCGTACTCACGCGGCCTTCTCCCGGCCGCCGCCGGTCATTGCGATCCCCAGCTCCTCGGGTGTCACATCAGGCGCGTACTCACCCACGATCTCGCCCTCGTACATGACGAGGATCCGGTCGGAGAGGGACAGCACCTCGTCCAGCTCGAAGGAGACGAGCAGGATCGCCTTGCCCTCGTCGCGCTCCTCCACGAGGCGGCGATGGATGAACTCGATCGCGCCCACGTCGATTCCCCGCGTCGGCTGTGCGGCGACGAGCACACGCGGCTCGCGGCCGATTTCCCGAGCGACGACCACCTTCTGCTGGTTCCCGCCGGAGAGAGCCGCAGCGAGCGTGTCGGGGCCGCCGCCGCGGACGTCGAACGCCTTCAGCCACTCCCTAGCCCGCGAGAGCATGAAGCGCGGATGGAGCCAGCCGAAGGTCGAGCTCGGCTCGTCGCGGAAGTCGTGGATGACGATGTTCTCCGCCAGCGTGAAGTCGAGGATCAACCCGCGGAGCTGGCGGTCCTCCGGGATGTGGCCGAGGCCCGCGTCGAAGCACTCGCGGCAGCTGTCGCCGGTTACGTCCTCGCCGGCCACGACGATCCGCCCGCTCGCCGGCTTGCGGAGGCCGGTAACCGCGTCCACAAGCTCCGTCTGGCCGTTCCCGTCGACCCCTGCGATCCCGACGATCTCCCCCGCGCGCACCTGCAGCGAGACCTCGCGCACGGCCTCGAGGCCGCGCTCGTCGATGACACGCACATCCTCGACCTGCAGGAGCGCCTTCCCGGGGCTCGCCGGGGGCTTGTCGACGCGTAGGAGCACCTCGCGACCGACCATCAGGCGCGCGAGGCTCTCCTCGGTCGCGCCCGCTCGCGGCACTGTGTCGATCGTCTTGCCGCGGCGCAGGACGGTGATCCGATCCGCGATCTCGAGCACCTCGTTCAGCTTGTGCGTGATGAAGATGATCGACTTCCCCTGTTCCTTGAGAGAACCGATCACCTCGAAGAGCTCGCTCGCCTCCTGCGGCGTCAGGACGGCCGTGGGCTCGTCGAGGATCAGAATCTCCGCCCCCCGGTAGAGCGCCTTCAGGATCTCGACCCGCTGCTGCTGGCCGACGCTGATCGACTCGACGCGCGCCCCGGGGTTGACCGTCAGGCCGAAACGCTTGGAGATGTCGGCCACGCGCTCCTCGGCCTCGTCCAGATTGAGGAATGGGCCGCGCTTGGGCTCGCTTGCGAGGACGATGTTCTCGGCCACCGTCATGACCGGGATGAGCATGAAGTGCTGGTGCACCATCCCGATCCCGAGGTCGATCGCCTCCCGGGGCGAGCTGATGCGCGCCGCCTTTCCGTGCAGCCGGATCTCGCCCTCGTCCGGGTGGTAGAGCCCGTAGAGGATGTTCATGAGGGTGGACTTCCCGGCCCCGTTCTCTCCGAGGAGCGCGTGGACCTCGCCGGGCGCCAGCTCGAAGTTCACGTCGTCATTGGCGACGACGCCCGGGAACCGCTTCGTGATGCCCTTGAGCTCGAGAAGAGGAGCGTCCGCCATGGAGAGGCGAGGGGCGGGCTCTCGCCCGCCCCTCGTGGTCTCGTTACTTAGCCGACCGTCTCCGGGATCTCGACGTCTCCGGCCTTGATCTTCTCGATCTGGGCCTCGGTCTCGGAGACCGCGTCCGCATTCGCGTCCGGGCTCGTCTTGCCGAGCCCCACGCCGTCCTCGGCGAGGCCGAACGAGGTCACGCCGCCGGCCTCGAAGGCGTCGTTCACAGCGCCCTCGATCGTCTTGAAGACCGCGACGTCGACGCGCTTGAGCGCGCTCGACAGGACGTGCGAGCCGAGGAACGCCTGGTCGGCGTCCACGCCGATGCCCCAGACGCTCTTGGACTTCGCCGCGTCGAGGGCGCCGAGACCGCAGCCTCCGGCGACCTGGAAGACGACGTCCGAGCCCTTGGAGATCTGGTCGAGCGCGACCTCCTTGCACTTGTCCTGCGCCACGAAGTCCTGCGAGTACCCGTTCAGCGTCTTGACGTCCGGGTTCGCGTCTTTCGCGCCCTTCTGGAAGCCGGCGATGAACCGGTCGACCGGCGGGATCTTCTGGCCACCGACGCTCGAGACCGTCCCGGTCTCAGTGACGAGGCCGGCCATGTAGCCGACCAGGTAGCCCGCTTCCTGCTCCTTGAACAGGAGACCCTGCGCGTTGTCGAGCGGCGGATCGAAGGCCGAGTCGACAATGGCGAACTTCGTGTCTGGGAACGCCTTCGCGGCCTCGGCGGTCGCCTCCGTCATGAGGAAGCCGACCGAGATGATCAGGTCGAAGCCGTCCTCAGCGAGGGTCTGCAGGTTCGGGATGTAGTCCGCGTCGGACTTCGACTCGAGCACGCGGATCTCGACACCCAGGTCGGACTCCGCCTGCTTCAGGCCCTGGAAGGCCAGCTGGTTGAAGCCGCGGTCGTTCAGCCCGCCGATGTCGGTGACGAGGCCGACCTTCATCTTCTCGCCGCCTTCGTCTCCGCCTGTCGTCGTGTCCTCGGCGGCCGTACCGCCGCCTCCTCCGTCTCCGTCGTCACCGCCGCAAGCAGCGAGGCCGAGGGCGAGCGCCAGGCTCGCGAGGAGGAGAGCGAGCCAGGGCAGCCTACGAAATGCGTTCACACAACCTCCCTCGTTTTGCACCCATCTCCGGTGAGTCGCCGGATGCTAACGCGTGCGGCGACCCGATTGCTAGGACGGGCGGGGCGGCGCTTCGTTAGGAATGAGCGTTGGTCAGGTGCTCGGAGAGGACGCGCTCTAGCTCGGCTTCTCCGACAAGCACGCGGCGCGGCTTCGACCCCTCGTAGCCGGAGATGATCCCGCGGCGCTCGAGCATGTCGATCAGGCGTCCCGCGCGCGTGTAGCCGACGCGCAGGCGACGCTGGAGAAGAGAGACGGAGGCCGTCTGCGTCTGCACGACGATCTCGGTGGCCCGGACGAGCAACGCGTCCTCGTCGGGGTCGAACTCGTCGTCGCCGTCCCCGTCCACGGTCTCGACCCCCGGTGCCTCGAGGAGCGACTCGTCGAGCTCCTGCTCGCGCTGGCCGCGACATTGCTCGACGATGAGGGCGATCTCCTCTTCGCTGACGTACGCCCCTTGCACGCGCTGGAGGCGCGACGTACCGAGCGGCTTGAAGAGCATGTCTCCCTGCCCGAGGAGGCTCTCAGCGCCCGACTGATCGAGGATCACCCGGCTGTCGGTCTGGCTCGAGACTGCAAAGGCCGCGCGGGACGGGACGTTCGCCTTGATCATCCCGGTGATCACGTCCACGGAGGGTCGCTGGGTGGCGAGCACGAGATGGATGCCGACCGCGCGGGACTTCTGGGCCAGGCGGATGACGGCGTCCTCCACATTCTGCGGCGAGACCATCATCAGGTCGGCGAGCTCGTCGATCACGACGAGGAGGTACGGCAGGGTCTCCTCCCCGCGCTCGCCGAGAACGCGATTCAGCTCCGGAAGGTTGCGAGCACGGGCAAGGCTCATGCGCTCGTAGCGGCGCTCCATCTCCGTGAGCACGTTCGCGAGCACGGCCGCAGCCGCCTTCGGGTTCGAGACGACGGGCGTCAGGAGATGCGGGATCGACTCGTAGAGGCCGAGCTCGACGCGCTTCGGGTCGACGAGGATCATCCGCACCTCGTCGGGCGTCGCACGGAGGAGGATCGAGCAAAGCATCGTGTTGATGCAGCCGGACTTGCCGGAGCCGGTCGTGCCCGCGATCAGGATGTGCGGCATCCGCGCCAGGTCGGCCGAGACGGACGCGCCCGAGATGTCCTTCCCCAGCCAGACGGAGAGCGGGCTCGAGCCGGCCGGGGCCTCGTCGAAGATATCGCCGAGCGTGACGAGGTTCGGCGAGAGGTTCGGTACCTCGACCCCCACCGCCTGCTTGCCCGGGATCGGCGCGAGGATGCGAATCTCCGTCGTCGCCAGCGCGTAAGCCAAGTCGTCCTTCAAGGCTGCGACCTTCCCCACCTTCGTCCCCGGGGCGAGCTGCAGCTCGTAGCGCGTCACGCGCGGGCCGGCCACCTGGCCGATGAGTGTGGCCTCGACGCCGAAGTTTGCGAGAGCCTGCACCAGCGCTTCCGCCGTACGCTCGGAGGCCTTCGCCGGCTGGCCGTTCGACGGGCGCGAGCGTCGCAGCACGCCCGAGTCAGGAAGACGGTAGGCGGCCTCGGCGCCCGAGTGCGCAGCGGGCCCGAACAACGGTTCCGGCTCGTCCGCAGAGCCCTCGTCGCCCGGGTCGGGACCTCCGGCGAGCTGGTCGAGGAGGAGCGCCGAGGGGAGAGAGCCCGTCTCACTGACGATGTCGGGGTACGCTTGCTCGGCATCGAGCGGCGGTGACCGCGGCGGGGCGCGCAGCACGTCGTCGGCGGTCTCGGGCTCGAGGGTCGGACGTGTGGCGGTGCGCCGCGCGGCGGCTGCTTTGGCGCCTGCCACGCGGGCGGCACCGGCTGAGCGGCGAAGGAGGGCGCCGATCGAGGCGCCTGTCAGAAGGAGCACTCCGGTCATCAACGCGAAAGCGCCCAGGATGAACGTGCCCGTTTCGCCGAGCAGGCGGCCCAAGATCGCATCGAGGGCCTCGCCCACGACCCCGCCGCGCTGGGCTCCCAGAATCGTGAGAAGTCCAAGAGCAAAGACGACGAGACCCGTCCGGAATGGACGAACGTCGACGAGGCCCGAGCGGGCCACCATGAGCGCGCCCACGACCACGAGGGCGGGCGGTAGCGCCAAGCGTGCACCGCCGATCGCGCCGTCCAGGGTCGTGGCGATCTTCTCGCCGACCACGCCGCCGTCCCAGCCGAAGAGCAGGACGGTGGCGAGGAACAGACCGGCGGCAAGCAGGCCGAGCCCGACCAGCTCGGGGTGGCCGCTGCCCGACAGGCGCCGCTTGCGCCTGGTCTTGCGAATGCGCGAGGGCGTCTTCGGGCGAACCTTCGTGGGCCGCTTCTTCGCCGCCATGGAAGCCACTTCGTGAGGGGACCTTCGGCTCCTCCCCGTCTCGAAGCCGGCACGGTCGGTCACCCACCCGCGCATCGTTCAGACCTACGCTGTCCACATGGGGGCAAGGGGCCGAAGACCCCCGGGGGTCTAGCATCACGCGCGAGCCTCCGAGCCGCCTCGCTACGGGAAGGTCGCGATGCGCTCGACGAGGAGCTCGAGAAAGGCGTCTGCGTCGACCCCGATGCCCACGTGCGCGTTCGGCTCGTTCTCAGTCCGCCGCCAGAGATCCACGACGGTGCGGCCCCGGCAGAGCTCGGAGGCGCAGTCCACGACGACATGACGTTCGACCGTCTCGACGATGCCGGGCCGGAAGGCGTGAGCCAGCGCGACGGCGTCGTGGATCGGCGACCCCTCGAAGCCGTACGTGCGGGCGTGGTACTCGTGGAAGAAGTCGTAGAGCTCGGCGACCATGCGTCCGGTCCGTCCCGCCGCGCGCAGGCGCTCGGCGTGCTCGCCGGTCATGAGCGCCTTGTGCGTGACGTCGAGCCCGATCATCGTGACGTCCAGGCCGCTCGCGAAGACGCGCTGCGCGGCCTCGGGATCGGCCCAGATGTTGAACTCGGCCGCGGGCGTCACGTTGCCCTCGGCGATCGACCCGCCCATCAGCACGATGCGCTCGAGGCGCCCGGCCGCGTCGGGATGGCGAGCGAGGAGCAGCGCAACGTTCGTCAGCGGGCCCACGGGGACGAGGGTGACCGGATGGTCCGATCCCAGGATCCGGTCGGCCAGGAAGTCCACGGCATGCTCCCTCACCGGACGACCCTGTGCGGGAGGAAGGTCTGGACCTTCGAGCCCGCTCTCTCCGTGCACATAGGCCGCGACGAACGGGTCACGCAGTAGCGGTCGCGCAGCGCCGGCCGCGACCGGGACGTCCCCGCGATCGACGAACTCGAGCACGCGAAGCGCGTTCGCAGTCGTCTTCTCGAGCGTCTGGTTTCCGGCCACGGTGGTCACGCCCAGGAGCTCCACCTCCGGGCTCGCGAGCGCGAGCAGGAGCGCGATCGCGTCGTCGTGCCCGGGGTCGCAGTCGAGCAGGACGGGAACGCTCATCGCGCCATCATGGCGTCTACCTCTGCCGCAGTGGGAAGCGACGGCTGCGCGCCCGGGCGCGACGCCGCGAGCGCTCCCGCGGCGCAGGCGCGCCTCAGTGCCTCCTCCCGCGAGCGTTCCTCGAGGAGCGAGACGACGAGACAGGCGCAGAACGCGTCGCCCGCTGCGGTGCCGTCCACCGCCTCCACCTGTGGTGGGGTCGCGCGCGCCACCTCCTCTCCGCCCTCGAGCAGGAGTGCACCGTCCGCCCCGAGGGTCAGGGCGAAGAGCGGCCCCAGGGCGCTCGAGCCGAGCGCGTCCAGCTCGAAGGAGTTCGCCACGATCACGTCGCACCGGGCGAGCGTCTCCGCGGGAACGGGCCGCGCCGGAGCCGCGTTCAAGCAGAACATGCCCGTCGCGCGCTCGGCCGCAGCCGACACCGTTTCCACGGGTATCTCGAGCTGACAGAGCACGGCGTCCGCGCCCTCCACCTCGACGTCCTCCGGGGCAACCCGACGATTGGCGCCAGGCGCGACAACGATCTGGTTCTCGCCGCCTCCCACAAGAATCAGGGCGACTCCGGTCGGTTCCTCGTCGACGACGCGGACGCCGCTCAGGTCCACGCCCGCCTCCTCCAGGCCGGCGAGCGCGAGGGCTCGGTGCTCGTCGTCGCCGACGCAGCCGACGAAGCGGACTTCGGCGCCGAGGCGTGCCGCCGCGACGGCCTGGTTTGCACCCTTGCCGCCCGGTACACGCTCGAGCTCCGCGTCGGTCAGCGTCTCGCCCGGCTGCGGGAGGCGCTCGGTGAAGGCGACGACGTCGAGGTTGATCGAGCCGACGACCGTGATGCGGAGCGGCAAGTTAGATGGCTGACCCGGGAGTTGCGGGCGCCGACTGGTGGCTCTTCATCTAGGCGGCGAGCGCGCGCAGGTCGTCGACCGCCCCGCCGTACAGGTTCTCCCGTAGGTCGAAGAGCCCCGCCCAGAGCGCGGAGCGTACGGGTGGCGAGCCGACGCGCGCCGAGGTCGCAAGCCCCTGCAGGGCGCGCACGAGGACGGCCAGCTCGAGGTACGCCTGCGCGACGCGGTTCGGGCACGCGCTCACGCCCGCCCGCCGGAGCACGTCGCCCCACTCGAGCACTTCCCCCGGCCCGGGCTCCCCGTACCACGACCGGCCCTCCACGCCATCCGGCTCGAGCTCGAGCAGGAAGCGCCCGAGCGGAATCTCGAGCCCCGCCAGCGCCGTTTCGGCACGCTCGGCCGCTCGCCTGAGAGCCGCCTCGCGCCGGCCGGGCGTGGTCGGATCCGGCTCGCCACGTGCCCAGCGATCGAGGAGGCGGCAGAAGGCGAGAGAGCTCACCTCGGCCGCCACGAGCGCGCGCACGAGGCGCGCGGACGTGGCCTCGGAGACGTCGTAGGAGCGAAGCAGGTCCGCCCAGGTCTTGCCGTTGGTGTCGATCATCGCTCTAGTAGTACCCCACCGCGCCCTCCTCGACCACCTCTACCGACTGGCCGAACGGGGCCAGTGTTGCGAACTACTCAAACCTCGACGACGACCGGCAGGATCATCGGCCGTCGGCCCGTCCGTTCGTAGACGAGCTGGCCGAGCGCGTCGTGGATGTGCTCTTGCAGTAGCTTCAGCTCCGCCACGCCGCCGTCCAGGCACTGCGCCACTGTCCGTGCGACCTCGTCGCGCGCCTCGTCGAAGAGCGGCCCCGGCTCGGCGAACCCCCGCGCCACGAGCTCGGGCGCAGCGGCTCGGCGGCCGTTCTCCCCACCGATCGTCACGACCACGATCAGCACGCCGTCCTCCGAGAGGTGCCGGCGGTCGCGCAGGGCAACGTCGCGCACGTCGCCGACCCCGAGGCCGTCGACGAAGGTGCTGCCGACGTCGATCTGGTCGACGATGCGAGCGCGCCCGTCCGCAAGCTCGACGACCGACCCGTTCTCGGCCAGGATCACGCGGTCCTCGGGCACCCCGGCGTCCGTGGCGAGCCGGCCGTGGGCATAGAGCATCCGGAACTCGCCGTGCACCGGCATCACGTTCTTCGGACGCAGGAGCGCGAGGATGGTGCGCAGCTCCTCGGCGTTCCCGTGGCCGGACGCGTGCACCGGCGCGATCTCCTGGTGGAGGACCTGGGCGCCGGCCTTCGTCAACCGGTTGATCGAGTCGTGCACCCTCAGCTCGTTTCCCGGCACGGGCTTCGCCGAGATGATCACAGTGTCGCCCTTCTCGATCGTGATGTGCTTGTGATCGTTGTAGGCGATCCGGGTCAGGGCCGACATGGGCTCGCCCTGGCTCCCCGTACAGACGATCATCGTCTCCTCCGGAGGAAGCTCCCCGAGCCGCTCGGGCTTGATCAGTAGGTCCTCGGGCACGTCGATGTAGCCGAGGCTCTTCGCGATGTTCACGTTCTTCCGCAGGGAGCGTCCGACGAGAGCGACCTTGCGGTTCGTCTCGAGGGCCACGTCGATCGCCTGCTGGACGCGGTGCAGGTTCGACGCGAACGACGCGACGAGGACGCGGCCGCGAAGCGGCGGGATGATGTGGCGGAACGCTTCGCCGACCGTTCGCTCGGACTCAGTCACCCCGGGCCGCTCGGCATTGGTCGAGTCGCCCAGGAGGAGGTCGACGCCTTCGTTTCCGAGCTCCGCCAGGCGCCCGACGTCCGTGCGGAACCCGTCGACGGGCGTGTGGTCGATCTTGTAGTCCCCCGTGTGGACGATCCTGCCGCCCGGGGTGTCGAGGACAACGGCGACGGCGTCCGGGATCGAGTGGGCCATCCGGACGAACTGGGCGCGGAAGGGCCCGATCTCGACGGGCCCTTGCTCCGGCTCGGCCTCGCGGAGCTCGGCGCTCCGGAGAAGGCCGTGCTCGTCGAGCTTCGACTGGATTAGCCCCAGGGTCAGGCGAGTCGCCCAGACCTCGGGCGCGCCGATCTCGCGCAGGAAGTACGGGAGGGCTCCGACGTGATCCTCGTGGCCATGCGTGAGGATGACCGCGCGCACGTCGCCCCGCCGCTCGCGGAGCGGCCCGAAGTCCGGGAGCACGAGATCCACGCCGAGGTGCTCGTCCCGCGGAAACGAAAGTCCGGCGTCGATGATCACGAGCCCCTGCTCGCTCTCGACGATGGTCATGTTCTTGCCAACCTCGCCGAGGCCGCCGAGCGGCGTGATGCGCGTCCAGCCCGAGGGCAACGTCTAGGCCCGCGCGGCCTCGAGGACGCCCGAGCGTTCGAGCGTCTCGCGAATGCGAGCTTTTTCGTCCTCGCTCGCCTCGACGAGCGGCAGCCGCAGGCCGCCGACGTCCCAGCCGGCCATGGCAAGCGCCGCCTTGATCCCGATCGGGTTCACGACCACCTTCAGGAGGTCATAGGCGGGCTCGAGCTCCCGGTCGAGGGCCCTCGCGCCCTCGACGTCACCGTCGCGGAAGCGGCGAACCATCTCCTTCACCTGAGGGCCCCAGAGGTGGGTGTGCACGCAGACGCCGCCCACGCCGCCGAGCTCGAGGAGCGGGAAGATCAGGTTGTCGTCCCCCGCGTAGAGGGTCAGGTCGGTCTCCTCGACGATTCGCCGCGCCTGGGTGAGGTCGTCGTTCGCCTGCTTGACCGCCCGCACGGTAGGAATCTCGCCTAGCTCGGCGATCGTCTCCGGCTCGAGGTTCACGACAACGCGGCTCGGGATGTTGTAGACGATGATCGGAAGGTCGCTCGCCTCGGCGATCGCGCGGAAGTGAGCCACGACCCCGCGGGGCGGGGGCTTGTTGTAGTACGGCGTGACGACGAGGAGGCCGTCGACGCCGGCCTCTCGCGCGCGCCCGGTCAGATGAACCGAGTGCGCGGTCGAGTACGTCCCCGTCCCGGCCACGACGGCCGCTCGGTCTCCGACGGCGGCCACCGCGGCCGAGAAGAGCTCGACCCGCTCGTCGTCGGAGAGCGTGGGCGACTCCCCGGTCGTGCCGGCGACCACCACGCCGTCCGAGCCGTGCTCCACGAGGTGCGCGCAGAGGCGGCGGAAGGTGTCGAAGTCGACACGGCCGTCCTCGTCGAACGGCGTGACGACGGCAGTCAGAACCTCGCCTAGCACCCGCGCGATTCTACGTCAGCCGCCAGAACGCGCTCGCGAGCCAGGGCCGCGCCTCACAGGAGAGCGTCCAGGCCGCGGGTCAATCCGGGCGGCAGCGCGCCGAGCCGCTCGAGCGCGAGGAGGACGCCGGGCGCGAATGCCTCCCGCGAGGTCGTGTCGTGCCGGATGGTCAGGAGCTGGCCCTCCCCACCGAGGAGCACCTCCTGATGGGCGACGAGGCCGGGCAGGCGGACGCTATGAATCGGCACGTCACCGCCCATCGCGCTCGCGGTTGCCTTCGCCGTCCCCGAGGGGGCGTCGAGCTTCGCCTCGTGGTGCAGCTCGACGATCTCCGCACGCGGCAGATGCCGTGCCGCCTCGGCCGCAAAGCGCATCATGAGGACAGCGCCGAGGGCGAAGTTCGGGGCGAAGAAACAGGCAACCCCGGCCGCCCGGGCCGCGTCGTCGAGGGACTCGAGCTCCTCGTCCGGAACGCCGGTCGTCCCGAGGACGCAGGGCACACGCGCTTCAAGGGAGCGCTCCACGTTTGCGCGTGCCGCGTCGGGCCGCGTGAAGTCGACGGCCGCTTCGTAGCCGGCGGGATCGACCCGATCGCCGCGTCCTACGGCGGTGACTTCGTGGCCCGCGTCCACCAGGCGAGGCCCGAGAGCTGAGCCGACCTTCCCCCCCGCGCCGAAGAGGAGGATCCTCACGCGGCCTGGGCCGCGACGAGCCCGGGCGCGACGCGCTCGACGGCCTCAGCGAAGCGCTCCTCGCTCGACCCGATCCCCGTGACCGAGACCTTGTCCTGGGCAAGCAGAACCCCTGCGAGCTGACCGACCGCCTCCGGCTCGACCGCATCGATCTCGGCCAGGATCTGATCGAGGGAGAGGAGCTCCGTGTCGGTCACGAGCGACTTGCCGAGGCGACTCATGCGGTTCGAGGTCATCTCCATCGAGAGCATGATCCGGCCCTTCAGGTTCTCCTTTGCGCGCTCGACCTCGTCCTCCCGGGCGCCTCCGGCAGCCAGGCCCTCGATTTCGGCCCTGACGATCTCGAGGCAGGCCGCGAGGTTCTCCTCGCGCGTGCCGACGTACACACCGATCTGGCCGGTGTCCGCGTACTGCGAGGCGAAGGTGTAGACGGAGTAGGCGAGCCCGCGCTTCTCGCGGATCTCCTGGAAGAGGCGCGAGGAGGCCGACCCGCCGAGGATGCTGTCGAGGATCGTCGCTGTGAACCGGCGTCGGTCGGAGCGCGCCAGGCCCGGGGCACCGAGGCAGACGTGGTACTGCTCTGTGTCCTTGCGTGAGAAGCGCAGCGACGGCGGAGGCGCTGCCACGAGCGGCGGACGCGCGGACGCGCGAGCGGGCGAACCGGCCCGCTTTGCAGCCATCCGCTGGACCAGCTCGACGAGCGCCTCGTGCTCGACGCTGCCGGCCGCCGCGACGACGATGTTCTCCGGACGATAGGCCGTGCGGTGGTAGGCCGAGATCGCCCGGCGCGAGACCGTCGAGATCACCTCGGCGGAGCCGAGTACCGGCCGGCCCAGCGGATGGTCGCCGAAGACGGTCTCGGTGAAGAGGTCGTGGACGAGCTCCTGCGGCGTGTCCTCGACCATTGCGATCTCCTCGAGCACGACCTCCCGCTCGGAGTCGAGGTCGGTCAGGGTGGGCGCGAAGACCATGTCCGTCATGACGTCGAGGGCGGTCTCGAGGTGCGAATCGAGGACGCGACCGTAGACGACCGTGTAGTCGCGCGCCGTCGAAGCGTTCAACTCACCTCCGAGGGCGTCGAAGACCTCCGCGATCTCCAGCGCCGAGTACGAGCTCGTGCCTTTGAAGAGCAGATGCTCGAGGAAGTGCGAGAGCCCGGCGTGCGCGTCGTCCTCGTCCCGCGAGCCGGCTCCGATCCAGAAGCCGATCGCCACGGAGCGCACGCTCGGAAGCGGCTCGGTGATCACGCGGCCGCCTCCGTCGAGCGTGGTCAGGAGGTAGCTCTGCACACCCGCATCGTAACCCCGCATACGCTCGGCCCCGGACGCCGAGTGAGTCAGGCAGGCTTGTACGCGTGCCCCGGATCGCCCGCCGCACGGGCGAGGAGGGCGAGCGCCTTGAGAGGCGGTCGGGCGATCGCTCTGGCGGCGCGGACATCGGCCAGCTCGCCGGTGATGAGCTTCTCGATCACCGGCCAGACCACGCGGCTCTTCGCGAGCGCGAAGGTCGTCCGCGGATAGCGATCGAAGGATGCCTTGAGGCTCCAGGAGGCCCAGAGAAGCGGCGCAAGGTGGCGGGTGACGCGAGCTCCGTACGGATCGAGCGTCGCCTCCTCGCCCGCCAGAACCTTGCGGACGGCATCGGCGGCGAAGCGGGCCGAGACAAACGCCTCGAACATCCCGTCCCCGGTAAGCGGGTCGAGCAGACCTGCCGCATCGCCGACGAGCAGCCCGCGGCCCCGCGCGAGCGTCGAGTCGGGCTCGCGGCACGGGAGCCGGTAGCCGCGGATCTCCTCGAGGTCATCGAGGCGGATCCTGTGTTTTCGGCAGAACGCGGCCAGGTGCTCGCGAATCTGTGGCCCCTCGGCCTCCCAGCCGCCGACGCCGACGTTCAGGTGATCACCTTTCGGGAAGATCCATCCGTAGCCGCCCGGAACGCAGTCGAACTCGACGAGGAAGCTGCTGCGGTAGCGCGAGGCGTCCGTCTTCGAATTGGGGAGATTTCCCTCGAGTGCGACGCCGATCGTGCGGTTCCCGCCGAGCCCGAGCGCGCGGGCGGTCACGCCGTTCACCCCGTCCGCGCCGACCACCGCCGCGGCCCGCAGGCGTTCGCCGTTCGCCGACACCGTGACGCTGCCCTCGTCCGCCTCGATCGACGCGACCTTGACCCCGTCCCGGAACTCAGCCCCCGCTGCTGCGGCCTTCGCGGCCAGGAAGTGGTCGAGCCGGCGTCGCTGGGTCATGTACGCGAGGATCCCCTTGCCGCGCTCGGCCTTGCGAGCGCCGAGCTGGAGCTCGGCCGTCGTCACGACGCGCTCGACCACCGGGTCGATCGCGAACGGGAGCTGCTTGTAGGCGCGCGTGGTGACCCCACCTCCGCAGGGCTTGACGCGCGGGAAGCGCGCGCGGTCGAGCAGGAGCACCGCGGCTCCCTCGCTCGCGAGGCGGTAGGCGGCCGTCGACCCGGCCGGGCCGGCTCCGACCACGATGACGTCATACCGGCCGATGCCTTGATTATGCCGACGCGCGGTCCTTGAGAAACGAAGGGCAGCCTGCGTTGGTTCCTGGAACTCTTGCGACCCTCGCGAAGCACTTTGAAGCGCCCCGTCGTCGCGTTCATCTGCGGTGGCCTGTCGCCGGGTCCGTCTTCGCCGGACGCGCAGCGTACGCCGCTTTCGCTGAGGGGCCGCGCGCAACCCAGGCGACGACCATCAGCGCCTGCGTCAACAAGAGGTCGAGCGCCATGTTCATGCGCAGCCGCTGCAAGAGCACCGAACGCCTTGTGACCTGGGGCGCCACGCTTGCGCAGGCATTCGCCGCGACCGGGGCTCCCGAGAAACGAGCGCTGCCCGTCGTCCGCGAGATGCTCGAGACCGGCTTCCTCGAGATCGCAGGCTAGGAACGACGAGGGGCGGCTCTCGCCGCCCCTCCGGTTGTCCTTAGCGCCGCTCGCGGTCTCTGCCGCGGCCGCCGCGCCGGTCGCCGTCGCGCGGGCGTTCCTCGCGCGGCTCGCGTGGCGGTGCGTCCTTTGCCCGCTCGATCAGGGTCTCGGGCTGGACGAGGTCGCCGTTCTCGTGCTTCGCGACGAGCTTCAGGCCGATGCGTCCCCGGGCCTTGTCCACCTCGAGCACCTTGACGTCGAGGACGTCGCCACGCGAGATGACGTCCTCGATGTGCGCAACGCGGCCAGGACCGACGTTCGAGACGTGCAAGAGGCCGTCCGTTCCTCTCTTCAGCTCGACGAACGCGCCGAAGTCGGTCGTTTTGACCACCTTGCCCGTGTACTCGTCGCCGGGCTCGGGCTCCTTCGTCAGCGCACGGACGAAGGCGATCGCCGCATCTGACTTCGTTCCCTCGGTGGCGTAGATCAAGATCGTGCCGTCCTCCTCGATGTCCACCTGGACGTCGAACTCGGACTCGATCCCGCGGATCGTCTCACCGCCCTTGCCGATCACGAGCCCGATCTGCTCGGGGTCGATCTGCACCGACGAGATCCGCGGCGCGTGCGCGGCGAGCTCGGTGCGCACCTCCGGGATCGCCGCCAGCATCTGGTCGAGGATGAACTCGCGGGCCCGCTTCGCCTGCTCGAGCGCCGCGCGCATGATCTCCTGCGTGACGCCGGTGATCTTGATGTCCATCTGGAGCGCGGTGATGCCCTCTCGAGTGCCGGCGACCTTGAAGTCCATGTCGCCCAGGTGGTCCTCCGCGCCCTGGATGTCCGTCAGGATCACGTAATCGTCGCCCTCCTTCACCAGGCCCATGGCGATGCCGCTGACCGGGGCCTTGATCGGGACGCCCGCGTCCATGAGCGCGAGCGTCGACCCGCAGACCGAGCCCATCGACGACGAGCCGTTCGACTCGAGCGTCTCCGAGACGACCCGGATCGTGTACGGGAACTCCTCCGGCCCCGGAATGACGGCCTCGAGCGAGCGTTGCGCGAGCGCGCCGTGGCCGATGTCCCGGCGCTTCGGGCCGCGCATCATGCCCGTCTCTCCGACCGAGTAGGGCGGGAAGTTGTAGTGGTGCATGTAGCGACGCTCCTCCTCCAGCGAAAGGTCGTCGATCCGCTGGCCCTCCTTGGCCGTGCCAAGGGTGAGGAGCGTCATGATCTGGGTCTGGCCGCGCGTGAAGAGCGCCGAGCCGTGCGTCCTCGGTGAGACGCCGACCTCGCACTCGATCGCGCGGATCTCCTCCGCGTCGCGCCCGTCGGGGCGCCGCTTGTCGACCGCGATCTTCGCGCGGACGAGCTCCTTGTAGAGCGACTCGGCCGCCTTCTTCACGAACTGCCGGGTCATCTGGTCGCTGACCGTCGGCGCGTCGCCGTCGACGGTGGCGGGTCCGGCCGCGAACGGAAGGTCGACGGTCTCGATGATCCGGTCGAAGAGGAGTTGCCGCTTCGCGGACTTGAGCTGCTTCGAGTCCTGCTCGGCGTCGGTGAGGGCGCGGAGCTCGTTCTCGAACTGCTCCCGCACCGGCCCCTTGACCGCCTCGAGCCGCTCGCGCTCCAGGATCGCATTCAGGCTCGAGCGGGTCTGCACCTGGCGGACGATGTCCTCCTCGGTCGACTCCATCGTGAGCTCGGGCGTGAGCTCTGCCTGGATCTCCTCGACCGTGCCGGCCGCCTCACGGAGGCCGTCGGAGGCGATCGCCTCTCGGACCCGGCTGCCGAAGCGGCCTTCGATGTCCTCGGTCACCGCGGGGTCGAGCCACTTGGGCTTACCGACCTGGCGGCGGAGCTCCTCCTGCACCTCACAGAGCTTCTTGATCTCCTGATGCGCCAGCTCGAGCGCCTCGAGGAGCGTGTCCTCCGGCACCTGCATGCCCCCGGCCTCCACCATCGTGAGGCCGTCCTTCGTCCCGACGACGATCAGGTCGAGCTGGGACTCGTTCTCGGTCTCCTGCAGCGTCGGGTTGAGCACGAGCCCGCCGTCGATCAGACCGACGCGGACGGCGCCGACCGGGCCGAGGAAGGGCATCGGCGAGATCATGAGCGCCGCCGACGCACCGTTCAGGCAGAGAATGTCATGCGGGGTCACCATGTCGGCCGAGAGCACGGTGCAGATGACCTGCGTCTCGTTCCTGTAGCCCGCGGGCCAGAGCGGGCGGATCGGCCGGTCGATCATCCGCGCCGTGAGGATCGCCTTCTCCGTCGGTCGCCCTTCGCGCTTGAAGAAGCCGCCGGGGATCTTTCCGGCGGCGTACATGCGCTCCTCGACGTCGACGGTGAGCGGGAAAAAGTCCGCGCCTTCGCGGCCCTCCATCCGACCCTGCGCGGTCGCGAGGACCATCGTGTCCCCGCTTCGGACGAGGACCGCGCCGTCGGCCTGCTTGGCCAGCTTCCCCGTCACGAAGGTGATTTCCGAATCGCCGACGGTCGCCTTGACCTCAGCGGCGGACGGTACGAGCGTCGTTGCCATGTTGCCTCCCTTTTCTCACCGGGGAGCGGAGGCGGAGGTTTGAGGCAACCCTTTTCGGGAGCTCCCTCAAACTTCCACCGGCGTTCCCCGGGCGCCTGCGTTATCGCCGCAGGCCCAGTTCCTTGATCAGACCTCGGTACCCCTCCAGGTCTCTCTTCTGGAGGTAGTTCAGAAGGCGCCGCCGCTGGCCGACCAGCTTGAGCAGCCCGCGCCGCGAATGGTGATCCTTCTTGTGCGCGCGGAGGTGCTCCGTCAGCTGCTCGATTCGCCGGGTGAGTAGGGCGATCTGCACTTGCGGCGAGCCCGTGTCAGCCTCGCTTCGCCCGTGCGTCCCGACCACCTCGCGCTTTGCTTCCTGCGTCAGCGCCATCGAGCCTAGGGTACCAGAGGTGCGCTTGAGACCTGGGATTGCGGCCGGTCACCCTGCCACCGCCGAGGCCGGCGCGGAGGTGCTCGCAGAAGGAGGCACCGCGGCCGACGCGGCCGTCGCGGCCTCGCTCGCCTCATGTGCCGCGGAGGTCGTGATGACGGGGCTCGCAGGCGGCGGACACGCGCTCTGGTGGGGCGAGGAAACGGGCGAGGCGACCCTCCTCGACTTCTTCGTGGCGGTACCGGGACTCGGCCGGGAGCCGCAGGGAGTCGAGCTCACGCAGCTCCAGGTGCCCTTCGGGACGGAGCTCGTGCATTACGCGGTGGGGATCGGCTCCTGCGCCGTGCCCGGTGTCCCCGCCGGGCTCGACGCGCTCTGGCGCCGGCACGGGCGACTCTCCTGGGCCCGTCTGGTCGAGCCCGCGATTCGGATCGCGCGCGAGGGGGTTCGGATGCCTCCCGCCCACGCTGCCTGCCTGGCGATGCTGGCGCCCGTGCTGACCATGCGGGAAGGAGCCGGGCTCTTTGCGCCGGGCGGGAACCTTCTCGCCCCGGGGGACGAGTTGCGGCAGCCGGGTCTCGCCCGCGCGCTCGAGCTCCTCGCCGACGAAGGCGGCCGTTCGTTCTACGTGGGCTCGCTCGCCGGCTCGCTCCTCGAGCTGATGGACGAGCGCGGCGGCCTCGTGACGCCGGAGGACCTCGCCGCCTATCGCCCGCGCTGGTGCGCACCGGCCCAGGTTCGCTACGGCGGACGCCGGGTTCTCACGCGCGGCGGCCTCGCCCGCCTCGTCCCCGCACTCGAACGCCTGCCCCCGCTACGAGGCCTGTCGTCGTCCGACCGCGCGCTCGCCCTGGTCCGCGCGCTCGCCGGGGACGATGCGGAGGGTCACACGACGAACCTCGTCGCAGTCGATGCCGAAGGGAACGCGTGCGCGCTCACCACGAGCCTCGGTCTCGGGTCCGGCGACTTCCTCCGTGGTCTCGAGGTGCACCTGAACAGCATGCTGGGCGAGGCCGACCTGCTCGTCGGCTCGCTCGAGCCCGGCGAGCGCATGGCGAGCATGATGGCCCCATGCGCTGTTGTCGATGACGCGGGGCTAGAGCTCGTGGGGGGCGCTGCCGGGGGCACGCGGCTGCGAAGCGCGCTCACGCAGGTGTTGGCGGCGATCCTGGACGAAGACCTGGAGCCGCAGGAAGCGGTCGATCGCCCACGCCTTCATCCGGCAGGCGACGTCATTCACCTGGAGCCCGGCTTCGGCGAGGAGACCGTGAGGGCGCTAGAAAATCAGGGGAAAGTCGTAAAACTTTGGCCTGGGCGCCATCACTTCTTCGGCGGAGTCAGCGTCGCGAGCCGGAGCGGAGCTGCGGCCGACCCGCGTCGAAGCGGAGCCGTGCGAACGCCGGCGTGAGCCCGGCCGAGTCGGCGGCGGCCCAGCCCAGATACCCACACACCGGGCAGCCGGGATTGGTTTTCATGGTGCCCCGCCCCGCGGGCTTCGGATAGCTCAAGCCGCAGGAGAGGCAGCGGACGGTTACGACCAGGGTGAGGGGATCCATGCCTTAACAGTTCCCGGAAGGGGGCGAAAAGTTGCGGTTTTCTCGACCTGCTTACTTTGGGCTTACGGGTGGCCGTGCCGCCCTCGCCGCCTCGACATCGTGGGCGATCTGCTCGACGAGCTCCGCCTCGCTCGCGAAGGCACGCTCATCACGCAAGCGCTGCCAGAGCTCGACGCGTAGCCTCGACCCGTAGAGATCACCGGCGAAGTCAAGAAGAAACGCCTCGATTCGGCGCTCCTGCCCTCCGTAGTGCGGGTTCACGCCAATCGACACGGCCGTCCGGTACGGGCCCCCTCCGCCCGGGACAACGGCCTGCCCCGCATAGATCCCGTGCGCGGGAACGAGGAGGCCGTGCGAGACGGCGAGGTTCGCCGTGGGAAACCCGAGCGTCCCGCCGCGCTGGTCTCCGGCCACGACTGTCCCTTCGAGCTCGGGCGAGCGGCCCAGGAGCTCGGCTGCCTCGCCGATCTTCCCCTCGCGAAGCAGCTCGCGGATGCGGCTGGACGAGACACCTGGGAGCAGCGGGACCGGTTGGACGTCGAGTCCGAGGACTCGCAGGGTGTCCGCGTCACCCCGCCGACCGGCCCCGAAACGAAAGCCGTCACCCGCGACTACGACCCGGGTTCCAAGCGGCTCCAGGACATGCACGACGAACTCATCCGGCAAAAGGCGCGAGAGCTCGGGTGTGAACTCGACGACCAGGGTCTCGTCAGGCCCGGCGTCGGCAAGAAGTTCGAGCCGCCGCTCGAAGGACGCCAGGAGCTGGACCTCGTAGCCGAGCACGGCTCGCGGGTGCGGTTCGAAGGTGACGACAGCGGAGCGAAGGCCGGTGGCGACGGCGGCCCCGATCACAGCGCGATGTCCGCGGTGGACGCCGTCGAACGTGCCGATGGAGACGGCCCGCTCGGCGGGCTCGGCCTCCTGCGGTGAGCGGAGGACCTTCACGCGATGACCGTCTCCGGCCGGACGAGCCCACCTTCGGCTCGCCCGACACCGACCAGCACGCCGTCACGGACGAGGGCGACGGCCCCGTGGGCGGCGTGACCGTTCAACGAACGGCCGGTGCGGACGAGCCGCTCCTCCTCGGCGGAGAGCGCGAGGTGCGGGAGGTGGGAAAGCGCGTCGAGCGGCGGGCGCAGGTGCGCCTCGTCGGCCTCGTCCACAAGAAGCTGTCCGACCGCCGTTCGCCGCAGCGCAGTGCAATGGCCGCCGAGGCACGCTGCGATCGAGCGCACATACGTCCCGCTCGAGACGTGGAGGTCGAGGACGACCTCGGGCGGCTCGTACCGGAGGATCTCGAGCGCGTGGACGGTCGAGCGACGCGTGGGCATCTCCACGACGACGCCGCGGCGATGGAGGCGGTACGCGCGCTCTCCGTCGATCTTGACCGCGCTCGCCGCGGGCACGGGAAGCTCGACCTCGCCCCGAAGGCTGAGGATCTCCTCCTCACCCGGCACGGGAGTGGACTCGGTTTCCTCGCCTTCGACGTCCCCGGTCGAGGTACGCAGCCCGAGTCTGATGGTGACCACATAGCGTTTGTCGAGCCCGACGAGGTAGCGCGCGAGCCGCGTGGCCCGGCCGAGCAGGCAGACCAGGAGCCCGGTCGCGAACGGGTCGAGCGTCCCTGCGTGGCCGGCTTTCAGCCCGTGGGCGTGACCCACGCGGCGGACGACGGAGAAGGACGAGGGCCCTGCCTCCTTGTCGACGAGCACGAGGCCGGCGCCGGCCTCGT
>Ga0136614_10000211_pt1 | contig 25984 bp, 26 predicted proteins | sample AntDrymUQ2792106_2_FD_106643 | JGI IMG/M metagenome (GOLD analysis project Ga0136614, IMG submission 106643) | Polar desert sand microbial communities from Dry Valleys, Antarctica - metaG UQ279 (21.06) | ecosystem: Environmental > Terrestrial > Soil > Desert | place: Antarctica: Dry Valley... | reverse complement strand
TCCAGCAGGGCGTCGATATCTCCCTGGTAGCCGTAGGCATCCAGGAGAAGTTGAAGCCGGCGTGGGCGAGGTCCCAGTCGACGAACCCGACTAGACGGCCGCGCACACCGCCCAGCACGTCGACGGGGTTGTGGTTACCGTCTTGCCAGACGGCGTTGTACGGGGCGGAATCGTTATGGCCGATGATGTCACCCGGCTGCCACGGCCGCCGGGACGTGCGCCAGAAGGCTCCCTGCGGTGGAACGAAGGCGGCCACCACATCGTGGTAGCGGCGCAGCGATCGGCCTACGTGCGCTTGTGCGTCATCAGTGTGTACCCATACCGGCCACGGCCTCCGCACTCCACCGTCGTCCCTGGCAGGAACGTGAGCACCTCGGGGCCCAACTCGTCCATGCCGACTACCCGCGGCACCTCGTCGAAGCCTCGGGCTTCGAGGTGCATTAGAAGTACGTGAGCGGTAGGGGTCCACGGCCTCGCCGGGCGACGCACCGTCCCGTCTAGGAGGACCGCTCCCTTTCCATTGCCGCCAGGCAGTCGGTACCCCTGTTCCTCATCATCAGCCACAGGCACCTGAGTCAACTTGCCGGCTCAGGCGAGTTGGCGTACGCCCTCGGCTAGTTCGGCGGCCAGCGACTGGACGGCCTTGGCTCCCGCGGAAGGGTCGCGGGCGTCCAGGAGCGCGCGTACGAACGCCGAGCCGACGATGACCGCATCGGCGTACCCAGCCACTTCGGCGGCCTGCGCTCCGGTGCTGACACCCAGGCCGACCGCCACCGGTAGGCCGCTGATCGCGCGGACCCGGGCGACCAGAAGCGGCGCAACTGAGGAGACTTCGGCGCGCGTACCGGTGACACCCATGGTCGATGCGGCGTAGACGAAGCCACGACAAGCTGTGGCGGTCATGGCCAGCCGGACATCCGTCGATGAGGGTGCCACCAGGAAGACCCGATCGAGATCGGCGCGGTCAGCCGCGGCGACCCACTCCGCAGCCTCGTCGGGGATCAGGTCCGGCGTGATCGCCCCCGCCCCGCCGGCCGCGGCCAGATCGCGGGCGAAGCGATCGACTCCGTAGCGTTCGATCGGGTTCCAGTACGACATGACGACCGGCACGGCACCGGACTCGGCGACGCCTTCGACAGCACGGAGCACGTCGCGCATTCCCACCCCGGCGCGGACGGCTAGGTCGACGGCCTGCTGAATGGTCGGACCGTCCATCCCGGGATCGCTGTACGGGACGCCAATCTCAACGACATCAGCTCCGCCGCCGGCACTGGCTACCATCGCCTCGATCGATGCCTCGACGGTCGGATACCCGACCGGCAGGTAACTGATCAGCGCCGCCCGGTTCTCCTTTCGCGCCGCCCCCAGTCGCGCTGCCAGGACGCTCACCTGCAGGTCACTGTTCCTCAGGAGCCTGCGCGGCCAGATCCCGCTCGGCCTCGGTCTGCCCGGCCAGGTCAAAGTATTCCGAAGCGGTCGCGACATCCTTGTCACCCCGGCCGGACAAGTTCACCAGGATCAGCGCATCCGGACCCAGCTCACGACCCAGAACAAGGGCCCCGGCCAGCGCGTGCGCCGACTCGATCGCCGGAATGATTCCTTCGTGCGAGACAACAATTCGAACGCCTTCATCGCCTCTGCGTCGGTGACCGGGACATAGCTGGCCCGGCCGATGTCGCGCAGGTAGGCATGCTCAGGCCCGACGCCGGGGTAATCCAAGCCGGCCGAGATCGAATGCGATTCTATGGTCTGGCCGTTTTCATCCTGCAGGAGATAGGACCTCGCGCCGTGCAGCACTCCCGGCAGGCCGCTGGTCAACGTGGCTGCATGCCGACCCGTCTCGATCCCGTCCCCACCGGCCTCGAGTCCGAGCAGTCGGACGTCGTCGTCCCCGAGAAACGCGGTGAAGATTCCGATCGCGTTGGAGCCGCCTCCGACGCAGGCGACCACGGCATCGGGCAGCCGACCGAAGCGGTCGAGCACCTGCTCGCGGGCCTCGTCCCCGATCACCCGCTGGAAATCGCGGACCATCGTCGGGAACGGATGCGGTCCAGCGACTGTGCCGAAAACGTAGTTCGTCGTCTCGACGTTGGTCACCCAGTCGCGAAAGGCTTCGTTGATCGCGTCCTTGAGGGTCCGCGAGCCAGTTGTCACCGGGATCACCTCGGCGCCGAGCAGCCGCATCCTGGCCACGTTCAGTGCCTGCCGCCGGGTATCCTCCTCGCCCATGTACACCGTGCAGGACAACCCCATCAGCGCTGCAGCGGTCGCGGTGGCCACCCCGTGCTGGCCGGCACCGGTCTCGGCGATCACCCGGGACTTGCCGATCCGCTGAGTCAGCAGAGACTGGCCCAGCACATTGTTGATCTTGTGTGAGCCGGTGTGGTTCAAATCCTCCCGCTTGAGCAAGATCCGCGCACCGCCGGCGTGCTCGCTCAGTCTCCTGGCCTCGGTGATCGGGGTCGGTCGCCCGGAATAGTCGCGCTGCAGAGCCCAGAGGGCTTCCCGGAACGCCGGATCGGCCTTCGCGCTCGCGTAGGCGTCGGCCAGTTCGTCGAGCGCGGCGACGAGGGCCTCGGGCACGTATCGCCCCCCGTACGGACCGAATCGGCCTGCGATCGCGGCATTGTTGCCGGGCTCGACATCGCTCCCGGCCCTGCTGGGTGCACTCATGGTGGCCGGAATCGGCAAAACGGCTCAGCGAGCCGGACGCGGGGTCGCCGGGTGCGCGCCGGCCGTGACGAGATCGGCGACGGACTGACGCGGATTCCCCGAAGTGACCAGTCCCTCCCCGACCAGAACCGCGTCCGCACCTGCGCTGGCGTAGGCGATCAGGTCGTGCGCACCTCGAACGCCGGACTCCGCCACCTTGATCACCGAAGAGGGCAATCCCGGCGCGATCCGGTCGAAGGTGCCTCGATCAACCTCGAAGGTGCGCAGATTACGAGCGTTGACCCCGATCACGCTCGCCCCGGCGGCCAGCGCCCGGTCGGCCTCCTGCTCGTCGTGGATCTCGACGAGAGCAGTCATGCCCAGCGACTCGACGCGTTCGAGCAGGCTGATCAACGCTTCGTCCCCCAGGGCGGCGACGACGAGCAGGCATAGATCCGCTCCCCATGCCCGGGCCTCGTGGACCTGGTAGGGACTAACGATGAAGTCCTTGCACAGCACGGGAATTGCCACCCGATTACGCACCTCCCCCAGGTCTTCGAGGCTACCTCCGAAGTGCCGTCGCTCGGTCAGCACACTCACGACCCGTGCACCACCGGCCTCGTACTCAACGGCCAGCGCCGCAGGATCATCGATCTCGGCGATCCGGCCCTTGGACGGGCTACGCCGTTTGACCTCGGCGATCACCCCTACCCCCGGCGCCTGTAGGGCGGCCCGGGCGTCGACAGGTGCCTCGCGGCGGGCAGCCGCCGCCTTTATCTCCCCTAGCGGTCGGCGTGCTTCGCGGTCGGCAAGGTCGGCACGAACGCCGCCCAGGATGTCGTCGAGCACTGTCACCTTGAGGACTTGTCCCTTCGCCGTGGCCAGGTCGGGCAACTGTAACTAGGGACGCGGACCCGGCTGGTCGCGGGTGGCTGCGGGAGCCGCCGTCGTACCCGCTTGGGCCGGCGATATGGTCGGATCCTCACCGCGTTCCAGAGCAGCCCACATGGCTGCCTCGCTGGCTGCCGGATGCGGATCGCTTTGCTCCGCGGTGCCGGATCTCGATGGCCCCGCAGCTTCCCCCGAAGCATCGAGAGGAGTACGGCGTTCGAACCGAACGCCCATCACCGGCCACCACCTGCCACGCGCGAGTGTGAAGCAGCCGACTGCGACGGGGATCCCGCCCGCGAGCAGTGCGACCACCGCGGGCATCACCGACACCTCGCGAGCCGGGAACGCCGACTCCCCCACCTCCGCATAGGCCTGCGCCCAGCTGTAGGCGACACTGGATCCGTCGTCGTAGAGGAAGAACCCGATCAAGGCCATCAGCAGGAGGCCCGCTACGACCAGAACGACGGCCACGACAAGGCGTCCGATGCGACGGGCGGCGATCAGCGCCAATCCGGCGGCGCCGACCACGATGCCGACCGGCACCAGCGAGTCCACCACTTCCCGGCCGGTCAACTTCTGGCTCTCACCAGGCAGCGGTGGCTGCGCTGGAAGCGAGAGCCGTAACCATTCTTGCTCGGAAGCGAGGAGCAGCACTGTGGCGGCCACCACGCAACCAGCCACTGCCAGGAGCAGGCCGCGCCGGTCCGACCCGGCCGTTGACGGGTTGTCGGTCATGTGACTCCTCGCATGCTCTCGGCCGTGGCGATCGCTGAAAGCACGACCTGCGCCTTGTGCCGGGTCTCTACCTCCTCCGCGACCGGATCGCTGTCCGCGACGATTCCAGCGCCGGCCTGGACGTAGGCCATACCGTTGCGCAGCACAGCCGTACGGATCGCGATGGCGACGTCGATGTCGTCGGCGAAGTCGAGGTAGCCGACCGCTCCGCCGTAGATACCTCGTCGGGCGGGCTCGAGCTCCTCGATCAGCTCCATCGCCCGAGGCTTCGGGGCACCGGACAGTGTCCCGGCCGGGAAAGCGGCACGCAGTACGTCGAAGGGCGCGATGTCGGTGGCCAACGTCGCCGAGACCGTGGACTCCAGGTGCATCACGTGGCTGTAGCGGGCCACGCTCATGAACTCCACCACGTCGACCGACCCCGGCCGGCAGATCCGACCCAGGTCGTTGCGGGCGAGATCGACCAACATGAGATGTTCGGCTCGCTCCTTGGCATCGCCGAGAAGTTCGGCGGCCAAGCGCTGGTCCTCCTCGGGATCCTCGGCACGCGGACGGGTCCCGGCAATCGGCCGAATGACGGCGGTCCGGTCCTTGACCGTCACCAACGCCTCGGGCGATGAACCGATCACATCCACCCCGTCCGCGAAGCGGAGGAGGTACATGTACGGGCTCGGATTCGTTGTGCGCATCACCCGGTAGATGTCCAGGGCGCTGGCCGAGGTCGCCACCTCGAACCGCTGAGACAGCACGACCTGGAAGATGTCGCCGGCCCGAATGTGGTCCTTGGCCACTTCGACGGACTTCGCGTAGTCCCCGGTCTGGGTACGCGAGTTGAACTGTGGGGCCACGATCCCGATCGTGTTGACCGGATGCTGCGCCGGCCTGGTCAGCGCAACGGTCATCTCATCCAGCCGGGCGATGGCCTGCTCATAGGCAACAACATGGTCGTCAGTCACGGCAAAGACGTTCGCCACCAGCAGGACCGAGCCCTGGACGTGATCGAGCACGGCGAGGTCCGAGGCGACCAGGAACGCCAGCTCGGGCAGTTGCAGCTCGTCGGGATTGGTGGCCGGCAGTCGCTCGAGACGCCGTACCGTGTCGTAGCCCAGGTAGCCCACCAGGCCGCCGGTCAACGGCGGCAAACCCGGGTCCCGCGGTGAACGCAACGCTGCGATCGTGGCCCCGAGTGCGGCCAGCGGATCCTGCGGCAGGTCGGCGATCAACGGATTGCCGATCCACTCGGTACGGCCGTCCCGCTCGGTCAAGGTCGCCGGGCAACGTACGCCGACGAAGGAGTACCGAGACCACGAGCGACCGGGCTCGGCGGACTCGAGCAGAAAGGTACCCGGACCGCCGGCCAGTTTCCGGTACAGGCCGACCGGGGTCTCACCATCGGCCAGCAGTCGGCGGGTGACCGGAACGACCGGCTCGGTGGACAGCCGGGCCAGCACCTCAGCGCGGTCCGGTCCGGTGTGGCGGGTCATTGCAGTTCCGAGGAGCCAGCTGCACCCGGCTCGACCGTCAATTCGGTGCCGAAGCAGGTCGGCGCGCCGGTGTGGCAGGCGGGTCCGGTCTGCTCCACCCGCAACAGGATGGTGTCGCCATCACAGTCGAGCAGGACCTGGCAGACCTTCTGCGTGTTGCCCGAGGTCTCACCTTTGACCCAATACTCGCTTCGGCTGCGTGACCAGTAGGTAGCCCGGCCGCTGCGCAGGGTCCGGTTCAGCGCTTCGCCGTCCATCCAGGCCAACATGAGCACCTCGCCGGACTCGACGCTTTGCACGACCACAGGCAAGAGTCCGCGATCGTCGGCACGCAGTCGATCGGCGATCCTCGGGTCGAGTGCCTGGGTCACGGCCACCATTGTTGCCCCTGTCAGGACGCGGCCGCGCGGCCCATCTGCTTGGCGGCGATGTACTCACTCACCGGTCTACCCAGGGCCAGCGGCAGCGCCACGAGCGGAAGAACCGCGTACATCAGCGGTACCACGAAGAAGAACGTCGAGCCGTCGATGTCGAACTCCGGGAGCGAGCCAATCCGGATCATCCAGTACACGACGAAGGCCAACTGGACCCCGCAGGCCACGATAGTGAGCACGCGTCCGTTGCCGCTCCCGCTGAGCAACTGCACGCCGCCGAAGATCAGCAGGCCGACCGAGACGAGCTGCAGGATGCCGATAATCGTGAACTCGGTCTCATACGAATCGGCCTCCGACACTCCAGCGGCGCTGGCACCGCCGGCCAGGCTCGCGAAGAACAGGACGTAGAACGTCGAGATCAGGACCACGGCGGCCTGGATGAACATCAGCACCGCCGAGGCAGTCGCACCCCCGGGCCGGACGGGCCCTCGCTGCATGGTGTAGCCGTACTGCGGATAGCCGTAGGGCGCTTGAATTCCCGGGTTGGGCGCGTGGCCGGGGCCCGGGGAATAGCCGGGCGGTGGAATGCCCTGACCGTAGCCGGGAGCCTGGTAGCCGGAGGGCCCCGCGTATCCGGTCGGTTCGCCGTATCCGTAACCGGTTGCCTGCCCCGGCTGCGTCACAAAGGCCTGGGTGTGTGGGGGTCCGCTGTAGGGCGACCCGAAGTCCTCCGACCCCGTGGGGCGGCCTGTGGCTGAATACTGGCCTGTGGCGTTGGCCTCGGGGTGGCTGGGCACGGTGTGGTTCGGGTTGCTGTCGTTCTCGTCGGTCTGACTCACTGTTTCCCTCTCACGCGGCCATCGTGGCGCACTGTAGATCCTCTCCTGCCGACTGACCGGAGCGGCCGCATCCAGGTTGGTGACCTCGCTGATCGCCGGACGAGCCTAGGAGCTCCCGACGTTCAGACGCCTCTCGCGGAGCCGTGGTTCCGGATCGGCGTCGCGACCGGCCGTACGCCGCCAGGACGCGTGCAATGCGGCGTACGGACCATCCACTCCGACGAGGGCTGCATGGTGACCTCGCTGGGCAATCCGACCGCCGTCGACGACGATCACCTCGTCAGCACGCTCCGCCGAGGACAGGCGGTGCGCGATCGTCACGGTCGTCCGGCCACGGGTCAGGGTGTCCAACGCCGTGGTCAATCGTCGTTCGGTGGCCGGATCCACCGCCGAGGTCGCCTCGTCGAGCACCAGCAGATCGGGGTCGGCGACATAGGCGCGGGCGATCGCGACCAACTGCCGCTCACCCACCGACAGGGATTCCCCGCGCTGCCCGACACGGGTCGAGACGCCGCGGGGCATACCGGCCAGCCAATCCGCCAACCCCAGGTCGACGAAGGCCTGCTCGGTCTGCGCATCGGTCCGGTCAGGACGCCCGTACCGGACGTTGTCGGCAATCGTCGCGTCGAACAGGAACCCGTCCTGCGGAACCATGACCACGCGGTCGCGCAGCGAGGCGAACCGCACGGCATCCAACGCGACCCCACCGACCCGGACACTGCCCGACTTCGGATCCATCAGCCGGGTGAGCAGCTTGGCGATGGTGGTCTTCCCGGAACCGGTCTGTCCGACCACGGCGACCCGCCGGCCCGGCTCGATGTCGAGATGGACATCGGTCAGCACTTCCGGGCCGTCGCCGTAGGCGAAGTGGACGTGGTCGAAATCCACGGACAGCGAGCCGGCCGGCAGGTCGACACCGTGCGCCGGATCTGCGACGTCGGGCTCGGTGTCGAGGATGTCGAGCACCCGACGGAAGCTGGCCAAGGCGTTCTGGGCCTCGTTGAGGACCTCGCTGGCCGTGGCCAACGGGGTCAGGAACAGAGTGACGAGGAACAAGAAGGCGACCACCGTTCCGGCGCTCAGGTCTCCGGACACGCCCAACATGACACCGAGGACGACCACCCCGGCGGTGGCCACCGCAGCGGCGAACTCGACGGCGGAGAAGAAGCCGGCCACCAGTGTCTGCGCCTTCACCGCCGATCGGTAGTGGGCATCGATCGCCGTGTCCACGCGGGTCGCCGTACGGTCACCGACGCCGTAGGCGCGGACGGTCACCGCTCCGACGACTGACTCGCTGACCGCGCCCAGCATCTCACCGACGCGCTGCCGGACCGTTCCGTAGGCCACCGACAACCGGCGTTGGAAGAACCGCACGGCCAGGGCCAGCGGAAAGAAGCAGACATAGACCAGCAGGGTCAACTGCCAGGAATAGACGGCCATCACGACGGTCGCGATCACGATCTGGCCGAGGCTGACCACACCGAGGATCCCGCCCCATTGCATGAACACCGACATCTGGTCGACGTCGCTGGTCACCCGGGAGACGAGCGTGCCTCGGCGTTGGGTCTGCTGGTGCAGCATCGAGAGGTTGTGGACGTGGCCGAAGGCACGCACCCGCAGGGTCGCCAATGCGCCCTCGGTCGTTCGGAACACGCGATAGTTGAGGAAGTAGGCCGCGATCCCGGTGAGCACGACGACACCGAGACAGATCAGGACGGCGGTCCGCACGAAGCCGGAGTCGGCCCCGCCTGGGGTGGTCAGGCCGCGGTCGATGGACTGCTGGATCGCGACCGGCACCACGACCCGCCCGCTGGTCGCCAGCAGGGCCAGGCCGACGGTGACCGGCAGCCCGCGCCGCAGTTCGGGCAACATGCGGGCGCCCCGGACCAGGGTCTTGATCGCCCCGTCGTCGCGGTGCTGTGCCGCTGTGGTCAGCAGGCCGGCTTCGGCGAGTTCGTCGCCCTCCTCGGTGCTCATGACTCCTCCGCGGCGAAGAGTGCGTCGTCGGGCGACATGGCCCGTGGCACGTCAGACACCCACCGTCTCGTAGGCCTGGACCAGCGCTGCGTATCCAGGCACGGTGTCCTGCAACTGCTCGTGACTGCCGCGAGCCACGATCTGGCCGTCGGCGAGAAAGACCACTTCGTCAGCCAGGGTGATGGTCGCCTTGCGGTAGGCGATCACCACCACAGTCGCCGGCCAGCCCGCAGTTCGCAGTCCGGACAGAATTCTCGCCTCGACGGTCGGGTCGACGCTGCTCGTGGAATCGTCCATGACGAGCAGCCGAGGGCGTCGGACAAGCGCGCGGGCCAAGGCGATCCGCTGCCGTTGCCCGCCGGAAAGGGTGGCGCCTCGCTCGCCGACTTCGGTGTCCGCCCCGTCCGGCAGCGCCGCGACGAAGTTGTCAGCGGCCGCCAATCGTAATGCGTCCCAAACTCTTTCCGCTTCATAGTCGACGCCGAGAGTGACGTTGCCGACAACCGTGTCGTCGAACAGGAACGTGGATTGGGTGACCAGGGCCGCATCGTCGGTCAGCGCGCCCTGGCGCAGTGCACGTACGTCGATGCCGTCGACCAGCACCTGTCCGCTGTCCGGATCGACCAGGCGCACCAGCACGTTGGCCAGGGTTGACTTACCCGAACCGGTAGGTCCGACGATGGCTATCGAACGGCCCGCTGGAACGTCCAGCGTGATCCGCTCCAAGGTCGGCCCTGGCCCCCCGGCGTAGGAAAAGAAGACGTTGTCGGCACTGAGCCGGGCCGGACCCGCCGCACCGGACAAGTCCTGAGCGCCGTATGACGTCTCCCCGGTCACCATGAGCACGTCGGTCACCCGGTCGTTGCCGGCGACGGCGCGCGGTAGTTCACCGAGCACCCAGCCCAGGGCTCGGATCGGAAGCGCGAGGACGGTGAACAGGTAGGCGATGAAGACCAGGTCCTCGGTTGCGGTGTCCCCCGAGGCGACCCTGCCGACCCCCAGGGTCAACACGGCCAGGGTGGCCAGGGTAGGCAGCGACTCCATGATCGGATCGAACAGTCCCCGGACTCGTCCGACGGAGATCAGGCAGTCCCGCAGCGTGGCAGTGCGCTCGGCGAACCTGTCGATCTCACGTTGTTCACGACCGAGGGTCTTCACCACCAGTGCTGCGTCGAAGCTCTCGTGCGCGATCTCGCTGACTTCGGCACGCAGTTGCTGGGCTCGGCTGATCCGCGGGGACATCACCCGCGAGTAGGCGATGTTGACCATGAACACCAACGGAATGACGACACCGCCGACGATCGCCAGGACCGGATCGGTCAGGAAGAGCGCGACGATCGTGATTCCCAGCATCAGCAGGGCACCACAGGCGAAGGGCAGAGGGGCGACGAAGAACCAGGCCGCCTCGACGTCACTGTTGGCATTGGACAACAACTGGCCGGTGGGGTGCTGCTGGTGCCAGGACAACGGGAGCCGCAGATACTGCCGGGTCACCTGGCGGCGGTAGTCGGCCTGCAGCCGGTACTGCATGATTCCAGCGAACAGCCGCCGTCCGACGATCCCGATGATCTTGAAGATCGCGACGCCGACGATGGCCAGAGCGGCGAGGGCAAGTGCCCCGGTGATGACGCGCTCGTCGGCGAAGGCCGGCAGGATCACCCGGCCGGTGACCTGCCCCATGACATAGGCCGAGCCCACGCTCATGGCACCGAACAGTGCGCTCCCCACAAGGGCAGCAGTGAATATCCTGGGCTGGGTGCGAATGGCCTGGCCGATGAGCCTGAAGCCGCGCCGGAGTACGCGGTCATGCGGGCGTGGCACAGCGACTCCGATCCGAGCAGGGAATGACCCCAGGGTACAACCGGTTGTCGAATCTCTTTAGCCTGGGTAACCAGTTGCCCTTCAGCCGAGGTTGGCCAGGAACGTGTCGGCCACTGGCACCGCGCTGGTTGCGCTGGACCGGCCGTTCTCGACCAGAACGGAGAATGCGAGGCCACCAGCGGGGTCAGGCCGGAAACCGACGAACCAGCCATGCGCCTGGGGAGGCACATCGGTGCCGAATTCGGCGGTGCCGGTTTTGCCGAAAACCTCCCCCCGGTCGGCCAGGGCCTGACCGGTGCCGGTCAGCACCACTTCGCGCATCAGTTGTTGCAGGGCGGAGGTCACCTCATCCGAGGGCCCTGCCGGAGCCTGACCGGCAGCGGCGGCAGCACCGACGAGGGACGGGACCGGTACGGCGCCCGAAGCCGCCGTCGCGGCCACGATGGCCATCGCGAAGGGACTGACCAGCACCCTGCCCTGACCGATCGCATCGGCGGACAGCTCTACGGCATCGACCGGCGGGGGCAGCGCTCCGGTGAACACCTCGACCGGCAGGTCCCAGCTGGCGCCGATGCCGAAGCTGCCCGCAGCCGTCTCGAGAGCTCCGGCCGGAAGCTGCTGCACCGTGGTGGTGAACGTGGTGTTGCAGGACTCGGCGAAGGCCGTCAGGAACGGTACGGTCCCGAGGTCGAACCGGTCCTCGTTGTCGAACTCCCGGCCGCCGACAGCCACCGTTCCGGGGCAGGCCACCGGCGAATCCAGTGCGACGACTCCGTTGCTCAGCAATGCCGAAGCGCTGATGATCTTGAAGGAGGACCCCGCCGGATACTGACCGACCAGGGCGTTGGTCGGGTTGGCCGTCGCATTGGAACTGACCGCAAGGATGTCGCCGCTGCCTGGCCGTACGACGACGATGTGGGCCGGTTCGGACCGAGTGGCCACTGCCGCGTCGGCGGCACTCTGGATGGCGGTGTCCAGCGTGACCTGGATCGGCGTGCCGGGCTGCGGATCGATCCGTTCGAGTTCTCGGCGCGCGCCGTCCGGACCGACCGCCTCGACCGTGAGACCGGGTCGGCCTGGCGAGCTGAGCCTGATAGGCCCGCTGCAGACCAGACGTGCCGAGCTGATCGCCAGGTGCATAGTCCGCCCCGGCTTCGTCGAGCACCTCGGCGGTCGCCTCGCCGACCCGGCCGAGGACGCCCAGCGCGAAGCCCGCGGTCGGGGCCAGCTGGCGGGTTTCCTCTCGAAAGACGGTCCCGGGTAGGTCGAAGATCGCGGCCCGTACGGCGTCGTAGTCCGGGCGGCGCAGGGTGATGATCGGGACGAACTGACCGGGCTGGGAGGCCGACACGCTCGCTACGACGTCGTCCGCCGAGATGTCCAGGACGCCCGCCAGGGTGGCCCCAAGTGCGGGGAGGTCAGTGACCCGACCGGGATCCACGCCGACCACTACCACCGGAGTCGCGGCAAAGACCGGATTCCCGGCCGAGTCGAGGATGGACGCCCGCTCGGCAAGGCTGCGGCTCCACGCGATCCTCTCGCCGTCACCGAGTTCGGGATGGATGGCTGCGGTCGTCCACTCGAGGGTCAACGCCTCGTCCTCGTCAGCGCGCAGGTCGAGTTGTGCCTCGTAGCTCCAGTCCGGCGCCGCGTCGAACGCCCAGGTGGCGGTGTAGCTGACCGTGGCAGCGCCGTCGTCGAGATCGACTGCGGTGATCTCCGTGCGTAGCGGCTGCTCGCCTTCACCGAAGCCCATCGAGGTGGCAACGGCTCGGAGGTTCAGCAATGCCGAAGCGCTGTTGTCGGTCAGTTCCGCGGCGCCGGTGAGATCTCCGGCAGCCCAGGCGTCGAGATAGGCCTGGGCCGCCTCGCGGGCAGCCTGCTCGCGTTCATCGGTGTCCGAACACCCCACGAGGACGACGCAGGCGAGGACAATCATGGCGGCGCACGTACGGCGGAGCATGATCTCCACCCTGGCACAGGGCCTGAGGGCACGTGCGGATCGGCCTCCGCTGTGATCTCAGTTCAGCCGCTGGAGTCGCGAGCCGGTGATACCTCCGCTTCCAGCGCCGAGCTGGTTGGCTTTCCGTTGGAATTGGCGACAGTGGCCGTCCCGGCTAGCGGGTCGCTGCCGGGCCCTTGGATCGAGGACATCAGACTCCGAGCCAGTCCCAAGCCCGCTCCCCCCATCGTCAACGCCTTGCCCAGAAGGTCTTCCATCCCCTCGGCACCGTTGAGCACGACCAGATTGTCGATGTTGCTCAGCGCGCTGGCCCCTGCCGTGACGATGGCCGGGTAGTGCTCGGCGATCTGCTGGGCGATGACGGCGTCGGGGTTCGAAGCCAGCGCTGCCGCCCGCGCTTGGATGCCCACCGCCTCTGCGCGACCTCGCGCCTCGATGGCCATGGCCAAGGCGCGGCCGTTGACCTCGGTGGCCGTGGCCTCGGCTTCACCGCGCAGCGTGGTCTGCTGCGCCTGCGCCTGGGCGCGCAGGATCTCGGTCTGCCGGGCCGCATCGGCGAGGGTCACCTGGCGGTAGGCCTCCGCATCAGCGGGCTTGCGCACCTCGGACTCGAGGACCTTCTCCCGGCGAGCGGCGTCGAGTTCGGCCGCCGCGGTCTCAGCACGTACGACCTCCTGCCGGGCAAGGGCCTCGGCCAACGGGCCGGACTGCAGCGCCCGTGATTGAGCTTGGTCGACCTCGGCCTGGTAGCCGGCCTGCTTGATGCTGGACTCTCGTACTGCGGCGGCTTTTTCAGCATTGGCTGCCTGTTCGCGGGCAGTGGCTTCCTTGTCGCGCTCGGCGGCCGCGATCCGAGCAGCGGCGGCGATCGCCGCAGCCTGGGGTTTGCCGAGGTTCTCGATGTAGCCCGAATCGTCGTCGATCTCCTGGATCTGCAAGGAATCGACGACCAGGCCCAACTTGGACAGGTCGTCGGCCAGTGAGGATCGGATGTTAGCGGTGAGCTCCTCGCGGTTGTGCAGCATGTCCTCGACCGACATGCCACCGACAATCGCGCGCAGATGGCCCGCGAACAGTTCGTGGATCGTGGCCCGCATGCTGTCCGCGTCCTGCTGCAGGAAGCGCCGGGCGGCGTTGGCGATCGAGGCCAGATCGTCACCGACCTTGTAGGCAACGACCCCCTTGACCTGCAACGGAATTGATTGATTGGAGACGGCATTCACGATCAGCCCGGTCGCCCGGATATCTAGGCCAAGGCGTCGAACGGTCTGGAAGCCGGGAATGACGGCCGTACCCCGGCCGACGACAATCTTGAATCCCAGGCTGTCCAAGGACGTGTCGTTGGCGCCGTGCGCACCCAGCCCGGAGATGATCAGGGCCTCGTTGGGTTCGGCAACTCGCCAGACGAACCGGAATGCCACGATCAGGAGCAACACGACGATGATGCCGACGATCACGATGGTCATGGCGGATCCTCATATCTGAGCCGGTGGCGCATGGATGCGGGGCTGCGATGTTAGGCGCGCGCGGCCGCCTTTCGGTTCCGTGATCCAGGCTTGTCAGCTTATGGCTCAGTCGAGCCGATCCACGTATACCGTCCGTGGCGGCTGGAAGTCGGTGACCACGACAAGGGCACCTATCTCGATCGTCTCGCCATGTGAATGCGGATGCGCGTAGAAGGCCTCGCTGCCGCCGCGGATGCTGATCATGACCTCACCGACCCGGCCCGGACCGATGCCGCCGCTGACTCTTCCGGTCTTGCCGATCATGACGCTCCCGTCCTGGTCGCGCCGATCGTGCCGTACCGACGCCACGATATCTGCACCTCCCACTGCTCGCCGGACGCGAAGGCATCAGGGTCAGAAGAGGACCGACGCGAAGGTGCCGACCTGCGTGAACCCCACCCGTGCATAGGCCGCCTTGGCCGGTGCGTTGAAGTCGTTGACGTACAGGCTGACCACCGGGGCGACGTCGGCCAGCGCGATGGCCGCCACCCCCGCCGTGCCGCTGGTTCCGATTCCCTGCCCGCGCAGGTCGGGCCGCACCCAGATGCCCTGAACCTGACAAGCCTGCTCACTCACCGCCCCCAGTTCGGCCTTGAACAAAACCTCGCCCTGGTGGATCCAGGCCAGGCTGTGGCCAGCGTCGATGAGTTCAGCGACCCGGGCACGGTAGGAGCCGCCGCGGTCGCCGGCTTCAGGATCCACGCCGACCTCCTCACGGAACATCGCGGTGGCAGCTGGCATGAGGATGTCCAGTTCGTCGCGGCGCACCCGCCGTACCTGCGAACTCGGCTCGATCCTTGGCGCCGAGTCCAGCGCGAGCAGCGGCTGGTTGGGGCGTACGTCGCGGGCTGGTCCCCAGCGGGACGAGAGCTCGGACCACAGCGGCAAAACCAGATGGTCCGGTCCGACGATCGACGAGCAACGCCGTGGACGCCCTGCCATGCGGTGGATCAACGCCTCGACGACTCGGCCGGACTCGTCCCGATCACCGACGAGGACCAGGCTGGGCCCGTCCAGCCAGACCGCTTGCAGGCCGCTGTCCCCGTAATAGGCGCACAGTTCGCCGGTCTGCCCGGCCGCACCGGTCAAGCCCAGCGCCTGCACCCGTGCGGCGATCAGGCAGCCGTCCACCGGATGCTCGGCAAGAAAGTCGCGTACGAGCGGCTTGTCTTGGGGTCCGAGGATGCCCGCCTGAGCGCTGCCGATCACCTCGCTCGCCTACCCGACAGTGATCTCAGCGGGACCGCTAGCGACGCCAGTGTCGGTCAGCTCGGCGGCCAGCCGCATCGCCTCCTCGATCAAGGTCTCCACGATCAGGGACTCCGGCACCGTCTTGATCACCTCGCCGCGCACGAAGATCTGGCCTTTCCCGTTGCCGCTGGCTACGCCGAGGTCGGCCTCGCGAGCCTCGCCCGGGCCGTTCACGACACAGCCCATCACAGCCACCCGCAACGGGACCTCGAGTCCCTCCAGACCCGCCGTCACTCGGTCAGCCAGGGTGTAAACGTCAACTTGAGCTCGACCACAAGATGGGCAGGAGACGATCTCCAGACCCCGCTGGCGAAGGTTGAGCGACTCGAGGATCTGGATGCCGACCTTGACCTCCTCCACCGGGGGCGCCGACAGCGAGACCCGGATCGTGTCGCCGATTCCCCTGGCCAGCAACGCTCCGAAGGCGACCGCGGACTTGATCGTTCCCTGAAAAGCCGGACCGGCTTCGGTGACCCCGAGGTGCAGCGGGTAGTCGCACTGCTCGGCCAGCAACTCGTACGCGCGAACCATCACGACCGGGTCGTTGTGCTTGACCGAGATCTTGAGATCGGTGTACCCGTGTTCCTCAAACAGCGAGCACTCCCAGAGCGCAGACTCGACCAGCGCTTCGGGGGTCGCCTTGCCGTACTTCTCCATCAGTCGCCGGTCGAGGGAGCCGGCGTTCACACCGATCCGGATCGGGATCCCGGCAGCCCCGGCGGCCTTGGCGATGTCGCCGACCTTGTCGTCGAACTTCTTGATGTTGCCGGGATTGACCCGAACGGCCGCGCATCCGGCGTCGATGGCCGCGAAGACGTACCGGGGTTGGAAGTGGATGTCGGCGATCACTGGAAGCTGGGACTTCCGAGCGATCGCGGGCAACGCCTCGGCGTCGTCGGTGTCGGGTACGGCGACCCGGACGATCTCGCACCCGGCCGCGGTCAGTTCGGCGATCTGCTGCAGCGTGGCATCGATGTCGGCCGTCTTTGTCGTGGTCATCGACTGCACGGACACCTGGTGCGCACTTCCGACGCCGACCTTGCCGACCAGGAGCTGTCTGGTCGACCGGCGCGGTGCCAGTACCGGCGGGGGCAGCGCCGGCATGCCGAGGGAGATGGACGTCACGGAGTCAGGAGCCTCAGTTCAACGTGATCGGATTGACGATGTCAGCGATCAAGAGCATGCCGGACAACAGGACGAAGAATGCGGCCACGACGTAGGCCACCGGCATCAACCTGGCGATGTCGAACGGACCGGGGTCTGGCTTGTTGCGCACGCGCGCCCACACCGAACGAGCCTTCTCGTACAGCGCGCCGGCGACGTGCCCACCGTCCAGCGGGTAGATCGGTACCAGGTTGAACAGAAACAGCACCATGTTGACGGCGGCCAACAGCGTGAGAAAGAAGATGAACTTGTCCACGAGTGGTTCAGGAAGGGCGAAGTACTCACCCGACAGGCGCGAGACTCCGACCACACCGATCGGATCGTTCTGCCCGCGCTCGTCCCCGAGGAAGGCCGCGCCGAAGACCGACGGGATCCGCTCGGGCAGATTGATCAGTGCTTCGCCCGCACGGGCGATATAGCCGCCGATGGCTGCCGGCACCTCGGTGATCGACTGCTGGACGCGCGGCACGACCGGAGAAACTCCGACGAATCCGACTTCGGTGACTGCGCCCGCTTCAGCATCCTCGGCAGTGAGGTACACCAGATTCGCCAGGGGCGTCACGGACAGTTCCTCGCTCTGCCCGTTTCGGTCGACGGTGAACCGCCTGGTATCCCCGGCGCTGACCCGGATCAAGTCCTGGACCTGCTCCCACTGGGACACCGCCTCGCCATCGACAGCAGTGATCCGATCCCCTGCCCGCAAACCGGCTTGAGCGGCCGGACTGGCCGGGGGCAGGTCACAGCCGTTGTCGCCGACCGCACAGGCCTGGCCATCGCTGTCGATCGGGGTGCTGCAGTCCTGGACCGGCGAGCCGGCCGGCAGGACGCATTCGCTGACCGTGTTGATGGTCAGCGAGGTGCCTTGCGGAATGCCGAATCCGACCAGGATGACCGTGAAGAGCAACGACGCCAGGATCAGGTTGTGCACCGGCCCGGCGGACATGACGATGACCCGCTGCCACCACGGCTTGCGGTAGAAGACCCGGCCCTCGTCGCCGGGCTGGATGTCGTCCAGAGCCGCGCCGCGTACCTCTTCGATCATTCGGCGCAACCGACCGTACGCGCGCGGCTCATCGTCGGCCTTCGCCGGCGGAATCATCCCGACGATTCGGATGTAGCCACCCAACGGGATCGCCTTGATGCCGTGCTCGGTCTCGCCGCGTTGCCGTGACCACAGCGTGGGTCCGAAGCCGACCATGAACTGGGGCACCCGCATGCCGAACCTGCGCGCCCACAGGAAGTGGCCGAGTTCGTGGAACCAGATCGAGAAGAGCAGCCCGACGACGAAAAGCCCGATACCCAAGACCGTCCAGAGGATGCCGCTCATGCACCGGCCCGGCGTTGGGGCCAGATCGGCCACACCCTACCCACGAGCGACACTCTGCTCCCCTGCGATGAGGGCCTGCGTCTGTTGGCGAGCCCAGGATTCTGCCGAAATCACGTCAGACACCGAGTTCGGTTTGCCGAAGTCCGGCGCCCCTTCGACGATACGCGCCACGGTGTCCACGATCCCGGTGAACCGAAGGTTCCCCGCCAGGAAACCGGCTACCGCCTCTTCGTTGGCGGCGTTGTAGATCGCCGGCAGGCACCGCCCGGTACGCCCGACCGAACGAGCCAGGCCAACGGCCGGAAAGGCTGCGTCGTCCAGAGGCTCGAAGTCCCAGCTGCTCGCCGTCGACCAGTCAAGTGCCGGCGCCACCCCCGGCAACCGGTCCGGCCAGGACAGGGCCAGGGCAATGGGCAGCTTCATGTTCGGCGGCCCAGCCTGAGCCAGCGTGGACCCGTCGACGAATTGCACCATGGAGTGCACGATCGACTGCGGGTGGACCACCACGTCGATCCGGTCGTACGGGATCCCGAACAGCATGGACGCCTCGATCACCTCCAGCGCCTTGTTGACCATTGTCGCGGAGTTGATCGTCACCATCGGACCCATCGCCCAGGTGGGATGCGCCAGCGCCTGCTCTACGGTGACGTCGGTGAGGTCGGCTCGCGTCCGGCCTCGGAACGGTCCTCCGCTGGCGGTCAGAATCAGTCGATCCACCTCGGTAGCAGACCCGCCGCGTAGACACTGAGCCAGAGCTGAGTGTTCGGAATCCACCGGCACGATCTGGCCGGGCTTGGCCCGTGCCATCACCAGGTCACCGCCGGCCACCAGTGACTCCTTGTTGACCAGCGCAAGCGTCGATCCGGCTGCCAGCGCGGCGAGCGTCGGCTCGAGTCCGATCGAGCCGGTGATGCCGTTGAGGAGGACATCGGCGCGGCGGCTGGCAAGCTCGGTGGTTGCCTGCGGTCCAGCCAAGATCTCCGGCACCGCGTAGTTGCCGTGGGCGTAGCCCCGTCGGGTCGCCTCGGCGTAGAAGGCCAGCTGGAGGTCCTGAGCTGACGTTGCCCGGGCGACTGCGACGGTCCTCGCGCCGCAGTCCAGGGCTTGCTTGGCCAGCAATTGCGGGTCTGAGCCACCCGCGGCGATCCCGGTCACCGTGAATCGGTCGGGACGCTCGGCTATCACCTCGAGTGCCTGCGTGCCGATCGAGCCGGTCGAACCCAGCAGAATCACTGTCCGCTGATCGCTCACAGGGCACATTCTGGCCTACGCTCCGGTGCTTCGGCCTGTGATGCAGCTGATGCGATATGCTTGACATCATGCGCACCACCGTCGCCATTGCGGATGAGTTGCTGGCGTCGGCCAAGTTCGAGGCGAGGCAGCGGGGTCTCACGTTGGGCCAGTACATCGAGCAGGCACTACGTAGCCAGCTAGCCGGTCAAGCCGACGGCACCCCTCCTGCCATCCCGGTTCGCCGAGGGGGCTCCGGCTTGCGGCCGGGGGTTGACGCCAGTTCCTACCGAACGCTTCTGCAGGCTATGGAGGAAGGTTTGCCTGTCGAGGACCTCAGGTGATCCTGCTCGACGTCAACATCGTGCTTGCAGTACATCGCGAGGATCATCCGCACCATCCGCTGGTACACGCATGGCTAGAACGGCTGGTCGCCGAACAGCGCAACTTCTGCGTACCCGACGAGGTATGGGCAGCCGTCGTCCGCATCGCAACGAACCGACGGGTGTTCGTCGATCCCAGTTCTCTGGACGAGCTGTTCGTGTTCGCCGACGCCGTACGTGCCCAACCGGGTCACATGGCGTTGCGCTCCGGTGCCAGGCGTTTCGAGGTCTTTCGGACCCTCTGCCATGACGGCCAGGCGGCCGGTGATCTCGTACCGGATGCCTTCCTCGCCTCCCTCGCGGTCGAGAACGGGTGCGCAGTGGCAAGCCTGGACCGAGATTTCGCGCGCTTTCCCGGGTTGGCGTGGGAGCAACCGCGATGACCCCCGCCCGGCCGGAATCAGGTCTGCGATGATGCTGCGGACAGGTACCCGGTCGAGAGGATCCAGGTGAGCACCGCCAGCCAGCCAGGTCGCGACATCGACACCGCCTCCTCATGGGACGGGTACGTCCTCGAGCCGCACGAAAGGCCCGAGGACTGGGGCTGGCACCAGGAGTTCAAGGTGGTCCCCCGGGTGCTCGGGTGGCTCGCGGTCATCTCCCTGCTCTTGATGCTCGTCGGCAACCACACCGGCCGGGTGGAGAACCTCTGGGTGATCGGCACGGCCTTGCTCATTGTCGCGATCCTCATCCGGGACGCCTTACGCCGCCGCAACGCCTGGCGTAACTGACCTGTCATCGCACCTTATGGCTGCGATTGCCTGGTCGACGGCGGTGCTTCAACCGGACAGTCCTAGATCGGACAGCGGCGCGGTCAGCAGGGTCTCGACCGCTGGCCAACGCATCTCGGGTTTGCTGATCCGCAGGTCGATCAGGCCGTGCACCCACGCCGACAGCTGGATCGCCAGGAAATGGCCGTCCCGGCCGGCATGAGTGCCCATGTCCAAGCACCGTTGCACTGCGTCGACCAGCGCGATGAACGAGGCAGCACCTGGATGGTCTGCCTTGCCGTGGGTGCCCATTCCCTGCTGAGCCGCCGGGCGAAGTCGCTGAAACGGTCCGCGACCACATCCCGTAGGAGACTCTTTCGGTCCGAGAAGTGCAGGTAGATCGACGGTGGAGTCACCCCGGCGGCCGCTGCCACCGCGAATCAGGACCCGTTCTGGGTCACCTCGTTCGGTGGAGTTCCGGACTAACGTGTTCGTGCATCCGGTGCTCCGCCGCCTGCAGCCGACACCGCATCTACAGGTCGAGCGAGGCCTGCTACGCACCTTTGGCCGGGTGATGCCGGTGGGAATGACGCTGTGCGTGGTGCTCGCGATACCTGGCCACCGGGACCCGCGCTACACGATCGGAGACGCCCAGCCGCTGTGTGCCCGGTCGATCCGGTCGACCGTGAAGCTCAGTGTCTGGCGGTACTCCACCCAGGCCAGGCCGGGCAGCCGTAGATGGGTCGACTCCTCGGGATGAGTCACCTGGTAACCGGACAACCAGATGTAGGGAACGCTCACGCCGTCCATCGCCCGCGCCCATCGCGGGAAGTGCGCGGCCGCGGCAAGGATCTCCGCGTGCGCCGAGCCGGGGCCACGGATGTTGCTCGGCCGGATGTGTTCACCCGGAACCCAGTGCGCGCCCAGATCGACGGTCATCCGGCGTACGCCAGGCCAGTGGATGATGCCGGGAAGCAGGCGTACCGGCTTGGGCCGAGGGTCGTACCGATCACGTACCCAGTCCCAGAACCAGCTCTTCGGCTGTTGGGCGGATGCGATATCCCACAGTTCGTGGCAGGTTCGGCGTACGCCGTCCAGCTGCCCTTGCCCGTCAGCTAGGAGCACGTCGTCGAGGTAGACCGCGATCAGATCGACGACCAGCGGATCGGCGTACCGGCGCGGTGTGAGGTCGATCGCATCCAGTTCAGCCGCCGACAGACCCCAATTGCGATCGTCATTCCATCGCCAGACGTTCGCGAGTTGCTCGTCGAGGGGAACGAACAGATCTGGCGGGGGCTGACCCTTGGTCTCGGATTTCGAGCCAGGCTGCCCATTCGGGCTTGCGCCGTCCGTGTCATCCTGCACAGCGGGACCTCCGTCGCGCCATCTTCCCGGCCGTCGGCCACTAGGCATGGTACCCAGCCGACGCCGCCGACTGACTTCATCCGCATCCCGGTCAGCTGGTCGGGCCACCGATCCAGGATCCGATCAGGTAGGTCAGACCTGCTGCAAGCAACCCCATGATGAGCTGACGAAGACCACCCGACCACCATGGCCGAGCTGTGAAGCCGGCCGAGAGGACACCGGCAAAGAACAATCCGATCCCACCGACGCCCACGGCGGCCCATACCTCGTCCAAGCCGAACAGGTAGGGCAGTAGCGGAATCAGTGCCCCGACCGCGAAGCAGACGAAGGAGGACACTGATGCGGTCCAGGGCGAGGGCTTCTCGTCGGGGTCCAGCCCGAGTTCGGCTCGGGCGTGCTCGCGTAACTCCTGCTCGGGATCGCGCGCAAGTTGGTCGGCAACCTGTTCAGCGAGTGCGCGGTCGAGCCCTCTGCTGCGCCACATCTCGACCAGCTCGGCGCGTTCTTCTACCGGACGCACGCGGAGCTCATGGCGTTCCTTGCTGACTTCGAGATCCAGCTGCTCGTTCTGCGTGGATACCGAGGTGTATTCCCCGAGCGCCATCGATATCGCGCCGGCAACCAGTCCGGCGACCCCGCCGAGCACGACGGTGCCGCTGGGGGCCGCCGCGCCCAAGCCGGCCACCAGGGCGGTGTTGGTGACCAGGCCGTCCATGGCGCCGAACACGGCGGCCCGGAGCCATCCGCCGGAGACGTCGGTGTGGCTGTGCGCGTGGGCTTCGGCTTCGGTCACGAGCGGGCGCGGGTGGCCGCGGGGCAATCGGTCACGAGCGGGTCGGCTCTGCGCGCGCCGGGGCGGCGAGCTGCCCGCAAGCGCCATCGATCTCGCGGCCCCTCGTATCCCGGACCGTAATGGTCACACCGTGGGAACGTATGGCGCCGACGAACCGGTCCTGAGCCTGCGGCGTGCTGGCCTCCCACTTGCTACCCGGAGTGGGGTTCAGCGGGATGACGTTGACGTGCGTCAGTCGTCCGGACAGCAGGCGGCCGAGTTGATCGGCGCGCTGGACGGAGTCGTTCACGTCACGGATCAGGGCGTACTCGATGGAGACCCGGCGCCCGGTGACCTCGGCGTAGCGCCAGGCCGCATCCAGAACCTCTCGTACGGGCCAGCGGGTATTGACCGGTACCAGTGTGTCCCGCAGTTCATCGTCAGGGGCGTGCAGACTCACGGCCAGGTTCAGCGGAAGTCCTTCGTCTGCCAGCCGGTCGATCGCCGGGACTAGACCGACCGTCGAGACGGTGATCCCGCGCGCCGACAGGCCGAGCCCGTGCGGTGCGGGGGCGAGCATCCGGCGGACCGCGGTCAGGACCCGGCTGTAGTTGGCCAGCGGCTCCCCCATACCCATGAAGACGAGATTGGACAGCCGACCCGGTCCACCGGGCAGCTCCCCGGCACGCATCGCCTTGGCCGCCCAGACCACCTGGTCCACGATCTCCCCGGCCGACAGGTTGCGGGTCAACCCGCCCTGTCCGGTGGCACAGAACGGACACGCCATGCCGCAGCCGGCCTGACTGGACACGCACAGAGTGGCCCGGTCGGGGTAGCGCATCAGCACGCTCTCGATCAGGGTGCCGTCGAAAGCCCGCCACAGGGTCTTACGCGTGGTGCCCCGATCCGCGAGCCGTTCGTTGATCGGCGTCAACAGGGCCGGCAAGAACTCGGCACGCAAGCCGTCTCGCTCCCTGATGGGTACGTCGGTCAGCTCCTGGCCAACCGGGGCGTGGAAGTAGTGCCGGGACAACTGCTCGGCACGGTAGGCCTGGTGACCTGCCGCCACCATGGCCGCTCGGACCTGATCGACCGTGAGGTCGGCGAGATGCCGCGGCGGCTTGGCTGCACGCGGCGGCGTCCACACGAGCGGCATGGGCAGGGAGGTTGAGGTCATCTCCTACCCATGGTCGCACGCACAGCGCCGTGCAGAGCGGCACGTTGCCGGCACGGCAGACTGAGGCGGTGGACAGCGAGCCGGTCGGTGTCGGACCCTGGCCTGGAGCCGTCCCGGACGATCCGCGGCTGGACCCCGAGTTGCTCGCCCAAGGCGATCGGCGCAACGTCGTGGACCGCTATCGATACTGGTCAGTCGAGGCCATCGTGGCCGATCTTGACCGACACCGGCATCCTTTCCACGTCGCGATCGAGAACTTCGCCCACGATCTGAACATCGGGACGGTCGTACGGACGGCGAACGCGTTCCTGGCGGCGGAGGTGCACATCGTCGGGCGGCGGCGTTGGAACCGCCGCGGAGCGATGGTCACCGATCGGTATCAGCACATCCGCTATCACCCGGACGCCGATGCGCTTGCGCAATGGGCCGACAGGGCTCAGCTGCCGGTGGTTGCTATCGACAACCTGCCGGGCGCGGTCGCGTTGGAGACCGCCGTACTGCCACGCGAGTGCGTCCTGCTCTTCGGTCAGGAGGGTGGCGGACTCAGCGAATCGGCCCGATCCTCGGCCTCGGTGGTCTGCTCGATCGCGCAGTACGGGTCCACCCGGTCGATCAACGTCGGAGTCGCCTCCGGGATCGCCATGCACGCCTGGATCCGCCAACACGCCGAGCGCTGATTGAGCAGATCTTGGTCACGATCATCGGTGATCAGCCCAGCCACACCCGCCCGGCGGCGAAGTGCGAGACGGCGCCCATGATCTCCGGTTCCGGACGATCGGCAAACCGGACGGATGCGGTCAGCTGCGCCCCAGTGAAGGCCTGCTGCAGTGACTGTTCCCAGTTCGCGAACGTGCCCAGGCCAGACCCTGCCCGAGGGTCCCTAGGCTGGACGCACAGTGCTCGGTCGACGAGACCGACCCGCCGGACATAGATCCGCTCGATGGAGTCCCATGGCAGGAACAGCGCCTTGACCGGCCACTTACGCACCCGGATCCACATGCCGTACGGGTTCATCGCGAGCTGCGGCCCGCCGCTGACGACGGTGTACCAGATGAAGCAATTCACACCGATCGAGATCAGCGCCGGCAACAACATGATCGACAGCGGGTTCAGCTCCTCAGTGGCCGCGAAGGCAGAGATGATCAAGCCGATCCACAGCAGCACGATGAAAGCGACGAAAGTTCCCCAAATCGCGCCGGCTTTGGCCTTGTTGATATTCACGACATAGGGCTCGATCTCAGGAATCCGATCGACCACCAGATACGGCGAGGCGAAGGGAGCCGGCGGAGGGCCGGCGTACGGCATGGCACCCGGACTCGCAGCCGTCCACTCGGTCATGTCGGTTTGACGCGCCAGATCGGCTGCGCGTTCCGGACTCAGCCGGCGCCGACGAACGCGGTGAGCAGGAGGTAGGCCACCGCGGCCGAGGGCAACAGGGAATCCATTCGATCCATCAGGCCGCCGTGTCCGGGCAGCAGCGTGCCCATGTCCTTGATGCCCAGATCACGCTTGACGATCGATTCGCCGAGATCCCCGAGAGTCGCGGTCGCGGCGATGGCCGCGCCGAAGACGATCCCCTGCCACCAGGTGCCGCCCAGAGCCATCCCGACCATCAGGATCCCGGCGATCATGCAGGCCAGGACCGATCCGGCCAGCCCCTCCCAGGACTTCTTCGGACTGACGGTTGGCGACAACGGGTGTTTCCCGAACAGCACCCCGGCGACGTACCCCCCGACGTCGCTGCAGACCACGGTGAGGATGAACGCGACGATCCGGGTGGCGCCGTCGTCGGGTCGCAGCATCAGCACCGCGAAGCAGGCGAGCAATGGCACGTAGACCGTGATCAGTACCGCGGTGGAGGCGTCGCGGAAGTAGCCGACCGGGCCGTCGGACAGCCGCCACACCAGACCGGCCAACACCGTCAGCATGGTGCTGACCGCCAAACCGCCCGGCCCGCTGAGCCAGGTGAGCGAGACCATCGCAACCGAGCCGAGCAGCAGCGGCACCAGCGGCGGGCGTACCCGCGCCGATCGCAGCGCCCGTGCGAACTCCCACACACTGATCAGGACAGCGGGCAGCAGGATGGCGAGGAAGGCCGGCCGGTAGACCACCAACGAGGCGATGACCGCAGCCGCTAAGCCGACGCCGACCGCGATCGCGATGGGCAGATTGCGGCCGGCTCGACTGCCGCCCGGCGCTAGCTGCGTATCGAGATGCGATGCCTCGGCGGGCGGGAGCGGCTGGTCGACGGTCGGGGGCGGCTGCTCGGCGGGCGGCTGTTCGACGGGCGGCTGTTCGGCAGGCGGCTGTTCGGCAGGCGGCTGTTCGGCAGGCGGATGCGCGCTACGTCGCCGATTGTGGATC
>Ga0136614_10000210_pt1 | contig 25987 bp, 25 predicted proteins | sample AntDrymUQ2792106_2_FD_106643 | JGI IMG/M metagenome (GOLD analysis project Ga0136614, IMG submission 106643) | Polar desert sand microbial communities from Dry Valleys, Antarctica - metaG UQ279 (21.06) | ecosystem: Environmental > Terrestrial > Soil > Desert | place: Antarctica: Dry Valley... | reverse complement strand
TCCAAGCGTGAGCTTGAAGCGAAAACCTGATGATGATGAGGAGCGGGTGACTGTGTGATGAACTCTGAGCTTGCACTGCGCATCTGTCCTATCAAATCTTAGCTATTACAGTTTACTCCCAATGAATAAGCCTTTGTGACTTCGTTACCGAGAATTGCTGAAATCCTGTTGACGGTACAATTCAACAGGCTGTATATTGCTAAAATAGCGCTCCCCAAGAGTACTCTTGGGGAGCGCTATTTTGAGTTCGTGTCAAATGTAGTGGAAGTAGATTTAGCGCATCCTTGCTCTTTGCTTCTCTTTATCTCATGCGGCCTGTGCTGTTTGATTCATCAACTGGCTGGGCAAGCTGACATACCTTAACTTCTCCGCATGACTCAAACGCTGCAAACTCTTCTCCGCTCGCTTCACGATCTGAGAGATCAAATACACAGCCGAACGTGCCGACCTTAATCGCTTCATCGCACGGGTTCGCAGTCTCACCGAGGCAAAGATAGATTCGATTGGGTTAGTCGTTCGCAGGTGTTTGTGATGCTCCGCGGGATAATCATAGTAGGCAAACATTCGGTCTAAATCATCCAGCAAACACTCTGCTGCTTTGTCATCCAACCCTCTCCAGCTTTTGGCTAAAGTCATCACCTTCGAGTTGGCTTCTTCTCTGGTCCGGGATAAGTAGACCGCGCGCAGGCTTGTGGCTGCTTCCGAGCGCTCGCGCTTCGGCAATGTGTCCAACACATTTCTCATCTTATGCAGCCAGCAGCGCTGTTGCTTCGTCAGGCTCCAGACTTCACGCGTCTGCCGCCCAAAAACAAGAGAGCTCCGTCGCCAATCGCCAGTGCCGGCTCATTCATGCCTCGCGCTTTTAAGTTTCGCAACACCGCGCTCCAGCTCTCTTTTGATTCCCGAAAGCCTTCTTCCATCGCCAACAAGTGCTTCTTGCCTGTCACATCGGCTCCCATCACCACCAACAAACAGGCCCGCTCATCGGCGATTCCGGCTTTGATGTAAATGCCATCCACCCACACATACACGACGGGTAGGCTCGCTACACTGCTGCGTGTCCAATCTTCATATGCCTGCTTGAAGCCGGCATTGAGGCGTGAGATCGTCGATGGCGAAAGGGCTGCCGCTTCGCCCATCAAACACCGCCACGCCGGTTCAACATCTCTGGTCGCTAAACCTTCCATAAACAACTTGGGAAAGACCTCCTCCAATGTCCTGGAGCGTCGTTGATAAGGCCTCACGATCTGTGACTCAAATTCTTCCTGACCCGGCGGCAGATCAGACACGCGCGGAGCCTTGATCTTGATGGTGCCACTGCCAATGGTTATTTTGCGCTCTTTGGCAGACCCGTTGCGGTAGCCGCGAAACTCGGCTTCGTGGTTGCTTCTTTGATGCCGAGCGCGCTCCAGATATTGCTCCACCTCTTGTTCCAAAGCAGCCTCGAGCATGACTTTCGCACCACGCCGCACTAAAGCTTCAATCGGATCATCCTCTTTGGCAGAGACAGTAAACATCCGTTCGTTGTAGAATTCTTGCATAGCGTATCCTTTCTGTCGGCTGGTAACCGACATGTGGTTTGTTGATGTTCAAACAAGGATACGCTATCTCTTTTTCAAAACCTCAGCTTATTTCCACAACTTTCGATACTACCTCCACGTCGGTAAAGTTAGAGACATCGGGCTAGACATTGTCCCAGACAGGCCAACCCATGCCAACATCATGGGCGTACCTTTTAGGGAGGGCGAGGGCGGCAACGAAGCGGAAGCAGAAAGATTGGCTCGCTTACTGGCTGAACAAGCCCGCGTCCATAGCTTAGGCGACCCCCGCTTCCCGTAATTGTAATCTTGCCTAAAATCTCCCCATCCTGCCCAAAATGTCAGGCTGAAAATGGAGTTTTTAGGCAAAGCCCTCAAGCTGGATACCTTGTTGCCACTGGATACTTCGTTACCATATTAGATTCCGCCCGGCTTTTACTCTAATAAACCACAAAACTTCAGGTCTCGCAGGCTTAAGTGGATACCGGGTAGTCACCTGTTCGTTTTTGTTGATTGATGCTCTCGATAGCTCCTGAATTCGTAATAACCTATTTGATTCAGCGATTTACCTTCTGGACAAAGCTTTCCAAAGAAGCTTTCCGGCTGTGGCACGTCTATTGACATATGCAAAGGCAGATCGTTAACAGATTCTTTGGAGCCGAGAGGGATAGCGAACTGTCACTCTTGAGCGTTGCGGGCAAACCTCACAGCCGTGGCACCCAAACTGTTAACGATCATTCTTGAAAATATTGAAAATTCACGCTGTCGCTCCCCGAATTAGCCGTTACCGTCGAACGCGACCGGAGAGGACGACGCCATCACCGAAGAAGGAATTCAGAAAATGTTGCATCGCACCACAGCTTACTTAACCACCATCGTTTTATTAACGCTGACGTTCGCCCCGCTCGCATCCTTGGCCAGCCCGGCGACCTCCACAACCCTCAATCAACGGCAGGATCGACGCGACCGTCGCGCACGCCGCAAGGTCGCCCCGGAGTTGGAAGTCGGATCGAGTCAAATGGTGCGCGTCGTGATTCAGACCAATGGGCGCCCGACGACGGCCCACGATGGCGCCATCGCCGGAAGCGGCGGCGCACGACGCCGGGCGTTCGAAGCGCTCGACGCGGTAGTGGCGGACGTTCCGACCAGCGCGATTGCCGCCCTCGCGGCGCGCGACGATGTGGAATACATCTCGCCCGACCGCACCGTGAAATCGACGATGAGCGTGACGCGCGAGACGACCGGCGTCGCGCAGGTTCAAGCGGGCGGCGCCTCAACCTCCGGTCTTAGCGGGAGAGGAATCGGGATCGCGATTATGGACAGCGGCATCAGTGCCAGTCATCCTGATTTCGTTAAAAATGGTCGCTCGCGCGTCGTCGCCGCGGTCAACTTCACAGGCGCCGGCGCAGTCACGGCGGACGGTATTATAATGACCGATGGCGATGCGAACGGCCACGGCACCGGCGTCGCGGGCGTCGCCGCCGGCAATGGCACGGCCTCACACGGTTACGCGGAGAACTACAAAGGCATCGCGCCCGAAGCGAGTTTGATCGATCTGAAGGTGCTTGATCAGAACGGCATCGGCAGCACCAGCAGCACGCTGAACGCCGTCAACTGGGCGATAGTCAACCGACGACGCTTTAACATCCGCGTCATCAATATGAGCATCGGCACGCCCGTCCGCGAATCGTTTCACACTGACCCGCTGTGCAAAGCCGTCGAGCGCGCCGTCCGGGCTGGGCTGATCGTCGTGGCGAGCGCCGGTAATCACGGACGCACCGAAGAAATCGTCGGCTACGACGCCAACGGCGAGCCGCGCTACCGCCTCGTCTACGGCGGGATCAACAGCCCCGGCAACAGCCCCTACGTCATCACGGTCGGCGCAACTGATGCACGCGGCACCGCCCGCCGCTCCGACGATGTGCTCGCCAGTTTCTCATCGAAAGGCCCGACGCTAATCGACTTTGTCGCCAAGCCTGACCTCGTCGCACCGGGTCGTCGCGTCGTCGCGGCGATGTCGCAAGAGAATCCGGTCAGTGCCGCGCTGTACTCCGACCGCGTGCAACAGCCGGTCGCGTCGGGCGCGCTGCCGAATGCTTACTTCAAATACTCCGGCACGTCTTTCTCTGCCCCAGTCGTCTCCGGCGCAATCGCGCTGATGCTCGAAGCGAACCTGTCGCTGACTCCAGTGCTCGTCAAGGCGGCGCTGGTGCGCACGGCGCAGGCGCTGCCCGTCGCACAGTTCGCTAACGCCGGCCAGAGCATCATCAGCCAGGGTGCGGGCGCGCTGAACGCCGTCGCCGCCGTCGAGATGGCGCGAGCCATCGTGCCGAACGCCGACCGCCTCAAAGCCGGCGATCGCGTCTTCCGCTCGTCCGCGACGCTCGCCTCACTTTCGCAGACGACCACCATCGGCGGCGAGTCAGTCAGCCAGACGGCGCGCATTCTCTACTCCGACGGCGTGCTGTTCACCAATCGTCCCATCCTGACCAACGGCCTCCGCGTGACCGAAGGCCACTATCTTGGCAGCGGTATCCTGATGAGCGATGGCGCGGTACTCGGCAACGGCATTCTGATGTCGGACGGCATTCTGATGTCGGATGGGATTCTGATGTCGGACGGCATCTTGATGTCGGATGGGATTCTGATGTCGGACGGCATCCTGATGAGCGACGCGCTGATGAACGGCAACGGGATTCTGATGTCGGATGGTATCTTGATGTCGGACGGCATTCTAATGTCGGACGGTATCTTGATGTCAGATGGGATTCTGATGTCGGACGGTATCTTGATGTCAGATGGGATTCTGATGTCGGACGGTATCTTGATGTCAGATGGGATTCTGATGTCGGACGGCATTTACATGAACGACTAACAACACCCAGTTGTCAGCTTCAACCCTACTCACCCAACCAGCGCGCGCGGCCACTTCCAGTCAAGGATGGCCGCGCGCGCTTTAGTTTCGTTAAGATGCGGCGGGTCAACAAACTCGCGCTGCCTGACGATTCTTTCATGACTTTTGTGATCATCAGCTATGAACAGCGCCGGACGGCGCGCGCGGATGACAGACGCGCGCGAATTGTGACGGACCCTCTCTAGTAACATCTTCTTCTGGTAGTGCTGCGCGATGAAGACCCCGTCGTCGCGCATTGGATTCATCCCGTGCGTCATGCCGCCTGGCAGATCAACCGTCAAACCGCCCGTGAGGTATGCTACTTGGCCGAAGCTTGCTTGCAGCCGGATGCTGTACTCGCCCGGCGGTGCGGCGACATCCACCGTCACGTTGAACCGCAGCACCTGCGTCGCGCCGAAAGCTTGCTGTGTCACGCTTGATTGATCGACCGTCACGAAGGGTGAAGTCACACTGATGCCGCCCGACGGCACCTGATGAACGTTCTCTCCGCCGACGAGGACCGTCAGAGTTCGGCCCGGCACGAGCGGCACGGCGACGGTCGAAAGCTGGTCGTTGGCTCCGAGCAGGGTCGGGTTGACGAACTGTTGCCCGCTTAGCACATTGATGTTGAGAACGGTTGATGTGTTAGGGGCGACGGCGATTGGCGCGGTGGTCTCGGTTGTGACGAACGGCGCGATGATCGTCGCGTCCAGGCCGGCGTAGGCACCTTTGCGCGAAGCTATCTCCGACACGGCGATTGGCTGGGCGAGGTGCTCGGCGATGACGCGATACTGTCCCGGCGGCAGCCCGTCGATCCGGTACCGTCCGTCCGCGAGAGCAATGTTCCCGCCTCGGACCCGTCCAGTGGTCGACTCCTCGGCCCAGACGTGTGCGCCGAAGGCAGCGCCCCCGCCGCCGGCATAACTGATTATCCCGGCAATCGTTCCCGTGCCCTTCGTCGGCCCGTAGATGGCGCGGACGCCGGCGCGGTCGTCGGACGCGAGTGTGCGGGCCGTCAATCCCGACAGGTCATACAAACTGTTGCGTCCCTGCCGCGGCTGCATCGACGCGCCCACCACGCCGGAATGCTCAAGGCCCAGCAGGTGACCGATCTCGTGGACGAACGTTGCTTCAAGGTCGTAGCTGCCGGGCGTGCCATCGGTGGAAAAAAAGCTCGGCGCCAGTTGGCCGCTCGCGTCGCGCGCCGCCACGTTCGGGTTAATCGCAATGTCGGCGTCGATGATGGCGCCGGTCGCGGTGTTGAAGGAGAGGCGTGTGCGCCCCGGCTGTTCGGCGCTACTGAAACTGTTACCCGTCGCGACGGTCATCAGATTGACGCCGTCGTTTGCGAGTAACTGCGCGTCACTGCTCGTCTCGATGAAGTCGATGTCAGCCGCCTCCGACCAGCGGGCGAGTGCGCGCCGCGCTGCGCCCACCACGTCGCTGCCCGGCTTAATGTTTGATGGCGGCGCGTAGAGCGAAGACGAGAAGGCGACCGTCACAGTGCTGGCGGGCCATCTTAACGACACCGCAGCGGAACTGTTTGTGAATTGAAGACTGTAGGCGTGCGCGGGAATCGACGGCCAGAGCAGCGTCGCGACGAGAAGGGCGATGGACGTAATTCGGAGCATCTTCGATTCTACGAACGAAAGGTTCTTCAATGAAGAGCCCGACCACAAAAACTGTCGGCGCGCTGTTCGGGACGTGAGGGCGCGGCCTCGCGGGAACGGAATTAAAAGCGGGCGCGCTTGCAAGTTACCTTAGCAACAACCAACCGCGACTTCAATGAGCCGGTTCGCCGACTCTTAGTACGAAAACTTCAGGACGCACCCCCTTAGTAATGAAACGGCCCGTGCCTTTCGAATTAACTTACATCCACCGTCGAAGGATGCGCGGGCAACTCGACGGCCTCAGCGACGCTTGATGGCGCGAGGCGCGGCCGAGCCGACCGTCGTTGACACAGACGTTGACTTTCCATCCGCAATCGCGGCCGCATCATCGAACGGAGGCGGCTCGTTCGCGGCAAGGCGTGCGCCGCCGAGGTCGGACCAGGCGACGATCATTAACAGCGCCGTCACGCTCAACGTCGCCAGGACGTAAAGTACAGCGACCTGCTCCTGCACAAGCAAGACGGTCACAACTATCGCGACGGCGGCGCTCCACAAAAGCGCGAGGCGGCGACGGCGCTTGTGCGTTGCCACCGCGGACGATTTCCGATCCATCCCGATTCACTCCTTACGGTTCGACTCGTCGAGTCGGATGATAAGTAACTGTACGAGGGACAAGCTATCGAGCGATTGACGCCGCTTGTGTCCGACAGCGCCTTCCCGACAAATTTATGGAGGCTGAATTCTTGAACCTAGCAAAAACGGGGGAGGCTGATCGCGTTCGTGCAAGCCAACCTCCCTTGTGACATTAGATCACGGCGGAGTTTAGTAAAGCACACGCAGCGGCAGTGAACCGGTCATCGCGTTGGCCGCGTTGGGCACCGATCCCTTGAGAATGTTCAGCATCGTCGTCGCAAACCCACGGCTGTCGGGCACCTCGACCACGTCGTATGGCTGGAGAGCGAAGTCCTCTATCTTCTGCTTTCTGATCGCGTCGAAATCCACTGTCAAAATTTCCTGCTCTTTCGAATCCGGCTTCTGACGGAAGATGCGTATCTTACTCGGCTTCGCGTCCGGTCGCAGTCCGCCCACCTGCGCAATCGCGCGTGTCAGCAGCAACTTGTCGCGGTGGTGAACGCCCTGCGGGCTAATGACCGCGCCGGTCACGTAAACCGGCGAGGCTTCGGTGACGATCACGATGTCGCCCGGCCTGATGATCGGGTTCGCTTCGAGTTTGCCCACTCTGAGGTCGGTGAGCCGGTAGACCAGGAAGGGCAGCGCCAACGGATCATCGGAGACCTTGCGCTCAGCTAAATCCAGCGGCTCGCGCTCTTCGCACATCACACTCTCGGTGTGGAATAACTGAATCTCGCCGCCCGCTCCGTCCGTTACGCCTCCCGAATAAGAAAGCAGTTCAAGCAGTCGCACACCGCGCCGGTTCATCACCACACGCTGCGGGTTGCGGACAGCGCCAAAGACCACAGCGGGAGGGCGGCTCCGCGCCTCGGCAACCCGCAAACTGACCTGCGGACTTTTCAGAAACTTTTTCAGCGCCGTCGTCACGTCCTTTTTAATCTCCACGTCGGTGCGACACTTCGCGGGGATCGGATCGAGAAAAGGAATTTCGATAAAGCCCTCGTCCGTCACTTGCAACCGGTCGGTGAACTGCGGCTCGCCAAAGACCCTCAGGTCGAGCACATCGCCGGGGCCGAGTAGATATTTTTTGACACCCATCTGGTCGAACGCGCCGGCTCCACCGACAACATCGCCACCGGCGCTGGCGTTGACTACGCTGCCCGCCGTTGATGGTGCCGAGGACGCTTCTTGCTGCGCCCGAACAGTCGGGGCCGCGCCGGCACACAAGGCGCATATCGCAGTTAATACAATCAGTATCTGAATCGTTTTCATAATCCGTAACCCCAGAGTGAAATATTCGCCGTCGGGAATGAGCAACAAATTTAGGTTAACAGTTTTCGTAGATGTCGGGAACGTCGCCAGAGGCTGCCTGGCGTCATACTTTAATCCGTCATCGAACCGAGCCGCGAATCTGTTCCGTGTCACAACGTTGGCGGAAAGAACAGCACGCCTGACCGCTTGAGCAATAGTTATCGTCCCCAATGAAACAGAGGCCGTAAATATCAAGCCGCGATTGTCGCACAAGAGGTTGTAAAGGCCAATTACGCAGCCGGCGATGAGTTCCGCCGAGGCCCCGGTGACAGGCACATCTCCGAGCCGTCACACACAAACCGTCACATACAGCATTGCGCTGAGGCTACGCGCGGACAGAGGGCGAGTCTTCACTCACCTCTTTTTCGCCGCCGCCGAGACGCGCCTGCAGGCACTTGATCTCGTGCCCGATCTTTGCGGTCGCTTCCTCGCGCGCTTCCTCGCTTATGTCAGCCCGCGAAAGATAGAAGAGCGCGTCGCTGTAACGGGCAATCGCACGCACGTATTTTCCACGGAAGGCAGCGCGCTCGGCCATCTCGACCCAGTGCGCGACCTTCACGAAAGCGATAAAGTCGCGTACAACCCTCTCTGACGCACGCAACTCGGCTCCGTCCGGGTACAAGTGCAGCGCTTCACCAATCACGTCAAGCGCGCGCTCGGCCGTTTCGATTTTGTCTGACTGGCGTACACGCTTCTGCGCCTCGTGCGTCAGGCGCGTGGCCTCGCCCCGTGTCCACATCAGGAAGTGATGTTTTTGCAGTTCGCGGACGCGCTCTTGCCCGGCCCGCAGCGCGAACCGCACGTCGGCAGAGGCATGGTGCAAGCGTATCGCGTCGTCGGCATCGATGAGATACTGCCGGCACAAGTAATAGGCGTTAAGGTGGGCGGCGTGCGATGCATCCCTCGCCTCCGTCTCCGCGATCCGCCGCTGAAGTGAGCGGAGGGCGGCAGCAGAGGCGTTGACACTACTCACACCGCTATTGCTGCCAGATCCTATCGCTCGCAACCTTGCGGGGCGAAACTGTTTGCCGCCCATCTCTGATTCCAAGTGCTGAATGTAACGTGCCCATGCGCGGCGCATGTAAGCCTCGCGCACCGCCGCGGCCAGCACCATCACAAGACCCGCCACCAAGCCCGCCGGCAGCCACGGCGCGTCATCGCCGGACGTACTCATTATCCACCACAGCGTGGAAAAAAGTAGAAACGAGAAGGCGCCCAATGTTAGCGTGTACCCGGTGCTGGAGGGCAGGCGCGCGTGCTCGCGCTTACGCCTCTGAGTCGCCTTTGCTCGCGGGCGCGGGCTTCTGCCGAGGGGATGATGGGCTGAACGACTAATCAACTAAATCTCCGTGGTTCAAAAGCCGAGCGGCACGGCGAGATTTGATTCGATTAAAGACCCGCGTCATTCGAAAAACCCTTCTCTGCTAAATTTTTATGTTGCAGGCTCGAAGTGCTCGCGGCGAGTTTTATACTCAACTTTTCAACGCCCGCTGTCAACAAGGTGAGCGCGTCGCGGATGTGCGTGGCGCTGCCGGCTTCCTCAGTGCCGTTGTGACGCGCGCGTTATGCTGGAAGTGGCGCGCGGCGGTGGATTATACTTATGCCGCTCGCTAATTAAAGAGACGTTGAATCAGCAATCTCATGACGACTGTCCGTCTTGAGTGCATCCGTTATGGAAAAAGGCCGGATCAGCCTGGCGGTGCCCGCATTTCACCTCTGTCCGGCGGCTTCGGCGGCGCACACTGTCATCGAACGAGCGAAGAATGCGGCCTCTATGCAAAAAGCAGATACCGTGTCCCTGTGAAAATTCAACTTCTACCAAGTTCGTTCGATGAGCACGGAATCGCCAGTCTCGAACAGCGTCTCAGTTGCTACGTCGTCGACGACTGTGTCGCTATCGACGCGGGCAGCGTGGCGCTCGCCGTCAACAGCGCCCAGCGCGGGGCCGTCCGCGACATCATCATTACGCACCCGCACATTGACCACATCGCCACCCTTCCGATCTTCATTGATGACGTGTTCGCCACCCTCCAAGAACCGGTTCGCGTCCACGCCACCGCGGAGGTCATCACGCTGCTTGAGCGCGACATCTTCAACTGGACGGTATACCCGCGCTTCACCGAATTGAGTAACGACCGGACTCGTGTGATGGAGTACGTTCCATTCCGCCCCGCCGAGGAGTTCGCCGTCAAACATCTGAAGGTGACCGCGATCCCAGTCAACCACAGCGTCCCGACCGTCGGCTTGATTTTCTCCGACGGCGAGACGACCGTCGGCTTCAGTTCCGACACGGGCGCGACCGAGAACTTCTGGCACGCCGTCAATCGCCTGCCGCGCATCGACGCTTTGCTGATCGAAGCGTCTTTCCCGACCGCGCTCCAGCAACTCGCCGTAATCTCCGGCCATCACACGCCCGCCAGTCTCAGACGTGAGTTGCATAAACTAATCCACGCGCCGCTCGACGTTCTCGTCGTTCACCTCAAACCCGCGTACCGCGAGATGCTCGTGCGCGAGTTGGTCGCCCTCGACATCCCTAACCTGAGCGTCATGCAACCGGGCCGCGAATATGCCTGGTAGACAGGCGGACAGGCCGCCCCGTTTGAGACGACCTGCTGGAGCCTTCAGCGCGCGTCGATGAGAGCAAGCCAGCCTCCCCGCGTCCCCGCGCACAAGTCCGTCAATTTATTCAGCGCAAAGTCCGGTCCCGCGCCCCTCCGCTTCGGAGCCGGCCAGCAAACCCTCGATGTGCTGGCGAGCCTTCCACGCGCCGGTGCGGGTCGCGGCCTCGATTCCTTCGGCCCACGCGCGGCGCGCTTCCTCCACCCGACCGAGGTTCACGAGCGCGGTGCCGAGCAGTTGATAGGCCGACGTGTAATCGGCATTAAGCTTGATGACGCGCCCCGAAGCGTTGGCGGCCTCGTCCCAGTTTTCGAGCTTGACGTATTCATTCGCCAACCCGTACCAGATCATCGGCTCGTCAGGTTGCGTTTCGGCCATTCCCTTTAAGGCGGCGATTCTTTCCTGTGACACGGCCTCTTCATACTCCTTCTGGTTTAGCGCAACGCCTCGAACTCGGTCTCGGTATGCTCGCCGGCAAAGCCTTCGAGCACCACGCGGCCGCTCGGCAGCAGCCGCACGACTTTGTATGTTCGCTCCGCGCGACTGCGGCCCGGCATTAGCTCACCGCGAAATGTCACACTCATACCGGGTCGCGCCCATCGGTCGGCGCTGCTTCGACCTTCGTCACGGCCCAGCGTTCTTCTCTGCCGCACGTTCTTCCTCCGCTTCAGCAGCAGCGTCGTGCCAAGCGCTCCGACCGCCACTGCCAGCGCGCCCAACCAACGCTTCGTACGCTCCCTTACCTTTCGGATTTCTCACCCTCCGCTTCTTCCATCAACACCAACTGCCGATACTGCCGATTCTAATGAGCGCAAGCTCCAAACAGGTGATCCGAGCTTGCGCATCATCGGGCCTTCGTTTGCGCCGCGCAGCGGTTTTTCTCGCCACGCCCGCTTTAGCATAAAGCATCAAGCTTGTCGCTGATTACAGGCAGGCCGCTGAGAGCCTTCTCGGCATTTATCGCCGTATAGTGTGACCACTCCTCCGGCACTTTATCTTCGGGAAAGATGGCCTCAACCGGACATTCCGGCACACACGCATCGCAATCGATACAGGTCTCAGGGTGGATCACCAACATCGTGTCATCCAGATGAAAAGCCTCGACCGGGCAGACCAACGCGCAATCCGTGTAACGGCAGTTGACACAAGGTTCCGCAACAACGTACGTCATCAGATTCGTCTCCTCATGAGGTGGGTGGAATTGGCAGTGCGGTTGATAGAAATTTTAACCAAATTGTGGCCGCACCGACTGCCCACAGGGATTTTATTAGCGTGTCTATATTAAGCATGAATCAACACGATTTGAAAGATTTTTTTAACCCGCTAACACTCCGCCGTGTGCTCACCGGCACGCCGTCAGTGGTATTACTGACAGGCCCCTGTTTTTATGCTGCTGCAAGCTCATCTCGGCTCACTCACGCGCACACTGCCCCGCCTTGGTCGATGACTCGCAATCATACTGATACGTTAACGCACAAAGACCGACGAGAGATTGTCGCACCTGCGACCAGGCTCCCGTCGGTCTTTGTAGCGTTCTATCCGTTAGTTTGGAGGTTCGAGAAGCAACCGCGAGGTCTGATCTCTAACTAGCTTGTGGTGTGGCATCCGGGAACAAGGCATTAATTGCCTGCCTCGTCTCCACACGGCGTCGTTGCTGAAGTTCATTCACCCAGCCAGTGACGGTGGCGACCATATCGCGTGCTGTTTCCTGAGGCGTCTTCTTCTCTATTGCGGGTGCTGCTTCTAACGCTGCCTGACGGTTTCGCTCGTCACGCTTGATCACTTTGATCGGGCTCTTGGTGTTCATGATGATTGCACTACCTTAATAATTTATTTCCGTGTCTTGCTTGGCTTAGACGACAAAGCAATCGAAAAAGTTCCTTTATGTTTGATTCTCACTTGCCGGTTTGACTGTGCGACTGCTCCACAGCAAATGTAGGGCCAAAACAACAGACGCGCACTCCTGAGGTTTTTGCGGGCAGAAAATAAAGAGAGCCAAAAAGATTGGAGCGTTGTTGAGATTGATTTTCAACCACCAAAGGCGCGAAAGATTACTTAGCGGCACTATGATGCTCAACCTATACTTTCGTTGCCCACATCTAGCGCCGGCGACTCACCATCACGTGAGTGCACACAAAGTCGCATCGAGCGGGAACAGTTGCCATGACTCGTGGCTTCATTACATACACAGCCGCCTGTAACAATCACGTTAGACTGCATCCGGCGCTCGCATCCACCGACGCACCACCGAACGTATCGGTGATGGCGCAGCGCCCCCTCACGTCGCGCGCCCCAGTTTCAAACGTGTGCTCGGTGCATCAACTCTATGAGCTTTGCAGATTGCCAAAAGCTCTTTGCTGAAGATGCGCTTTGCCAAGTCACCGACATGCACCGGTCGTGGCCGCGGCGTGTATCATTTGGACGAGACCCGTCAATTCGTTGACGTGCGTGGTGAATGCCTGACTCATCGTGAAGGTCACATGCCTCGCCGCAGGCTGGCATAAACATTGCCCTTACTGGCAGTCGTTATGCGCCTTAGCGAAACCATCACCATCTATCTCGCCGTCGCCGCACCTATCGGCGTCTCTCAATACTTACGCGACAACGCCGCTTCTTCAATGAGTCGTGTGCGCGCGTTGGCGCTTGCGGCGTGGGCGGCGCTCGTGTGGCCGGTCACACTTTGGTTGATGTGGTTGAGCCATCGACGCGCGCGCGCCGGCGTGTCGGGCGGAAGCGACGCACCGTCGTTCGACCAAAGAATTGATCGGGCCAGGCGGGCGGTCCTGGCCGCGATTCATCATGTCGAAGACCTCCTGCAGCGTTCGCTGGATTTGAGCGGCGCACAACAGTCGCGATACGCGCTGTTCGCGGCGCGCGAAGCGTTTGAGAGGTACGTCGGGTTGAGCGTCGCCGCGTCTGAAGTGGTCACTGACCGGACGCCTTCGGCCCGCGAAACGGAGTTGTGCCGCGTCGCCGGGCGCCGGGGTGAGGATTTGCTAATCGCCGGTCTGTGTACGCATCGTCGCAGCGTCGCCCGCTTGTCTGCACATCGTGACCGTGCCCGCAATGACGCTCTCCACGCGCTCGCCGAACTTCACGAGATGATAGGCAGGGATCGCGTTGCGATTCACGCCGTCGCCGCGCGGCAACTAGCAGAGTCGATGCTGCAAGTCGACACCCGCGCCATCGATCTTTTTTCGATGCTTGACGACCGGCGCGCGGCAACGACGACGGCGCGTCTACTCGACGCACAGTGCGCGCGTGTGCGACGCTATGACTCTTTGAGTTTCACGCCCGCGCCGGAACCCGCTGGCGAAGGTGTTACATGTTCGACACCCCTTCCACCCAACTCGCCCGTCATGCATCGGCCACAGAGTCCGACACTGGCGCGCGGCTGAATTGCTTGTTATGCCGCTTTGTATAATGGAACATGAAAAACAACAGAACGTGAATAGCCGATTGCCTTCCAAAATGTTGCTCTGGACGCTAGTGCCCATTGTGGCGCTCTTCATCTCGTGTAATGTCCCGCTTGGCGAACTATTCAGCCCGTACCAATGTGTCACTCGCCATGCGCAATCTATCGATGTTGTTGGAGTATGGGTGCCTGACCAAGCAACACGCGATGATACGCGCATCCGAGGACGCTATCCTGCATCAGTGCAACTGCACCTACACTTAAAAGAAGATGGCAAGTTCGAGATGATGGAAATGCCTGATTGGTGGATGGACGGCTTTGGTGATTCGCATGGAGGGTACAAATCAGGGGGCGGGTGAGTGGCGGCTCTCGGATGAGAGTGGGTGTTGGCGTGTTGATCTGGTGTTTCCCGATTTGTTCACCGGTTGTGGTTTAGTCGAGCACAAGGTTAAGAGCGAACCGCGTTACTACCTCCAGTTTGTGCTTGGCGATCCGGATTCTGGCAATGAGATGATCTTAGTAAAGCAGAAATGAGCGGAGTTTCTATGTCGGGCGGCACAACAACCGAACTCGCGCTCAGCAAGCCTTCTGCGATCAAGGCTCGTGCTCGCCCGCTCTGCCGGGATGCGGTTTTCGGCGTTATCTGCGCGGTCGTGGTCGGGGTGCTCACGTTCACCGTCTCCCCCCGCTTCACCGCCTGCTCGCGCGCGGTGGTATGATTGAGCCGGCACAAATCTGGCCGCTCGTGTGGGGCGTGTCGATGATCCTCGTCGCGCTGATTTCAAGTCCACACGTGTTTCATTTCTAAAAATCAGATGTTCCGCCCGTCGCTTCGGCTCTATGCTGCTCGCGCTGCTTCTTCTCTCACTCTTCCTGCTGGTGCTGCTCGGCTTTTACGTCTTTGTCGGCGCGCCGCACAGCCGCACGCACCAGACCTTCGCCGCCTTCGTCGCGTGCCTCGCGCTGTGGACGATCAAGGACATCGCGCTGTGGGGCTTCGGCGCGGGCGAAGTCTCGGCGGAGTGGTGGACAAGCGTGAGTTTCATCATCGCGCTGCTGTTGCAGTATTCCCTTGTCGTCTTCGCGTGGGTATTCCCTGAAAATGGCGGCGTACCTTTCAAGCGCGCCGCTGTCCTCTTCGCGCCGGGTGTGGTGCTGATTCCCGCGACGCTGACGGGCCTGATGTGGGAAGACGTCCGCTTCAGCGACGGACGATTCGCGATTCAATTGGCGCCGCTCGCCTATGCTTTCGGCCTCTACGCCTACGGCGTGTTCGCCTACGGCTTCGGCCTGCTGTTGTTGAAGTACAAGCGTTACCGCGGGACGCTGTGGGGTCAGCAACTCGGCGCGATTCTGTGGGCGCTGGTCATTACGGGAACGCTCAACACGCTCGCCAACATCGCGCTCCCGCTGGCCGGCATCTACACGCTGCTGCCCATCGGTTCGATCTTCGTGTTGCTCGGCGTCGTGATTTACGCCTACGCCATCTCAAACTTCAAGCTCTTCTCGCTACAGTCGGCTCTCGATCAGTTCCGGCTCTTCCCTATCGCCTACAAGGTCGCGCTGTCGATTGCCGTCGTCGCGGTGGTCAGCTTTCTGCTGCTGCAAGTCCCGATTGTGTGGTGGAGTTTCGGGCCGGGCACGACGGCGGGGGCGTGGCAGCGCTACCTCGTCTTCAGCGTCATCACGGCGCTCGCCCCCAACCTGCTGCTCGTCGCGCTGGTGATCCGCATCATCTCGCGCCCGTTACGTCGCCTGACTGAAGCCGCGGTCGCCGTTACTGGCGGCGCGTATGGAACGCAGGTCGCTTTCCGCAGCAATGATGAAGTCGGACTGCTCGCTGCCTCATTCAACGAATTGAGCCGCAAGATGGCCGACGACATCGAGCGTCTGCGCACGCTCAACGAGCATCTCGTGCGCACCGAAAAACTGGCCGCCGCCGGGACGCTCGCCGCCGGCGTCGCCCACGAAGTCAACAACCCGCTCGCCTCGATCTCATCGCTCATTCAAATTTTGCAGGCGCGTCACGCGGTGGCGACAGTCTCGGCGTCAATGGGTGGTGTGGCGGGCGGCGGTCACGGCGAATCGCCTCATGAACAGGATGCCGAGACGCGCGAGATGCTGCGTTTGATCTCGACGCAGATCGCCCGCATCACGCAGGTCTTGCGCGACATGATGGACTTTGCGCGTGCTCGACCACCGCTGCGTGCGCCGCTCGACATTGCGCACGTGATTGAAGCGAGCGTCCGGCTGGCGAGCTTCGACAAAGCTTTCAAACGACTGCGCCTGACGACCGACCTGGAGGCGTCCGCGCCACCGATCTCCGCCGACGCGGATCAACTGCAACAGGTCTTTCTCAACCTTCTGCTGAACGCGCGCGACGCGATGCTTGATGGCGGCGAGATTACGGTGCGGACGCGCTACAGCGCTCGCGCCGGCGAACTGACCGCGGAGATTTGCGACACCGGCACAGGCATCGCGCCGGAGCACCGCGCGCACGTCTTCGACCCTTTCTTTACGACCAAGACCGCCGGGACGGGGACCGGCCTCGGCCTCGCGGTCTGCTACGGCATCGTCACCGCGCACGGCGGGCGCATCGAGGTCACGCCAAACGACGAACGCGGCACATGCGTGCGCGTGACGCTACCTGCCGGACTGCACTCCGGTCCGGACTTTAACTCGAACTCCGACTTTGATTCCGGCCCGAACTCCGCGACGCACGCGCCTGCCCGCGTTGCGCTCGGCAGTTCCATCAACCACCAATAACAGATCATGAACACAGCACCCTTAATCCTAGTCGCCGAAGACGAAGACCTGATGCGCGCGATTGTGGCACGGCTATTGGAAGACGCGGGCTACCGCGTGGCGGGTGTCGCGAGCGCGGAGGAGGCCCTCGAAAAGTTCGCTGCCGAGGACGTGGCGGTGACGCTGACTGACATCCGTATGGCCGGGATGGACGGGCTGACGCTGCTCGACCGCATCAAGGACATTGACGCCGAAGCTATCGTGATCGTGATGACCGCGTACTCGTCGGTTGATTCGGCGGTCGCGGCCCTGCGCAAAGGCGCGTATGACTACGTCACCAAGCCGTTCGTCAACGAAGACCTGTTGCAGTCGGTGAAGAACGCGATTCGCCAACGCGAACTGTTCCGCGAGAACCGCCAACTACGACGCGAGCTTGACCGCCGGTACTGCTTCTCGGAACTGATCGGCACATCCGCGGCGCTCGAATCGGTCTTCCGCCTCGTTGAAAAGGTGGCAAGCACCAACACCAATATCCTGATTCAGGGCGAGTCGGGAACCGGCAAAGAGTTGGTCGCGCGCGCGATTCATCACAACAGCCCGCGCGCCGCGTTCCCGTTCGTCGCGATCAACTGCGGCGCCCTTCCCGAAACGCTGCTTGAGTCTGAGTTGTTCGGCCACACCAAAGGCGCGTTCACCGGCGCGATTGCCAGCAAGCCGGGACTGCTGCGCTCGGCAGAGGGCGGCACGATCCTGCTCGACGAAGTCGGCGAGATCAGTTCCGCGATGCAGGTGCGCCTGCTCCGCGCGCTGCAAGAGCACGAGGTCACGCCCGTCGGGTCGAGCGCGCCCGTCGCCTTCGACGCGCGGATCATCTGCGCCACCAATCGCGACCTTGAAAAAGAAGTTGCCGCGGGCCGCTTCCGTGAAGATTTGTTCTACCGTCTGAACGTCATCGAGGTTCACCTGCCGCCCTTGCGCGAGCGACGCGAGGACATCCCGCTACTCGTCCGTCACTTCATCACACGGACGGCGCGCGAGCAGCAACGCCCGGAGAAGTCCGTCGAACCGCCGGCGATGTCGGCCTTCATCAACTACGTCTGGCCGGGCAACGTCCGCGAGCTACAGAACGCCATCGAGCGCGCGTTCACCTTGAGCGGCGAGCAGATCGACCTCGACAGTCTGCCGCCGCGTGTGCGCGATGCCGCCGCCGGGCACTTGTCGACGCGCGACCCCGACGGCCTGCGCCCGACGCTCGAAGAGATCGAGCGCCGCCACATCTTCGAGACGCTTGTCTCCGTCAATCAGGATAAGGCGCGCGCCGCCAACATCCTCGGCATCGATCTTTCGACGCTGTACCGGAAGCTGAAACGCTACGATGCGGTTTGATGAGGAAGCGGAAAGTGAACGAACAGTTTTCAGTTTTGAGTTTTCATGTCAAAGCCGAAAACTATAGCGATTTGCGGTTGCTCGGAGCGCAGGCATCTTGCCTGCCATGAGCGCATCAGCGCGAACACAGGTCGCACGCAAGTGCATGCCGTTATATTGATCAGCGAATCTTGTGAGACGGGACGGAAGCTCTGAAGCGCCGCGCGGTGATGTTCAGACAATCATCACTGCGCGGCGCTTGTTTAATTGATGACTATTTGATTGACGACTGGTTTACTCGCCGACGTAAATTTTCCGCGTGTACTCCTGCACCATCCGGTCGCTGTTGAAGGCTGGCGCGAGCGTGATGATGGCACGCTTCATCATCGCGACCCAGCGGTGCGGCACTGGGTCCGTACCGTCGTGCGAGTAATAGGTCGGCACGACTTCGGTTTCAAGCGTGTGATAGAGAGATTCGGCGTCGTCCGCGTCCTCTTCGTGCGACTCGCCCTCGTGGAGTTCCGGCCCGATGGCCCAGCCGTTCATGCCGTCGAAGCCTTCCGGCCACCAACCATCAAGCACTGAGAGATTGAGGCCGCCGTTCATCGCGACCTTCTCGCCGCTCGTCCCCGACGCTTCGAGTGGACGGCGCGGCACGTTCAGCCACACGTCGACCGATTGCACGAGTTGGCGCGCGATTTCCTGATCGTAGTCCTGCAGAAAGACGGCGCGCGTCATCACACGCGGGTCGAGCTTCCACTGCGCGAGGTGTTGCAGAATCAGCTTCGCGCCCTGATCCTGCGGATGCGCTTTGCCCGCGAAGATGAACTGCACCGGGCGGCCCTCGTCTTCGACCAGACGCATCAGGCGGTTCGGGTCAGTTAAGATTAAGCTCCAACGCTTGTACGCGGCGACGCGGCGCGCGAACCCGATGGTCAGCGCGTCAGGGTCGAACATCGTGCGCGCGGCGACCGCGTAATCCACGCCCTCACCCTGTTGCAGCCGCGAATGGTAAAGACGGTGGCGGATGAACGCAATCAAGCGCTGCTTCAGCAGACACCGTGCGCGCCACAGCTCCGCGTCGGGAATCGCGTCGATGCTCTTCGCCCACCGCGCCGGGTCATGCACCGCGTCGGCCCAGTCTTGGCCGACGTACTTTTCATAAATCGAGCGCAGCAGCGGCGCGACCCACGTCGGTGCATGCACGCCGTTGGTGATGTGCGTGATCGGGATTTCGCTCGCGGTCTGGCCGGGGTACATCTTCATCCACAACGCGCGCGACACTCGACCGTGAATACGGCTCACCCCGTTCGTTGCGCGGCACATTCTCAGCGCGAGTGGCGTCAGGCCAAACAACTCTTCCTCGTTTCCGACGGTGACGCGGCCCAGGTCAAGGAACTCTTCGCGCGTGAGTCCGAGTTGTTGCCAGTATTCTTGGCCGAAACACATTTCGACGAGCGGCGTCACGAACTCGTCGTGCCCGGCGGAGACGGGCGTGTGCGTCGTGAAGACACAGCGGCGGCGCACGTCCTCGGCGGCGGCGGCAAACGGTTTTTTCGCGACGGTCTGTTCGCGCGCCAACTCCAGCGTGAGGAACGCGGAGTGGCCTTCGTTGAGATGAAAGACGTGCGGCTCGATGCCGAGTTGACGCAACAGGCGGACGCCGCCGATGCCGAGCACCATCTCCTGTACGCAGCGCGTCTCGCGGTCGCCGCCGTAGAGGTGGCCGGTGATCATCCGGTCAATCGGATGGTTCTCAGCGATGTTGGTGTCGAGTAGGTAGAGTAGGACGCGACCGACTTCGACGCGCCACACCTGGGCACTGACGTTGCGCCCGCGCACCATCACCCCGACGCGCAGCGGCAGCGTCTGGCGGTGGTTGTTGTCGTCCCCGCCCTCGTAGACCAACCGGATCGGCAACTCGCGCGGGTTGATCTGCTGGTAAGACTCTTCCTGCCACCCGTCGCGGCGCAGACGCTGCCGAAAGTAGCCGTGATTGTAAAGCAGCCCGACACCGATCAGCGGCAGACCGAGATCGCTCGCCGACTTTAAGTGGTCGCCAGCCAGCATGCCCAGTCCGCCGGAGTAGAGCGGCAGCGATTGATGGATGCCGAACTCGGCGCAGAAGTAGGCAACCGGATTTGCGGGCGTGATCTCTTTCGCGCCGTTTCGCGCCCACGTCGATGCATCCTCGCTCATGTAATCGCTGAAGCTTTTCGCGAGCCGTTCGACGCGCCAGATATAGACGGGGTCAGTCGCCATTCTGATAAGGCGAAAGTCTTCAATTTCTAAAAGCAGTCGACGCGGGTTGTGCTCGCACGTCTCCCACAAACCGGGGTCGAGGTCGCGGAACACCGCCGGCCCGTCCGCTGCCCAACTCCACCAGTAGTTCCATGAAAGGGTTTCGAGCGCGTTAATGGTTTCCGGTAGCTCGCGTGTCGTTTGCATTTCCGTTTGCTCTATGTCGTCGATTGTCTTGATCATTGGAATACTAAATGACGCGCGACGTGTGATGTTTGATGAGTAACACAGCCGAAAGACCTCACTGTCCGCTTACACCTGACACATCATCGATCAACCCTCAAAGTCATGATGTTTCAAAAAGGCTTGCGCGTCGCCGGGCGAGAAGAAGACGAGCCGCACCTCGCCAACGGTTTCGTCATCGGCGAGAAAATCTTTGATCGCCCGCGAAGACACGGCGGCCGCTTCCACGCGTGGGTAGCTGTAGGCACCCGTCGAGATTGACGGAAAGGCAACCGAAGCGAGTCGGCGTTCGGCGGCGAGCGATAAAGAGTTTCGGTAGCAGGCGGCGAGTAACTCCGCTTCCCTTCCCGCATGCCGCCCCCAGATGGGGCCGACCGTATGAATCACGTAGCGCGCCGCAAGTAGGCCGCCCGTCGTCACGACGGCTTCGCCCGTCGGCAACCCGTCGGGTAAGAGCACGCGCCGCAGTTCCCTACACTCTTCGAGAATTGCCGACCCGCCGACCCGGTGAATCGCGCCATCGACTCCGCCGCCGCCGAGTAGCGTCGAGTTCGCTGCGTTCACCAGCGCATCGACGTGCTGGCGCGTGATGTCGCCCACAACCACCCGCACGCGGTCACCGAGGAAGCTTCGCAAAGTCTCTGCCGGCATCAATGAAATTGTTTTACTCTCGTGTGAAAATTCTAAGCGGTGTGGCGCGAGCGCAGCAAACCGACAAGGCTAATCAGCGCCCACGCGCCTTCGAGCAGGATAAAACCGATCTGTCGCGTGCTGACGGCGACCCAGCAGAGCACCACGCCGCCGACGAAATTTAGGAGCAGGTCAGAAGTGCCATTGGCCTGGATGAGTTTGAATGTCCGCGCCGCGTAGGTCGCGAGGATGATGACCGCCCCGACGAGCGATGCGATTTGATTGATGGTGTCCGTCATGCCCTGATTCGATTACTGTGAGTTAACCGGCGGGCGCCTTCATCCTTTTTCATCGGCGCTTTTATCACCGGTGCCGCTATCGTTGGCGTCTGCATCGGGGTCGCGCAGTTCGACGCTGACCTCTTCAAACATACCCTGCCGTCGCAGCGCATCAGCGACACCGCGCGCCTTGTGTTCAGTGAGCGGGCGCTCCGGGTCGGTACTGGAGACCTCGAACAATTCATCGTCCAGCATCACGACGCCGAGTGAGCCGAGAACGACGCCCGGTGTCAGTTCGATCTCACCGAGGTTGTGAATGCGGAAATTCCCGGTCTGCTCTACCCAGTCCTCGATGAACGGGTCGCGCAGGGCGTGTTCTGCTTCCGACTCTGACAGGTAAGTACCTTCGACGATCAGGCAATACTCGCGCGTTCTATTCCCTTTCATGGCTCTAGATCGATTCGGTTGTGATTTGATTTTTCGCCGCCCGGCGATTGAAGCCGCGCTGACGTGCAACGTACTTTACCATCGCCGGGCGGCGTGCGCCAAAGCTTTCGCTGGAGAGATTTTGCGGCGCGCCCGAAAGAACAAAACGCCGCCGGAGAACCTGCGCTCTCCGGCGGCGTTTCGGGTCAGGAGACCGCCGCTTTAGATAAGTGGTACACAAGCGGCGGTGCTATCGACGCGACGGGTTTGAATCCCTGCCCGCGTGTTTTATTCGGCAGCCGCCGACTGCTTGTTGATCGACCGGCCCAGCCGTTTGAAGTAAGAGTCGAATGTCACGAAGCTCGTTCCCTGAAAGAACGCTTCGCCGCCCGTTTCGTCGGCCAAGCGATTAAGTGCACTCTGGCCGAAGCTCACCGCGAGGCGATTCTGGCTCGTCAGGCCGACGGTCGGCGCATAGAACGTGTAAACCTTAACGCCCTGCTTGCGCGCCTCGCGGATCGCGCGGTCGAGGTCGATAGAGTGTACGGTTGACGAGAAGTCAAAGCCACGCGACACGTCCAACCCGTCCGAGATTAAAAGCAGCGCGTTGCGGTTCGGCCCGCCCGTGTCGAAGAGGCGCAGCGCATCGACGACTTCAACATAAGGATTGAAAGGCGCCGCCGAGGTGCTGCCGACCGGGATGCGCAAAGACCGCGCGGCGCGCTCCAGATCGGTCGTGAACGGCTGCCGCACCTGCATCACACCAACCCGCAGATACCCGACCATCACGCGCGAACCGGCGGGCAGCGCACGAATGAATTCGCCCGTCACCTTTAATTCATTACCGACGCGCGACACAAGGTCGTCCTGCACCAGAATTGCTAAGTTGACCGGCTCCGTCACGCGCGACTCGCGGGCGATGCGGTCCTCCTTATTGTCACCGCGCAAAGCCACCGGATTCGCCTGAACCGCGTTGAACGATGCGACGACGAAAAACAGAACAGCCGCTAAGAATGTCGCAAGTTTTTTCGTTCTCATAATTACTATAGTCCTTCTGCTGACGCTGGGTAGAGAGTGCTTGAATCATGTTGCCCAGTCAAAGCGAGCGCGCGCGAGGGTTATTGATTTACCGACCGACGCGCGCCGCGAACGTTACCATTTTATGACCACCAACGTTAGCGTCATTGAGATGCTTGGCGGGCTGCAATAGTTGACCGCTAACGGTACTTAGTTTGCTCGACGCAGCAGACCTGCTCTATCATCCCCGCCGCCACGTGACGCGACCACTTCTGACAATTTGCTAAGGGAGGGATGATGAAACGAATATTCTACGAGAACGGCCTCTCGATCACGCTCTTCGCGTTGTTTCTCTTCTCGTTCATCGGCCAAACCATCACCGGCCATCATCAGTACAATCAAGAGCTACAGGATCACGGGCGAGCGGGCGTCGGCGTCGGCGATTATTTGAAGACCGGGCATTTCGTCGAGGCAACATTTGAAAACTGGGAGAGCGAGTTTTTGCAGATGGGAGCCTATGTGTGGCTCACCGTCTTTCTTTTTCAGAAGGGTTCTTCGGAGTCAAAGGAGCCGGGCCGGCTCGAAGAGCCTGATGTCATCCCGGACAGGTCGCGTCTGCCCGCCGACGCGCCGTGGCCGGTACGCCGCGGCGGGTGGGTGCTGAAGCTGTATCAGAACTCGCTCACCATCGTCCTCCTGCTGCTCTTCGCGACTTCGTTTGTGCTGCACGCCGCCGGGGGCGTTAGCGAGTACAACGAAGAACAGGCACTGCACGGCGGGCAAACCGTCTCGCTCATTCAGTATCTGGCGACCTCACGTTTTTGGTTCGAGTCGTTGCAAAACTGGCAGAGCGAATTCTTTTCTATCGGCATGATGGTCGTGCTGTCGATCTTTCTGCGGCAGAAGGGGTCACCCGAATCAAAGCCCGTCGCGAGTCCACATTACGAGACCGGGGCTTGAGTCGGCACGCTCGATCCTCGGCGAACAGCGCCCAGTAAAGGATTAGCAGGACAGAATGAATTGGCAGCAATGGGTTAAGTTGACAGCGCACAAATCAAGCGGAAGGGGCGGCGACTCGTCAATGAGTCGCCGCCCCTTCCGCTTGATTTGTGATGAAGCGCCGTTTACTCGTATGACTTCTGCGCCGGGTTCCGCCCGCGGAGCGCGGCGGCGGCGAGTTCGCGAGCGCGCGGCAGCACGTCGACGGCCTTTGCCATCTGCGGGTCGTCGAGGATGAAGACCCGTGACGCCATCGTGGCGCCATAGGCGGCCATCACGATGTCGTAGCGTATCTGGCGCTGGATGTACTCGCGCTGGCGGTCAAGCTGCGCCGCCGTGATCGACTTGAAGTCCTTGTTGCTGGCGACAAAGTCCTTGAAGGCCTTGAACACCTTGTCATCAACCGGGTAATCGGTCGGCGTCAACTCGCGAGTGAAATCAATCGGGCGCTGCACCTTGTAAGTGTCGATGCCCGCGACGCGACCGTTAACGAGGTCGCGGACAAAGGCGAAGATCGGGTCCATCAAACGCTGCTGCGGCGGGGTAATCATACGCGGCTTGACCGCCTCGTCGGGCGCGATGCCGCCGCCGCCGTAAACCGCGCGCCCCGTGTCGGTGCGGCTCTCCGGCCCGGTCTGCGTCTGGGTCTGAGTCGCACCCTTCTTCTCTTCCTCCTCCTCCTTGCCGGCGACGCCCTGCCCGCGTGTGTAGTAATCGTAGAGGCTGCTGTTCGAGTAGTCGCGCTGGATCAGCCGGCCCGAAGGCGTGTAGTACTTGGTGGTCGTCAGCGTCAACGCGCTGCCATACTCAAGCGGCATGATGCTCTGTACCAATCCTTTGCCGAACGTCGTCTCGCCAACGATCAAGGCGCGGTCATGATCCTGTAGCGCACCTGCGACGATCTCCGAAGCCGAAGCCGTATTGCGATTGACCAGCACGACCAGCGGCGAAGAGTCGGGCGAGCCGCTGTTCTTCGCTTCGTAAACGCGGTCGCCGCCACCGCGCGTGCCGCGTCCCTTCTGCGACAGCACGACCTGCCCGCGCTGCAGGAACTGGCTCGACACCTTCACCGCTTGGTCGAGCAACCCGCCGCCGTTGTTGCGCAAATCGAGAATCAGCGATGTCATGCCTTTGGCCTGTAACTCTTCGAGCTTGTTCTGGAACTCTTCAGCCGTGGTGTAGTTGAACTGGCGCTGCATGTCGATGTAACCGACGCCGGGGCGGATCATGTAAGCGTCGGGCACCGTCGGTGAACCAACCGCGTCGCGCACAATTTCGACGGTCTCGCGGTTGTTGTTCGCGGCGCGCTCAACTACGATCTTCACCGTCGAGCCGCGCGGGCCCCGCAGACGGTCGCGCACCTCGTCGGAGGACTTACCCTGCGCCGATTGCCCGTCGACCTCGATGATGCGGTCGCCGTAGCGCAGACCGGCTTTGTGGGCCGGTGTATTCTCGAAGGTCGCCAGGATGAAAGTATCCATGCGTTCGCCGGTGCGCCGCGTGCTGATCGTCGCGCCGATGCCGTAATACTCCGAACGCCAGTCGGTGCGCATCTCCTCGAACTCTTTCGCATCGTAAAAATTCGAGTGCGGATCGAGCGAACGCAGCATGCCGACAATCGCTGACTTGAATGCGTTGTTGTATTCGAGCTTGTTGCCGTCTACATAATTTTCCTGTATGACGGTCAAAGCTTCGGCAAAATCCTGCTCGACGGTTTCAAGACCGCCGGACTTTGATCGCTCGCGCCGCACGGAGGCGCGCCCCGCCGACGGTGTATCAACGGCCACAGGCCCAGGAGGCACCGGCAGTTCTTTATTTTTGGAATCCTGTTGAGCGAGAACAAACGAAGGGACTAAGAGTGCGAAGGTAAGAAGCGTGATGAGCGCGGACGAGAATCTTTTCTTCACGTGGAAAACCTCTGTTAAGACCGATTTTTATTGCCAAAGACAGGTCAGCCTCGCCGATGCGGGCATGGCCTGCCTCAAAGACGACTGCCGGGAGCAGGTTAATGCAGTGTAATTGAT
>Ga0136614_10000207_pt1 | contig 26056 bp, 26 predicted proteins | sample AntDrymUQ2792106_2_FD_106643 | JGI IMG/M metagenome (GOLD analysis project Ga0136614, IMG submission 106643) | Polar desert sand microbial communities from Dry Valleys, Antarctica - metaG UQ279 (21.06) | ecosystem: Environmental > Terrestrial > Soil > Desert | place: Antarctica: Dry Valley... | reverse complement strand
ACGCGGTCGGAACAGATGCGCCACCACATGAACACCGCGAAGCCGCCGAACAGCCACCACTGCGCTCCGTACGCGAGGTTGCGAAGCCCGACGTCCCACGGCGGGTCGCCGGCGGGCGGCGGGACGGGCTCGAGGCTGGCCGGGTCCGCGGCCGAGGTGTCGGTGCGCAGCAGGTACGCCCCGTACAGGTCGCCGCGGACCTCGCCGACCAGCGCCGGGACGCGCACCGAGGTGACCACCCGCCCGGCCGACACGGCACCGGAGCCCTCCTCGCCGGGTAGCAGCACCCCTGTCTCGCGGACCGACCCGGACGGCACCGGCGGCAGCTCCTGCCCGGCGGCGGTCCAGCCCCGCACGACCAGCAGGCTGGAGCCCGCGCCGGCGACCCGGAGCGGGCTCAGCACCCAGAACCCCTCGACCCCGTCGAGCTCGCGACCCGACACGAGGAACTGCTCCCCCGCCGGCGCATACCGGCCATCGACCACCACCGGAACCCCGACGTCCTGGCCGGCGAGCGGATCGTCGCGCCCGAGCACGGCGGCGAGCGCCACCGGGGCGCGGTCGAGACGCTGGGCGACATCGTTCGCCTGCGCCGCGCGCCAGGCATCGAGCTGCCACCACCCGAGCAGCCCGGTCGCCGCCACCACGACGACCAGCAGCCCGTGCAGGGCGAGCATCGGCGGTTCGCGCAGGACGTGGTACGGACGGGTCAACTGGCGAACGACGCGACGTCGGCGTACAGCGGGCTGGACTTGGTCAGCCGCGCGACCCGTCCCCGCAGATCGGTGGCGGTGCCTTCGGACAGGTCCGGTCGCAATGCGACCGCGATCACGTCCGCGACCTCGGAAAACTCCGCCGGCCCAAAGCCGCGGGTGGCGAGCGCGGCGGTTCCGATCCGCAGGCCCGAGGTGACCATCGGCGGGCGCGGATCGAACGGCACCGCGTTGCGGTTGACGGTGATCCCGATGCCGTCCAGCCGGTCCTCGGCCTGCCGCCCGTCGAGCTTGCTGTCGCGCAGGTCCACCAGCACCAGGTGCACGTCGGTCCCGCCGGTCAGCACCGACACCCCCGCCTCTCGCATGTCGTCGGCGTCGAGCCGCTCGGCGAGCAGCCGCGCGCCCTCGATCGTGCGTCGCTGCCGGTCGACGAACTCCTGCGTACGCGCGGCCTTGAACGCCACCGCCTTGGCCGCGATCACATGTTCCAGCGGGCCGCCCTGCTGGCCGGGGAAGACCCCGGACTGCAGCTTCTTGGCCAGGTCCTCGCGGTTGCTCAGGATCAGGCCGCCGCGCGGACCGCCCAGCGTCTTGTGCGTCGTCGACGTCACCACGTCGGCGTACGGGAGCGGGCTGGGGTGTAGGTCGGCCGCGACCAGGCCGGCGAAGTGCGCCATGTCGGCCATCAACGCCGCGCCGGACTCGTCGGCCACCTCGCGGAACGCGTCGAAGTCGAGCTGGCGCGGGTACGCCGACCAGCCCGCGATGATCAGCGCCGGCTGGTGCTCCTTGGCCAGCGACCGCAGCTCGTCCATGTCGATGGTCGAGGTGTCCTCGCGGACGTGGTACGGCACGACGTTGTAGAGCTTGCCGGAGAAGTTCAGCCGCATGCCGTGCGTCAGGTGACCGCCGTGGGCGAGGTCGAGCCCGAGCACGGTGTCGCCGGGCGAGATAAGCGCGTGCATGGCTGCCGCATTTGCCTGCGCGCCCGAGTGCGGTTGCACGTTCGCGTACGCGGCGCCGAACAGCTCCTTGGCCCGCTCGATCGCGAGCGTCTCGGTGACGTCGACGTGCTCGCAGCCACCGTAGTAGCGGCGTCCCGGGTAGCCCTCCGCGTACTTGTTTGTCAGCACGCTGCCCTGCGCCTGCAGCACCGCGGTGGGGGCGAAGTTCTCGCTGGCGATCATCTCCAAGGTCGACTGCTGCCGGCGCAGCTCGGCGTCGAGCGCGGCGGCGACCTCCGGGTCGAAGGTCCCGAGCGGTTGGGAGTGCAGGGCGTCGGGCTGGGCGGTCACGGGATGCCTCCGGCAGTGGGCTACACCCAAGTGTCGCATCCGGTCCTCGACCGGATCGGCTGCACACTGCGGGGGTGCGCCTGTTCGTCGCGGTCACGCCACCGGCGCCCGTGCTCGACCACCTGTCGGCGGCGGTCAGCGACGTACGCGCCGGCTGCCCGGCCGACCTCGGCGGCGCCCTGACCTGGACGCTTCCGGCCCAGTGGCACCTCACGCTCGCGTTCCTCGGCGAGGTCGACGATGCGGTCGCGAATCGGCTCGGCCGGCGGCTGGCGCGGCTCGCGGGGCGGCACCAGCCGTTGCGGATGGCACTGGCCGGCGCGGGCGGCTTCGGGTCGGCCCGTCGGGCCCGGGTGCTGTGGGCGGGCGTCCACGGCGACCGCGAGCCGCTGCGCCGGCTGGCCCAAGGGGTGACGGCGGCTGCTGGACGAGAGCGGATCGAGGTGGCCGGAGGACGCGGCTACCGGCCGCACCTGACGCTGGCGCGGGCCCGCCAGCCCACCGACGTACGACCGCTGACCGAGCGGCTGGAGTCGTACGAGGGGCCGGGCTGGACCGCCGACGCGTTCGGGTTGGTCCGGTCCCGGCTGACCGCCGGTCCGGGCGGCCGAGCCGTCCACGAGCCGCTCACCCGCTGGCCGCTCCGCTGAGAGTGACCTGGCTGTCCGGTTTGTCCCGCGTGTCGGCGCAGAAGCGTCACTCTCAGCGGAGCCGTGCAACGGTGCCGCGCGACGGCCACGACACCAGTTGCTCGAGCGGCCCTCGGGGCTGCCACGACCGCCAGGCGATCGCAACCACGAACGCCGCCAGCAAGTGGGTCAGGTAGCGCTGCTCGAGATCGTCCGGCCCCCACTCGTACGCCAGCGCAACCGCGTGCAGGGTGTAGAGGGTCAGCGTCATGCCGCCGACCCAGGCCAGCGGCAGCAGCGGCCGCCCGAGCAGCGGCGCGAGCAGCAGCAGGGCACCGAGCAACGCGAGCGCGGTGGCGGTGGTGTGGGCCAGGTCCAGCGGGGTGCTGCTGTGCGGGGCGGCCACCACCAGCCACCACCAGGAGTCGGTGGGGGTGGTGCCGATGGTGAGCACCCGGTCCGCATGGGGTGGCAGTGCCCCCTCGACCTGCCCCCGCTCGACGAGCGCACCGCTGAGCAGTGCGCTCGCGGCGGCCAGCGCGGCTCCGCCGCCGAGCAGGAACCCGGCGACCCGGCGGGAGGCCAGGTCGAGGCGTCCGACCGCCATCCCGGCGCAGAGGTACGTCGTCCACGCCAGCACCGGGTAGTAGCCGGTGAGCAGCAACTCGCTGAGCAACGTGCCCCCGTCGCCGAGGTCGGCCCACACCGGGCTCGACCCGCGCATCGGCGGCAGGTCCGAGCGGATCAGGTGCGCGGCCGGTGGAACCAACAGACAGCCGCCGAGCGCGAGCCAACCAAGCGTCCTCGCACCGGCAGCGAGCAGCGGCGCCGCGAGCAGGAAAAGCAGCGCGTAGTAAGTAAGGATGATCGCGAGTCCGGACCCGATGCCGCCCAGCACCAGGCCAAGAGCTCCGATGAGGACGCATCGGACAACCAGGCCGCCCGCGGTGGCCGCCCACACCCGACCGCGCAGCGGCCGGCGACCCCCGTACGCCAGCGCCAGCGCGACACCGGCGAGTACCGCAAAGGCGGCCGCGGCGCGACCCCGGGCCAACGAGTCGCCGACCGAGACGCTGCCGTCCAGGTCGACCGCCGGCAGCACGTGCACCGCCATCATCGCGAGCAGCGCGACCCCGCGGGCCGCGTCGACCGCGACGATGCGCCGGCCGGACCGCGCGGGCGACCTTGACCGATCTCGGGACGTTGTGGCTGCCATGGCGACCACATTGTCTCGAGATCCGTCGCGCTCGGTCTCATGCAGTACTACCTTCACTGCTGAGTCAGAGGAGGCTGGCGTGTTGAGAGGTTCTCGGTCCGATGCCACAGTCCTCGCGGGCGTGATGGCGCTGGCGCTTGTGCACCCTGCGTCCGTGGCGGCGGGTGCGCCTCCCTTGTGCGGCGGCCGTCCGGCCACGATCGTCGGGCACCCCCCGTGCCGACCTCATCACGGGGTCGCGCGGCGCGGATGTCATCGTCGCGCTCGGCGGCGACGACGTGGTGAAGGCACGCGATGACCGCGACAGAGTCTGCGGAGGATCTGGCAGCGACCGGCTGCTCGGCGGGGACGGCGGCGACCGGCTCTACGCGCAGGAGGGACAGACGGACGTGCTTGCCGGTGGTGGCGGCGACGATCTCCTCGTTGGCACCCAGCGGTTCTCCGACGGGGACGGGCACTACACGACTGCAATCTTTCCAGCCGCAACGCATGGAGTTCGGGTCGATCTCGGAGCCGGAACGGCTCGAGGGCAAGGACGTGACCGCCTTGTGCTGATCGATGCCGTCGAAGGCACTCCGTACCGCGACGTGCTAGTTGGCGGCGGCCTCGGCCCAGGTGACGACGTCGACGACCGGCTGTGGGGTAGGGAAGGCGACGACGTGCTGAAAGGCGAACGCGACTGGGACCGACTGGCCGGTGGGGGCGGTGCGGACCGGCTGGTGGGCGGCCTCGGGCCGGACGAACTGGCAGGGGACCGTGGGGACGACCTGCTGCTGGGAGACAGCGGGTTCGATGCCCTTCTGGGCGATGCTGCGCGCCGTGGCGAGCTGGTCGCCGGCGACGACGTTCTCTACGGCGGAGACGGCCCCGACATCCTGCAGGCGGACCCGTTCCGCTACCCGTCGCCCGGTGACGACGAGCTACATGGCGGTAACGGGCCGGACACCTTGTGGGCGGACCGCCCGGGCGAGCGCCGTGGGCAGATGGGTGGTGGAGACGACCGGCTGTACGGCGACGAGGGTCGAGACTTCCTCATCGCCGACCCGGCCTACAGCGACGGCGGCAGCGACCGCCTGTACGGCGGCGCCCAAGACGACTCCCTCGACGGAGGCGCGTGGACCGACTTCGGTGACGGTGGCGCGCATGACGACGGCGACAGCTGCGTCAACCTCGAGACCGCCGTGGGCTGCGAGACCCGCTAGTCCGCGACGGATCTCAGCGTGCGAGGAAGACCAGCAGGGCGCGGGCGAGCTCGTCGCGGTGGCTGACGTTGAGACCGTGCGGCGCACCCTGGACAACGACCAGCTCGCTGCCGTTGATGGCTGCGTGTGTGCGCTTCCCGGAGCCCTCGAACGGCACGATGCCGTCGGAGTCGCCGTGGATGACCAGCGTCGGGATGCTCACCTTGGTCAGGTCGTCGCGGAAGTCGGTGCCGCCGAACGACTCCATGCACCCCAGTGCCGCCGTCTGGTCCGACTGCCGGCAGAGCGCGATGGCATCCTGACGCTGCTGCTCGGACACCTTGAGCTCGTCACCCGCCGAGAAAAACTGGGTGGTGAACTGGTCGAAGAACCCGTCCCGGTCCGACTCCAGCGTCTTTGACATCTGCTCAGCCGCCGCCGGCTCGAGCGGGCCGTCGGGGTTGTCGTCGGTCTGCGTCAAGTACGGCGGGACCGCGGCGGCGAACACCACCGAGCGGAGCCGGTCCTGGCCGTGCCGGGCGATGTAGCGGGCTACCTCGCCGCCGCCCATCGAGAAGCCGACGAGCGTCACGTCGCGAAGATCCAGCTCGTCGAGCAGCGCCGCAAGGTCGTCGGCCAGCTGGTCGTAGTCGTAGCCACTGGACGGCTTCTCCGGCTCGCCGAAACCGCGGCGGTCGTAGGTCACCACCTGGTAGCCCGCCTGCTCGAGCGCGGGCACGTTGTCCTTCCAGGCGGCGCCACTGAGCGGCCAGCCGTGGATGAGCACGACCGGTCGGCCGGTTCCGGTGGTCTCGTAGTGGATGTCGACCGAGGACGACAGCAGGCCGGACTTCACTGAAACGGTGGGCATTTGGAATCACGTTTCGTCGGTGCGAGGGGTCCGGTTTGCGGTACGGGACCCGCCACATCCCATCGTCAACGACTATGCGGACGACGCAACCCGAGCGGTCAGCGAACGGTCGGTAGCACGAGGCGCAGGGCGGGACCGCCCGCCGGCGCGAGGACGCGTGCCTCTGCTCCCCGGTGGCCGGGCTTAACGGCGGCCACTCCAGGATCGGACCTGCCAGGCGGTGCGGCGTGCCCACTCCTCGGCATCTTCGAGAAGGTCGAGGACGACACCGGTCTTGGCCTCGGCATAGGCGATCCGGTCGTCGGGCCAAGTCGCGGCCACCTCACGTTTCGCGCGGTCGTACGTGTCTCGTGCTGCGGGCATTGACCGCAGGTAGTCGCGAAAGAGGAGATGATCGCGCTCCCACTGGCTTCCCACGTCACAGACGTGGAACTGAACGGCCCGCGGTGAGCCGGCAGCGGGCCGAAGGTAGCGACGATCCCGATCCCGGCTGCGCAGCTTCATGCCCAACCTGCGCAAGGCCGGCACGTACGCGTCCTCGTCGCTCTGGTCGGGAACACTCACCTGGATGTCGATCACCGGTTTGGCAGACATCCCAGGCACCGACGTCGAGCCGACATGCTCGATTCGGCCCCGACCGCCCAGGGCCGCGGCGACGCGGCCCCGCCACTCCTCGAAACGCCGGGGCCACCGGTCGTCGTACGAGCAGAGCACCACTGGTTCCGGCTTGCGAGCACTGTCGTGATCGACGACGTGATGGCCCGGGTACACCACCGCGAGTGCTGCCCGGGACAGCTGCTCGCGATCACTGGCCGGCAGCTCCGGAGCCTGCACGCCGCGCCGGGCGGCTACCAGCTCGTACAGATCGATAACCGTTACCCGCCGCCCATGCGTGTCGCGCAGTCGCAGCCAGACGTCGAACGGCTCACCGACGTGTGGGTCAACGCCTGCGCCGGCTGACAACTCGCTCAAGCGCCCCTGCACACGGCAACAGTACGAAGACCGGTGCCGGCCGGTCAGCGGATGGTCGGGAGCACCAGCCGGGAGCCGACCGGTGTTGCGCCGGCGACGCGACCCTCGGCGAGGTCGACTGTGCCGGGGTTGCCCGGGACCGCCCACACCGTGTTCGAGCTCTGCACCTGCAGCCCGATCCGGTGGCCGCGCGCGAACGTGTAGTCCTGCGGCAGCAGCTCGACCGTGGCGCGCACCCACTCACCGGGCGCCGGCTCGGTCTCGTCCAAGCCGTTCCTGTAGTCAACGTGCAGGAATCCACGCTCCACCGTCTGCCGGCTGCCGTCCGGCGCGATATCGACGAGCACCGGCGCCAGGTGCATGGTCGGGTTCTGCATCCGTACGACCGCGTGCAGCTTCGCCGTGCCGACCAGCCGCGCCGAGCGCGTCAGTGGCGCCGAGACGTATGACAGGTTGCTCGCCGACCCGACCTCCTCGGTGGAGGTGCCGGTCTCGACGTACGAGCCGGTGTTGGCACCACCCGTACGGTCTGGGCGAGCGACGAGCGCGCCCTCGCCGCCCCGGTTGCGCAGCCACAGCGTGGTCGGATCGGTGCTCGGGAGCGGATAGTCGGCTTCGGTGCGGAACGCGGTGGGTCCGTTGCTCGACGCGCCCTCGGTGATGACCGGACCGGCGCGCCGGACCCCGTTGTCGGCACCCATCAGCGTGTGCGCGAGGAACCGGTCGAGCAGGGGCAGCCACCGCTCGCCCCTGGTGCCGCCGGAGTGGCTTCCCTGCGTGAGGTACATCAGCTTGAGCGGGACACCCTCGACCCGCGGCGTCGAGCGGTCGTCGACTGGCAGTGCGCGGAACAGCTCGGCTCCCTCCTGCTGCTTGACGTTGTAGTCCTGCCAGCCGTGGGCAAGCAGCACCGCGGCGCGGAAGTCGTCGGCATGGCGGCAGTAGTCGCGCTTCACCCAGAACCGGTCGTAGTCCGGGTTGCGGTTGTAGCCCTCCTCGGTGTGCGCCAGCGCGTCGCACTCGGCCGCGCGGTCGCGCGCGGTGTCGGCAAAGTGCTGGCCCATAAGGTCGGCGGCGACGGTCTTGGCGAAGCCGACGTCGAACGCGAGCGGGGTGTCGAAGCCTTCGTCGGACGGCACCTCGGAGTTGAGGAGGTACCGCACACCGTCGCCGTACGCGTAGCCGTACCACCGGCTGATCGCGGAGATCGGCACGATCGCCTTCAGCTCCGGCACGTCGTCGCCGCGTGCGGCGACCATGGATGCGGTGGTGCCGTTGTACGAGCCGCCGATCATCGCCACCCGGTTGCTGGACCAGTCCCGGTCGGCGAGCCACTTGACCACGTCGACGCCGGACTGCTGCTCCTTTGGGCCGCCGTAGTCCCAGCACCCGGTCGAGCCGCGGGTGCCGAGCACATCAGCCACCGCGCGCGCATACCTCTCGGGGACGTAGCGCTCGCCCACGGTGTCGCGGGCCGGATCCGGCTCGCTGAGGGAGTTGTACGGCGAGTAGGTGAGGAACACCGGCTGGCTGGCGTCGTCGTAGCGGGTGTCGCGCCAGATCTCCACCCGGATGACGGCGTCGCCGACAGTGGGCACGTAGTGCACCTCGTACGACTCCGTGGTAGCGCCAGACCCGGCCGCCCCCCGAACGGATGAACCGGCGGCCGGTCCGGCGCCGACACCTGCGACGGTGCCGGTCAGGGTGAGCACGCCGTTCGCAGACGGAGGCTGCCCATACCACTACCAACGAGCCAGCTCCCGTCGCGTCACGCCCTGCTGGGGGCATCTCTTAGAGTCCGCGCATGCCGGCGCTGGAGATCCGCGACCTCACCGTCGACGACCTGGACGACGTACGGGCGGTACGGATGCGGGCCTTCGGCGGGGTCCGGTCGGACTGGCGGGAGCGCGAGCAGGCGCTGATGGCGGCGCGACGGTCGCTCGGGGTTGCGTCCAGGGGCCGGGTTGTGGCCGCCGCGCGGATCCTCCCGATGCGACAGTTTTGGGGCGGGCGGCTGGTGTCGATGTCCGGGATCGGCGGCGTCGCAGTGGCGCCTGAGGAGCGCGGTCGTGGCGTCGGGTCGCTGCTGATGCGGACAGTCGTAAACCGGGTCCGCGAGCTCGGCGACGCCGTGTCGGCGCTCTACCCGGCCACGGTGCCGGTCTACCGGCGGCTGGGGTGGGAGTACGCCGGCGCGCAGCACCGGGTCAGTATCCCGACCGAGGCGTTGCGCGGGCTGCGCGGCGGGGACGCCCGGGTCGTCCCGGCCACGCCGGACGACGCGGCGGAGGTTGCGGCGGCGATCCGCGCGGTACACGGGCGCGACGACGCCAGCGGGCCGTTGGCGCACACCGAGGAGGAGACCCGACACCTGCTGGAGAACGAGGATGCGTTCTCCTACCGCTGCGCCGACGGGTTCTGCAGCTACCGGTGGCAGGGTGACGACCTGATCGTCCACGAGCTCACCGCGGGCAGCGTGGCGAGCGCCCGCGCGCTGTGGTCGGCGGTGGGGTCCGGGTCTTCGACCGCGGGGACCGTGCACGCGTACGTGTCGCCGCGGGATCCGCTGCCGCTGCTGCTCGAGGCGCCGATGCTGACCGACGCGCAGGCGGAGCGGTGGATGCTGCGGCTGCTGGACGTCGGCGCGGCGATCGCCGCACGCGGCTTCCCGGCTGGCGTCGGCTGCGAGGTGGCGCTGACGCTCGAGGATGCTCAGCTTCCGGACAACGCCGGTGATTGGCTGCTGCGAGTCGAGGCGGGTCGCGGCGAGCTGGTCGCCGGCGGACCGGGTGGAGTCCGGCTGGATGCCCGCGGCATCGCGGCGATGTATGCCGGCGCTCCGCTGTCGGCGCTCCGGATCGCTGGCCTTGCCACCGGCCGGCGAGCGGAGGACGACGCCGCGTTGGACGCCGCGTTTGCGGGCGTGCCGTACCTGCTCGACTACTTCTGACCGACCGGGGTCCGACGTCGTGCCGCCACCCAGGGCCAGGTGAGCAGCGCCCAGACCGCGAGGATGATCGCCACCTCGGACAGCAGGTACCACGGCCAGTCGCCGAGCAGGTCGAGGGCCGATGCCGCGGCCGGCTTCTCGTTGAGATAGCCGTAGTTGGTCCCGGTCGCAGCGTTGAAGCCGAACAGCGCCACCGCCCAGACCGCGGTGACCGCAACCGTGACGCGGTACTCGCGCCAGCCGGGCGCGAGCCCGAGTCCCCACGTCAGGTAGCACGCCGCCCAGACGACCAGCAGGTGCATGCCCCAGAACGTGATGTAGACCGGGTCGGGGAAGTCCCGGGTCAGGTCCGGGGTGACTACCGCCTGGGTGGTGAGCGTCAGCCCCCAGAAGTACGTGAGCCCGACGGCCCAGCGACGGTGGGTCCACAACGCGTACGGGGCGGCGAGCGAGGCCAGGTCACAGAGCTGGAGCGGCAGCGCGTACACGGGGTCACCGTCGAACCGCACCCAGGACAGGATCTGCAGCGGGATCGTGAACGCTAGGATCGCGACTGCGAACGCCCGTCCGAACGGTCGCTCCGCGGGCTCACCCCGGTGCGAGCGGCCGACCGCCACCAGCACGAGCGCGCCGGCGACGCCCAGCCCCACCACCGACAGGTGCGACACCCCGTACGTCTCGAAGCGGTCCACGGGTCCACCCCAACACAAGGTGCTAGCCGGGACCCCGCTGCCCGGTGTGGAAGGTGCGGAACGCGGCCATCAGCTCGTCCATCGCCGCGTCGTCGAGGCTGGACGTCTCGATCCGGCCGAGCATGGCGACCGTGGCCCGCATCTGCTCGACGTAGTCCGCGCAGCCATCGCACTCGGCGAGGTGCGCTGCCACCTTGGTGCGCGTGGCCTGATCCAGCGCCCCCTCCAGGTAGTCGGTCACCAGCTCGACCATCTCCTGGCAGCTGAGGTTGGTGCCTTGCTCCTTGTGTCCCGCCACCGTCACACCTCCCCCCGCCGGTGCAGCCGCTCCAGCGCCGTACGCAGCGCGGTCCGGCCACGGTGCAGCAGCACCCGCTGGTTGACGGGAGTGATCTCGAGGGCGGCACACACCTCGCCCGACGTCAGCCCCGCGACATCTCGCATCGCCACGACCGAGCGCTGCCGCTCGGGCAGGCACTGCAGCGCCTTAACCAGCGCGGCCCGGCGTTCCGCGGCGAGCGCGGACCCCTCGGGGTCGTCGGCCAGCGGAGCGGGCCGGCCCAGCGAGGTCCAGTGGCCCGGCCACCTTTCGTCCGCGGAGTGGAACCGGTCCGGGTCCACCGACCCGGCGCCATCGCCAAGTGCGAGCGAGGACATCGGCGTGGTGCGCGACTCCCGCATGCCTCGGCTGATCGCGCGGTTGGTGAGGATGCGCAGCACCCAGGTTTTCAGCGACGAGCGGCCCTCGAACCGCGGCAGGCCCTGGATCACCGCCAGCCAGGTCTCCTGCACGACCTCCTCGGCGGACGCGTCGGTGGACACGTGCATCCGAGCGATGCGCGTCATAACCGGAGACCAGGCGACCACGATCTCAACGAAGGCCTGCTCGTCCCCGCGAAGCAGACGGGCGACGAGCTCCTTGTCAGACATCCCGCCAGACGCTAGTGCCCGCACCATCGGTGGGGCAGGGATTCTCACGCGCACGTCCAGCAGCCTCATGAGGTCGAGTGCTCTGCCGGCTGAGGCTGGGCCTCCCCCTCCAGCTGCTCCGCCTGGGAGATCGCCCACGCGGCGTTGACCATGCCGATGTGGCTGAACGCCTGCGGGAAGTTCCCGAGCAGCTCGCCCGTGGCCGGGTCGACCTCCTCGGCGAGCAGCCCCACGTCGTTGACGAAGCCGGCCGCGCGCTCGAAGACCTCGCGGGCCCGCTCCGGCTGCCCGGACAGGGCCAGCGCCTCTGCCAGCCAGAACGTGCACATGAGGAACGTGCCCTCCTCGCCGGCCAGGCCGTCGACCCCGCCCTCCGTGCGGTACCGGAAAACCAGGCCGCGGTCGTCGGTCAGCCGCTGCTCGGTGGCGGTGATCGTCGCCATCATCCGTGGGTCGTCGGCCGGCAGGAACCCGACGATCGCCATCATCAGGTTCGACGCGTCCAGATCGTCCGAGCCGATGCACTGGGTGAACGACTGCGCGCGCTCGCTCCAGCCCTTGTCGACGACGGTCTGCCAGATCTCGTCGCGGGACCGGGTCCACGCCTCGACCCGGTCCTCGGCGCCGATCCTGTCCGCGAGCGCAATGGCGCGGTCGAGCGCAACCCAGCACATGACCTTCGAGTAAAGGAAGTGCTGCGCCTCGCCGCGGACCTCCCAGATGCCCTGGTCGCGCTCGTTCCACTCCCGCGCCGCCGCGTCCGCGCAGGCCGCGAGGAACGCCTTGGTCTGGTCGTCGAGGTCGGAGAGCTGGTCGGCCAGCCGGTACGCGGCGCCGAGGAGCTCCCCGTACACGTCGATCTGGCGCTGGCTCCATGCGCCGTTCCCGACCCGTACGGGTCGGCTGTCCCGCCACCCCTCGAGGTGCGGGAGCTCGCGCTCGGTGAGGTCGTGCTCGCCACCGATCCCGAACATGATCTGCAGCGCCCGGTCGGGTCCAGCCCCGGACGCCGCCGCCGTGGTCATGAAAGCGAAGTAGTCGTCGGCCTCATCCGGACACGCCGCGACCCAGAGCGCCTCCATGGTGAAGCTGGCGTCGCGCACCCACGAGTAGCGGTAGTCCCAGTTGCGCTCGCCGCCGACCTCCTCGGGCAGGCTGGTGGTCGCGGCGGCCACCACGGCGCCGCTCGGCTGGTAGGACAGCGCCTGCAGCACCCGCCCGCTGTGGTGCACCAGGTCGGCCCACGGACCCTCGTAGCTCTGGTGCATGTCGGCCCAGGAGCGCCAGGCGTCGACGGTGTTGTCGACCTGCTCGGCGAGCTCCTGCTGCGACCAGACCCGCGCGGGCGTCTGCTCCAGGGTGGTCCGGTGCAGGCCGAGGTGGACGGTCTCGCCCGCCTGCAGGTGGTGGGTCCCGGTGGCCGTGCCATGGCCGACCTCGAGCTCGAAAGGCACGCTGACGACCAGCCACTCGGCGCCGCCACGAGCCGTGACGCCGCCGTCAACGGCGGCGAGCAGCGGCACGATCAGCCCGTACTCCGGCCGCGGCCGGTAGTCGAGGCTCACCTCGACCGCACCCTCGGTGCACTCGAGCCGCCGGACCAGCAGGTGCGGCACGTCCGTCCCGAGCCGGTGTCCACCGTTGTCCTCTCCCATCGCCAGCAGGTCGGTGAGTACGAGGGTGCCGGCGTCGGTGCCGAACGTGGTCTCCAGGACCAGCGAGTTCTCGACGTATCGGCGCGTGCTGCGCCACTCCCCGACGGGCTGGACCTGCCAGTACCCGGCCTCGTTGCCCAGCAGCCGGGCGAAGATCGGCGGCGAGTCGAACCGGGGGAAGGCCAGCCACTCGACCGAACCGGCGCGGTCCACCAGGCCGGTCGAGTGCCGGTCGCCGATGAGGGCGTGGTCGCCGATGGGGGTGTTCGACATGTAGGTACGTCCCGTCCGGGCCGGGAGCGTTACGAAGCCATGGCCGAACCACCCGTGGCGCGCGGCGTAACGCTCCCGACCGGTCCGGTGACCTGCAGGGGTGAGCGAACCCGGTGACGCGGTTGCCGCCGCCCGCCGGGTGCCGGGCGCCGCCGCAGCGGGTTCGATCGACGTCGACTACACGTTGCGGGTGGCCAGCGTCGACGGAGGCTGGCTGTTCGCGATCGGCGACTGCAACGGGCTGGCGCCGCTCACGCACATGGGCAAGTACCAGGCTCGGGTCGCGGCCGACCAGATTCTCGGGAAGGACTCCCGCGACCGCGCCAGCGCCCAGGCGGTGCCGCGCGTCACCTTCACCAACCCGCAGGTGTGCGCGGTCGGGCTGACAGAGGCGCAGGCGCGCGAGCGCGGCATCACCGTGCATGCACTCACGTACGGCACCGGCGACGTCCCCGGCGCGTACACGCTCGGCGAACACATCGCAGGGACCAGCAAGGTTCACCGGGCCGGGCGTGCAGGAGCTGCTGCACTCGGCCACCGTCGCGGTCGCCGCGGCGGTGCCGCTCGACCAGCTGTGGCACGCGGTCCCTGCGTTCCCGACCGTGAGCGAGGTCTGGCTGCATCTGTTGGAGTCGTACGGCCTCTAGCGCGCCGGCGGCGACGGACGCGCAAGCGCAGCGCTGCCGCATGCCCCGTTACGGGGCTTGTGGCCTGGGCCGTGGGTGCCCGCTCACTCGCTGGACCAGGTGGTCTCGAACGAGGGGTAGAGTGTCAGCCCGCCGTCGACGAAGACGGTCTGGCCGGTGATATAGGCCGCCTCGTCCGAGCAGAGGAACGCGGTCACCGCCGCCATCTCCTCCGACGTGCCGGCGCGGCGCATCGGGATGTGGCTCTCCACCGCCCTCCTCTTGTCCGGGTCGTCGATCCACGACCGGTTGATGGGCGTGACGGTGGCGCCGGGGCCGATGCCGTTCACCCGGATGCCACGCGCGGCGTACTCGAGCGCCAGCGTGTGGGTGAGGTTTTGCATGCCGCCCTTGGACACCGAGTAGCCGACGAAGCGCGGCTTGGGGATGACCTGGTGCACGCTGGACACGTTGACGATGGCGCCGCCGTCGGAGTCGAGGAAGTGCCGGATCGCATGCTGCGCGCAGAGGAACGCGCCGCGCAGGTTCACCGCGAGCACCTTGTCGAAGTCGGCCACCGCGAGGTCCTCGGTGTCCTTGGCGACCTGGATGCCGGCGTTGTTGATGAGGAAGTCGAGCCGCCCGTACTCGGAGGCGACCTGGGAGAACATCGCCTCGACCTCGTCCTCGCGGGAGACGTCGGCCTCGACGATGGTCGGCCTGGTCCCGGCACTGCTCATCTGCGCCATGCACGTGTCGACCCCGTGCTGGATGGTCTCCCGGGTCTCCTCCGCGCCCTCGGGCCGGCCGGCGTAGTTGATCGCGACGTCGACACCCTCTTCACCCAGCCGGACGGCGATCGCCTGGCCGATGCCTGAGCTGCCTCCGGTCACCACCGCGACCTTGCCGCGCAATCCCAGCATGTCGTGCACCTCGTTCCGGGTCGCCGTTGCTGCTCAGTCTTGCCGAGGCGGGCCGCGTTACACCGAGCAGGTGCGGCGTAACACAGGACGCGGTCGTACGGACTGCGTGGCATGACTGGCGGTCAGCACCAGTTGCGCCACGACGACCAGGTGGCGGTCATCGACGGACTCGGAGCCGGGCTGCGCCGGTACGCGGTGGGCGACTGGGAGGTCGTCGACGGCTATCCCGCCGGCACCCGGCCGGATGGCGCCCGTGGGCAGCTGCTCGCGCCGTGGCCGAACCGGATCCGCGACGGGCGCTACCGCTGGGGCGACGAGGAGATGCAGCTCGAGATCACCGAGCCGCCGGCGCACAACGCGATCCACGGTCTGGTGCGAAGGCTGCCGTTCTCGCTGCGGGCCTGGGACGGAGCCTCGATCGTGCTCGGCATCGGGCTGGAGCCGCAGCCGGGCTACCCGTTCCGGCTCGCCCTGGAGGTGTCGTACGCGCTGACCGACACCGGGCTGTCCGTTGCCATAACCGCCCGCAACCTGGGTGAGCGGCCCGCGCCGTACGCCGTCGGCCAGCACCCGTACCTGCAGGTCGGCACCGAGCACGTCGACGACGCCGTGCTGACCATCCCGGCAGAGCGCTGGCTGGAGACCGACGACCGCGGCATTCCGGTGCGCGAGCGGCCGGTGGACGGGACGGCGCTGGACTTCCGCGAGCCGCGACCGATCGGCACCCAGGTGCTCGACACCGCCTACTGCGGCCTGCACTACGGCGACTCGGGCATCGCGGTGGCCCGGCTCACCCGCCCGGACGCTTTCCGGGTCGTGGACTTGTGGGTGGCTGCTCCCGCCGACTACCTGCAGGTCTTCACCGGTGACACGCTGCCGGACCGGGATCGGCGCCGACGCTCCGTCGCCATCGAACCCATGTCCGCGCCGGCCAACGCCTTCAACAGCGATCCCGCCGGTGTGGCATTGGCGTCGGGCGCCAGCCACGAGCTGCATTGGGGCATCTCACCGAGCATCCGCAGGTGAACGAAACGTAGGTCGATCAGCCTGCCTCAAGGGGGCATACTTTTCAGTCTGAGCAGCCACCAGGGAGGGCACGGTGATGCAGGAAGTGCTCATCACCCTGTGCGGCGTGCTGGTCGCGCTCCTCGGGGGTTGCCTGTGGTACGTGCTCACCCGCATGGGGACACGAATCGACGGCTTGGACGAACGGTTGCGAAACGTGGAACAGGCCGTCACCCGGATCGATGGACGCATCGAGCATCTAGAGGGGCGCATGGAGCGCGTCGAAGGTCGCCTCGAACGCATCGAGGCTCAGCTGGCCGGCCTGGATGAGCGCATCAGCACCGTGCTGGACAAGCTCCAGGAGATGGGCGAGCGCCTGACCGTCGTGCAGGAACGAACCGCACCTGCCTAGGACTCACTCGGGGACGTTGTCGGCGTCGCCGCCGACGACGTAGTCGGTGGTCACGCCGTCGTACATCAGGTGCGCGAGCAGCCCCTCGGTCACGTGCGGCAGGTTGTGGCAGTGGTCCATCCACACGCCCGGGTTGTCAGCGACGAACGCGATCTCGTACGTCTCGTCGTCCTCGACGTTAAGTGAGTCGACCCACAATGGGCTGCCGGTGTAGCCCTCCCCGTTCCGGCTGAGCACCAGGGCGTGATGGCCGTGCAGGTGCATCGGGTGCACCTCCCCACTCGTGTTCTCGATCGTCATCCGCACCACGTCGCCCTCGGCCACGACGTACATCGGGATGTCGGGGAACATCTCGCCGTTGACCGTCCACCACAGCCCCGGTCGGCCGTCGAGGAAGCCGGGCCAGCGGCCGATCCGGTAGTCGAACGACCGGTCGAAGTCGAGCTCGAACGGTATCGGCGCCGGCTCGCCGTACGCGAGCAGGTCGAGCTCGGTCTCGGGCTCGTCGCCAGCCGGCGCGGTCGCACCCTCGGGACCGACAACCAGGGAGGCGCCGCCACCGCCAGCGCCAATACGCACCGCTGACCCGTCGGTCGGAACCGTAAACTCGAGGTCCACCCGTCCGCCGGCGGTAACCAGCACGGAGGTGTCGGTGACCCCGCTCGGCTCATTGAGGTCGAAGCCGTCGACAGCGACCACCTGGTACGGAGCGCCCGCAACCCAGGTCGGCATCGGCCCGTTGTCGGTGTTGACCACCCGGACCCGCACTGGGCTGCCCGGCTCGGCCGGCTGCCAGCTCTCGCCCACCGCACCGTTGACGGTCCGGTTGCCGTCGTACGTGTGCACGGCCGCAACTACGTCGACGTCGGTTGCCACGCCGTCGCGCGGCTCCACGACGAGCGTGCCGAAGAGCCCGCCGCGTACCTGCTCGTGCGACACCTGGTGCGAGTGGAACCAGTACGTGCCGACGTCGTCCACGACGAAGCGGTAGACGTGCTCGCCGCCGGCGTCGACCGCGTCCTGGGTGACCCCGGCCACCCCGTCCTCCGCGTTGGGCACGTCGACGCCGTGCCAGTGCAGCGTCGTCCCGTCCGGGACGGACTCGTTGACCAGCGTGACCTCGACCAGGTCGCCCTGGGTTGCCCGAATCTCGGGGCCGGGCGACGTTCCGTTCAGGGTGTAGCCGTCGACGGTCGGGCCGTCGACCAGGTCGATGCTCTCCTTGCGGGCTGTGACGGCGACGGCGACGTCGGGCTCGCCGTTAGTCGGACCGGTGAGCGTGGACAAGTCCTGCGCGCCGTCCATGCCGTGGTCCATCGCCGGCCCGCCGCCGAGGTCGACGACCCCCATGTCCATCACGTTGTAGGTGTCCGGCACCAGGCTGGCCCACCACAGCCAGCCGAGTGGTCCGACGATCGCCAGCGTCGCAGCGGTGGCCACCAGCGTCCGCAGGTGGCGCCGCGTCGCAGCCACCAATCAGGCGGGCGCGGTCGTGCGCGGCTGCTCGGGTCCTGTGGTCGGCGCCAGCGCGGCAACCCGTGCGCCGGCCCGCTCGGCGACGATCGCGAGCGCGAGCGCGTTCATGCCGTGCAGCAGCCCGATCACCGGAGCTGAGAAGGACACCAGGGCGAGCAGGAACTGCAGCACCACGAGGCCGAAGATGATCGCTGCCCACTTGACCCCGCCGGGGATCTTGGCGAAGAACGACAGGACCAGCAGCACCAGGCTGATCACCGGGATCACGATCGTGCCCACCATGGCGTGCAGGAGCTGGCCGGCGTTGTAGTCGGTGTTCTCGTCGAAGACGGCGCCATCCTCGACCTCGGACAGCACCTCGAACCAGCCGAACGCGATGAGGGCGGCCTGCACGATGACGCCGAGCGCGACGAGTCGGGCGAGCGCGACGTAGGTGGATCGCATGGAACCTCCAGGTGCGTACGGGGCCGGTACGGACCCCTGCGGGAGTCTAGAGCCCGCCCGGCCGGACCACGGGCAATTTGGGTCAGACCCGCTGGAGGTCGGCGGCCAGGGCGTCGTTGACCTCGGTACGGGACGCGACGCCGAGCTTGCGCAGGATGTTGGACACGTGCACCGCGGCGGTCCTGGGGGAGATGTAGAGCCGCCGGGCCAGCTCGGCGTTGGTGAGCCCGTCGGCGACCAGCCCAGCCACCTCGCGCTCTCGGCGAGTCAGCGCGGCCAGGCCAGTGACGGCGCCGTGCTCGTCAGCCGGGGTGATGCCCAGCCGGAGCTGCACCCCGTCGAGCTGAGCGACCCGCCACCCGCCCCAACGCCCCAGCAGCTCGGCCGCGGCGGTCGCCTGTTCGCGCGCCGGCTCTGTGCGCCCGAGCGCGAGCAGGGACCGAGCCGCGCCGACGGCGGCGGTCCCGCGAACGGACGGCAGCAGGGCGGTCGCCTCGGCCGCCGACTCGTAGCCCTTCCGGGCGTCCTCGACGTCGCCGCGTGCCTCGGCCAGCTGGGCGTCCACCAGCCAGCCGTACTCCTGCATGCCGTCGTGGTCCATGAGGTCGCGGCCGATGCGTTCCAGCGTCTCGTGTGGCAGCCCGGCGAAGACGGCCGCAGCGACCAGGTCGTGGGTCTGTGACTCGCTGCGCCAGGACTGCTCCTCGAGCCCAGCGTAGACGTCGTCCAGCGCCCGCTCGGCTGCGCCGATGTCGCCGCGGCGGCAGGCGAGGTGGAACCCCAGGCCGGGTACGCCGGCCCCGGAGATGCGCGCATCCCGTAGCTCGTCGATCAGCTCGCCCGCCTCGTCGAGCCGACCCGCCTCGAGGTAGAGCCCGGCGAGGAACACCGAGTGGTAGTCCGCGCGTCGGCCCCGCCGCAGGTAGCTGCGCTCCCGGTCCCGGCCGAGCTGCAGCGCGTTGATCGCCGCGTCGAGCTCACCCTTGTGCATCTTCAGACGGGCGCGGCCCTGGTAGTACGCCGCCACCGACAGCGACTCGAACCCGGCGCGTTCGGCATCGGTGCGCATCCGTTCGAGCATCTCGGCGTGCTCGGACGGCGACGCTGGCGGAGCCTGCGAGACCAGTGTGTTGAGCCCGCGCGCAGCGAGCACCCACTCGCCGAGCTCCTCCGCCTCGTCCACGACTCCGGCCAGCAGGGCGCGGCCTTCGTCGCTGGTCGCCGCCCGGTCGGTGAGCGCGCCACCCTTCTCAATCAGGGCGGCCACCCGTACGTGTGGCAGGTCGAGCTCGTCGGCAAGCGCGAGTGCGCGGTCGGACCACTCCAGCGCGTCGTCGAGGCGGTCGTCGAGCCACGACGCCTGCGCCACCGCGGTCATCGCCAACGCCTGGTCGGCACCAGGGGGAAGGTCCTCGATGAGCTGCTCGACGTCGGCGGTGAGCCGGCGCATCTCCTCGGTGTCGTCGAGCTCCCAGGCGAGGCGGATCAGCAGGTAGAGCGCGTCGGCCCGGTCGCTCACGGTCGCGGTGTGGTCGCGCCACGAGCGGGCGTAGCCGACCGCGTCCTCACCCAGGCCAGCGAGCCAAGCCGCCCGCGCGGCACCAGCCAGCAGCGGCGGGTCGTCGGCTGCCTCGTCGAGCCCGAGCTCGGCCAGCTGGAGTGCTTGGTACGCCGAGCCGATCGACAGGTACAGCGCGGTGCCGCGCCGCGCGGCGTCGACCATGTCGTCGTAGCGGCCGGCTGCGCGGGCATGCAGCGCCACCATCGCCGGGTCCGAGCCGCCTTCCGCGAGCAACGCGTCGAGCGCAGCCTCGTGCAGCCGGCGGCGTTGCCGCCCGAGCAGCTGCGAGGCGATCGCCTCGCGGAGCAGGACGTGGCGGAAGCTGAGCTCGTCCTCGCCGAACTCCACCAGCACTCCGCGGTCGACCAGCTCGCGCAGCACCGCGATGAGCTCCCGCTCGTCCGCCCCGCTCACGGTGGCGAGCAGGTCAAACGGCACCCGGTGTCCGAGCACGGCAGCCGCCTCGACGACCTGCTGCGCCTGCGGCTCGAGGTCGTCGACCTGCCGGCGAAGCAGCTCAGCGAGGTTCCACGGCAGGGGATGCTCGTCCAGGGTCTCGAGGTCGGCACCCTCGTGCCCGCGGACCAGCTCCTCGAGGAAGAACGGGTTCCCACCGGTGCGCTGGTGCAGCGCAGCCACGGTGCGAAACGGCGCTGGGGCGCCGGTGATCGCGACGACCAGTGCGCCCGTGTCGGCCACGCTCAGCCGGTTCAGACCGATGTGGGTGACGGTGTAGCTCCGCTCGAGCCGCTCGAGCAGGGCGGCGACAGGTCTCCTGCTGGTGACCTCGTCCGGGCGGTACGTGGCGACCAGCAGCCGGGGGCCGGACTGGTCGGCCAACCGCTCGAACAGCGCGGCGCTCTCGGAGTCGGCCCAGTGCAGGTCCTCGATCACGATGACCGACGGCTGGTCGTCGACGATCTCGTCGACGATCGACAGCCCGATGTGCAGGCGCTCCACCGAGCTGCGGGTGGGGTCGGCCAGCGCGACCAGCTGCTCCTCTGGCACGCCGAGGCGCCCGTCGACGGCGTCCAGCAGCACCTCGTACGGACGTGCGAGCGAGCCGGGCTCAGCGTGCCCGACCAGGACCACTTGGTCACCGCTGAGAGTGCCCAGGAGCTCGTTGATCAGTCGGGTCTTGCCGATGCCCGGCTCGCCTGCGACCACTGCGACGTGCGGCCTGCGGGACTCCGCGAGGCGGCTCAGCTGCCGGAGCTCGCGGTCCCGCCCGACCATCATCGAGGTGGTACCGGCACGCGATCTACCCACCGAACGAGGGTATCGCCGGCCCGGCGGCCGAACCGCCGCCGCGAGGTGCTGCGGTTCGCGCCGCGGGCCTCGCCACCGGCGGCTGGCCGCCGCCTGGCGGCGGCGAGCCGGCGGTACTGCTCGGCTTCGGCGATCAGCTCACGCTGACGGTCGCGGGCCAGTGTCATCGCCAGGTCTGGGTGCAACATGGTGACCGTCTCCTTTCGGTTTCTTCTCGGTGCACCCATCGTGGCTCGGTAAGAGGCAGCTTCCATCGGTAGCGGTTACCTATCTTTCCCAGGGGGAGCTACCTAGTCGGGGTCCGGCGGGCCTAGGCATGCCTACGGTTCTGCTGCGGGCACTGCCCGATCCGGCTCAGCGCGCGAGGAGGTTCAGGAGGATGGTGAGGCCGAGAGGATCATCACCAGGCAGCCGGCCGCGCCGCGAGTGACCGTACGCGCACCGGGCTCATGGTGAGTCGATCCTGGTCTGGTCGTGGCAGTTCGGCGCCGGCGCCCCGGACGGAGGCGCGTCTACCCATCCTGGCCCAGATCTTGCCATCCCGCCTGCTCAGGAGCGGTCTTTGCCACGAGCATGCGGACCACCGCGGCCGGTCCGGCAGCGTACGCGCGGCGCTGCCGCTCGGCACCGGTGCCCTCCTGCTCGAGATGCGCCACAGTCGATCGCACCGCCGACAGGTCGCCGACGTCCTCGAGGGCATCGCGCACTCGTACGACGAGTTGTTGGACCAGCGCGCCCGCCGGCGCCGTTCGTTGAGCCACGAGGTCGACGCCCGGTCCAGCAAGCCCGTGCCGGGCGGCGTTCCAGACGCCAGCCGCGGCGACCTGGCTGTCCACCTCCGGTGCTTCCCGCCCAGCAGCTCTCTCGGTCAGCGCCGTCCTGACCAACGCCCGCGACAGCGCGGCCTGCAACACCGCCCCGTCCGGAGTGATCGACGCGTCCGCAGCTCGGAACTCGACGGTGGGCAGGTGCGGAGACGGCCGAGCGAGCCAGAACGTCATCCGGTCGTCGACGAGCACACCGAGGTCCACCAGCCGTGCCACCTCCTCGTCGTAGGCACGTGCCGAGTCAAACGCAGGTGGCACTCCGGAGCCCGGAAAGCGCGCCTGCTGGACCATGCGCCAGCTGGCGTACCCCGTGTCGACGCCGGCGTGGAACGGAGAGTTCCCGGACAGCGCGAGCAGGACAGGCAGCCATGGGCGCAGGTGGCTGATCACCGCGACCGCGGTGTCACGGTCGGGAACCCCCACGTGGACGTGCAGACCGCACGACTCGTAGCCGACGAGCAGCCCGCCGTACTGTTCGCCGATCCGCGCGAAACGCTTGCCGCGGCCGATGGCCGCTGGCGGGCCCGTCAACGGCGGGGTCCCGGTGGCGACGATGTGGGCCCGCTGGGAGTCAGCTGCGGTGGCCAGGGTGCTCCGGCCCTGCCGGAGCCGGGTACGGACCTCGTCCAGCGTGGTGCTCACCCCGGTTACCGCCTCGACCTGGGTGGCGAGCAGCTCGTCGTGGAGCAGGGTGCCGGCGGGTGGCGAGTCGGCGGCTGCGAGCACCTCCGCGGCTCTGGCGACGGGCCGGCCCGATGATCGGTCGACGAGGAAGAACTCCTCCTCGACACCGACGGTGCGCCCCGGCTCCGGCATACCCAAACACTAGGAACGACCGGCCGCGAGCGCGACTGACCGCCTCGGACGCCTGCCGTCCAGTTGCGAGTCCGATCCACGCCGCTAGTGTCTTGGTCGTCGCCAAAGCACGCCGGCGACACCAGCGGGGCTCACCCACATGTGACGGAAGCAGTGCTGATGGACCGCAACATTCTCGCGGTAGACGTCGGGGAGAGCTTCGAAAACGCTCTGGACGAGTTTTTCGCGTTCCTGCCACGACTGCTGGCGTTCCTCATCATCTTGATCGTCGGCTGGATCGTGGCCACGATCATCCGAACTGTCGTCCGCAAGCTCCTCGAGAAGCTTGGCGTCGACCGCCAGGTGCGCAGCTCCCAGGCAAACCAGTACGTCGAGCGGGCGATGCCGGGTGCCAGCCCGTCCAGCGGAATCGCTCGGGTGGTGTTCCTGCTGGTGTTCGCGTTCTTCTTCTTCACCGCGATCGGTGCGCTCAACATTCCGGCGCTGACCGACTTCATGAACGACGTGCTGGCCTACCTGCCCAACATCCTCGTCGCGATCGTGATCTTCGTCATCGCCGCGGTGGTGTCCGGCGCCGTCGCGGCCGGTATCGCCAAGGTCATGGGCGACACCACGACAGGAAAGGTTGCCGCAACCGTTGTCCCTGCCCTCGTCATGGTGATCGCGCTGTTCATGATCCTCGAGCAGCTCAACATCGCCCCCGAGATCGTGCGCATCGCGTTCGGGGCGACGATGTTCGCCCTCGCGCTCGGCCTCGCACTCGCCTTCGGCCTGGGCGGACGGAGCATTGCGCAGCGGATGCTCGAGGACGCCTACGACGCGGGCCAGCGCAACAAGGACCAGGTCGCCCAGGACCTGCAAGCCGGCCGGGACCGGGCGAAGGCGGAGGCGCAGTCAGCGGCTGAAGGCTCGGGATCAGCGGCTGGGACGGCTCCGGGAGCGGCACCCACCACCGGGCAGCCGACGACGCAGTCGTTCTCGAGTCCCGACGACCCGCGCCGCACTCCATAGCGGCGAGGGCCTTTCGGGGAAGCCCGCCAGCCGGGGGGGCCGGCTATGTGGAGCGGTGCTGGCTGAGCATCCGGATCACGGCGCGTTCGATCGCTCCGTGCGTCGCTGGGTGCCCCGGGTCGGTGTCCTCGCCAAGCCGGCGCAGCGACCGCTCGATTGTGATGCCGTCCTCGAACAGGTCGATGACCCGGGGATCGACGTACGCACTGCGGACGACCGCAGGCGTGTTGCCGAGGTAGTCCGCGACTTCGCTCATGGCCCGGGCAACGGCGCGCTTGCGGGCGGTGGGTGAGTCGGAGGCACGTGACGACACCGCAAGCGCGACCGCCGCGAGCACGGTGCCGTGCCAGGTGCGGAAGTCCTTGGCGGTGATCGAGCCGCCGACCAGCTCCTTGAGGTGCTCGTTGATCTCGACCGACTCGACATCGTGCCAGCGACCGTTCTCCTTGTACGCCAGCAGCTCGTCGGTGCCGCCGCGCCGCCGATGCAGCTCCCGTACCGTCGTGATGACGTCCGGGTCGGCCAGCGCGGTCAGTTGGTCCTTGCCGCCCTTCGCGACGTAGGCGATCTCGACCCGGTCGCCCGTGACCGTGACGTGGTCCTTGCGGATCGTCGCCAGCCCATAGCTCTCGTGCTCCTCGGCGTACTCCTCCCCGCCGATGCGGAAGAAGCCGAGGTCGAGCAGCCGGAACGCGAGCGCCAGCGCGCGTCGCCGTGGCATCCCCTTGGCCTTGAGGTCGCGAGCGACACGCTCGCGCGCCTTGGGCAGTCGCTTGGCGACGGTCAGGACGTGGTCGAACTTCGCCTCGTCCCGCTGCCTTCGCCACTCGGGGTGGTAGAGGTACTGCTTGCGGCCGGCGGCGTCGACCCCAATCGCCTGGATGTGCCCGTTGGGGTACTGGCAGATCCAGACGTCCTCCCACGCCGGCGGGATGACCAGGTCCTTGCAGCGGACGATGTCGGTGGTCGCGAGTCGGCTGCCGGTCGCGTCCACGTAGACGAAGCCCTTGCCGTGTCGACGGCGGGCCCAGCCCGGCCCGGTCGGCGCGGCCCGCTTCAGCCTCAGGACAGTGCCTTCAGCAGCTGGGCCTTCGTCATCCTCGACCGGCCCTTGATGCCGGCGCGCTTCGCGTCGGCGTACAGCTGCTCCTTCGTCCGGCCTTGCGCACCGGAGTGCGAGCGCAGGCCACCGCGTCGGCCCGAGGAGATGTCGTCTGTAGACGTGCGGCTGCGCTGCTTGGCCTCACCGGTGCGCGCCCGCTCCTTGTTCACCGTTCGGGCGGCAATCTCCTCGGCCCGATCAGTGCTGGTGCCGCGCTTCTGCGCGCTCTTCTTGACCTTCTCGTACTGGCGCTCCCGCTTGGCGCTCCATGCCTGCTGTGGCATGCCCTCGCCTCTCGTCGTCCGACTTGGCTACGAAACCACGACCCCGTCGGGAGCGTAACCCGGGCGGTGGCGCACGTACGAGGCTCAGCCGCCCGGCAGGCTCGGGTCGGGGCCGTCGGGCGCTCTTCGGTCGGTCGCCTTCACCATCTCGCGGGAGATGTCGCGCAACTTCATGTTGCTGCTTCGAGAAACCCGGACGAGGAACTGGAACGCGCGGTCCTCGTCCATGGAGTAGCGCTCCATCAGGATGCCGATCGCCTGACCGATCTCCTTGCGGGTTGACAGAGCCAGGTTGAGGCCCTCCTCCACGCGCGCCTTGCCCATCGCAATGGCGGCATGGGTCGCGAACAGCCGTCCGATGTGTTGGGTGTCGATGTCGAACTCGTCGACCTCGGTCGAGTACAGGTTGAGTACGGCTTCCATGTGCGCGTCGCGGGTGAGCAGGTAGGCCATCCGGGACCGCACCCCCAGCTCGTTCGCCCGCAGGGTGAAGCGGGGCCATTGATCCGGGTTGTCGCGATGGTCGATGACCTGCGACTCGCCACTCGTCAGCGCGTGCACGCATGGACCCTCGCCGGTCTCGTACTGCAGCTCGTCCAGGTCGCGCACCAGCTGGTCGGTGGCTGCGACCGTCTCGAGCCGGCCGTTGCTGAGGCGCCTGGTGACGCTGGCGTGGTCGACGCCAGGCACGGCGCCGAGCACCGTGTGCACCGCGGCATCGAGGGCATCGTCCAGGGACTGTTCCTCGTCCAGCCGGTCGGCGGTATCTGCCATCACGTCGGCGAGCCGGAACCGGTCGCTGTCGGACATCGGCGCCATGCCGTCGACCATGCGGGCCGTCCTTCCGGACCAGGTCCTGGTTGGTGAACCCCGGAGACGCGCATGTTAGCCGGTGGGGAAGGGAACCGACGGTGGGTCGT
>Ga0136614_10000206_pt1 | contig 26064 bp, 23 predicted proteins | sample AntDrymUQ2792106_2_FD_106643 | JGI IMG/M metagenome (GOLD analysis project Ga0136614, IMG submission 106643) | Polar desert sand microbial communities from Dry Valleys, Antarctica - metaG UQ279 (21.06) | ecosystem: Environmental > Terrestrial > Soil > Desert | place: Antarctica: Dry Valley... | reverse complement strand
GTCGATGCGTTCCTGCACCGCCCGCACGATGCTGGGAACCACCTGGGAGAACTCCGCGGTTGACGCCATCATCTTGGCCACGTCGAACAGCTTGGCCATGGTCTGGGCCTGGTGCTGGGCCACTGTGTACAGGCGCGCGTTGGCGAAGGCGACCTGGGCCTGGAGGGCGAACACCTCCAGCGTCTCGACCGTGACTGCGGTCGGCAGCCGCCCGGAACGTGGCTCGTCGACCGCCAGGAACCCGATGATGGTGTGGTCGTCGTCGAGCAGCTTGACGACAAGCCCGTGATCGGCGGTCCACGCGTCCGGGTGGTCAGAGGCAGGGATATTGGGAATGTCCGCCCAGTTGGCGGGCGCCTCCGGCGGGACCAGGTAGCTGACGGTTCCGACCAGCCAGTCGGGCTGCAACAGCACCGTCCAGTTCTCCCACGGTGTGGTCATGCCGATGCGACCGTCAACCAGCCCGGCGGTTGCGACCCGCCGGCAGCGACCCCCCTCCCGGACCGTCACCGTCGCCACTGCGAAGTCGGTCACCTCGATGACGGCGTCGACGATGCGTTGCGCCACCACTTCGAAGTCCAGCCGGCGCGAGATGTCGGCGGCGATCTCCAGGATCCTGGATCCCCGCCGGGAACCATCGTCGCCGGAGGCCCGCCTGGCGTCGGCGCCCGGGGACGCCTGGGAAGCAGCCCCGGACCCAAGGTGCTCATCCCGCACACGGTCCCTTTCCGTCGATGTCGGCGGCAGGGCGGCTTACGCTACCGTCCCGACCCGGTGAAAGGAAGGACTAGTGATCCTCCTGGTGAACGGACCGAACCTTTCCCAGGTCGGCTTCCGCGATCCGCTCGTCTACGGCAACGAGACGCTCGATCAGATCATGGCCGGGGCTCGCGAGGAGGCCGGCGCGCTCGACGAGTTCACCTCCGAATCCGAAGGCGACATCATCTCGCGGTTGCACGCGGCGCGCACCGACGGCACCGAAGCGGTGGTCATCAACCCGGGCGCCCTCGGCCATTACAGTTACGCGCTGCGCGACGCTCTGGAGCTGCTGTCGCTGCCCAAGGTAGAGGTCCACCTGTCGCAGACCCCAGCCCGCGAGCCGTTTCGCCGCCGCAGCGTCATCAGTCCGGTCGTGGACGTCACCATCACCGGCGCCGGCGCCTTCGGCTATCGCCTGGCCGTGCGCGCGGCACAGCATCTGACCGGGAAGGCCTGACCCCGCCCCGCTACACTGCGTCCCCTGCTGACCGAGGTAGCCGTATCGATGGTGTCCACCAACAGCTTGAAGAACGGGATGACGCTGAGCATCGACGGCCAGCTGTGGCGTGTCGACTACTTCCAGCACGTCAAGCCCGGCAAGGGCGGCGCCTTCGTGCGCACCACGCTCAAGGGCGTGCGCAACGGCAAGACCGTTGACCGCACTTTCCGGGCGGGCGAGGATCTGCAGCAGGCCATCTTGACGAAGCGGGCGCTGCAGTACCTGTACCGCGACGGCGACGACTTGGTGTTCATGGACACCGAGCATTTCGAGCAGACCCCCGTGCCTGCGACGACCCTGGCCGGCGGCGCAAAGTGGCTCAGGGAGGGTGAAACCATCGAGCTGGTGTTCCACGGCGATGAGGTCGTGGACGTCAACCTGCCGGCCTCGGTCGAGCTGGCCGTCACCGGCACCGAGCCGGGCTTGCAGGGCGATCGCGTGTCCGGGGCCAGCAAGCCGGCCACGCTGGAGACCGGCGCCGTGGTGGGGGTGCCGCTGTTCATCAACGTCGGCGAGACCGTCAAGGTCGACACCCGCTCCGGCGAGTACATCTCGCGAGCCTGATGGCGCGCAACGGCACCGGCTCCCGGCACGCCGCGCGCAAGCTCGCGCTGGACGTCCTGTACGAGGCGGACCTCACCGAGCGGCCCATCGCGGCCGTGCTGGTCAAGCACCTCGAGGCGGCACCACCGCCGCCCGAGTTCGCGGTGGCCCTGGTGCGAGGCGTGCATCGCCACCACGACGAGCTCGACGAGTTGATCCAGTCCCATTCCCGTGACTGGAAGCTGTCGCGGATGCCGGTGATCGACCGCAACCTGCTGCGCATCGGGCTGTTCGAGATTCTGCACAGTCCTGACGTCCCGACCGCCGTGGCCATCGACGAAGCCGTGGAGCTGGCCAAGGAGCTGTCAACCGATGACTCGGGCCGGTTCGTCAACGGTGTGCTGGCGCGGGTCGCCGACGCCGCCTCGCCCGCCTGACCCGCCGCCACTCCCAACCCCTCGGGGGCGATCTTTTCACCCGCTAGTGGCATCCTCGCCTTCGCTCGGCAATGATGCGGTCGTAGCCTCCGCACGGCACGGCACGGCACGGCACCCTGCCCATCCCTGAAAGGCTTCCGCATGTCTTCCACAGCCCACGCTGGCGCGAACAAAAAGCGGGTCGCGCTCGCCGCGCTGGCCTTATCGCTGCTCGTAGCCCTGCTGGCCCCGCCGGTCGCCGGCGCCCGGGTCAAGCCGGCACATCACCCGCCGAAGCCTGTCGGCTTCACCTTGACGATCCTGCACAACAACGACGGCGAGTCACAGCTGGTCAACGCCCCCGAGAATCCAGACTTCGGCGGGATCGCCCGCTTCAAGTCAGTGGTCGACCGGCTGAAGGCGGACGCCAGGAGAACGGGTAGCCGGCACGTCCCGCGCAAGCGCGGCGTCGTGCTGCTGTCGTCCGGTGACAACTTCCTCGCAGGTCCGGAGTTCAACACCAGCCTCGAACGCGGCGTGCCCTTCTACGACACGACGGCGCTGGACCTGGTCGGCTACGACGCCTTCGCGATCGGCAACCACGAGTTCGACTTCGGCCCCGACGTCCTCGCGGACTTCATCGACGGGTTCATCCGCCCGGTGCCGTTCGTCAGCGCCAACCTCGACGTCAGCGAGGAGCCTGCGCTGGACACCCTGGCCGACGAGGGCCGCATCGTGCGCAGCACCGTCGTGCACGAGCGCGGCGAGCGCATCGGCGTCGTCGGCGCCACCACGCCGGATCTCCAACTGGTTTCCAGCCCACGCCGGGTGGAGGTGCTGCAGGACGTCGCCGGTCTGGTGCAGGCCCAGATCGACCGGCTGCGCCGGCGTGGCGTCAACAAGATCATCCTCATCAGCCACCTGCAGGACGTCGAGGAGGACCGCGCGCTGGTCCCGATGCTGCGTGGCGTGGACGTCACCATCGCCGGCGGCGGCGACGAGGTGCTGGCCAACGAAGGCGACCTGCTGGTGCCCGGTGACGAGGCGGTGCTGCCCTACCCGGTGGTCGAGCAGTCCGCCGGCGGCCGCGACGTCCCGATCGTGACCACGGCCGGCGACTACAAGTACGTCGGTCGCCTGGTGGTCGACTTCGACCGACGCGGGCGGGTGCGCAACACCCGCGGGATCAGCGGTCCGGTGCGCGTCTCCGGGGTTGCTCCGGACGCGGTCGAGCCGGACGCCAAGATGCTGCGGCTCGTGACCGAGCCGGTGTCCGCGGCGATCGCCGAGCTCGAGCAGAACGTCATCGCGCAAAGCGAGGTCGATCTTGACGGACGGCGGACCGAGGTCCGTTCCCGCGAGACCAACCTCGGCAACCTCATGGCCGACAGCCAGCTGTCGACGGCGCGCTCGCGCGCCGATGAGTTCGGGCTGCCTGCCGCCGACTTCGCCATCCAAAACGGTGGCGGCATCCGCAACGACTCGGTGATCCCCGCCGGTGAGATCACCGAGCTGGACACCTTCAACATCGCACCGTTCGCGAACTTCATTGCGGTCACGCCGGATGTGCCCCGTGAGCAAGCCAAGGAGCTGCTCGAGCACGGCGTCGCCGCCATCGGTGGCGGCCAGACGGCACAGCTGGCCGGCATCTCGATCGTCTACGACCCCTCACGGACCGCGCAGGTCGTCGACCTCGAAGGCAACGTCACCACGCCGGGCGAGCGCATCCGCCAAGCGGTGCTCGACGACGGCACCGTGCTGGTGGACGACGGCGAGGTCGTCGACGGCCCGTCGGTCAACGTGGCCGGCAGCGACTTCTTGGCTCGCGGTGGTGACGGCTACCCGTTCCGGGGCGCCCCCTTCACGTCGGTCGGCGTCGCCTACCAGCAGGCACTCGCCAACTTCATCATCGACGACCTCGACGGCCGCATCACCGCAGCCGACTACCCCGAGGGCGGCGAGGGTCGCATCACCCCCACCGACTAACCCCTCACCCCGGGTGGTGGGCATCCGGTACCCATTCGGTAGCGGATCCCCTCCACCCCGGTTTCCCACAGGCCGAGCTGCATTGGACCGGAGCGCGGCAACCGGGTGGCCTACACCCCTTGCATGGGCCGAGAAGGCAAGGTCGAGTTACGCCATCTGGCTGCGACGCAACACGGGCACTTCACCAACGCCCAGGCTGCGATGCTCGGCGTCAGCAGCCGTTCGCTGACGTGCATGCGACGCAGTGGCGAGATTGAAGAGGCTCACCTCGGTATCGCCCGCTTCAATGGATCGCCACTCACTTGGCACGGGCGCGTGATGGCGGCGGTCCTGGCCGCCGGCCCCGGTGCGGTCGCCGGTTACGACACGGCGCTGCGGCTGCTCGGGTTGAGCCGCCATGCCATGACCGACGCAATCGAGATCGTCACCCCGAGGCCGTGGCTGCCCGATCGGCCGGGAATCGTGGCCCACCGCACCCGCCAATTGGAGCGCTGCGACCGGGGGGTCTGCGAGTCCATCCCCCTCACCAGTGGCGCACGCACCGTCATCGACGTTGCGGGCCGGCGTGACCGAACGGACACGACCGCCTTGGTGGACGACGCGGTGTGTGCCCGCGTGACCACCCGGCGGTGGTTGTTCTTGCGAGGGCGAGCGCTGCGCAACGGCCGGCGCGGCGTCGGCCTGATCGTCTCCCTGACGCACCCAGATGCGGCAGCAGAGTTCTGGTCATGGCTCGAACGCGAGGCCGACCGCCAGTTCGCACGCCATGGCGTCCCCGCACCGCTCTGGAACACCCGGCTGTACGACGACAAGGGTTACGTGGGGGTGGTCGATGCGCTGTGGAAGGCGGCGAGCACCGTGGCCGAGATCGAGGGGCTCCGCTTCCACACCAATCCCACGCAGCGCCGCAATGATGCCCGCCGGTACAACCGCATCAGCCGCCGTCACCGCCTCCTCCGCTACACCTGGCTCGACATCGTGGAACGGCCCGCCGAGGTGGCGATTGAGCTTCGCGAGGCCCTATCCGTCGGTGGTGGGGATCCGCTCCCTGATTGGTAGCGGATCCCCACCACCCCGGGTTTGGGGGCGCGGTGTGCTACGGTGCCTGCGGTACCACCTGCCGCTTTAACGACTGGTCCCGAGAGGCCAGGAAGGGGCGCAACTGATGCAACACGCCCGTACGCCTTCCCCAGATTGCGGGGAGGGCGTTTCGTCATTCCGGGGAGGGCGTTTGGTGGTGACGGTTCCGACCGAGGCAACCGCGGTGCTCACCGACACCGACGTCGCCCGAGCGCTCAAGCGCATGGCCCACGAGATCCTCGAACGCAACAAGGGCGCCGACCGCCTCGTCCTGATGGGGATCCGCACCCGGGGCATTCCCCTCGCCGAGCGGCTCGCCCGGCAGATCGGGAGCATCGAGGGCAACGAGGTCGCCGCCGGGAGCCTTGACGTCACGCTGTACCGCGACGACTACGCCCGCACCGGCCCCCGGCCGCTGGGGCAGACCTCCTTTCCCGCCGAGGTCGACGGCAAGGTCGTCGTGCTGGTCGACGACGTCCTGTACACCGGCCGCACGATCCGTGCCGCGATGGACGCCGTCATGGACTACGGCCGGCCACAAGCGATCCAGCTGGCGGTCCTGGTCGACCGCGGCCACCGCGAGCTGCCGATCCGCGCCGACTACGTCGGCAAGAACCTGCCCACCTCCGCCGAGCAGGAGGTCCGCGTCCACCTCGCCGAGTCCGACGGCATCGACGAGGTCGTCGTCGCTACTGCCCCAGCGAGCGCAGCGAGCTCAACGACACCCCGGGTCACCGCGGCGAGCCCAACCACCCCAGCGACCGCAAGGAGGCGCGCGTGATCCCGCACCTGCTGTCGATGCAGGACCTGTCGGCCGACCAGATCACCGCGATCCTGGACACCGCCGAGACCCTGAAGGAGATCGCGCTGCGGCCGATCAAGAAGGTGCCCACCCTGCGCGGCCGCACGGTGTGCAACCTGTTCTTCGAGGATTCGACCCGGACGCGGATCAGCTTCGAGCTCGCCGCCAAACGGTTGTCGGCCGACGTCATCAACTTCTCGGCCAAGGGCTCCAGCGTCTCCAAGGGCGAGGGCCTCAAGGACACCGCCCTGACGCTGCAGGCCATGGGCGTCGATGCGATCGTGGTGCGCCACGCCGCCTCCGGGGCGCCCCAGCAGCTCACCCGGTGGGTCGACGCCAAGGTGCTCAACGCGGGTGACGGCTGGCACCAGCATCCCACACAGGGGCTGCTGGACCTGTTCACGATCCGCGAGCGCCTCGGACACATCGACGGGCTGCGCGCGGCCGTCGTGGGAGACGTGTTCCACTCGCGGGTCGCCCGCAGCGTGGTGCAGGGACTGCTGACGATGGGCGCGGAGGTCACCATCGTCGGTCCACCCACGCTGCTGCCCCCGCGCGTTGACACCTGGGGCACCGCCGTCAGCCACGACCTGGACGCCGTGCTGCCCAAGACCGACGTGCTGTACCTGCTGCGTGTGCAACAGGAGCGCATGGGCGAGCAGTTCTTCCCGTCGTCGCGCGAGTACGCGCGCATCTGGGGCGTTGACCGTGACCGGCTCGCCCGGCTGCCCGAGGGCGCGGTGGTCATGCACCCCGGCCCCATGAATCGTGGCGTCGAGGTCACCGCCGACGCCGCCGACGCACCCAACTCGATGATCCAGCTGCAGGTCACCAACGGCATCGCGGTGCGGATGAGCTGTCTGTACCTGATGCTCGGGGGTGAGGACGGCCGCGCAGCGGACGTCGGGGGGCGGGGATCGAACAGCGAAAGGGTGGAGGCGTGAGCGGCTTCACCTTGACCGGCGCACGGGTGGTGGATCCCGCGGGCGGACGCGACGAGGTCGCCAACGTCTCGATCGACGGCGAGATCGTGGTCGCGGTCGGCGGGCAGGTCCAGGGCACCCGCGTTGATGCCGACGGGCTGGTCCTGGCCCCCGGCCTGGTCGATCTGCACGTCCACCTGCGTGAACCCGGCCGCGAGGATGCCGAGACCGTCGAGTCGGGCACCGCGGCGGCCGCCGCGGGCGGCTTCACGGCCGTGTGCCCGATGGCCAACACCGACCCTGTCTGCGACCACGCCGGCGTCGTGGAGCAGGTCAGCCGCCTCGCGCGGGAGGCGGGCCATTGCGACGTCTACCCGATCGGGGCGATCACCAGGGGGCTACGCGGCGAGGAGCTCGCCGAGATGGGCGCCATGGTGGCGCACGGGGTGCGCTGCTTCTCCGACGACGGGATGCCGGTGCGCTCGGCGCAGGTGATGCGCCGCGCGCTGGAGTACGCCCGCACCTGGGACGCGATCATCTGCAACCACGCCGAGGAGGCCACGCTTACGGGGGCCGGCGGAACTGACGGTGCGCAGATGAACGAGGGGGAGCTGTCCAGCCTGCTCGGGCTCGCCGGCTGGCCGCACGAGGCCGAGGAGGTGATGGTCGCCCGCGACCTCATCCTGGCGCGCGGCCGGGGCGCGCGGCTGCACGTGCCGCACGTGTCGACGGCGGGCGCGGTCGACCTGATCCGCGACGCCAAGGCGCGCGGGGCGCGCGTCACCGCCGAGGCCGCGCCGCACCACTTCACGCTCGTCGACGAGCTGGTGGCGACCTACGACCCCGTCTACAAGGTCAATCCGCCCCTGCGGACCAAGGAGGACGTCGAGGCGGTCCGCTGCGGGCTGGCCGACGGCACGATCGACGCCATCGCCACCGACCACGCGCCGCACCCACCGGAGCAGAAGGAGCAGGAGTGGGCGCATGCACCCTGCGGCATGCTCGGGCTGGAGACGGCGCTGGCGGTGACGCTCACCGAACTGGTAGACGCCCAGCCGCGGGTGCTGACGCTGTCCAAAGCCCTGGGGGCGCTGTCGACCAACCCGGCGCGCAGCCGCGACATCGGCGGGCACGGCGGACCGATCCAGCCGGGCGCGCCCGCCAACCTCGTGCTGTTCGACCCCTCGCAACGCTGGACCGTCGACGCGCGCGCGCTGCACTCCCGTAGCCGCAACACCCCCTTCGCCGGCACCCAGCTGCGCGGTCGCGTGATCTCCACACTCCTGCGCGGCCGCTTCACGTTCCGCGACGGGGTGCTGGCCTAGTGCCGAACGGGCTGGAGGCCACGCCGACCAGGCCGGCGCTACTCGTCACCGAGGACGGCACCATCTTTCGCGGCGAGGGTTTCGGCGCGACGGGCACCGCCTTCGGCGAGGTCGTGTTCAACACGGCGCTCAGCGGCTACCAGGAGGTGCTCACCGATCCCTCCTACCACCGCCAGATCGTGACCATGACCGCCCCGCACCAGGGCAACTACGGCGTGACTCCGGCCGACGCCGAGTCGTCGCGGGTGCAGGTCGCCGGCTTCGTCGTCCGCGAGGCCAGCCGGATGTACTCCTCTCACCGCGCGACCGGCGGCCTCGACGGCTACCTACGCAATCATCAGGTCGTCGGGATCAGCGAGGTCGACACCCGCCGGCTGACGCGCTCCATCCGCGCGGCAGGCGCGATGCGGGCCGCGATTTCGACCGAGGTCCTCGACGCCGACGCGCTGTTGGCGCAGGTCCAACAGTCCGATTCGATGGTGGGTGCCGACCTCGCCAGCGAGGTGTCGACCCGCGACGGGTACGAGGTCACACCAGACGGCGATGCCCGCTACCGCGTCGTCGCCTACGACTTCGGGATCAAGCGCAACATCCTGCGGCTGCTGACCGACAGCGGCTGCGCGGTGCAGGTGGTGCCCGCGGCGACCTCCGCGGAGCGGGTGCTGGCGGCCCAACCCGACGGCGTGTTCCTGTCCAACGGGCCCGGCGATCCCGCCGCCGTCCGCTCCGCCATCGCTGCCATCACAACTCTTCTGGTTCACGAGGTCCCGGTCTTCGGGATCTGCCTTGGCCACCAACTGTTGGGTCGCGCCGTCGGGGCCTCGACCTACAAGCTGACCTTCGGCCATCACGGCACGAATCAGCCCGTCCGCGCGCTGGATCGGGGCTGCCCCGACGGCGGCTGGGTCGAGATCACCAGCCACAACCACGGCTTCGCCGTCGACGCCAGCGCGCTGCCCGCCGACGGGCCGTTCGGGCGGGTGACACAGTCCCATGTCAACCTCAACGACGGCGTCAACGAGGGCCTGCGCTGCCACGACGTGCCCGCCTTCAGCGTCCAGTACCACCCTGAGGCCGCACCCGGCCCGCACGACGCGCGCTACCTGTTCGACGACTTCTTGCGGCTGATGGAAACCAGGACGGCCAGTGCCTAAGCGCCATGACCTGCGGACCATCCTGCTGCTCGGATCCGGCCCGATCGTGATCGGCCAGGCCTGCGAGTTCGACTACTCCGGCGTGCAGGCCTGCAAGGCGCTGCGCGCCGAGGGATACCGGGTCGTGCTGGTCAACTCCAACCCGGCGACGATCATGACGGACCCCGAGATGGCCGATGCCACCTACGTCGAGCCGCTCACCGCGGCCTACGTCACGCAGATCATCCAGACCGAGCGGCGCGGCGACTCCCGGCGCGGCGGCATGGCACTGCTGCCCACGCTGGGCGGGCAGACCGCGCTGAACATCGCCGTCGAGTTAGCGGCGTCGGGCGTGCTCGACCGCTACGGCGTCGAGCTGATCGGGGCGGGCCTGGAGGCCATCGACATCGCTGAGGACCGCCGGCGGTTCACCGACGCGATGATCTCCATCGGCCTTGGCGTCGCCGCGTCGGCGCGGGCCACGACCATAACCGAGGCGCTGGGATTCGCCGGTGAGGCCGGCTACCCGTTGCTGGTGCGCTCCTCGTTCACCCTCGGGGGCGCCGGCAGCGGCATCGCCCGCGACCGGGACGCCTTCGTCGCCCTGGTGGAGCAGGGCCTGGTGGCCAGCCCCATCCACGAGGTGCAGATCGACGAGTCGCTGCTGGGATGGAAGGAGTTCGAGCTGGAGGTGATGCGCGACGCCGCGGACAACTGCGTCGTCATCTGCTCCATCGAAAACCTGGACCCCATGGGTGTGCACACCGGCGACTCCATCACCGTGGCGCCGGCGATGACCCTTCCCGACGTGGAGTACCAGGCCATGCGCGACGCCGCCTTCGCCGTGATGCGCCGCGTCGGCGTGGCCACCGGTGGCAGCAACGTGCAGTTCGCCGTCGACCCGACCACCGGCCGCATGGTGGTTGTCGAGATGAACCCTCGGGTGTCGCGCTCCTCGGCGCTGGCCTCCAAGGCCACCGGCTTCCCGATCGCCAAGATCGCCGCGCTACTGGCGGTCGGCTACACCCTCGACGAGATCGCCAACGACATCACCGGCGAGACGCTGGCCGCCTTCGAGCCGTCCATCGACTACGTCGTGGTCAAGATCCCGCGGTTCGCCTTCGAGCAGTTCCCCGACACCGACGCTGAGCTGACCACGAGGATGAAAAGCGTCGGCGAGGTGATGGCCATCGGGCGCACGTTCACCGAGTCACTCGGCAAAGCGCTGCGTTCCCTGGACAACGGCACCCTGGGACTCGTCGGCGACCCCGGCGACATCCGCGACGACGCCACGCTGGAACGGGCGCTTCGCACGCCGTCCGAGCGCCGCCTGCTCGACGTCGACGCGGCGCTGACCCGCGGCTGGGACCCCGCCCGGGTGGCGGCCGCGACCGGCTACGACCCCTGGTTCGTCGACCAGCTGCTGGCGATCATCCAGCTTCGCCGCCAGGTCCGTGCCTGCGAGACCCTGGCCAACCTCGACGCCCGACTGCTGCGTCGGGCCAAGCGCGCTGGCTTCGGTGACACGGCGCTGGCGGTCGTGTTGGGCACCACCGAGGCGGCCGTCCGCGACCGACGCCACTCCCTCGGCGTCGTGCCCGTCTTCAAGACCGTCGACACCTGCGCCGCCGAGTTCTCCGCGCAAACCCCGTACCACTACTCCTGCTACGAGGAGGAGGACGAGGCGCGGCCGTCCGGGCGACCAACGGTCATCATCCTGGGGTCGGGACCCAACCGCATCGGGCAGGGCATCGAGTTCGACTACTGCTGCGTGCATGCGGTGCTCGCCCTGCGCGAGGCCGGCTACGACACCGTGATGGTCAACTGCAACCCGGAGACGGTGTCCACCGACTACGACACGGCCGACCGCCTCTACTTCGAGCCGCTGACCTTGGAAGACGTGCTCGCGGTCGTGGCAGCCGAGCAGCGCCACGGCGGGAACGTGGTCGGGGTCTTGGTGCAGCTCGGCGGGCAGACGCCGCTGAAGCTGGCGCACCGCTTGGAGGAGCTCGGCGTGGCGATCCTGGGGACCCCACCCGAGGCCATCGACCGCGCCGAGGACCGAGGCCGCTTCGGCGCGCTCCTCGACGAGCTCGGTATCCCGCAGCCGCCCGGTGGCGTTGCCGGGTCCGTCGAGGAGGCGCTGGCCGTCGCCGGGCGGATCGGCTTTCCGGTGCTGGTGCGCCCCTCCTACGTCCTCGGCGGCCGGGCCATGGAGATCGTCTACGGGCCCGACCAGATGCGCACCTGGTTGGAGCGCAACTCCGGCGAGGGTCGTGTCCTGGTCGACCGCTTCCTGGAGAGCGCTGTCGAGGTCGACGTCGACGCGGTGTTCGACGGCCACCAGCTGTTCGTGGGCGGTGTGCTTGAGCACATCGAGGAGGCGGGCGTCCACTCCGGCGACTCGGCCTGCGTGATCCCGCCCTACACCCTGGGGCGCTCCGTGGTCGCCCTGCTGCGGGACCACACCGCGGCGGTCGCGCGGGCCCTCGGCACGCGAGGCCTGATCAACATGCAGTACGCGGTGCGCGACGACGACATCTTCGTGCTGGAGGCTAATCCGAGAGCCAGCCGCACGACACCGTTCGTGTCGAAGGCGACGGGCGTGCCGCTGGCCAAGATCGCCGCCCGGGTGATGCTCGGGGGGTCATTGGCCGAGCTGCGGCGCGACGGCCTGCTACCCGCAACGGACGCGGTGACGGGACCGCCGCCAGCCTGGGTGGCGGTCAAGGAGGCGGTGATGCCGTTCAACCGCTTCCCTGGCACCGACACCATGCTCGGTCCGCAGATGCGCTCGACGGGCGAGGTGATGGGCATCGACGCGAACTTCGGGATGGCCTACGCCAAGAGCCAGGAGGCCACGGGCACGATGGTGCTGCCCTGCAAGGGCACGGTCTTCGTGTCGATGGCCAACCGCGACAAGCGGGTGATGATCTTTCCGGTCAAGCGGCTGGCCGAATTGGGATTCGACGTGTTGGCGACGCAGGGCACCGCCGACACGCTGCGCCGGGCGGGGGTGCACGCCGAGGTGGTGCACAAGGTGGGGGAGGGCTCACCCCACGTCGTCGATCGGATCCTGGCGGGCGACGTCGACCTCGTGCTCAACACGCCGATGGGCTCGGGCCCCCGAGCCGACGGCTACGAGATCCGCAGCGCCGCCGTGAGCCACGGGGTCCCGTGCATCACCACGCTCTCCGGGATCCTGGCTGCGATTCAGGGTATCGAGGCCCTGCGCGCCAATGCCGTCGAGGTGCGCAGCCTGCAGACCTACCACCATGCGCTCGCCGTTCTGCGGCGGAAGTAGCATGACCGCCGCATTGTCGGGCTGCGAGGAGCCAGCCGTCGTGAGCAGCAGCCGAGGCCGGGCCTCGTCGGTGCAGGGCCGTGCCGACGGCCCGCTGCGCGCGCAGTGTGAGGTCCTGGCCTACCAGCGCATCGGCAACTACCACTCGCTGACCTTCGTGGCGCCGGAGATGGCCGAGCGTGCCAGGCCCGGCCAGTTCGTGTCGGTCGCCGTCAAGGGCGAGGGCACGCTGCTGCGCCGACCGTTCTCCATCTACGCGGTCAGCCGGCACGGGCCGTGGGCCGGCACCATCGAGATCGTCTTCGATGTCGTCGGGCCGGGCACGCGGTATCTGTCCAAGCTGGCCAAGCACTCCTCGGTCGACATCGTTGGGCCGCTCGGGCGCTCCTTTCCGATGCCGCAGCAGGCCGTCGACTGCCTGCTGGTCGGCGGTGGGTACGGCGCTGCCCCGCTGCTGTTCCTGGCGCAGCGCCTTCAGCAGTCCAGCCTGCGCGTCAACATCGTCTTGGGGGCGGCCACCCAGAATCGGCTGTTCAACATCATCGAAGCCAAACGGTTGTCGGCCAGCTCGGCGTTCACCACCGAGGACGGCAGCTTCGGCATCCACGGCAGAGTCACCGACGTGCTCGAGCGCATGCTCGCCGGGGGCACGGTCGGCGTGATCTACGCCTGCGGGCCGATGCCGATGCTCGCGGCGGTCACGGCGATCGCCCGCGAGCACCGTGTCGCCGTGCAGGTCGCCGTCGAGGAGGCGATGGCCTGCGGCGTCGGGGTCTGCATGACCTGCGTGCTGCCGGTGCGGCGGGATCGGCGCACCGCCAACCTGCGGGCCTGTGTCGAGGGCCCGGTGTTCAACGGCAAGACGATCCTGTGGGAGCGTCTCGGCCGGCAGCCGGACGACGAGGTGGCCAGCGGCGAAGAGGCGACCGCGCAGGGGTGGGCATGACCGCCGTCGAGTCGAGTCCCCGGGCACCGCACCGGCTGCGCCACGATCAGGTTGACACCCGGGTCAACCTGTCGGCGGATCCGTCCCAACCCTTGCAACTGGCCAATCCGATCGTGACCGCCAGCGGCTGCTTCGGCAGCGGCCGCGAGCTGCAGCGCTTCTTCGACATCGCCAATCTGGGCGCGGTCGTGGTCAAGTCGCTTACCGTCGAACCGCGCGACGGCCTGCCGACTCCGCGCATGGCCGAGACTGCCAGCGGGATGCTCAACGCCATCGGTTTGCAGAACCCCGGCATCGAGGCCTGGGTCGCCACCGAGTTGCCGTGGCTGCATGGTTTGGGCGTGCCGGTCATCGTCAGCATCGCCGGCAAGACGGTGGCGGAGTATCGCGAGCTCGCCGAGCATCTGCGCGACCAGCCGGGCGTGGTGGCCATCGAGGCCAACATCTCCTGTCCCAACGTCGAGGATCGCAACGTCGTCTTCGCCTGCCGACAAGACGCCACCCGGAAGGCGATTCAGCAGGTCACCAGCGTGTCAACGGTGCCGGTGTTCGCCAAGCTCACCCCCGATGTCACCGACATCGTGGCCATCGCCAAAGCGGCGGTCGCAGGCGGGGCGAGCGGCGTCAGCCTCGTCAACACCCTGCTGGGCATGGCCATCGACGCCGAGTTCCGGCGGCCCAAGCTGGCCGCCGTCACCGGTGGGCTGTCAGGCCCCGCCATCAAGCCGGTGGCGCTGCGCGCCGTGCACCAGGTGCATCAGGCGCTGCCAGACCTGCCGATCATCGGCATGGGCGGCGTGCGCAGCGTGACCGACGTCGTGGAGTTCCTGCTCGCGGGCGCCAACGCCGTGGCGGTCGGAACCGCGACCTTCGCCAACCCCATGGTGACGCTGGAGTTGACGCAGGGCCTGTCACGCTGGTGCGCCGAACGCGGGATTGCCACCGCCGCCGAGCTGCGGGGAGCCCTGGACTGGTGAGCGCGCAAGGAGCCGGAGGCGGTCGCGAACAGGAACCCAACGCTCAGGGGCTCACAAGCCCGCTGATCGTCGCTCTGGACACCGATGACCCGCGCCGGCTCGCGGAACTCGCCGCCGCCGTGGCGCCGCACGCGGGTCTGCTCAAGGTGGGGCTGCAGGCCTTCACGGCCCTCGGCCCCGCCGCCGTGACCGCCGCCGGCCAGCACGCCGAGGTCTTCTTCGACTGCAAGCTGCACGACATCCCCAACACGGTCGCCGCCGCTGCGGGCGCGGCGGCGCGGATGGGGATCGCGATGCTCACCGTCCACGCCTCCGGTGGGCCGGCCATGATCGCGGCGGCCTGCAAAGCCGCTCCTGACATCACGATTCTGGCGGTGACGGTCCTGACCAGCCTCGACGACGCCGATCTCGCGGTGGTGGGCCAGCCGCCGGTGGCGCAACAGGTGGTGCGCCTGGCGGGCATGGCCGCCGAGGCCGGTGCCGGCGGCGTCGTCTGCGCTGCCAGCGACGTCGCCGCCGTGCGCGCCGAGATCGGCGACGGGCTGGCGGTGGTGGTCCCGGGCATCCGGCCCCACGGCTCGACCAGCGACGACCAGCGCCGCATCGCCGACCCGCGCACGGCGCTGCGGACCGGTGCCAGCCACCTTGTCGTTGGCCGCCCGATCACGCAGGCCCGCGACCCAGCCGCTGCCGCCGCTGCGCTGTTGGCGGAGATCGCCTGAGCACCGGCGACCCGCCCAACTCCAACGAGCGGCTCGCCGCCCGGATCTACCAGCGTGCGCATCTGTTCGGCTCCTTCGTGTTGCGCTCCGGCGCCACCAGCGACGAGTACTTCGACAAGTACCTGTTCGAAGGCGACCCCGCGCTGCTGCGCGACATCGCCGAGTCGCTGGTGGCGTTGCTACCTGACGGCGCCGAGGCCCTGGCCGGCTTGGAGCTGGGCGGGGTGCCTCTGGCCACCGTCCTGTCGCAGCGAACCGGTCTGCCGACGTTATTCGTCCGCAAGCAGGCCAAGCCCTACGGCACCCGCAAGCTCGCCGAGGGCGGGGACGTCGCGGCCAGGCGGCTGGTCGTCGTGGAGGACGTGATCACCTCGGGGGGCCAGGTTCTCGAGTCCTGCGGCCAGCTGCGTGCCCTCGGTGCCGACATCCTCGGCGTCCTGTGCGTCATCGAGCGCGAGGCCGGGGGTGCGGCCAATCTGGCCGCGGAGGGACTGGAGTTGCACTCCCTGTTCACCATGTCGTCACTGACGGCATCCGCCGCGCCGGCCGGCTCGAAGCCACCTCGCCGCAACGCACGGGATTGACCGGTGCCTCGCGCTGGATAGGATGCGCTGGCAACGTCTGCGATCCGCGCCATTCGCGCCCCGGTGATTCCGCGACGCGTCCGTCTGGAGGACTCCATGCCGCTGCCCGAGCTTGACGCTGATGCTCGCCGCCAAGCCTTGGAGAAGGCCGCCGAGGCACGCAAGGTCCGCGCCGAGCTGAAGCAGCAGCTCAAGGCTGGTGAGATCGGCCTGGCGGATGTGCTGCGCCGGGCCAACTCCGACGAGGTCGTCGGCAAGACCAAGGTCTCCGCGGTGCTGGAGGCCCTGCCGAGGGTCGGCAAGGTGCGCGCCCGCAAGGTCATGGAGCGCCTCGACATCTCCCCGTCCCGGCGCGTGCGCGGGTTGGGCGGCAACCAGCGCGAGAAGCTCCTCAAAGAGTTCGAGTCCGACTCCGCTTGACCCGTTCCGCGCCGGGTCTGGTGTCCTACCGCTTCGCTACATGAGGACAGGTCGGGTGTCCTTCCGCTTCGCTCCATGAGGACAGGCCTGTACGTCGTCAGCGGGCCGGGCGGCGTCGGCAAAGGCACGGTGGTGGCGACGATGGCCCGCCGCCATCCCGAGATCGTGGTCTCCGTGTCGTCCACCACGCGCCCACCACGTCCCGGGGAGGTGGACGGCGTGCATTACCACTTCCTCGAAGATGAGGCCTTCGACGCGCTGATCGCCAGCAACAGCTTCCTGGAGTGGGCCGCATTCGGAGGTCACCGCTACGGCACGCCTTGGGCATCGGTGTGCACCGCTCTGGCCGAAGGTCATCCCGTGGTGCTGGAAATCGACGTGCAGGGAGCCGCGCAAGTACGCGAGCGCTTCCCCGGAGCCGTGCTCATCTTCCTCGAGGCACCGTCGCCCGAGGCATTGGCCGAGCGATTGTCGACCAGGGGCACCGACGACCCGGAACGGATCGCCGAGCGGCTGCGCCTCGCGGAGGCAGAGATGGCGCAGGGCCGCGACTTCGACCATCTGGTGGTCAACGACAACCTGAACCGGGCGGTCGGGGCGCTCACCCGTATACTGGGCGGTTAGCGGGTCGGTCGACGGGCCTGCTCTTGACTGTGGCGGCCTTGCTGGCCGCCCGCCACCTGTGATTCCCGGGAGCTGAGCCACCATCGCCACCATCGACGAGCTGCTGTCAAAGGTCGACAGCAAGTACACCCTCGTGCACCTGTCGGCCCGCCGCGCGCGTGAGATCAACGCCTACTACCACTCCCTCGGCGAGGGACTCGGTCAGTACGTGCGGCCGCTGGTCGACCAGGTCGACTCCAACAAGCCCCTGTCGATCGCGCTGGAGGAGATCGCCCAGGAGAAGATCGTGCCCCAGTACCCCGGAGACGCCAAGGCCCAGGCCGAAGCGCTGCTGGGCAGCGACGGCGACGACGTCGACGACGACGGCGGCGGCGATGCCCAGGTCGTGGCGCTGCCCTCCGACGACGAGAACGCCTAGCCCGCACGGCGCTGCGGCGACATGGTCGGCTTCGCCCAGGACTTTGCCGCCAAGGAGCTGAGCGGCCGGCACGTGCTGCTCGGGGTCAGCGGTGGGATCGCCGCCTACAAGGCCGCCGCGCTGGCACGGGAGCTGGTCAAGGGCGGCGCCACCGTGCAAGTGGTCCTGACGCCTGGGGCGACGCAGTTCGTCGGTGCCGCCACCTTCGCCGGACTGACCGGCCGGCCGGCGCACACCGGCATCTTCGACGAGGCGCATGCCATCCACCACGTGCGCCTCGCCCGCGAGGCCGACATCGCCGTCTTCGCACCAGCCACGGCCAACCTCATCGCCAAGTTCGCGGCCGGCCTGGCTGACGACCTGGTGTCGAGCACCTTCACGTGCCTGACCTGCCCCGTGGTCGTCGCGCCGGCGATGCACACCGAGATGTGGTCGCACACCGCCACCCAGGACAACATCGCCACACTCGCGCGCCGCGGCGTGCTCGTGGTCGGTCCCGACGAGGGAGAGCTGGCCGGCGGAGATGTCGGGCCGGGCCGTCTAGTCGACCCCGCCACGATCGTCGCGGCGATGGCTGCGGCGTTGCGGCCTTCGAGACCGCTGGCCGGCCAGCGGGTCGTCGTGACCGCCGGTGGCACGCGCGAACCGATCGACCCGGTCCGCTACATCGGCAATCGTTCCAGCGGAAAGATGGGCTACGCCCTGGCCGCGGAATGCTCGCGACGAGGGGCCAGGGTGGAGCTGGTCAGCGGCCCCACCTGGCTGCCCGAGCCCGCCGGCGTGAGCACCCACTCCGTCGAGACGGCGCTACAGATGCGCGATGCCGTGCTCGAGCTCGCCGTCGACGCCGATGTCGTGATCAAAGCCGCCGCCGTCGCCGACTTCCGCCCCACCGTCTACCACCGGCAGAAGATCCGCAAGGAGCACCTCGAACTCGGCTCCGTCGAGCTGGAGCGCAACCCCGACATCCTCGCCGAGCTTGGTGCCGACCGGCGCAGGCGTCAGTCCGAGGGTGCGATCCCGGGGCCGGCACCGTTGCTGGTCGGCTTCGCGGCGGAGACGGACCTGGAGGAGGAGCGTGGGCGAGACAAGCTGCACCGCAAGGGCATGGACCTCATCGTCGTCAACCGCGTCGACATGGCCGACGCCGGCTTCAACGTCGACACCAACCGGGCGCTGCTGCTGGGTGCGGACGGTTTGCGGGCAGAGGTGGGGCTGACCACCAAGGCCGAGCTGGCTGGCGTCGTGTGCGACCAGATCGAGGCGCTGCTGGTGCAGCGCCAGCAGTCATAAGCGCTACCGCTTCGCTGCTTGAGCGAGAGCTCGCTTATCCTCGGCAGCGCCGTACCGTCCTCAAGTAGCGAAGCGGTAGGACATCAGGCCGAGCAAAGGATCCCGACCCCATGAGCCGTCGCTGGTTGTTCACCTCCGAGTCGGTCACCGAGGGGCACCCCGACAAGGTCGCCGACCAGATCTCCGACGCGGTTCTCGACGAGGTGCTGGCCAACGATCCTGACCCCGACCACGCCCGCGTCGCCTGCGAGACGCTGGTGACCACGGGCATGATCGTGGTCGCCGGCGAGATCTCGACCGACACCTACATCGACATCGCCAAGGTCGCTCGCGAGACCGTCATCGGGATCGGCTACAACCGGGCCGCCGCCGGCTTCGACGGCAACACCTGCGGCGTGATGGTGGCGTTGGACGAGCAGTCGCCCGACATCGCCGGCGGGGTCGACAAGTCTCTGGAGAGCCGCGAGGACAGCTCCGCCGACGACCTGGACACCCTCGGCGCGGGCGACCAGGGGATGATGTTCGGCTACGCGTGCCGCGAGACCGACGTGCTCATGCCCATGCCGATCCACCTCGCGCACCGCTTGGCCGAGCGCCTGGCCGCCGTGCGTAAGGCCGGCGTCGTGCCCTACCTGCGCCCCGACGGCAAGACGCAGGTCACCGTGGAGTACGAGGGCAACACCCCGGTGCGCGTGAGCCGTGTGCTGGTGTCCACCCAGCACCAGCCCGACATCGACACGAAGACCTTGCTGGCGCCCGACCTGATCGAGCACGTCATCGCCCCGGTCATCCCCGACGAGTTGGAGTGGCAGCACGATGAAGTGCTGGTCAACCCAAGCGGACGGTTCGAGCTCGGCGGACCCCAGGCCGACGCGGGCCTGACCGGCCGCAAGATCATCGTCGACACCTACGGCGGCATGGCCCGTCACGGCGGCGGCGCCTTCAGCGGCAAGGACTCCACCAAGGTGGACCGCTCCGCCGCGTACGCCGCACGTTGGGTGGCCAAGACCATCGTGGCTGCCGGCCTGGCCGAGCGGGCCGAGCTGCAGGTTGCCTACGCCATCGGGGTGGCCCACCCGGTCAGCCTGTCGCTGGAGACCTTCGGCACCGAGGCGCACGACCCGGACAAGATCCTGGCCGGGGTCGGCGAGGTGTTCGATCTGCGGCCGGCCGCGATCATCCGTGATCTGTCCCTGCGCAAGCCGGTGTTCAAGTCGACCGCGGCCTACGGGCACTTCGGGCGGTCGGGGTTCACCTGGGAGCGGACCGACCGCGCCGACGACCTGCGCTCCGCCGCCGGCGCTTAGCTCGTACCCCGGTCCAGCGGGAACCGGGCCATCCTCCGCTTCGCATGGACCCTTTTACGCTGCGCTCCGGATTGCCCGGTTCTCCTCAACGGCGCGAGTCGTGTGCGGTTTCGTCGGCGGCGCGGCCGGGTGCACACGGTTGCGTGGGCGCGGCGAGTTGTGTGCGGTTGCCGTCGCCGGCGCGGGCCCGGTGCACACGGTTGCATGGACGGCGAGTTGTGCGCGGTTGCCGTCTCCGGCGCGGTTGGATGCACACGGTTGCGCGAGGGCGGCAGGGTGCAGGGGCGGGCGGCTTCTGATGCGACGATGCTGATGGCATGGAGCGATGGTGATGGCGCGGTTTGCGCGGGTGGTGGTTGGGGTGGCGCCTGCGCATCTGGATCGGCCCTTTGACTACTCGGTGCCCGACGGGATGCAAGTTGGAGTCGGGTCGCAGGTGCGGGTGGTGTTCGCCGGGCGCCGGCGCACCGGGTGGGTGGTGGAAGTCGGCGACGAGCCGCATATCGCCCCCGAAGGCATCCGAGCGCTGTCCCTGGTGCAGGGGGAGTTCGCGTGGTTCGACGCGTCCGACCTGGCGCTGTATCAGTGGGTGGCAGACCGTTACGCGGCGAAGCTGGCCGATGTCTTGCGCCATGCGCTCCCGCAGCGGGTGGCCGGGGTGGAACGCGAGGCGGCCGGATGGGGCCGACCCGCCGAGGTGGAGCGGGCGGCTCATCCGGCTTGCCCCAGCCCGCGGTGGCGGCCCTACGGCGCCTCGGCGCTGCTGCAGGCGGCGGCGAGCCCGTCGGGGCAGGCCTACTGGTTGCGGGCCCTGCCCGACGATGACGGCACCGCGCTGGTCACCGACCTGATCGCCCGCTGCCTCGGGGCCGGCAGGGGTGTCCTGGTGCTGGGTCCCGATCCCGCGTCGCGGCTGCCCGACGCGGCATTGGCGGTGTCGGCAGGCGTGGACTGGCGGGCCGAGAGCCCTCGTGACCGCTACCGCGCCTTCCTGCGAGGCCGGGCGGGCCACGCCCGCCTGGCGGTCGGTGAGCGCGCCGCAGTCTTCGCCCCGGTGGCCGACCTGGGGCTGGTCTTGGTCGACGACGAGGCGAATCCCGCCTACAAGGAGCGTCGCAGCCCTCGCCAGCACGCTCGGGAGGTCGCCCTGGCCAGGGCGAGGATGGCGGGAGCGACATGCGTGCTGCTGGGGGACCTGCCCAGCGCCAACCTGTGGAAGCTGCTGGTGGCGGGCCACGTGACGGCGGTGACCGCCGACCGCGCCACCCAACGCCGGCGTGCTCCCCGCATCGACGTGGTCGACCTGTCCGACCCCCGACCGGGTACCCGGCGCGCGCGCTTCGCTGAGCCCGCGGCGCGAGCGCTTTCCCAGGTGGTTGGGAAGGGCGGCGCTGCCGTGGTCCTGGCCAGCCGAGGCGGGCAGGGCGCGGCCCTAGCCTGCCGGGGCTGCCGGCGGCGGCTGACCTGCCCCGACTGCGCTGGGTCGCTCAGCGTCGTCGGCGACGACGCCGGCTGGCGCTGCCCGGCGTGCGGCTGGGTCGGTCCGGCGTTCGCCTGCCCGGTCTGCGGGGATCAGCGGGCCGTCCCGCTGGCGGCGGGAGCCGGGCGTCTGGCCAGCGAGCTCGCCCGCAGCCATGCCTCCGCCGAGGTCGTGCGCATGGAGGGCTACGACGCCGCCGGGCCTCGCAGCCGACCGGCCATCGGGGTCATGACCCGCGGCAGCGTGGTCAGCAGGCCCGCGTGGCTGGGCTCGGCGTCCGCCGACATCACGGTGCTGCCCGACGCCGACGCCATGCTCGGACGTCCCGCCCTGGACGCGGCCGAGGATGCCCTGCGGCTGTGGTTCGCCGCGGCGCGGTGGTCGCAGCGGGTGGTGGTGCAGACCCAACAGCCGCGACACCACGCGGTGCAGGCCCTGGTCCGCTCCGATCCGCTGGGCTTTTGGCAGCGCGAGGCGCCGTGGCGAGCGCAGCTGCGCTACCCGCCGGCGGCGTCGCTGGTGCGGCTCGCGCTGCGCGACGGCGAGACCGCCGCGGCAGTCGTGGCCGATTTGCAGAAGGCCCTTCCGGCCGGCGACGAGGTCCTGGGGCCCGACCTTGCGCATGCGCTGATCGTGAAGTCAGGCGACCTGCGTGGCACGCTGTCGTCGCTGGCGCCGCTGCGCCGCGCCTGGTCGAAGGCGGGCCGCTCGGTACGCCTCGACGTCGACCCACTGCTGTAGCGCCGGAGGATTCGTGCCCCTGCTGCCTATCCGCCTGTTCGGCGACCCGGTCCTGCGCCAGCGCGCGGCGGAGGTCATTGCGTTCGACGATGACCTTCGCCGCCTGGCCGACGACATGATGCTGACGCTGCATTCGGCTGCTGGCGCGGCGATCGCCGCCAACCAGGTCGGGGTCCTCCAGCGCGTCTTCGTTTGGGAGTTGGGAGACGACCGGGGAGCGCTGGTCAACCCGACGGTGATCGACACGTCCGAAGAGATGCAGGACGGCGAAGAGGGCTGCCTGTCCTTTCCCGGGCTGTACTTCCCAACCGTCCGGCCGCTGCGCGCGCACCTGCAGGGGGTCGACGTACACGGCCAGCCTCGCGAGGAGCGCGGCGAGGGCGTGCGCGCCCGGATGCTGCTGCACGAGCTCGATCACCTCAACGGCATCCTGTTCATCGACCACCTGGCGCGCCATGACCGCAAGGAGGCGATGCGACGCATCCGCGCCGGTGAACTGGAGCACCCGGTCGGCGGCCAGGATGGGCCTGTGGTGTGAGGCAGCGTTCACGGGCGGGTCAGACGGTCGGCGGCCTAGATTGACCGCGATGCGCATCGCCTTCTTCGGCACTCCGGCCGCCGCCGTGCCCGCCCTCGAAGCGTTCTTGCGAGCCCAGGGCGTCGAAGTCGCGGCCGTCGTCACGAATCCGGACCGCCCCAGCGGCCGAGGGCACCTGCTGTCAGCCCCACCGGTCAAGATCACCGCGACCGCCGCCGGAATCCCGGTGTGGCAGCCGCAGCGCGCCCGCGAGATCCGCGACGACTTGACGCGTCTCGCCGTGGACGCCTGCGCGGTGGTGGCCTACGGGGCGCTGCTTCCCATCGAGGTCGTCGACGCCGGCGGACGGGGCTTCGTCAACCTGCACTTCTCGTTGCTGCCGGCGTGGCGGGGGGCGGCGCCGGTGACCCACAGCCTGCTGGCGGGCGACCCCGAGACGGGTGTGACCTGCTTCCTGCTCGAGCAGGGCATGGACACCGGTCCCGTGCTGGCGCGCCGCGCGGTGACGGTCGGCGACGACGAGACCGCCGGTTCGCTGACGCAGCGGCTGGCCGTGCTCGGTGCTCGCTTGCTGGTCGAGGCGGTCGGGGGTCTGGTGGATGGGTCGCTGGCGCTGCGGGCCCAGGATCACGAGCGCGCCTCCTACGCGCCCAAGGTGGCTCCCGCCGACGCGCGGCTGGACTGGGCGGCGCCCGCAGCGGTGCTGGAGCGGGCCGTCCGCGCCTACAACCCGGTGCCGGGGGCATGGACCGTGCTGCGCGGCGAGCGGCTCAAGGTCCACCGTGCTCTGCTGGCCGAGGCGGGGGTCACCGCCGGGGCCGCGGTACCCGGTCAGGTGGTCGCGTTATGCCCAGCGGGACCGGTCGTCGCCTGCGGTGGTGGCGGGCTGGTACTGGTGGAGGTGCAGCCGGCAGGCAAGCCGCGCATGGCCGGCAGCGCCTTCGTCAACGGGTACCGGCCGCAGGGGGAGTACCTGGGTGACTGAACCCGCCACGCCAGTGCCAGACGCTTCCGGCGGTGCACCCCCCGCTGCGCCGCCGGGCGCCGCTTCGCGGGCGGTGGCGTGGCGGGTGCTGCGGCGCGTCCACGCCGACGGCGCCTGGTCGGGTCCGGCGCTGGACACGGCGCTGCGGCGGTCAGGGCTGGAGGCACGCGACCGGGCGTTCGCCGCGAACCTGGCCTACGCCACCCTGCGGTGGGAGGGCACCTTGGACTGGGCGCTGCGCAGCGTGGTCGACCGGCCGCTGGAGCAGGTGCAGCCCGAGGTGCTCGACGTCCTGCGCCTCGGCGCCTGGCAGCTGCTGTACGGGGCGGTGCCCGACCGCGCCGCCGTCGGCACCGCCGTGGACGTCGCCCGTGCCGAGGTCGGCGTTGCGGCCACCGGCTTCGTCAACGGCGTGCTGCGCAACCTGAGCCGGCGCAAGGACGCGCTGCCATGGCCGCCGGAGCAGGATGAGCGCGGCCTGGCCCTGCGGACCGGCTACCCGCGATGGGTGGTGGCCGAGTGCCGAGCGCGATTCGGAGACGAAACGCGCGCCGTGCTGGAGGCGGGCAACGACCCGCCGGGGGTGACGCTGCGCGCCGTGGGGGATCGCGACGCCCTCACCGCCGAGTTGCGCGTCGGGGGGCTTGAGCCACGACCCGCCCCGCTTGCGCCCGAGGCACTCGCCGTCCGGGGCGCCGATCCCGCGACAATCCCCGCGGTGGCGCAGGGCCGGGCGGTGGTCCAGGACGAGGCCTCGATGGTCGTCGCCCGTGCCATGGCCGCCGGCCAGGGCGGCAGCTGGCGAGCGCTTGACCTGTGTGCCGCTCCGGGCGGCAAGACCACGCACCTTGCCCAGATGGGGGCCACGGTGGCGGCGGCCGATCTGCGGCTGGCAAGGGCCAGGCTGGTGGCGCAGGCCGCCGGCCGCGCCAGCGCTGGAGTAGCCGCAGGCGGCAGCGCATCTGCCCCGGCGACCACGACCGGACGGGTGCTCGGCGTCGTCGCGGCCGACGCCGCGCGGCCGCCGTGGAAGCCCGGCACGTTCGACGGGGTGCTGCTCGACGCTCCCTGCACCGGCCTGGGCGTGGTGCGTCGCCGACCCGAGCTGCGCTGGCGGCGGGAGGCCGGCGACGTCGAACGGCTGGCCACACTCCAGCTGACCCTGCTGGAGGCTGCGGCCGAGCTGGTGCGACCCGGCGGGGTGCTGGTCTACAGCGTGTGCACCTGGACGGGCGCCGAGACCTCGGGAGTCATCACCCTGTTCACCGCGCTGCACGGCGACCGCTTCGCCGTGGAGGACACCGCGGTCGCGGCCGGGATCTCAGATGTCGGACAGGGGACGGGTGTGCAGCTGGACCCGTATCACCATGGCACGGACGGGATGTACCTGTGCCGTCTGCGGAGGCGGTCCTGACCGGGACCGGTACCCTCGGGTGCATGACGGAGACCATCCTCGTCGCCGACAACGAACCCGACATCTTGCGGTTCGTGGAGGCCAACCTGCGCATGGAGGGCTTCGAGGTGGCCCTGGCGGCCGACGGCGAGGAGGCGCTGCGCAAGGCCATCGACGAACGGCCGTCGCTGGTGCTGCTCGATGTGCTGATGCCACGGCTGGACGGCTTCGAGGTATGCCGGCGGCTGCGGGCGGATCCGCGCACCTATCAGATTCCGATCATCATCCTGACCGGGAAGTCCTTGACGGTGGACAAGGTCGTCGGCTTGACGGCTGGCGCCGACGACTACGTGCTCAAGCCCTTCGACCCGATCGAGCTGGTGGCTCGTGTGCGCACCACCCTGCGCCGCGCCTCCGACCTGCGGTCGACCTCACCGCTGACGGGCCTGCCGGGCAACCACCGCATCGACGCCGAGCTGCGGCGGCGGCTGGCCGACCGCGAGCCAGTGGCGATCCTGTACGCCGATCTCAACGACTTCAAGTCCTTCAACGACCGCTACGGGTTCCTGCGCGGCGACGACGTCATCATCCTGACCGGCGAGCTCCTGGTGGAGGCGCTGCGCGAATGCGCGTCGGCGGGGTGGTTCGTCGGCCATATCGGCGGCGACGACTTCATGGTGGTCTGCCGGCCCGAGGAGCTTGACGGGGTCTGCGGCTACGCCGTCGAGCGTTTCGACGAGCGTGTGCACAAGCTGTACGACCCGGCTGACCTCGATCGCGGCTACGTCGAGGTGCCCGACCGCCAGGGACAGCTGCGGCCGTTCCCGCCGGTGACCCTTGCGCTGGGCGTCGCCTCCACGGAGAAG